>Ga0302326_10001931_pt1 | contig 51726 bp, 42 predicted proteins | sample Palsa_T0_3_FD_202264 | JGI IMG/M metagenome (GOLD analysis project Ga0302326, IMG submission 202264) | Peat permafrost microbial communities from Stordalen Mire near Abisko, Sweden - Palsa_T0_3 | ecosystem: Environmental > Terrestrial > Soil > Palsa > Peat permafrost | place: Sweden: Abisko...
AGGATTTCGTCGAGGCGCTTGAAGAGGTTGGCGGCAATCCCGGCGATCATTTCATATGGGGGGTCGATGAAGACGAGATCCGGCGCGCCGCCGCCGCCCAGGGGAGTGCCCACGGCGTCCATCTGCAGAACGACCAATTCGCGCTCGTCGCGCCCCAGGCTCTTGCAGACCGCGGCCAGGTTGCGGCGGAGGCAATCGACCGCGTGGAAATTGCTTTCCACGAAGGTTCCGCCTGCCGCTCCGCGGCTCAGGGCTTCCAGCCCATAGGCTCCGCTCCCGGCGAACAGGTCGAGAAACCGCGAAGCCGCGACGCATCCGGCCAGGCTGGAGAAAACCGCCTGGCGCAGGCGGTCCGTCGCCGGCCGCACCGCCTCGCCCTTGGGGACGAGCAGTGGAATCCCGCGGGCGCCGCCGCCGCTTATGCGCATGAAGTTAGTTCTCCTGGTAAGTACCTTGTGCTCATTGTCTAACGCGCCGCGGCCGCAGGTCCATCCCAAGCCGGTGGAACCGCAGTCGGCGATGCCGGTTTAATAATCTACGCGGATTTGCCAATCACAACATCTTCTCCTTAACTCACCTACGGCTCTAACCAGCCGCCACCAGCAACATGATCCTCTCCCGCTTCATCGCTGCGGCCGGCGTTGTCGCCGCGGCGTTTGCCGTGCGCGCGGATGCGGATGAACACAATGATTGGCCGGCCTATGTCAGCCGCTCCGACGCGGAGGGGCAGGCGCAATCGTGGACCGGGCTGGGTCCGTTCCTCTATTCCCACCCGTTGCCTCCCGCGCAGCGGGTGTGGGGAGTTCGTCCGTTTTACATGAAGCGGCAGGCCATGGGCGGCGACACCGCCGAGGTCACCGTGCTCTATCCGCTGTTCTTCCTTCGCACCTATGGCCCGAATTACGAATGGAGCATCCTGACCCTCATCAATCATTTTGGCCGCCGGGACGGTGAATCCGTCCGCCCGGCCACGGAGGAGGAGGATTTCGACGTCTGGCCCTTCTATTTTTCCAGCGTCACCCCCAACCGGGCCGACTCCTACCACGCTCTCTTCCCGCTCGCCGGCAAGCTCCAGCACCGCTTCTCCCGGGATCGCCTCAGCTTCGTGCTCTGGCCGCTGTACCTTCAGACCGAAAAGGATGGCGCGACCACCACTTCGACGCCCTGGCCCATCTTTCACACCACCCATGGCGCCGCGCACGGCTGGGCGCTCTGGCCGCTCTATGGCCAGATGGATTGGCCGGGGGCCTACCACCGCGAGTTTTATCTTTGGCCGCTGGGCTGGAAAAACACGATGCAGCCTTCGCCCGACGCCCCGCCGGGGACCGTCGCGAAGCGGCAAACGGGTTTCCTGCCCTTTTACACCTCCGACCGCGGTCCCGACGTGGTGAGTGAGAATTATCTCTATCCTTTTTTCGGCTACACTGATCGCACCGCTCCCTTCCGCGACCACGTGACGCGCTACTTCTGGCCGTTTCTCGTGCAGGGCCGGGGCGAAAACCGTTACATCAATCGCTGGGGCCCATTCTACACGCATTCGGTCATCAAGGGCTATGACAAGACCTGGGTGATCTGGCCGCTTTGGCGCCAGGCGCGGTGGAGCGAAGAGGGGGTGGCCCAGACCAAGAGCCAGTTCTATTATTTCATCTATTCGTCGCTGGAGCAGAGGAGCCTGTCCAACCCCGCTGCCGCACCCGCCCGCAAGCTCCATGTCTGGCCCCTCCTCAGCCTCTGGGACAACGGCGCCGGACGCCTGCAATGGCAGGCGCCGAGCCCGCTCGAGGTCTTCTTCCCGCACAACGACGACGTGCGCGAGTCGTGGACGCCGCTATTCTCGCTGATCCGCCACGACCAGAGCGCGCCCGGCGAGACGCGGACGTCGCTGCTGTGGGACGCCGTCACCTGGGAACGGAGCGCGGCCCGGAATCGCGCGGAATTTCACCTGGGGCCGCTCCTCGGCCTCGAGCGCAGCCCCTACGAACGGCGCGTGACCCTGTTTGGCGGCCTCCTGGGCTGGAGCCGCCGCCCGGCCGACGGCCACTGGCAGCTGTTCGGATTGGAGTTTTCCGGCAACCGGCGTACCCTCGCGTCCCAATCCCGATGATATGAAACAACTCCGGTCCATCTGCGACAGCGTCGGCGCCACCGTGCAGCTCCTGGTGCGTTCCATCGGCTACATGGGCACGCTGCCGCTCCAGCCCGGCCGCTTCATCGAGCAGTGCTACATGGTGGGCTATACCACGCTGCCGATCGTCGCCATCCTCAGCTTTTTCATCGGGTCCGTGCTGGCGCTCGAGGCCGGCTATTCGATGTCGGGCTTCGGGGCGAAGGAGTTCATCGGCTCCCTGGTCGGCCTCTCCATGGCGCGCGAACTCGGGCCCATGATGGTGGCGATCCTGCTCGCCGGCCGCGTCGGCTCGGCCATCGCGGCCGAGCTGGCCTCGATGAAGGTCTACCAGGAGATCGACGCCCTGGAGACGATGAACATCCCGCCCGCCCGCATGCTGGTGATGCCGCGCCTCGCGGCGGTCATCGTCATGATGCCGGTCCTGACGATCATCGGCAATATCGTCGGCTGGTTTGGCGGCGCGCTCGTCTCGAGCCACGTCAAGTTCATCGATATCGATTCCCAGACCTATTTCGCGGCGCTGCGGCGGTACATGAAGTTCAAGGATGTGGCCAACGGCCTGGTGAAGGCGGAGGTGTTCGGCTTTGTCGTCGTGCTGGTCTGCTGCAGCATCGGGCTGAAGACCCGCGGCGGTCCGCGGGAGATCGGCGCCTCCGTGACCCGCGCGGTCGTGACCTCGCTGATCCTCATCCTGGTCCTCGATTACGCCCTGACCCAGCTGCTGCTCCTCATCTCGCCGTCGTAACCCAAACTTTCCCGCCATGGCCTTCTGCGTTCCCCCCGCCCATCCCGAAGCCTCCCGGGAGGTTCCCGCCGTCGGCGTGAAGGTCGAAAACCTGGTCAAGAACTTCGGCGCGCTGCACGTCCTCAAGAACGTCAGCTTCGAGGTGAAGGCGGGAGAGATTTTCGTTTTGATGGGGCCCAGCGGCTCGGGCAAGAGCGTTCTCCTGCGCCACATCGTCGCGCTGGAGCAGGCGACCTCCGGGCGCGTGACCATCGACGGGCATGACGCGGCCCTCGAGGAGACCCGCGAGCACGTGAAGATCGGGCTCGTTTTCCAGGCCGGCGCGCTCTTCAACTCGCTCAGCGTCTACGACAACCTCGCCCTCTATCTGCGCGAGCACCGGATCGGGACCGAGGCGCAGATCAGCGAGAAAGTCCGGCATGCGCTGACGATCCTCTCGCTCGAGAGCACCGGGAAGGAATATCCCTCGGATCTCTCCGGCGGCATGAAGAAACGCGTGGCCATCGCCCGGGCCCTGGTCATGGAGCCGCAGCTCCTCCTCTACGACGAGCCCACCAGCGAGCTGGACCCGGTGATGTCCGCGACCATCAGCGAGATCATCGCCTCGCTCAAGGACCAGTATCACGTCACCAGCATCGCGGTGTCGCACGACCGCGACCTGGCGCTCAACATCGCCGACCGCATCGGCATCCTCATGGGCGGCGAGCTGATCACGGTGGGCACGCCCGCCGAGCTGAAGGAGTCCAAGGATCCCCGCATCGTCGATTTTCTCCATCCCAAGTTCGATCTCCACAATCCACGCTTCAAGAAGCTGGAAACCTGAATCTCACCATGAATAACTCGCAACAAACCGTTCGCGTCGGATTTTTCTTTCTCCTCGGGGTGGCCCTGATCTGGGTGACCTTCGAGACCCTCAGCGGCGGCCATCTCTTCGAGGACCGGGGCTACAAGCTGATCGCCGGGTTCGACGACCTGAAGGATCTGAAGGTCGGGGACGAGGTGCGCATGGCCGGGGTCAAGATCGGCACGGTCGACAAGACGCTGCTCAACGAGATCCAGCCGCAGCCGGCGCGGCCCATGCCCTCGTCGATTCCGCCGGAGGCGGCCTCGGCCATCCTGCGCATCGACACGAAGGTCAGGGTCGCCAAGGACGCCACGGCCGCGATTGAGCAGTCGGGCCTGCTCGGAAACAATTATCTCGCGGTCACGGTCGGGACGCCGGGCGCCCCTTCGCTGCAGGACGGCGACCAGATTGCGACCACGGTGACGCCCGACTTCAATTCCGTCATGAAGGATCTCGGCGATCTCGGGCACAAGCTCGACGGCGCGCTTTCCTCGCTGACCACCACCTTCAACGGGACCGACAAGGACGGCGGCCTCTTTCAGAAGCTGGACAAGCTCATCACCGACAATCGGGAAAAGCTGACCGCCACCATGTCGAATCTCCAGGAGATCACGACGAAAATCAACCAGGGCCAGGGCACGATGGGCAAGCTGATCAACGATCCCGATCTCCACGACCAGTTGCTGGCGGCCGTGGGCCAGATCAAGGACACCGCCGCGCAGGCCAAGGAATTTGTCGCCAACGCCCAGGGGATCATAGACCAGATCAAGTCCGGCAAGGGCGCCTTGGGCGAGATCGTCTACGACCAACAGACAGCCGACAACATCAAGGCCTCCATCCAGAATGTCCGCGACGTGTCCGACAAGCTCGCCAAGGGGGAGGGCACGCTGGGCAAGCTCATCAACGACGACTCCCTTTTCACCTCGGCGAAAAACACCCTCAACAAGGCCGATCGGGCGATCGACAGCCTGAACGACTCCGGTCCGATCACCGCAGTCGGCGTCGCGGCCGACGCCCTCTTTTAGCCGAACGGCCGGCGCGCCTGGGTGGGCCGGGACCGTCCGAAGGGGAACGGCATTGCCGCCGGCGGGACTTGCCGTAGGGTGGCGCTCCGTGCTGCCCCTTGATTCTCGGGGATTTCCCTCATGTCGCTCCGCCTCCGTCGCCTATCAACCGCGCTGACGATCGCCGTCCTGCTCACCGGCGGGGCGGCGCTGGCGGCAAATGATCCTGCTTCGGCGTTGCCTGCGCCCGCGGAGGTACTGAAGACGATGCGCAGCGTGAATGGATATTTCATGCTGAAAAATCCCGATCCGGGTCGGCCGAGCATAACGACGACGGTTCGGCCGGGCGCCGCGCCCCGCGCCACGACGCGGGCGAGCAACATCTGGACGCGGGCCGTCTACTACGAGGGGTTGATGGCGTTGCACGGGGTCGATCCCGACTCCCGTTACACGGACTACGCCGTCAAGTGGGGGGAGAGCCACGCCTGGGGCCTGGTCGGCGGTCCCACCACGGCCCACGCGGACAACCAGTGCTGCGGTCAGACCTATCTCGATCTCTATGCGCTGGACCCCAAGCCGGAGCGGATCCGCGACCTCGAGGCCAGCATCGCCGGCATGGTCAAGGACCCGAAGACCGACGCGTGGTGGTGGTGCGACGCCTTGCAGATGGCCATGCCCGTCTTTGCCCGCCTGGGAGTGCTGAACCATGACCCGCAGGATTTCGAGAAGATGCACGCGCTCTATGAGGACTCCAAAACCCGGCAGGGCGGGCCCGGCCTCTACAACGCGGAGGAACATCTGTGGTGGCGCGACAAGGACTTCCTTCCTCCCTATCGCGAGCCCAATGGCCGCAACAGCTATTGGGCGCGGGGCAACGGCTGGGTTTTGGCGGCGTTGGTGCGCGTCCTCGACGCGCTGCCGCCGGACGCGGCGCACCGCGGCGAGTACGTCCGCGACTTTCAGGCCATGGCCGCGGCGATCCGGCCGCTCCAGCGGCCCGATGGGTACTGGAACGTGAGTCTCCTGGATCCGGGCAACTTTGGAGGCAAGGAGGTCACGGGGACCTCGCTCTTTGTCTACGGCTTTGCCTCCGGCATCCGTCAGGGCCTCATTCCGGCCAAGGACTTCGGGCCGGCGATCGCTCGGGCCTGGAACGCGATGGCGAAGGAGGCGGTGCATCCCGACGGATTCCTCGGCTACGTGCAGGGCACGGGCAAGCAGCCGTCGGACTCGCAGCCGGTCACCTACGATCACAAGCCGGACTTCGAGGATTTTGGGATCGGCTGCTTCCTCCTGGCGGGCAGCGAGACCTGGAAACTGGCCAGCGCCCGCTAGCCCTTTACGGCGCGGCGATCTGGAAGGACTGCTCGGCGGTGTAGCTCCGACCGGACGGGTCGGTGGCGCGAGCGACCAGCGTGTGCCGGCCCGCTGGCAAGTCCGGGGGCAGATAGGCGCGCCAGAGGTGGTAGCAGATCGCGGGATCCGGCAGGCGCGGCGTCGCCAGCGGTCTCGCCGCCTCATCCTGGGCGAGGTAAAGCGTAGCGTAGGAGGGATCCCAGGCCAGGATGCGCCGCAGAGGCGTCCACGGGCGGTCGTCCACGCGCGCCTCCACCGTCCACCCCTCGTGGCCGTTGAAGACATTGGCATAGAACGAAACATACCCCTGGCGCGGTGCCACCGCGGCGGGCACGTGCAGCCCGATCTGAAAATCCGCGGGATGGCGGGCGGGGACATAATCGAGCTGAACCTCCGTCCCCCGGCAGGTCAGGACGCCGTAGCCGTGGGGCGTTCCATCCGCCATGGTGGCGATCGGAATGCCCCGGGCGTCGACGGGCCCGCCCCAGAAGCTGCCGCAGGCGGCGGCGACGTTGTATTCATGGAGCGGCGCCGGGCCGAGCCAGCCGTCCGCCGCGCCGTAGAAGACATGGCGCTGATAGTGGGTATGGCCGGTGAGGATGAGCGCGTGCGGACGGTCCCGCAAAAGTGCGAACAACCGCGCGCGATCGGCGGCGCGGAACGTTTCGGCATTGGAGGGATCCGGGGAGAAGAGGGGGATGTGGAGCATCACGACGACCAGCAGATCCGCCGGCGTGCTCCGCAGGAGGTTCTCCACGAATTCGAGCTGGTCCGGACGCAGGCCGCCGATGTAGCGCGGCCCGCCGAGGTAGCGCACGTCGTTCAACGCGATGAAGAGGGCGCGGCCCCAGCGAAAAGCGTAGGTTGAGGGGCCATAGGCCGACTCGAAGTTCGCCGCCGAGCCGCGATCCCCGCCTCCGCTGAGAAGATTCATGTCGTGGTTGCCGATGAGATTGAACCAGGGCACGCCGATCCGGGCGATGGACGCATTGATCGCCGGATAGAGATCGGGGCGGTCGGATGCGATGTCGCCCAGCGTCACGCCGAAGGCAAAGTCGCGGCGACCGGCGAGCCCATCCACTATCGTTTGGTCGAGGTAGCCCACGTCGCGCGGTGAGGCCGGCTGGACGTCGGTGAAGACGAGCGCGCGAAAATCGTCGGACTCCGCGGTGCGATGCAGCGGAAAATCCGCGGGGCCGGCTGCGCCCGAGGCGGGCGGGCGGGCATAAAATAGCGGCAGATTTTGCGGCCCGAGGGGAGCCTGCCAGCCGGCCGGCTTGATCACGAAGACCATGTTCCCCGGCCGCGAGGGGAGGGTATAGCGGCCGGCCGCGTCGGTGGTCACGACCTCGACCCCGTTGGAAACGGCCACGTCCGCGAGGCCGGGTTCTTCTGCGTCGCGGACGCCGTTGCCGTTGCGGTCGTCGAAGGCCACCCCGGTTACGGCGGCCGGCGCGGGAATCAGGGTGGCGGCCAGCAGGCCGACCGCGGCCAGGAATCGTAGGATGGTCATGGTTGGCGAGTTAGGAGATTAAGTCTTCACTTTAGGTACCGTTAAATAATCAGCAACCAATTCCCTCATGCTTCGTCTCGCCTTGGTCCCTAAAATACTATCCACCCTAGCTTATATATGAAGATCAAGTCCCTCCGTACCCTCGCCATGGCCCTCGGCGCCGTGTGCTTCCTCACTGTCGCGGCTCTAGCCGCCGATCCCACCGGCACCTGGACGTGGAGCACGCCCGGTCGCAATGGCGGCCCCGCCCGCACCACCACGCTTACCCTGGCGGTCAAGGACGGCGTGCTCACCGGCAGTCTCGCCGGCGGCCGCGGCGGCCCGACCGACATCAGCGACGCCTCCGTCAAGGATGACACGGTCACCTTCTCCGTCACGCGTTCCATGGGTGGCAATAGCGTCACGACCAAATACACCGCGACTCTGTCCGGTGACACCCTCAAGGGCACGATCGAGCTTCCCGGCATGAACGGCGGCGACCCCAGGAAGACGGACTGGACCGCCACTCGCGGCGCGGCCGCTGCCCCGGCTCCATGATTAATTTGTCAGGGGTAGTATAGGTTAATCAGCAGCAAATCCCGCCCCGGACAGGGGCGGGATTTTGTTTTATCGCGGTCGGCGGAGCGACCGTGGCATTAGCTATCGCATCCGGCCGAGTCTCCTTTCCCCAGCAGCAACCCCATGAACTCCCGCTCCTACGCCTTCTTTCTGGCCGCCGCCCTGCTTGCCGGCTGCGCCACGGTTCCTCCCCAGGTCACCGTCACTGGCCCTCCCGATGTCGCTCCCGCCCAGCCCGTCATCCCCGACCGCACCTTCAATCTGAAGGATTTCGGCGCCAAGGGAGACAATGGCGCGACTGTCAGCACCGACGCCTTCAAAAAGGCGATCGCCGCCGTCGACCAGGCGGGAGGCGGCACCCTGATCGTGCCCGCGGCTCCCGGCGCCTATTTCACGGGGCCGTTCGATCTGTGCAGCAATCTCAATTTTCGCCTCGAGGCGGGGGCGAAGATCCTATTCTCGCCCAAGTTTGACGACTACCGCGGCGGCGGCGGCACCCGGGGGTATCGTCCCCTCATCCAGATCCGCCAGGCCCACGATGTCCTGGTCTCCGGGTCCGGCACGATCGACGGCAATGGCGAGGCCTGGTGGCCCGAGGCGCGCCGGTTCAAGGCGGAGGCCAATGCCCGGCATGCGAGCGGCAACACGAGCCCGCGGCCCGTCATGCTCTCGTTCAACGGCTGCCAGCGCATCCGGGTCGAAGGTGTCACCCTCACCAACGCGCCGGTCTTCAATCTCGTCCAAAACACCTGCGAGGACGTCACCTGCGAGGGCATCACGATCCTGAATCCGGCCATCGCCCCCAACACCGACGGCATCGATCCCAAGGACTGCAAGCGGGTCCTGATCGCCCACTGCCATATCGACACGGGCGACGATAATGTCGCGCTCGGCGGCAGCGGCGGCACGCTCGAGGAGGATATCCTGATCACCGACTGCACCTTCCTCCATGGGCATGGCTGCTCGATCGGCAGCGGGACGGCCAGCGGCGTGCGCAACCTCATCGTCCGGCGCTGCACCTTTGACGGCACGGATACGGGAGTCCGCCTCAAGTCCTCGCGCGGCCGCGGCGGCCTGGTCGAGAACGTGGTCTACGAGGACCTGACGATGAAAAACGTCGGGGTGGCGATCAGCATCAGCAGCTATTACGACAACACCCCGATCGACACGTCCCTGAGCCGGTCCGCCGTCGCGCCGGCGGCCGACGCGGCCTCGCGGACGCCCCAGTGGCGCAATATCACGGTCCGCAACGTCACCGCCGTCGCCTGCCGCAAAAGCGCCGGCCTGATCACCGGCCTGCCCGGGACACCGGCCGAGGCCATCGCGCTCGACCACGTCGCGATCGAGGCCCCGACGGGCCTGAAGATCGCCGACACCAAGGGGATCACTCTGCGCCAGGTGAAGGTCGTGGCGGCCGCGGGCGCGGACGTGATCGCGGACGCGTCGGTGCAGGGGCTGGTCCGCAGCGAATAGCGGCCGCCGTTTCCATCCGGGCATGAGCCATCGTCACACCGTCGGTCGGCACCGATCATCTCTCATGGCCGGCGCGTTCCTGCTGCTGGGCGCCGCCGCTTTCGGCTCGCCCGCGCTCGGTGATCTCTCGCCGGCCCAGCCGGTCATTCCCGCTCGCAGTTTCAACCTGGGCGATTTTGGCGCTGTCGCCGACGGCGGGACATCGAACACGGATGCGTTCAAGCGGGCGGTGGCCGCCGTGGATGCGGCCGGCGGCGGGACCCTGGTCGTTCCCGCGGGGATCTATTGCACCGGCCCGTTCGACCTTTGCAGCGGGATCAATCTCCGCCTCGAAGCCGGGGCCACGCTCCTCTTTTCACCGCGTTGGGCCGATTATCGCGGCGATGGCCCCAAGGGTTATCGCCCCCTGATCGGGATCAGGAACGCGCACGACGTGATGATTTCCGGCTCGGGCACGATCAATGGCCATGGCGAGGCCTGGTGGCCCGAGGCGCTCCGGTTCCGGGCCGAGGCCAATGCCACGAACGCTCCCAGCAACACGAGCCCGCGGCCCGTCATGCTGGCCTTCTCGGGATGCCGGCGCATCCGCCTCGAGGGCATCGCCCTGACCCATGCCCCCGTCTTCGACGTGACCCAAACGAATTGCCAGGATGTGACGGTCGAGGGAATCACGATCTACAACCCGGCGGGTTCACCCAACACGGACGGGATCGACCCGAAGGCCTGCCAGAGGGTGCTGATCGCGCACTGCGCCATCGACACGGGCGACGACGCGGTCGCGCTCGGCGGCGGCGGCGCTGTCGCCGAGGAGGACATTCTCATCACCGACTGCACTTTCGGCCGCGGCCACGGCTGCTCGATCGGCAGCGGCACCGCTTGCGGCGTGCGCAACGTGCTGGTGCGCCGCTGCACCTTCGACGGCACGGATGCCGGCATGCGCCTCAAATCCGCCCGGGGCAAGGGGGGCCTGGTGGAGAACGTGGTCTACGAGGATCTGACGATGAAAAACGTCGGCACGGCCATCAGCCTGAGCAGCAGCTATGAGAATTCGGCGATCCATCACCCGCTGGACGATGCGGCGCTGGACGAGGACAAGCCCCACGAGGTGACGGCCACGACCCCCCGATGGAGGAACATCACGATCCGCAACGTCACCGCCACCGCCTGCCGGGACCGCGCCGGCCTGATCGCCGGATTGCGGGAGATGCCGCTGGAGAACATTACCCTGGAAAATGTCGCGCTGGAGGCGCCGGTGGGCCTGCGCCTCGCCAACGCCAAGGGCGTGACGCTGCGCGGCGTTCGCATCACCGCGGCCAAGGGTCCGGACGTGATCGCCGACGCTTCGGTGCGGGGGCTAAGCCGCGGCGAATAGCGGGACTGGCCGTCAGAAGTCGAACTGGTCGATGTTGCCCTTGTTGAAGATGAAGGGCTTTCCCAGCAGGATGTTGTCGCCCTTGATCGCAAAAGTGCCGAGCTTGCCGGCGGTGAAGGACGTGTCGCCCGGCTTGAGCGTGCCTTTGACGAGCGCGACGGCGGCCTGCACCGTGAGGTTGCCCAAATCCTGGGTGTTCCAGAGGATGACGCTGTCGGTCACGCCCTCGTGGACGTAGCGCTTGTTTTCGTTCGGCAGCCCCAGGCCCATGACCTTCACCTTGCCGGCCTTGCCGGCCTGCTTCACCGCCTCCGCGGCCCCGGGGACGCCGGGCGAGCAGATGGACATGATGAGCTTCAGGTTCGGATAGGTGCTGAGAAGCGCCGTGGCCTCGGCCTGGGCCTTGTCCTTGTCGTCGTCGCACGGACGGAAGGCCACCAGCTTCATGTCCGGGAAGGAGGCATTGCGCTCGTCGATGTACTTCTTCCATTCGTTCTGGTTCGCCGCCGTGAGGGTGGCCGTGATGATGGCGTATTCTCCGGACTTGTCGCAGAGCCGGGCTGCCTCATCCATCAGCGCATTGCCGATGCCATCCGGCGTGGCCTGGTTCACGAAAAAGCTGCGCGCGTCCGCCTGGGCGTCGGCGTCGTAGGTGATGACCTTGATGCCCTTGGCCTGCGCCTTGCGCAGGGCAGTGGAGATGCCCTCCTTGTTTTCGCAGGCCGCGGCGATGACGTCGACGCCGAGGTTCGTCCAGTTGTCGACGATCTCATTCTGCTTGGCCGGGTCCGTGTCGGTGGGGCCGTCGAAGATCAGGTCGACGCCGAGGTCCGCGGCGGCCTTTTCGGCGCCGATCCGGCACGAGATGAAGTAGGCGTTGCCCTTGGACTTGGGCAAAAGGGCGACCGTAAGCTTCTTGGCGCCCGGGGCGGAAGTGTCGGGGGATTTGCTGCAGCCGGCGAGGGCGAGGCCGGCGAAGAGAAGAAGGAGGGCGATTTTTTTCATGGGGCTTTGTATTCAGGTGGGAGGGGTGGCGAGAGGGGGCGAAACAGCGGACGCGGGCGGAGGAGGGGAAGCGGCAGGCCGGCGGCGGCGAGCCGCCCATAATTTTGGCGCTACGCTCCCGGTCAAGGCAATCAGCAGCAGCACGCCGGTCAGGACGCCGGCGGCCTCGCGGGGCTGCCGGGCGTGCACGAGCCCGTTGTCCAGGACGGCGATGGCGGCGATGCCGAGGAGCGTCCCATGCACGCTGCCCACGCCCCCGAAGATGCTGGTGCCCCCGAGCACGACGGCGGTGATGGCGTAAAGCTCATAGCCCGTGCCCGCATCGGCGCGGGCCTGGCCGAGCCGGGCCGTATAGATGATCGCGGCCAGCGCCGAGACCGTGCCGGCCAGCACATAGACGAGCCCGACGCGACGTTTGACCGGGATGCCGGCGTAGCGGGCGCCCTCCGGCGAGAAGCCGATGGTGCGGAAGCACCGGCCGAAGGTCATCCGGTGCACGAGCAGCCAGACTCCGAGGGCGACCACGATGAAGATCGGCGCCTGCGCCGGCAGGCCCAGCCAGCGCTCCTGACCCAGGAAGAGGAAGGACGGGGGAAAATTGGTGAAGGTGTCCGATCCGTGCGTGATGGCTTCGGCCAGCCCGCGAAAGAGGGAGTAGGTGCCCAGCGTGACGATGAGCGGCGGCAGCCGCAATTCGGTGATGAGCGTGGCATTGAGGCCGCCGCCCAGGGCCCCAATGCCCAGGGTGCAGGCCGCGGCCGCCGCCGGCGACAGCCCGGCATCCCGCCAGAGCTTTCCGAAGAGAATCGCGGACAGCCCGAGGAGCGAGCCCACCGAGAGGTCGATGCCGCCGGTGAGGATGACCGGAGTCATCACCAGGGCGAGGAGCCCGAATTCGACCGAATGGCGCACGATGTCGTACGTGTTGTCGAGCGTGCCAAAGTGGGCGCCCACCGCGTTGAAATAACACCATTCGGTGGCGAGGAGGGCCAGGAGGAGGGTCTCGTGGCGGAACAACGCCGCCCTCCAGCGGTGCGACGCAGGGGCCGAACTCATGATTTCGCCCTCCGCGTGCGCACGCCGTCGGCCACGACCGCCAGGAGGATGATGGCGCCCTGGATCGCCTTTTCCCAGTAGGCCTCGATATGGAGGTGGATCAGCGCCGGCGAGATGCAGGCCAGCAGGAGGAGGCCGGCAAAAGCGCCCCACAGGCTGCCCCGGCCGCCCGAAATCGCCACCCCGCCCACCACCACGGCGGCGATCGTCTTCAGTTCCAGTCCCGTGCCCGACTTGGGATCGACCTGGGGGGACTGGACCACATTCATCATCGCGGCCACGCCGGTGAGGGCTCCCATCAGGACGAAGGCGGAAAACTTGACGAGCTGGGGCCGGATCCCGGCCAGCCGCGCCGCCTCGGCATCCGTGCCCACCGCATAGAAAAAGCGTCCGAGGGCGAGGCGCCGCAGGCCCACCGCCAGGGCGACCATCAGGGCCAGGGCCGCGGCGATCAGGGTCCATTGCCCCGTCGCCTGGGCGAGCCCAAACCACTGCAGCCGGTCGGGCAGGTAAACAAACTCGCCCTGGCGCCACCAATTAAGGCCCTCGCGCCAGGTGATCATCGTGGCCAGAGTAACGACGATCGAGGGGAGCCGCAGGCCGGCCACCAGCGCTCCGTTGATGGCGCCGAGGGCCGCTCCGGCCAGGATCGCCACGAGGAGCGCGACCGCCGTCGGCGCGTGGTGGGCCGCCAGCAGGCCCGCGCACACCCCGCACACGCTGAATTGGGAGCCGACGGATATGTCGATCTCCCGGCAGATGATGACCAGCGCCATGCCGCAGGCGACGACGAGGGTCGGCGCCTCGCCGGCCGCCAGCGAGAGCAGGGGCTGCGCCTGGAAAAACGCGGGAGCGAAGACCGCGAGGACGAGGAGCAGGGCGCCGAGCGCCGCGGCGACGGACCACTCGCGAAAATACCGGCTCATGCCGCCGCTCCCTTCCGCGCGGGACCGAGCGCCGCCGCCATCACCACGGCCGCGTCGGATTTTCCGGGAAGGATGGCGGCGAGCGCGCCGCCGCACATCACGCCGATCCGGTCGCTCATGCCCAGGACCTCCGGCAGGTCGCTCGAGATCAGGACGACCGCGAGCCCCGCCTTGGCCAGGCGGCGGACGATCCGATGGATCTCGCTCTTCGCTCCCACGTCGACGCCCTGGGTTGGCTCGTCGAGGATCAGGACCTTCGGCTTGGTGGCGAGCCAGCGCGCGAGCGAGACCTTCTGCTGGTTTCCGCCCGAGAGGCTCCCGGCCGGAGCCTCCGGCCCCCGGCACTTCACCGCCAAATCGCGGATGAAATCGACCGCGAGGCGGCGCTCCGGCCCAAGGCGCAGCCAGGAGCCGGGGAAAAGCAGGCGATGAATGGCCATGCTGATGTTGTGCGCGACGGGCATCTCCAGCACCACGCCATGGCGGCGCCGGTCCTCGGGCACGCAGGCGATGCCATGGGCGATCGCGTCCTGGGGCGAGCGCAGGCTGACGGCGCGGCCCAGGAGGCGGATCTCGCCCGCATCGGCTGGCACGAGCCCGAAGAGGATGCGGGCGAGGTCGGTGCGGCCCGCGCCGACCAGGCCCGCCAGGCCGAAGACTTCGCCGGCGCGCACATCGAAGGTGATGTCGCGCACTCCCGTCGGGGTCGCGGACGAGCCCAGGCCGTGCACGGAGAGCACGACCTCGCCGGGCGCGGACTCGGCCGGGGGATAGATCTGGGTGACCTCCCGGCCGACCATCAGGCGGATGAGCCGGGCCTCGTCGATGTCCCCGACCGCGACCGTGCCGACGCTCTGGCCGTCCCGCAGCACCGTGACGCGGTCGGCCAGCCCAAAAATCTCCTCCAACCGGTGGGAAATGTAGATGACGCCGACCCCGCGGGCGCGCAGGTCGCGCACGACGGCGAAGAGCAGCAGCTGCTCCTTCTGGGTCAGGGAGGCGGTCGGCTCGTCCATGACCACGATCCGGGCTCCGGCGCCGATGGCACACGCGATTTCAACCAGCTGCTGTTCGGGCATCGAAAGCTGCCGGATTTCCGCCTCGGGCGAGAGCGCGGCGCCGATCTGTTCGAGCAGCCCGCGGGCGCGCGCCCGCCGGCCCGCCCAATCGAGCCAGCGCAGGGGCGAGGCCGGGTCGAGGCGGAGCGCGATGTTTTCGGCCACGGTCAGGTCGGGGAATAGCGCGGGCTGCTGGTAGATGCAGGCGACGCCGAGCCGGCGGGCGGAGGCCGGCGTCAGCTGGCTGACGGCCTCGCCGCCGATCGTCACGGTGCCCCCGTCGGGCTCGTGGGCGCCGGTGACCACCTTGATCAGGGTGCTCTTTCCGGCGCCATTCTCTCCGAGGAGCGCGTGCACCTCGCCGGCTCGCAGGTCGAAATCAACCCCGCGAAGCGCCCGCACTCCCCCGTAGGACTTGGTGAGACCGCGAAGTTCGAGCAGGGGGGAAGGCACCTGAGGAGAGGACGCCATGAAGCGAAGGGGAAAATGGCGTCCCAGCCGCCTCCTTTTGTCAATCTACCACCCTCACGCCAACCACCGGACAGTCATGGGGTGGGCGGCGGGCCGTGGTGGGCTGCATGCGCGGCGTAGGCGGCGGTGTCCGAGAGCATGGCGTCGAGCAGCGCGGCCAGGGGCTCAGCCGACACCAGGCCCGAGACCACCGCCTTGTCGCCGATGGGGTCCTCCAGGATGAAGGCGGGCCGATGCCCCGCGCGGAGACTGTGGGCATGGAATTCAGCGGTGCTGGCCTCGACCCGGGCCCGGACTTCGGCGGACTCGGCGCGGCCGCGGAGCTTCTTCGGATTGAGGCCAGTGGCCTTGGCCCCGACTGCGACCGCCACGGCCATCTGGCCGATCTGGCGGCCCTGGCGGAGCCCGGCGTGGGCCAGCGCGCGGCAGAGGGAATCGTCCTCAATCCCGAAGTCCCGGCCGGCCTCGGCCACCAGGTCGGGTGCGATGTAGCCGCCCTTTCGGCCGGGCTCGACCCAGCCGGAACTCAGCGCGTAGGGCGACTGCACGACGGTGCCCCCGCTGCGGCGGTAGAACCAGTCGCAGAGCTCCGCCGTGGGCGGAAAGTCGCCAGGATCCATCAGGGCTATCTTCCAGGCGAAGTCGACGCGGCCCGCGTAACGGCGTTTCAGCTCGTCCCAGGCGGGCTCGGCCCAGTGGCACCAGGAAGACATGATCTCCAGATAATGGGTGATTCTTGGCCGGGACATGGCGGCCAGCTTCGCTCCGCCCCGCCCCCCGGTCAACCGCGGACCGGTTACTTGCCGATGCCGCCGGTCAGCGTCTCCAGCACGTCGAAGCTGCCCTTGAGCGCGGCGCCAGCGAGTGTCCCGACGCCGCTGACGCCCTTGCCGACCGCGCCGGCCGCGCCCTTGACGACGTCGCTGGCGATCGTGCGCATGACGAGCAGGCTCAACTCCTCCGCGGATACCCCGGCGCCCGATCCGAGGTTGGTGAACTCGACGGCGGGCAGGTCGAGGTTCACGGCGGTGGGGCCCACCCCCAGCTTCACATGACCCTGCTCCAGCCGCAGTTTTTTTATCACAAAGGTGACTTTTCGGCCGTTTTTAACGGCGGCGCTTTCCGCTGCCGGCTCGGCGGTGCCCTTGGAGATGTTCTTGATCAGGTCGCCGATGTTGCTCGAGAGCAGCCGGGTCTCATAGACCAGCTCCGGATCGTCGATGTCGATCTCATTGATCACGATGTGGTCGCTGAAGACCGAGGACGGCACGACGTCGATGTGGATGCTCTTGAGATGAAAGGCCTCCGGCGCCTTCCAGCCCTTGGGGTTGCCGACGGTGAGCCCGAGGAGCGTTCCCTTCCCGCTCAAGGGGGAGAGCTGCGCCGCCACCAGCTCGACCTTGGTCTGCGTCAGCCGCGGACCGTAGGCATTGATGCGGGAGCGAACCATCGAGCCGCTACAAAATATGAGGACGAGATAGGCGCCGAGGAGGAGGAGGGCCACGAGCCCGCCGCCGATGTAGAGGAGCTTTTTCTTCATGCCGGAGCGAGGCTGCCCCGCCTCTTGGTAACCTGGCGGGCGCGGAGGTTGCGAGCCGGCGTGGTATTTCGCTTGTCTCGGGAACACTCCCCGGGACGCTGTCCGGCAATCCCTCATGGCCGCCGCCTACACCGAAGCCAGCATCAAGACCCTGTCCTCGACCGAGCACATCCGGCTGCGGCCCGGCATGTACATCGGTCGGCTGGGCAACGGCGCCCACGCCGAGGACGGCATCTACGTGCTGCTGAAGGAGTCCATCGACAACTCCATCGACGAATTCGCGATGGGCCACGGCCGGAAGATCGAGATCGAGCTCACGGACCGCACGGTCCGGGTGCGTGATTACGGCCGCGGCATCCCGCTCGGCAAGGTCCTGGAGTGCGTCTCGGTCATCAACACCGGCGCGAAATATGACAGCGAGACCTTCCAGAAGTCCGTCGGCCTGAACGGCGTCGGCCAGAAGGCGGTCAACGCGCTCGCCGTCAGCTACCGCGCCCAAGCCGTGCGCGAGGGCGAGACGAAGATCGTCGAGTTTGCCCAGGGCAAGCTGAAGAAGGACCATCGGATCGCCCAGACCGCCGAGCGCAACGGCACCATCATCGAGTTCACGCCCGACGAGGCGCTCTTTGGCCGGGACTTCCGGTACCGCACCGAGTTCGTCGAGGACATGCTGTGGAACTACGCCTTCCTCAACCGCGGGCTCACGCTGACCCTCAACGGCAAGCCCTTCCGATCCGAGCACGGGCTGAAGGACCTCCTGACCAAGGAGCTCAGCGGCGAGCCGCTCTATCCCATCATCCACCTGGAGGGCGAGGACATCGAGGTCGCGCTCACCCACGGCAACCACTACGGCGAGGAGTACTGGTCGTTCGTCAACGGCCAGCACACGACGATGGGCGGCACCCATCTCTCCGCCTTCCGCGAGGCGCTGGTCGAGACCGTCCGCAACCATTTCAAGAAGGACTATGACGCCGCCGACGTGCGGCAGTCGATCGATGCGGCCATCGTGGTCCGCGTGCAGGAGCCGGTCTTCGAGTCCCAGACCAAGACCAAGCTCGGCTCCAACGATCTCGGACCGCAGGGCCCCTCCATCAGGGATTTTGTCGGCAAGTTCATGCAGCAGGCGCTCGACACCTACCTGCACAAAAACCGCGAGACCGCCGAGGTCATCAAGCGCAAGATCGAGGAGAACGAGCACGAACGGAAGGAGCTCGCGGGCATCCGCAGCCTGGCCCGCGAGCGCGCGAAGAAGGCCTCGCTGCATAACCGCAAGCTCCGCGACTGCCGCCTGCACCTGGGCGACCGCAGCGAACGCGCCGAGGAGAGCACGCTCTTCATCGTCGAGGGCGACTCGGCCGCCGGCTCGCTCACCGCGACCCGCGACGTGCAGACGCAGGCCGTGTTCGCCCTCAAGGGCAAGCCGCTCAACACCTATGGCCTGTCGAAGAAGGTCATCTACGAGAACGAGGAGTTCCACCTCCTGCAGTCGGCGCTCGACATCGAGGAGGGACTCGACCGCCTCCGCTACAACAAGATCGTGATCGCCACCGACGCGGATGTGGACGGCATGCACATCCGGCTGCTGCTGCTTTCGTTCTTCCTCCAGTTTTTCCCCGATCTCATCCGCCACGGCCACCTCTACATCCTCGACACCCCGCTCTTCCGCGTCCGCAACCGGAAACGGACCATCTATTGCTACTCCGAGCCGGAGAAGGCCGCCGCCATCGCCGAGCTCGGCGCCGGCCACGAGATCACCCGCTTCAAGGGCCTCGGGGAAATATCCGCCGGCGAATTCAAGGACTTCATCGGCGAAAACATCCGCCTGGCGCCCGTCAACCTCCACCATCTTTACAGCAGCGACGAGCTGCTCGCCTTTTACATGGGCAAGAACACGCCGGAGCGGCAGGATTTCATCATCGCCAACCTTCGGATCGAGAAGGATCTCGTCGAGGCCACCTAGCCGCCGCCGACCCGAATCCGCCGTGGCCAAGCGAAAATCGTCCCAGGACCAGCCCGAGCTGCCGCTCGACGGCGCGGCCGCGGCATCCCGCGCCAAAAACCCCGCGGCCGCCCCCGCCGGTCCGGCCGCGCCGCCGGCGGAGGCCGACCCGCCCGTGCGCCGGAAGGGCCAGAAGATCCAGGACGATCCCGCGCAGCTGGCGCAATCCTACAAGGGCTGGTTTCTCGACTACGCGAGCTACGTCATCCTCGACCGGGCCGTTCCGCACATCGACGACGGTCTCAAGCCCGTGCAGCGCCGGATCCTCCACACCCTTTGGGAGATGGACGATGGCCGTTTCCACAAGGTGGCCAACGTGGTCGGCGCGACCATGCGGTTTCATCCGCACGGGGACGCCTCCATCGGCGCGGCGCTCGTCGCGATCGGCCAGCGCGGCTTCCTGATCGAGCCGCAGGGAAACTACGGCAACATGCTGACGGGGGACGAGGCGGCGGCCCCGCGGTACATCGAGGCGCGACTGACGCCCTTCGCCAAGGACGTCCTCTTCAACCCGAAGACGACGGCCTGGCAGCTCAGCTACGACGGCCGCGCCCGGGAGCCGGTGACCCTCCCGGCCAAGTTCCCGGTCGGCCTCCTGGAGGGAGCCGAAGGCATCGCGGTGGGGCTCTCGACCAAGATCCTGCCGCACAACTTCAACGATCTTTGCCGCGCGGCGATCAATCACCTGCAGGGCAAGACCTTCCGTATCTTCCCGGACTTTCCCACGGGTGGCGTGGCCGATTTTGCGGAGTACAACGATGGCGAGCGCGGCGGCAAGGTGAAGGTCCGCGCCAAGATCGAGGTGCGCGGCAAGACGCTCCTCGCCATCACCGAACTGCCCTTCGGCTCGACCACCGAGACGCTCATCGAGTCGATCCTGACCGCCAACGCCAAGGGCAAGATCAAGGTCCGGCACGTGGACGACAACACGGCCGATGCGGTCGAGATCCTCGTCCACCTGCCCCAGGGCAGCGACCCGGAGCAGATCATCCAGCAGCTCTTCGTCTTCACGAACTGCCAAGTCCAGCTGGCCCCCGCCGCCTGCGTCATCGAGGACGACAAGCCGCAGTTTCTCGGGGTCCGCGAGATCCTCAAGCGCAGCGCCGAAAAGACCAAGGCGCTGCTCAAGCGCGAGCTGGAGATCAGGCTGGAGGAGCTCGACCAGCAGTGGCATTGGGATTCGCTCGAGCGCATCTTCATCGAGGAGCGCATCTACCGGCGCATCGAAAAGTCGAAAACCTGGGAGAGCGTCCTGGCCGAGATCCGCGAGGGCCTGCAGCCCTTCGTGAAGCAGCTGCGCCGCGCGGTGACCGACGAGGACATCGCGCGGCTGACGGAAATCCGCATCAAGCGGATTTCCGCCTATAATCGCTTCCAGGCGGACGAGGCCCTGAAAAAGATCGAGGAGGGCCTCGGGGAGACCAAGTCCAGCCTCAGGAACCTCACGGCCCACGCCGTCGCCTGGTTCGAAATGCTGCAGGAGAAATACGGCAAGGGGCTGAAGCGGCGCACCAGCTATGACGAGATCGAGCAAATCAACGCGGCCGAGGTCGTCTCGGCCAACCAGCGGCTCTACGTCAACCGCGAGGACGGCTTCATCGGCTTGAACTGGCGCCAGCACGAGTTCGTCCAGGAGTGCACGATCCTCGACGATGTCGTCTGCTTCATGCGCGACGGCACGATGAAGGTCTCGAAGGTCGCCGACAAGATCTTCATGGGCCGCGAAATCGTCCGCTGCGCCGTGTTCCCGAAGGACGGGGACAAGGGCTGCTATACCATGATCTACCAGGACAAGGAGTCGGGCAACGCGTTCGCCAAGCGCTTTCAGATCGGCGGCGTGACGCGGGACAAGCTCTATCCCCTGGTCAAATCGGAGGGATCGACGGTCGTGTACTTCGAGGCCAGCCCAACCGAGAGCGCGATGCCGAAGAAGGTCCATGTCTCGATCGACGGCCGGAGCGGCGCCCGGGTGCGCGAGCTGGATTTCGACCTGACGGCGGTGCCGCTGAGCCATCGCGGCGCCAAGGGGCTCACCGTGACCCGGTGGCCGGTCAAGGCGGTGACGCGGATCGATTTGGCCTAGCCTTCGGTTTCGACCCGGCGATCTTCGCCTGCAGCGCTTCGGCGTAGCGCCGCGTGTCGATGGGGAGATCGATGGTGCGCTGGCTCCAGGTGGAAAGCAGCATGGCGTTGGCCAGCTCGACGGAGTGGATGCCCTCGGCCGCGGGAGCGATCAGGGGGGCGCCGTCGAGAATGGCCTCGGCGAAGTTCTTCAGGATGCCGAGGTGCTGCTCGCCGTGATCCGGCGGCGTGAGCACGGTTTCGGTGGTGGCCGGCCGCGCCGCCGGGTCGGCCGCGGTGCGGGAATACTCCGACATGGGCGTGGCATTGCGGGTGAAAACGAGCCGGTCGTTCTCCAGCACGACCCGGCCGCGCTCGGCCGCGACTTCCAGCCGGTTGGTGCCGGGCGTCTCGCCGGTCGAGGCGATGAACACGCCGGTGGCCCCGTTGGCGAACTCGAGATAGGCGGTGACGTCATCCTCGACCTCAATGGCGTGGTACCGGCCGAACTGGCAGAAGGCGCGCACGCTTTGGGGCATCCCAAATATCCACTGCAGGAGGTCGAGATTGTGCGGGCATTGGTTGAGGAGGATCCCGCCGCCTTCGCCGGCCCAGGTGGCCCGCCAGCTGCCCGAGGCGTAATAGTGCTCGGTGCGAAACCAGTTGGTGATGGTCCAGTGCACCCGGCGCACCTCGCCCAGCTCGCCGCTTTGGACCAGGTGGCGGAGCTGGAGAAAGCAGGGATCGGTCCGCTGGTTGAACACCGCGGCGAAGACCCGGTCCCGCCGGGTGTGCGCCGCGAGCAGACGCTCGGCATCGGCCTTGTGCACCGAGATGGGTTTCTCGACCAACACGTGCAGCCCGGCCTGCAGCGCCTCGATCCCGAGGCCGGTGTGCTGGAAATGGGGCGTGGCGATCAGCACGGCCTCTATCAGGCCCGAGGCCGCCATGGCCGCAAACGAGTCGAAAGCGGGCACCCCCGGGACCGCGGCCCGCCTCTCGGAATCCGTCTCGGCGACGGCCGCGAGCTCAAGGCGCGGCACCTTGCCCGCGAGGATGTTCGCCGCATGCACGCGGCCCATGGCGCCCAAGCCGATGAGGCCGAGTCGAACCTTTTTGCTCATGCGGGAAACATGGCTGGAAAGACCGCTGTCACACCTTCTCGCCTTGTTCGCGGAGGAGAGCTTCGACTTCGGATAACAGCTGCGGAAGGTGCGACTGAATGACGCCCCATACGGCAGCGTCATCGATCGCATCGTATCCGTGAATGATCCTATTGCGAAACCCGACAATCCGCGGCAACGCGACGATCCGACTGGCGGTTGCCTCGCTTGCCCGAGAAAGCCGGCTCAGCGCCTCGCCAATGATTTCGAATTCCCGCTCGACCGCGCGACGGAGCTGCCGGTCGGCCTCATAACGGCTGAAATCGGCCCCTTCGCACCATTTTCGAATGCTGCGACCGGATTCGAGAACGTCGAAGAGCAGCTTTTTCTCATGGTTGTCCATAGACGAGCTGCCGGGTAGACTCGACTTCGTGCCGGAAATAAGGGTTGCGGATCGACTCCTCCGTCACGAGATCCACTCGCCGCCCGAATAAGCGCTCCAAGGCTTCGCCCAGCCCGAGAAACCGATCGGCGTAGCGCCCAGTCGGTTCACGGTCTTGCAGGCTGACCAGGAAATCCAGATCGCTCGTCTTCGGATCGAATAGCGCTCCGGCCGCCGACCCGAAAAGATAAAGCCGATGCACTCCGAACTGCTGGCACACTTCAGCCAAGGCTCGGGTCCTCGTTTCGACGAGCGCGATCATTTCCCAGAAACTGGCATTCCGGTTTCAAGATGCAAGCTGGTAACACCCGGAGGCATACGACGGACGGACATTCTCTAATGAGACGGAAATAACGGAATTAACAAATAACGGCCCGACCCTTTGGATTGCTCCCGATTATTTTTCCCCACCTCGCCGGTCATATAAGGTATCTGGTAAATATGTTCGAAGCGTTCATACATCTCTGAAAGTGGCGACGACCCCCAACAACGAGCACAAGAGTTTCCAGAAGATCGTGGAGGCGCATCGCGGAGAGCTCCTGGCGCATTGCTATCGATTCACCGGGTCACTCCATGACGCTGAGGATCTCGTGCAGGAGACGTTTCTCAAGGCGTGGCGCGGCATTGAAAATTTCGAGGGGCGGTCTTCGCTCCGGAGCTGGCTTTACCGGATTGCAACGAATGCCTGTCTCAATGCCGTCGCTCGCAAAAAGAGCGCAAGACGCGTTTTTCCCGAGGACGTGGCCGCATCCACCACCCGGATGCCCAAAGGCGGGCCGGAGTCGGAGGTTCCCTGGATCGAACCATGGCCCGATTTGGAAAATGTGGCCGATGCCTCGGAGGGACCGGCGGCCCGCTACGAGCTGCGCGAGACCGTTCGGTTGGCGTTCATCGCCGCGACCCAGAGACTCCCGGCGCGGCAACGTGCTGTGCTGCTCCTGCGCGACGTCCTGGATTGGTCCGCCCAGGAGACCGCCGACGCCCTCCAAATGACGGTGGCATCCGTGAACAGCGCGCTTCAGCGCGCCCGCGGCACCCTGGAGAAGGATCTCTCCCCTGACGAAATTAGCGATGCGGCCGCTGGTGACGGGCCGCTCCGATCGGTGGCCAATGAATACGCCGATGCCTGGGAACGCGCCGATCTCAAGGGGTTGCTCGCGCTCCTCGCCGAGGATGCTTCCATGGCCATGCCGCCGAGAAGCGAGTGGTATGCCGGGCGCGCGGCCATCCGCTCGTTTCTCTATTGGGCCTTCGATTGGGCTTGGAAACAGGGGAAACGCGGCGTGTTTCGCGTGATCCCGATCCGCGCCAACGGCCAAGTTGCGTTCGGAATGTATATACGCCGCCGAGGGGAGCCGAAATTCCAGGCCCTGGCGCTCCAAGTCCTAACCATTCGCAAAGGACGGGTCGGACGGGTTACATTTTTCACCGACTCGAAGTTTTTTGCGACCTTCGGATTGGCCGCCGAGTTGGATCCGGCATAACGATCCCGGTTCAAACGCCGGCGTGCTGCCAAGGAGATTGCGGCGCCTATGTCGATCACCGCGCTGACTCGAACCACTTACCTGCTGGTATTTCGAGACGTCTCGCATCGGCGCCAAGAGCCCGTGTCGCGCGCGAAAATGGGGTCACTCCTGCAGCAGTGGCTTGAGTGGCACGACCGATTGGAGGCGCAGGGAAGACTGCGCTTTCGCTGCCCCGCCGAACCTCGGATCCCAATCCCTGTGACGGGCCGCTGGGAGCGGCCTGACCGTCCCTCCCGCGCGCGATTCGCGCCTCAGCCCAATCCCTTGTCGGTCAACGCCTCGCAGAATCTTTCCAGGAAATGGATTCCGACCGATTAGTTTCGGCCGACCGGGTGGTCTTAACTGGTAACCGCGCCCTGTGCGCGTTCCACAACGCAAATTACAGATCAACCGAACAAAAAAGGAAGAAATCATGAATGCACAGAAAATCGAAGGATCCGTCGCCCTGGTAACGGGCGCCAACCGCGGCATCGGTCGAGCGCTGACGGAGGCGCTTCTCACCCGGGGCGCGAGGAAGGTCTACGCCACCGCGCGCAATCCGGAGTCGCTGCTCGCCCTGCAGGACGAGCGGCTCGTCTGGCTTCGCCTCGACGTGACCGACGCGGACCAGATCCGCGCGGCCGGAGAAGCGGCTGCGGACGTCGAGCTCGTCTTCAACAACGCCGGCGTGGCGCTGGCCAGGGGCATCACCGATTTGACCGCCATTGGCCAAGCCCGGCGGGAGATGGAGGTGAACTACTTCGGGCCTCTGCAACTGCTCCAGCGCCTGACCCCGACGCTGGCCAGGAACGGTGGAGGTGCGGTCATCAACATCGGCTCGGCCGCCGGCCTGACCAACATCCCCTTCCTGCCGACGTACAGCGCCACGAAGGCCGCGCTCCATTCCCTGACCCAGGCCGCGCGCATCCTCCTCGGGGCGCAGGGCACGTCGGTCTTCGGCGTCTACCCGGGCCCCGTTGACACCGACATGTCCCGTGAGCTCTTGCTGCCGAAGTCCTCGCCGCGCGACGTGGCGTTCGCGATCCTCGACGGCATCGAGGCCGGGCAGGAGTACATCTTCCCGGACCCTTTCGCGGTGGATTTCGGGCGGCAGTTCGAGTCCTCGCCGAAAGCCTCGGAACGGCAGATCGCCGCGATGGTGGCGGGATCGGCCGCGTGAGTTGAACAACAGACCCACTACATCCTCAAAACAGCAAACTGAAGAGAGCCATGAATAATCAAAATTTCACCACGGCCTTTACGGTCGACCAAACTCCGGAAGAAGCCTTCGCCGCCATCAACAATGTTCGCGGATGGTGGTCGGGGGAAATTGCAGGTGGCACCGAAAAACTCGGGGATGAATTTACCTATCGCTACAAGGATCTTCATTCCTCCACACAGAAGATAACAGAATCCATTCCCGGCAAAAAAGTCGTTTGGCAGGTCACGGACGCGTACCTTGGTTTTGTTGACGACAAAACCGAATGGCAGGGCACAAGGATCACCTTTGAGGTCTCCAAAAAAGGCGATAAAACAGAAGTCCGCTTCACCCACGTGGGTCTCGTTCGCGAATTTGAGTGCTTCAGCGCCTGTTCCGATGCCTGGGGCTTTTATATCAACGATAGCCTGCGGAGCCTGATCACCACGGGCAAGGGCGAGCCCAACGAGCAGGAACCGTAGTCCCGCCTTGGACGATCTCGGCAGTTTCTCCGGGGAAATGGCCCGGCCTGACCCTTTGGGCCAAGCCGCGGCCAACTTCCCGCCGCTGGTCGGCTAAAATTGGTCGGGCCGGAGAGATTCGAACTCTCGACCTCTTGCACCCCATGCAAGCGCGCTACCAGACTACGCTACGGCCCGATTGTGAGAACGGTCAGCAAGCCGCACGGAAGGGTGCGACGCAAGCCCGATTCGTGGGAGGAGCGCTTCGTCCGCCTCTAAGGTCCGCTCGGAGGGTTGGGACAACCCGCGCTACCTCAGCCCTACCACCGACCACCTTTCGGCTTGGATTGGCCCGAATTGGTGGGAAGATGGGTTTCCCGTTTCCGATTGGCGGACGGAAGTAAAATGAAACTGCTCTTCGCTTGGCTAGCCTTGCTCGCCGCCGCCGGTGTCGCCGCGGCGGCCGATCCCGCGCCGGCGGGTCCGGGCGCGATGAAACCCCAGCTGCGAGGCGTGATGGATCTGGGGGACAGCAAGCGCTTCCTCCTGACCTCGCCCGGCGGAACGACGAACAAGTGGGAGAGCGTGGGGGACGCCTTCGGCGACTGGACGGTGACCGAATATCATGAGAAGGACCGCACGCTGGTTTTGCACCGCGGCGACGGCACCGAGCTCGACCTCTCCCTGGCCGCGAGCCCGGCGACCGCCGCGGACGTGAAGGCCTCCGTCGAGGATGCCGAAGCCGTCCTCCGGAAGATGAATTTTCAGAAGATGATCGGCGCGGTCCTCGCGCAGCAGAAGCAGATGCTGCTGACGATGAGCGAAAAGGTCGCCAGCGGGGCCAACGCGGACTCCAAGGGCTTCGATGGCGCGGCGTATGCGGCCTACCGGCAGCAGGTGCTCGACCTCGTCCAGACCGCGATGGATCCGAAGCAGATGGAATCGGATGTGGCGACAATCTACAGCAACCTCTTCACCAAGGACCAGCTGGCCGGGCTGGGTGACTTTTACGACTCGCCGGCTGGCCAGGCCTTTGCCGACAAGCAGCCGGAAATTCAGCAGCAGATGCAGCAGGTCATCCTGCCGCGAATCATGGCGGTGGTGCCCCAGATGCAGACGTTGGCGAAAAATTATGCCCAGCAGCGCCGGTCTGCGGCGGCGGCAGCCGAGGCCGGCGCTGCGGCGCCTCCTGCCACCTCGCCCTGACCGGGATCCCTCGCAGCCGGCAGCCGGCTGCCAGCCGCCCGCGCTCCCCCCCACGCCGGACGGGGCTCGCGACATTTTTCGGGAAGGAGCATCCGGGGTTGTCTCTGGCGCGTAGGATGCTACTGTAAACCCGCAGCATGCGCATTCGAGTGCCAAAAGACTGGGAGATCCGTGAATCCGCCGTAACGCCGGAGAGCGTCTACCGCCTGCGCAATCGCCGCGAATTCCTGAAGACGCTGGGAGCCGGTGCGGCCGGGGCTCTCTTGCTGCGTTCCCGCTCGCTCGCCGCCATGACCGGATTCCCCGCCGCGGTGAATCCCGACTATTCTGGCGACGGCCTCAAGGTGACTCCCTATAAGCTGGTCACCAGTTACAACAACTTCTACGAATTCGGAACCGACAAGGGCGATCCATCCGAGAATGCCAACCACGGCTGGAACCCCGAGCCTTGGACCGTTGAAATCGCCGGCCTTGCCAACAATCCCGGCAAGTGGGATGTGGAGGATCTGGTGAAGAAGATGGGAGGCATCGAGCAGCGCGTCTACCGTCACCGCTGCGTCGAGGCCTGGTCCATGGTCATTCCCTGGGACGGATTCGCGCTCGCGAAACTGGTGGATCTGGCGGACCCCAAGCCCGGGGCGAAATTTCTGAAGATGACCTCGTTCGACAAGGTCACGGGTTCCCAGGACGGCGGCTTCGGCGGACCCTATGTGGAGGGGCTCCGCTTGGACGAGGCGCGCAACGAACTGGCCTTCATCGCCACCGGGATCTACGGCAAGCCGATTCCCAATCAAAACGGGGCGCCGCTGCGCCTGGTAACCCCCTGGAAATACGGCTTCAAGGGCATCAAGTCCATCGTGCGGATGGAATTCACCACCAAAGAGCCGATTAACACCTGGCAGCACCTGGCCGCGGACGAATACGGATTTTATGCGAACGTGAATCCGACCGTGGATCATCCCCGTTGGTCGCAGGCGAGCGAGCAGGTGATCGGCGGGGGCGTGTTCAATTCCAGGCAAAAGACTCTCATGTTCAACGGTTACGAAAAGCAGGTCGCAGCGCTATACCAGGGCTTGGACCTGCGGAAAAATTATTGAGCTCGCCGGCGCGACCTCCAACGCCTGGCAGCATGGGATGGGCGGAAAGGCTGTTCCGCTCCAAGGTATTCGTCTGGATCGTGATCGTCCTGCCCGGGCTCTATCCGGCCTGGCCGATCCTGAGCGGGGATCCAACCGTGCTGGCCGACCCGCTGAAGTACCTCCTGCATCACTTCGGCTTCGTCGCCTGCATCCTGCTCGCCTCCGTGCTCGCCCTCACGCCGCTGCGCGTCCTTTTCCCGCGCTGGCGGATTGCGCTGGCCCTCAACCGCCACCGGCGCCTGATCGGGGTGAGCGCATTTTTCTACGCCCTGATTCATCTGGGCTTCCAGTTCCTCCACGAGGGCGGCTGGCCGACCTTTTTCACCGACATCAAGAAGCCATTCCTCTTTATCGGGATGCTGACCTTCCTCATCCTGCTAGTCCTGGCCGTCACCAGCTTCAATTTCATGGTGCGCTGGCTGGGGGGGCGCCGCTGGAAAAACCTGCACCGCCTGGCTTATGTCGCCGCCCCGCTCGCCGCGTTTCACCAGGCGCTGGCCCGCAAGCTCTTTCCGGTGCAGGTGCTGTGGATCTTCGTCCCGCTCGCGCTGCTGGAGATCGCCCGCGTCGCGCGGCAGCGGATGAAGGCGCCGGCGGCGGCCCCGATCCCGGCTCCAAGTCGGGGTTGAACGTTTTGGGAGGGTGGTCCGTAATCGACGGCGATGGATTCCACCGCCGCCAAGCAACGCATCGCCGACCTGCGGGCGCAAGTGGCCCGGCACGACGAACTCTACTTCAGGAAGTCTGAGCCGGAAATCGCGGACCCCGAGTACGACCGGCTGAAGCGGAGGTTGGCGGATCTCGAAGAGAAGTTTCCCGAGGCGGCGAAGGCCGCGGGCGCCGCTTCGCCCACGGCGACCGTGGGCGACGACCGGGCCGAGGGCTTTCAGACCTACCGCCACCGCCAGGCGATGCAGAGCCTCGACAACACCTATTCCGAGGCGGAGCTGCGCGAATTTCACGCCCGTCTGGTCCGCCTGCTTGGGCGGGAAGAGCTGGCCTACGTGGTCGAACCCAAGATCGACGGGCTGGCGGTGAGCGTCACCTACAAGAAGGGGCGCCTCGTCCGCGCGGTGACCCGCGGCAACGGCACCGAAGGCGACGACGTCACGGCCAACGCCCTGACGATCCATTCGCTGCCGCGGGAATTGCGGAAGGCCAAGGGGCTGCCGTGGCCCGAGTTGGTCGAGATCCGCGGCGAGGTCTACCTGCCGCTCGCCGAGTTTCAGCGCATCAACCAGGGCCGTGAGGAGGGGGGCCTGGAGCCCTTCGCCAACCCCCGCAGCCTTGCGGCGGGAACCCTCAAGCTGCTCGATGCGCGCGAAGTCGCCGGCCGGCGCCTCGCAATCGTCCTTTACGGCGTCGGCGCCTGCGAGCCCGCGGCGGCCGCGGGAGACACGCAGGGAGGGTATTCCCGTTGCCTGCGGGCTTGGGGCCTGCCCACCGTGGAGAAAGCCTGGAATGTCCGCGGCATCGACGAGGTGTGGGCGGCGGTGCAGGAGCTCGGCCGGCTGCGGGACAATTTCGCGTATGCGACCGACGGGGCGGTGGTGAAGCTCGATTCGTTTGGCCTCCAGCGAGAGGCCGGCAGCACGAGCAAGGCGCCGCGCTGGGCGATGGCCTACAAGTTCGAGGCGGAGCGCGTTGAGACCAAGCTGCTCGCCATCACGATCCAGGTCGGCCGGACCGGCGTCCTGACGCCGGTCGCGGAACTGGAGCCCGTCCTCCTGGCCGGGACCACCGTGGCCCGGGCCACGCTGCATAACCGCGACGAGATTGCCCGCAAGGACATCCGCGTGGGAGATACCGTCAGCATCGAGAAGGCGGGCGAGGTGATTCCCGCTGTGATCGCCGTAAACCTGGCCCGACGGACGCCCGCCTGCGTGCCCTATGTGTTCCCCGAGAAATGCCCGGCCTGTGGCACGCGCGTCGTTCAGCAGGAAGGGGAGGTGGCCCTGCGGTGCCCAAACTACGAGTGTCCGGTGCAGGTCCGCCGCCGCGTGCGGCACTTTGCCTCCAAGGCCTGCGTCGACATCGACGGGCTGGGGGAGGCGATGGTCGACCAGCTGGCGGAAAAAGGTTGGGTGAAGAGCGCGGCCGACGTTTACCGGCTGAAACGCGCGGACCTGCTGACCCTGGGCAAGGACGTGGAGAAATCGACGGACAATCTCCTGGCGGCGATCGAGGGGAGCAAGCGCACCGAGCTGTGGCGCTTTATCCATGGGCTGGGCATCCCGCATGTCGGCGCCGCGGCGGCCAAAGACCTGGCGGTCCGATTCGGCGGCTTGGACGCCCTGGCGGCCGCCAGGCTGGAGGATTTTATCGGGGAGAAGAAATCCAGCCTGATCGCGGGGATCGGCGAAACGATGGCGCAGGCCATCGTGACTCATTTCAACCAGCCCAGGAACCGCACCCTGGTCGCGGAGCTGGTGGGGCTGGGAGTCCATCCGCTGGTGCCCGCCGGCAAGGCCGCAGCCGGCGGCGCCCTGGTGGGCAAGACCTTTGTACTCACCGGTACCCTGCCGAACCTGACGCGGGAGGAGGCGGCCGCCCGGATCGAGGCCGCGGGAGGGAAGGTGAGCGGCAGCGTCAGCAAGAAGACGAGCTACGTCCTCGCGGGCTCCGACCCGGGCTCGAAGCTCGCCAAGGCAGGCGCGCTCGGCGTGCCGGTGCTTGACGAAGCGGAATTTCTGAAAATTCTGGCCCCGGGCGGTTGAGCCGCCTCCCGATGAATCCCCTCCGCCCCCTGGCCGTCTTGGCCGCGCTCACGGCCGGTTCGCTGCCCGTTTTTGCGGCCATCAAGCTCGCCAGCCCCTTCACCGACCACATGGTTCTGCAGCGCGAGGAGCCTGTCCCGGTCTGGGGAACGTGCTCCACCGCGGGCGAGCCGATCACGGTGCGGTTCAACGGACAGGCCGTGACGACGACGGCGGACGCCGATGGGCGCTGGAAAATCCAGCTGGCGCCAATGCCAGCGGGCGGACCCTACGAGATGGCGGTGGAGGAAACCGACGATCGGGTGCGGTTGACCGATATCCTGATCGGCGAGGTCTGGCTGGCCTCGGGGCAGTCGAACATGGATTTCACGGTGGCCAGGACGCCGAAATACTACTTTGCGGGGGTGAATGACGAGGCGGCGGAGGTGGCGGCCGCCAATTATCCGCAGATCCGGATGTTCACAGGCGAATGGACGCGCAGCTACGATCCGCGCACGGAGGTGGGCGGCTCTTGGAAGATCTGCACCCCCGAAAACGTCCGCGAGTTTTCCGCCATCGGCTATTTCTTCGCACGCGATCTCCAACGGGCTCTCCATGTGCCGGTCGGCATCGTCACCCTGACCTACGGCGCCAGCACCGCGCAGGCGTGGATTCGGCGCGAGGCCATTGCGGCGGACCCGCGGCTCGCGCCGGAGCTCGAAGCCTTCGACGCCAAGGTCCGGGCCTATGTGCCGCCCTCCGCGGATGAGCTGGCCCAGTGGCAGGCGGCGGCCGAGAAGGCCCGCGCCGCCCAGCAGCGCGCTCCGCGCCGCCCGGGCCCCCATCCGGTGGCGGACCAGCACAACCCGACCGTCCTCTACAACGGCATGATCGCCCCATTCGTACCCTATGCCATCCGCGGCATCCTCTGGTACCAGGGCGAATCGATCACCGGGCGGCATGAACTGTTTCCGATGTGGAACGAGACGCTGATCCGGGACTGGCGGAAGCTGTGGGGCAGCGAACTGCCCTTCTACTTTTGCCAGCTCTCGGCCCAGGATGCCTCCAGCAACAGCCCGGAGGTGCGCGAGCTGCAGGCCGCGGCGCTGGCGCTGCCGGCGACCGCCATGGCCGTCACGGTCGACATCGGCGATCGGCATAATGTGCATCCCAAGGACAAGCAGGACGTCGGCGACCGGCTGACGCGAATCGCGCTATCCCGCGTCTATGGGCGGCAGATCGAATCCTCGGGCCCCGAATACCAATCGATGACGATCGAGGGTGGCGCCCTGAGGCTGGGCTTCACCCATCTCGGCGGAGGCCTGGTCGCCCGGGGAGGGCCGCTGCAAACCTTTGTCGTGGCGGGAGCCGACGGGAAGTTTGTCCCGGCCGAGGCGAAGATCGAAGGCGCCACGATCGTCGTCCAAGCCCCGGGTGTGCCCGCGCCGACCGCCGCCCGCTATGCCTGGGCCAGCTACCCCGAAGGCTGCAATCTCTACAACGCCGCCGGCCTGCCTGCGGCGCCATTTCGCACCGACCGGCCGGCGCCCTGACCGCGGCCTCGAAGGCGGCGCTGCCGCGCCCGTTGCCGGCGCGATCGGCGGGTACCTAGCGCGGCTTTGTCTGTCTATGAGACCCGACCCCCAGCATGACCGAAAACGAGACCTTCGGCCGGCTTTCGAAGTTCGCCGCGTTTGCGACCTTCTGTTTGGTCGTGGGCATGTTGCGCTGGGCGAAGGACATCGTGATCCCGCTGGCCCTCGCCGCGCTCCTGGCCTTCCTGCTTTCGCCGCTCGTCATGCGCCTGATTCGCCTGGGCCTGGGGCGGACCCTGGCCGTGATCGTGACGTCTGTTCTGGGCCTGGGACTCTTTGCCGGCATCGCCTGGATGGTGACCCAGCAGACGCTGAACGTCGTCCAGGCGTTGCCCAAGTATGAGGAGAACATAGAGGCAAAAATCAGCCGCTTTCGCCAGCCGCGCACACCCGCGGCGCTGGCGGAGGCGGCGACGATGGTGGCAAAGATCCAAAAGGACCTGAAGGCGTCCGATGTTCCTCCCCCCGGAGCGGCTGACGGGCGCGCTCCCGTCCAGGTGGAGGTCGAGCCGGCGCGCAGCTCGATGTTCGACATGGGCAGCGCCTTCCTCGGAGCCATCCTGGGTCCCCTCGCCACCGCGGCCATCGTGATCGTCTTTGTCATCGCCATGCTGATGCACCGGGAGGACCTGCGGTCGCGCTTCATCAAGATGACGAGCACGGGAAGCCTCAACGTCGCCACCCAGGCCCTCGATGACGCGGCGCAGCGGGTCTCGCGCTACCTGATGATGCAGCTGGTGGTGAACGCAAGTTACGGCGTGCCCGTCGGCTTGGGCCTGTGGCTGATCGGGATCCCCAATGCCGCGCTCTGGGGCTTCCTTTCCACCTTGCTGCGCTTCATTCCCTATCTGGGTCCCTGGCTCGCGGCCGCCTGTCCGCTCGTCCTCGCCATCGCGATCGATCCTGGCTGGACCAAGCTGTTCCTCACGTTGGGCCTCTTCATGGCGGCCGAAGCGGTGACCGCCAACATAATCGAGGTATGGGTCTACGGGGTCCGCACGGGCATTTCCAGCCTGGCGCTGATGGTCGCGGCGGTGTTCTGGACTTGGCTCTGGGGCCCGGCGGGTCTCCTGCTTTCGACGCCGCTGACGGTGTGCCTGATGGTGCTCGGCAAGCACCTGCCGGGCCTCGAGATATTCAGCACGCTTTTGAGCTCGGCGCCGGTCCTGCAGCCTCCCGCCCTTCTCTACGAGCGGATGCTGGCCATGGACGCCGACGGGATGCTCAACCTCGCCGTCAAGACCGTCGAGGAATGCTCCCTGGCGGAATTTTACAATGACGTCTTCATTCCCGCGCTCATCATGGAGGAGGAGGATCGCCACACCGGCACGCTGGCCGAGGTCCGGCAAAAATTCATCTTCCAGTCCAGCCGCGAGCTGATCCTCGAATTGCAGCGCCGCAGCGCCGAGGAGGAAAGGCTGCCGACTCCCATCTCCCGGCCGGACCATCCCTGGTTGGTCCTGGGCATTCCCGCCCGCGACGAGGCGGACGAGCTGGCGGCCCTGATGGTGCAGCACCTGCTGCGCGAGCGCGGCATTCGGGCGGAGGTGAGCCCGGCGATCGCCGGGCCCGCGGAATTCATCGCGCAATTCAAGCCGGAGAACATCAAGGTCGCTTTCGTCTCCGCGCTGCCGCCCTCCACGCTGGTGGCCGCCCGGCAGGTGAGCCGGCACCTGCGGGAGCATTGTCCCGGCCTGACGCTCATCATCGGCGTCTGGAGCGGAGAGGCCGACGCGGGCAAACTCAAGCACCGCCTGCGTCAACTCGAGCCGAGCGAGGTGGTCACGCGGCTGACTGACGCGGTCTCCCAGATCGAACGCTATAGCCGGGGTGAAGGGATGGCGCCGCCGGCCGCCGGACCGGCCGAAGCCGCGACGCCGGCTGCCGAGATAGAGCGCCGCCTGGGGCTGCTGGACGCCGCGCCGGAGGATTGGTGCGACACCGTGACCCGCGATCTCGCGCATGCCTTCGACGTGCCGACCTCCCTCGTGACCATCGTGAACCAGGACCAGCAATTCTGGAAAGTCCGGGCGATGCGCATGCCCGGCTTCGCCTATTCGTCCGACGCCCCGCGCGAAGCTTTTTTGTTCGGCCTGGGCGCGACCAGCAGCGGCTTGGTGGTGGTGGAGGACGTGATGAAGGAGCCGCGTTTTGCCGCCAACACCTTCCTGCAGGAGCGGGGTGTGCGTTTCTTTGCCGTGATGCCTTTGCGGACCCTCCAGGGGCACACCATCGCCTGCCTTTGCGTGATCGACACCAAGCCGCGCCAGATCGACGAGAACAGCCGCAACTATTTTCGCGATCGCGTCGCCGAGCTGATGGAGGCTCTCCTCTCCCTGCCCGAGGCGGCCGAGGCGGTGCCGGTCCGGGTGGGCCGGGTCGAATGAGTCTTTTGGTATTGTAGAAGCCCGTGGCGGGATTATTTGTCCGGCGTGCGGCGCAGCTTCTCCATCCTCTGCCTGGGCATTGCCTGGATTTGCGCCAACGGCGCAATGCTGGATGCGGTGCAGGTCTTTGCCTGGACGCGGATGTTTGCGGGTTACGCCTGCGCGCTGCCGGTCGGAGCCGCCCTTCGGGCCACTTTTGATCCGGCCAAGCCCTGCGAGCTCTGCGTCGCCGTCGCCAAGGCCAAGGCCTCGGAGCGGCGCGACGCGCCTCCGGCTGCCGCCCGATCCGCCGAGAAGCTGGTGCTGGCCTTTTCCACGCTGGTGCCTTTGGCCTTTCCGGCCCGTCCGGGGACCTGGCCCAGCGCGGGGCCGGAGTCGGCTCCCGCCCGCGTCGAGCCCGTGCCGGTGCGACCGCCCCGGGCGGTTTTGGCCTAGGCGCTGAGCGCGTCCGGCCCGTCCGCCGCACGGCGGATGGGCGCGGACTTTCCCGTGGCGACGGCTTGGCGCGCGTTCCTGCGTTTCTCTTTCCGCGGGATCCGCCCTTTGCCCTTCGCGACGTCATTTGACCTTCCGCCGGGATTATTCCGGCCCCTTTCCATGTTCGTGCAGAATTGCCATGAATTTCCCAGCAGCTTTTTCCCACGCATCTTCGGTCGCCCGGCCTCCGGCCGCTCGCTTCCGGCTTTTCCCCTTTAGCTTATCCCTCGTCCTCCTCCTGGGCGCGGGGCCCCGTCTCGGCCACGCCTGCGCCTGCGGTTGCGGCATCTACGAGGTCGGCACCAGTTCCATGTTTCCGGATAGCGCCGGTCAAACCCTGTTTCTGGATAGCTATTACCAGGACCAGAACAGCAATTGGAGCGGCAGCGCGAAGGCGCCCGCCGCCGACAACCCGGACAAGGATATCCGGACCGACTTCGTCACCGCGGGCCTGCAGGACATGTTCGACCGCAGCTGGGGACTTCAGATCGAAATGCCTTATGATTCGCGGCATTTTGTGACCACCGGCGGCGCCACCGGCCAAGAGATCGTCACATCGAACTGGAGCGGTCCCGGCGACCTGCGGGTCCAGGGCATCTACACCGGGTTTTCAGCGGACCTCTCGACGGGAGTCACCTTCGGGCTCAAGCTCCCGACCGGAGACTCGACGCACAATGACGCCTTTGGCGATGTCGACCGCGACTCGGAAATAGGCACGGGCAGCACAGACGTGCTCCTCGGGGGCTTTCATCGCGGGATCCTGATGGGGGACGGCAGCTGGACCTGGTTTTCTCAGGTGGTGCTGGACCTGCCGGTGCTTGCCCGGGACCAATATCGCCCCGGCGCGGAGGCCGATGCCGCGATTGGGATCTACTATCGCGGCTGGATGCTGGGCGGACTCAAGATCACCCCGGTGGCGCAGGCGAAGGTCTCCGACCGGTCCCGGGACACGGGCGCCAACGCCGCGGATCCCGTGGCTTCGGGTTTCCAGCGCCTTCTGATCGCTCCCGGAGTCGAGCTCGATTGGGGGCGTCTCATGGCCTACGCGGACATCGAGCTGGCGGCCTACCAGCACTTTACCGGCAACCAGCTGGCGGCGCCGGTTCTGACCAAGGTGAGCCTAAGCTATATGTTCTAGGCCGGACCCGGCACCCAAGGCTTCGCCGGCCGCGCGATCGCTAGCGTGGCCGGCTCTTGCGGGTCCGGCGATCCTCGGCCGAGATGTTGTAGAGAAGGCTGATCGCGCACACCACCGCGGCGATGAAGCAGAGGATGGCTAATCCTGGATAGCCCAGGATCCGCCACGGGGTGTCGATCCGCATCAGGAGAGCCGCGCCGATGATCAGGGCGGCGAGGAGGAGACCTTTGGTGATCCGGTTGGCCACCTTCTCGATCCCATCCACGACCATTTTTGCGTCGGTCGTCCTCACCTTGACCTCGAGTTCGGCGTTGGCGATCGCGTCCATGATGCGGTTCAGCCGCGAGGGGAGGTTGACCGTGAAGTCCTTCATCTCGAGCAAGGTCCGCACGACGCTGCCCTCGCTGGCCTCTTGGCGAAAGCGCTTCGAGGTCAGATCCCCCGCGTTGCGACGGATGGAGGCATTGGGGTCAAAGGTCGGATCGAGGATGCGGCCGACCTCGTTCAGTTGCAGCAGGGTCTTGCCGAGCAGCGCCATTTCGCTCGGAACCCAGAGTCCGCTCTCCCGCGCGTAGCGGCTGACATCCAGGAGCGATCGGCCGACATTCAGCTCCTGCAGGCCCTGATTCCGGCGCAGCGCGACCAACTGACTGACCTGCCGGCGAAATTCGTGCGGCTCGAAGGTCTCGGTCTTTTCGCTCATCTGGATCACCGCCTCGGCCGCCTCGTCCCCTTTGCCCTCGCTGACCGCGAGCAGCACCTTGAGCAGATGTTCCTGCATCGCCGGGGCGGTATGGCCGACCATGCCCAGGTCCAGCAGCGCGATGCGGCCGTCATCCGTGATGAAGACATTTCCGGGATGGGGATCCGCGTGAAAGATGCCGTCGACCAGGACTTGCTTGAGATAGGCCCGGAACAGCTCCTCGGCGAGCGGGGCGCCCTTGAGATCGAGCTGGGCCAGGGGCCCCAGGGCGGTCACCTTGCGGCCGGGAATATATTCCATCGTGAGCACGCTATGGGTGCTATAGTCGAGGATCGGCTGGGGGATCTGGATCAACTTGAATTCCTTCAGATTTTTGCCGACCGCGATCAGGTTTTGCGCCTCCTGCTCGTAGTCGAGCTCCTGCCGGATCGTGGTGCGAAACTCGGCTAGCACGGCGCCCAAGCGGTAGCGGCGGGCGGTTTCATTGTGCTCCTCGATAAAGGCCGCGATTTCCGCGAGCACCTCGAAGTCCTCGGCGATCTGGCGCCGGATCTCCGGCCGCTGAACCTTGACGACCACCGACCGGCCATCGCGCAGGGCCGCGAAATGAACCTGGCCCAGCGAGGCGGCGGCGATCGGCTCGATGTCAAAACGGGAGAACGCCTTGGAGATCCTCGCGCCCAATTCTGTCATCACGATCTGCTCGACCTCCTCGAAGGAGAAGGGCTTCACCTTGTCCTCGAGTCGCGCGAGCGCCTTGAGGTAGGGATCGGGCAGGAGATCGGGCCGCCCCGCCAGCACTTGGCCGAGTTTCACATAGGTCGGCCCCATCGCCTCCAGGTCATCCGCCAACTGCTCGGGGGCCGCGTCGGTGGCGCTGGCCTTCAATTCCTGCGGATCGAAGCCGTCGTCCGCGCCCATATGCTGCACGAGGTCCGAGCGTCCGTATTTCCAAAGCAGGGTCGCAATCTGCTTGTAACGCTTGAGATGGGTGGCGGATAGCTTCATGGTGAAGGGGAGGGGCCCCGGCTCCTATGGACAGCAAGGGCCGGATTTCAGGCCATGCCGCGGCGTGATTTTTCCGAAAATCCCAAGGGCGGATCCGGGACCGTCGCCTCAGCGGGGCTGGAGGACGGCCGGGCGGTCGATAACATTCCGAACGACCTGTCTCAGGCGCGGTCCGGCATAGGGTTTCGGCAGAAATTCCTGGGCTCCGGCCCCGAGGGCCTTGGCAATATTCTCGGCCACGGCCAGACCGCTGGCCGCGATGATCTTGACGGCGGGATTGATGCGCGTGAGCACCTGGATCATCGCCGTGCCATCCATGGAGGGCATCATCAAGTCGGTGATCACGACGGCGATCTCTTGGGGTTGCCGGGCATAGAGGGCCACTCCCTGGGCTCCGTCCTTGGCCGTGATGACGCGATAACCGAAGGTCTCGAGGGTCCGGCGGGTGATGTCACGGATGGCTTCCTCGTCGTCGACCACCAGCACCAGTTCGTCCCGGCCGCGGGGAACAGCGATCGCCGCGGGCGCCGCGGGCTCGGCAGACGGAGCGGTCAAGTCGGCCGGCAGATAGATCTTGAAGGTCGTGCCGCGGCCGACCTGGCTCTCGACTTGGATAAAGCCGCCGTGGCTCTTCACAATCGTATGGGCCGTGGTGAGGCCGATGCCGGTGCCCTGGCCAAATTCCTTGGTCGTGAAGAACGGCTCGAAGATGCGCTCGCGCACTTCGCGCGGAATGCCGGTGCCTGTGTCGGTCACCTCGAGCAGGACATAGGGACCGGCCTTGGCCTCCGGGCCGATGCCGGCGTCCTGACCGTCGACGGCGACATTGGCCGCCGTCAGCGTGAGGGTGCCCCCGTGCGGCATGGCGTCGCGGCTGTTGACGGCGAGGTTGAGGAGGACCTGATGCAGCTGGGTCGGGTCGCCCCGGATCGGCCGGAGGTCGCGGGGCACATGCGTCACGATCCGTATGCTGCGGGGGAAGGTCCCGGAAGTGATGGCCTCGAGATCGGCCAACAGTTGGCGCACATGGAGCACGAGCCTCTCCCCGTCCACTCCGCGCGCGAAGGAGAGGACCTGCCGCACGAGGTCGGCCCCGCGCTGGCTGCTGAGCTGGATGATGTCGAGGATCTTGCGGCGGGTCGGGTCATCGTCCCCTTCGAGCTTGAGCAGCGCGATCGACATCATAATCGGGGCGAGCACGTTGTTCAGATCGTGGGCGATGCCGCCGGCGAGGGTCCCGATGCTCTCCAGGCGCTGGGCCCGCAGGTACTGCGCCTCCATTTTCTTGCGGGCGGAAATGTCGCGGGCCGCCAACTGGATTTCCTGCTGGCCGCGAAATCCAAACGCCACGCAGGCCACCTCGACGTCCACCGGGGTTCCGTCGAGGCGGACAAATTGCATCTCGGAGGGCGCGACCGGTTGGTCGCCGCAGAGCTTCCCGCGCAGTTCGCGCATGAGCGCATGCCAAGCGGGATGGACCACCTCGAGGGAGGGCCGGCCCAGATATTGCGTCGGGTCGGACGCCCCCATCATCCGACAGAACGTCTGGTTGACGAACGTGATGCGTTCGTCGACATCGACCAGATGCGCATCGGGGGATAGCATGACCATCTTCCGGTAGCGCTCCTCGCTTTCCCGGATGACGATCTCGGCCTTGCGCCGCTCCGTGATATCCTGGATCGTGCCCGATTCCCGGAGCGGCCGCCCCTCGTCGTCGAAGAACAGCTCGGCGATCTGGTGCACATACCGCACGGCGCCATCGGGCCGGACGATGCGGTGCTCGAAATCCACGCGCCGGAAGCCTTCCGCGGCCGCCTTCTTTTCCCGGCGGACGACTTCGAGGTCCTCGGGATGCACCAATTGGTAAAAGCTCTCGGAGCTGGCCGGAAAGTCCTGCCGCGGGAGGCCGAGGATCCGGTAGACCTCGTCCGACCAGACCAGCCGGTGATGGGCAAAGTCGTAGTCCCAGTCGCCCAGAGCGGCGATCCGCTGCGAATTTTCGAGCCGGGCCTGGTTGAGGACGTTCTCGCTCCGGCCCAGGCGGACTTCGAGCAAATTGCGTACGCGGAGCAATACTTCCGCGAGTTCGAAGGGCTTGCTGATGAAATCCTTCGCCCCGGCCTTCAGGGCGTTCGCCTTGTGGTCCGGCTGGGCGGTGATCGCGAGGATCGGCGGAGAGCCGTCGCCTTCGCCGTGCTGCAGGTCCGCCATCACCTGGAATCCGTCCAGACTGGGCATCTGCAGGTCGAGCAGGATCAGGTCGTAGTGGTTCTTGCGCTGGAGTTCGCCGACCGCGTACGGGTCCTGCGTCGAGGTCACGCCGGTATAACCGGCGGCTTCCAGCATTTGCACCAGCAAGGCGACGTTGAAGGCCAGATCGTCGACGATCAGGATCCGGGCGGCGAAGATGTCGGCGGCGCTGGTCATCGCTGGCCCGGGTGTCAGTTGGCCCGCGCGAGCGGCTGGCGGGCGAAGTCCAGCGCCAGGTCCAGGGTCTCCATGAACTCCCTGACCTTGATCGGCTTGGTCAGATAGCGGAAGAAGCCCAAATCCAGCCCCAGCTGGATGTCGCGCAACATGGCGTTGGCGCTGAGGGCCACCACGGGGATATGCGCGGTGAGCGGATCCTCGCGCAGGACTTGCAGCGCATCGACGCCGCTGATTCCCGGAAGATTGATGTCCATCAGGATGACATCCGGCAGGGTCGCCCGCGCGAGACCCAGGCCGAGCATGCCCGTGATGGCCGTCAACAGGCTGAGGTCGGAACGCTGCGCGATGAGCTGCTCGACCAGCATCATGTTCGCCGGGTTGTCCTCGATATAGAGCAGCGTCCGCCGCCGCGTGCCGGGCGGGCTGCGGCGCTGGACATAGGCGTCCGTGTCGCTCTTCCCGGTCTCGGGCCGGGCCTGGGCCGCCAGGGCCAGTTCGCACCAGAACGTGCTGCCGGTTCCAACCATGCTCTCCACGCCGATGGTGCCCTGCATCAGCTCGGCCAGCTGCTTTGTCACCACCAGCCCGATGCCGGTGCCCACGATCGCGCCGCCCTCCTGGCCCAGGCGGTTGAAGGGCTGGAAGAGCTGCGCCAGCTTTTCCGGATTCAATCCCGGGCCGGTATCCTTGACGCTGATGCGGATCCGACCCGGGCTGACCGGGACGCAGTCGACGACCACGGTCCCCCGCTCCTGGTTGTACTTGATCGCATTGGAGAGGAGGTTGATCACGATCTGCTTCAGGCGGGTCCGGTCCGCCCAGACAAAGACGGGCTGGTCGAAGCGGGGAAAGGTCATGCGGATGCCGCGTTGGTGCGCCTGTGCGCCCATCATGTCCTGGCACTCCAGGATGACCGCGCTCAAGGACACGGGCTCAGGCGACAGCGACACCCGGCCCGATTCGATCACGGAGAGATCGAGGATCTCATTGATCAGCTTCAGCAGATGCCAGCCCGACTCGAGGATCTGCGCGATCCGGGGCGCCTGCTGGGGCGTGGGGCCGGGGGAGGCCGATTCCATCAGCTGGGCGAAGCCGAGGATCGCATTGAGCGGGCTGCGCAGCTCGTGGCTCATGCTCGAGAGGAAGTCCGATTTGGCGAGATTGGCCTTTTCCGCCACGGACTTGGCGCTCTCCAGCTCGGCATTTGACGCCTGGAGCGCCCGTTCGAACCGCTTCCGCTCTTCCTCGACCTGTTTGCGCGCGGTGTTGTCCGTGCCGATCAACAGATAGCCGATGATGCCGCCATGATCGTGGGTGTCGCGCAGGGCCGTGACCGACACGACCGCCGGAAAGCGGCTCCCGTCCTTGCGGATGTAGGTCAGCTCATAGATGTCCTCGATCCCGCGCGAGGCCTTGAAGACCAGGGCCTCGAAGCCCGGCGCGATGGCGGTGCCCAGTTCCAGGCTCAGCGCCCGGGCGCGCGCAATCAGCTCCTGCGGATCGGAAATCTCGGCCGGAGTGATCTTGTTCAGGACGTCGGCGGCCGCGAAGCCGAGCATCCGCTCGGCGCCGATGTTGAAGATCTGAATGACTCCCTCCGCATCGGTGGCGATGCTCGAGAAATTGGCGCTGTTGAGAATCGCGTCCTGCAAGGCGCCGGCTTTCAGCACGGCCTCCTGCTTGCGAATTTCGAAAAGGGCTTTCGCCGGGCCGCCGGCAGGGCGCTTGGCGTCCTGGGGTCGTGGGGGAGAGTCGATCATGGGCGTGCGGCCTCTGGGCGGCGGTGAGTCTACCAGACCGGGCTGCACGCATAAGGGGGTGAACACCCCACTGGGAGCCGACCCGTCCCCTTAGGACCCGGCGCTGATCCGGTCGGCGTTGGACGGGCGGGCTATTTGGCCCAGCGCACGCGCTGCAGGATCATCGCGAACCAAGGGGTTATCTTGCCGGACTGCTGCAGCGCAGCCAGTTGCGCCCGGTCCACCCAGCGCGAGGCGGAGACCTCCGCCCGGTTCGGCCGGATCGGCTGGCCTTCCGCCAGCCGGGCGTAGAAGACGTGATCGAGCTCGTGCTCAAACGCCCCGGAGATGGGACAACGCACGGGCCCATAAAACATGCGAAACGCGGGCGCGACGGCGCCGCGGACCCGCAGCTCCTCATATAGCCGGCGGCGAGCCGCCGCCACATAGGGCTCCGCGGGCAGCGGGTGGCTGCAAACGGCATTGCTCCAAAACCCGGGCCAGGTCGCCTTGACCGCCGCGCGGCGGGTGATGAGCATTTTGGTGCGGGAGGGGTTCCAGACCAAAATGCTGATGGCGCGATGCGGCGTTCCGGCGCGATGCGCCTCCAGGATCTCGATGGCCGGTCCGATGCCGCCCTTGTGATCGATTGTCTCCACCAGCCTCATTCGTACGCGTAAACTAAGGATGCGTTTCGCAGCCTGTCGATAGCTGACGGCCGCAAATCGCAGAAAATATCCTTTGCCGAATTGCATCTTGCAGCTAGGGTTGCGCGCTGAAATCAAACCCAGCGCGGAGGCCATCCCAATCGGGCGGTCCGGAGCGGAAATAGAAGGCTATAAAACGACATGACCTTTTCGCAGGGGACGACGCAAACCGCCGGACCGGCATTTGGACCGTTGGCGCCGGAGCCGGCCGAGGTGCAAGCGGCCATCGACCGCTCACGGGACTTCCTGCTCTCCCGGCAGCACCCCGAAGGCTACTGGTGTGGCGAACTCGAGGCCGACTCGATGCTGGAGGCCGACTATATCTATCTGCACACGCTGCTGGGAAGCGGGGAGCCGCAGCGCATGAAGCGCGCCCTCGCCGAGATCCTGCGCCGCCAGAACGGGGATGGGAGCTGGAGCCTCTACCCGGGAGGTCCGGGCAATATCTCGCTCGCGGTCAAGTGCTACCTGGCCTGCAAACTCATGGGCATCGCCGCGGACGATTCGCGGCTGGCGAGTTGCCGCCGGTGGATATTGGAGCATGGGGGCGTCGTGGAGTGCAATACCTTCACGAAGATGTATCTCTGCTCCCTGGGCCAATACGACTACGAGGCCGTGCCGGCCGTCCCGCCCGAGATCGTCCTGTTCCCCAGCTGGTTCTACTTCAATATTTACGAGATTTCCTCGTGGTCGCGTTCGATCCTCGTGCCGCTGGCAATTCTCTACGCCAAGAAGCCCTTCAAGGAGATTCCGCCCGGGCAGGGCATCGACGAGCTTTTTGTCGGGGGCCGCGCCCACGCCCGGCTGCGCCCGCGGATGAACCGCCGGGCCATCCTCTCCTGGCGCAATTTCTTCCTCGTCTTGGATCGGATCGTGCACCTGGCCGAGGCCATCCACCTCCGTCCTCTGCGTCGGCTGGCCCTGCGCCGTGCGGAAAAATGGATGCTGGAGCGGTTGGAGATGTCCGACGGCCTGGGCGCCATCTATCCGGCGATGCTCAACGCCATCATCGCGCTGCGCTGTCTGGGGTATGCGGAGGACCATCCGCAGGTGGTCCGCGCCCGCGCCGAGTTTGAGAAGCTGGGCATCGAGGAGCCGGGGACGGCCGAGGCGCCCGAATCCACTTTCCGCATGCAGCCGGCGGTCTCGCCCGTTTGGGACACGGCGCAGGCGATTTGCGCCTTGGCCGCGGCCGGCGTGCCGCGCGGCGACCCGCGCCTGGTCAAGGCCGCGGATTGGCTGCTGTCCAAGGAGGTCCGGCACAAGGGCGACTGGTCCGTGAAGGTCCCCCAGGCCGCGCCCAGCGGATGGTACTTCGAGTTCAACAACGAGTTCTATCCCGACACGGACGACACGGCGCAGGTCCTGCTCGCCCTGAACCAGGTCGACCATCCCCGCGAGAACCATCAGCGGGAGGTCGCGCAGCGCGCCATCCGGTGGGAATTCGCCATGCAGTGCCGCAACGGCGGGTGGGGCAGCTTCGACAAGGACTGCACGAAGATGATCTTCGAGAACATTCCCTTCGCCGATCACAACGCGATGCTGGATCCGCCGACGGTGGACATCACCGCGCGCATGCTGGAGATGCTGGCGGCCTACGGGCACACCCGCGCTGATCGGCGCGTCGAGCGGGCCGTGGCGTTCATCCTTTCCCAGCAGGAGCCGGACGGAAGCTGGTTTGGCCGTTGGGGGGTGAACTACATCTATGGCACCTTCCTGGTCCTGCGGGGGCTCGCCGCCGTCGGCCTCGGGCCGGACGAATCGCGGATCCAGCGGGCCGCGGGATGGATCCGGCAGGTGCAGAATTCCGACGGCGGCTGGGGCGAGACCTGCGGCAGCTACGATGACCCGGGGACGCGCGGGTTGGGCCCCAGCACGCCGTCGCAGACGGCCTGGGCGGTGCTGGGCCTGCTCGCCGCCGGCGACCGGCAGTCCGAGGCCGTGGCCCGGGGGATCGGCTGGCTGCTCAGCCGGCAGCAGCCCGACGGCAGCTGGGATGAGTCCATCGGCACCGGACCAACCCGACAGGCGCACTACACGGCCACCGGATTTCCCCGGGTCTTTTACCTGGCCTACCACCTGTATCGGCAATACTTTCCACTGCTGGCTCTCACCGATTATCGGCGGGCCCTCGAGCGCATTTAAAAGCCCACACCGAATATGGCTATTCCGATCTCCCAGATGTGGACCGTCGCCACCTACGTGCTGAAGAAGCGGCTCGCCGGCCGGAAGCGCTATCCGCTGGTGCTGATGCTGGAGCCGCTCTTCCGGTGCAACCTGGCCTGCGCCGGCTGCGGCAAGGTGCAGTATCCGCCGCACATTCTCAAGCGACAGCTCACGCCGGCGGAGTGCTTTGCCGCGGTGGAGGAATGCGGCGCCCCGATGGTCTCGCTGCCCGGCGGCGAGCCGCTGCTCCATCCGCAGATCGTCGAGATCGTCAATGGCCTCGTCGCGCGCCGGAAGTATGTCTATCTCTGCACCAACGCCCTGCTGCTCAAGCGGCGCCTGCCGGAATTCACGCCGTCGAAGTACCTCACTTTCTCGGTGCACCTGGATGGACAGCGCGAGCATCACGACTTCTCGGTCTGCCGCGAAGGCGGGTACGACATCGCCGTCGAGGCGATCAAGGAAGCTGTCCAGCAGGGCTTTCGCGTGACCACCAACGCCACCTTCTTCGATGGCACCGATCCCAACTCCGTCCGCGGCTTCTTCGACGAGGTGATGGACATGGGCGTCGAGGGAATCGTGCTTTCGCCCGGCTACAGCTACGACAAGGCCCCGGACCAGAATCACTTCATGGGCCGCGCCCGCGCCCGCCGGCTGTTCCGCGCCATCCTTTCCAATCGCAAGCCCACCTGGAAGTTCAACATGTCGCCGCTGTTCCTCGAGTTCCTGATGGGCGACCGCAAATACGAATGCACGCCCTGGGGGTCGCCGGCCTATAACATCTTCGGCTGGCAGCGGCCCTGCTACCTGCTGCAGGACGGCTACGCGGCGAGCTTTCAGGAACTGCTCGATACCACGCGGTGGGAGGAATACGGCGCGGCCAGCGGCAATCCCAAGTGCGCCAACTGCATGGTCAGTTGCGGCTACGAGCCTTCCGCGGTGATGGACGGCTTCAGCACGGTGCGCGGCTTTTGGGGCATGGTGCGCGGGACCTTCAGAAAATATCCCGACGCGTCGGCGCTGAAGCTGCTGCGCGAGGCCGCGGCGCGGGAGCCGGCGGCGGCGGGGAATTCCGCCCCGAGCCTGGAGGAGACGACCGTATGACCGCCTCGGCGTCGAAATACACGCTGGATCAGGTGGAGGCGCTGGAACTGGCTCCGGGCGCCGAGCGTCGAAACCTCGAGGGATGGGTTCCCGCGCTGGCCAATCCCGACGACCTGCGCCAGGCCCTCGGCCAGGCCTTGGATTATCGCGGGGACGTGACGCTCACCCTCGGGAGCGGCGAGCGCATCGAGGCTTTCATCTTCAACTGCCGGACCGGTGCCACCCTGGCCGATTCCCGGGTGGAGTATTTCACCCCGGGCGCGCCGGAGAAGCGCGGGGTGAGCTACGCCGAGATAGCCCGCCTCGAGTTCAGCGGCAAGGACCGCGCCGCGGGGAAGCAGTGGGAGGATTGGGTCAAGAAATACCGTGAGCGCAAAGCCGCCGGCGAGAAGGGCATCGCGTTGAATCCGGAGGCGCTGGATTAGGATCTTCCTCACAGGCGCGACCGGATTTGTCGGGTATCATGTGGCCCGCGCCCTGGCCGCGCAGGGCGCCGACCTGCGCCTGTTGGTCCGCCGGAGCAGCAATCTCGCCCACCTCGAGGGCCTGGCCGGCGAGACGCATCTGGGCGATCTGGCGCTGCCGGAGTCGCTGCGACCGGCGCTGGCCGGCTGCGATGCCGTGATGCACGTCGCCGCCGACTATCGCCTTTGGATTCGCGACCCGCTGGCGATGTACCGGGCCAACGTGGACGGCACGCGCGAACTGCTGCGCCTGGCCCGCGAAGCGCGCGTGCCCCGGTTCGTCCACACTTCCAGCGTCGCCACGATGCGCTTCCGCACCGACGGCCTGATCGCCACCGAGGAGACGCCGGTCTCCCTTGGCGACATGGTGGGCCACTACAAGCGGTCCAAGTTTTTGGCCGAACAGGAGGCCCTCGCCGCCGCGCGGGCGGGCCAGCAGGTCATCATCCTCAACCCCACCACGCCCATCGGCCCGAATGACGCCAAGCCCACGCCCACCGGGCGCATCCTGGTGGACTTTCTCAACCGCAAATTTCCCGCCTATATGGACACCGGCCTCAACCTCGTGGATGTGGGCGAGGTCGCCCGCACGCACGTGGATGCGCTCACCCGGGGCCACCCGGGCCGCCGCTACATTTTGGGCGGTGAAAACCTGACCCTTAAGCAGATGCTCGACCGGATGTCGGCGATCACCGGCGTGCCGTCGCCCACGGTCAGGATTCCCTTTGCCCTTGCCGCCGCCTACGCCCTTTTCGAGGAGTGGATCACCGGGCGCGTCCGGGGGCGCGAGCCACGGGCCACGCTGGCGGAGGTCCGCATGGGCCGAAAGAAGATGTTTGCCTCCAGCGCCCGCGCGGAACGGGAGCTGGGCTTCCGCTGCGCGCCCGTCGAGCCGGCGCTGCGCGCGGCCATCGCCTGGTTCAGGACCCACGGCTACGCGCCGCCGGCATGAGCAGGATGGCCATCATTGCCGCCTTCGCGGCGGAATTGGGTCCGCTGGTGCGCGGCTGGCGGGGCGAATCCCGCGGAGGCGTCGAACTTTGGCGCCGGAGCCACGGCGGTGACGAATGGATCGCGGCCTGCGCCGGCGCCGGCGTGAACCGGGCGGCGCGCGCTTTTGCCGAAATCGAGAGGGACGGCGCGATCGACTTGGTCCTATCCACCGGCTGGGCGGGGGCCTTGCGCGGTGAACTTGCGGCCGGGCGGGCCTACCGCGTATCCGGGGTCATCGATCCCAGCACCGGCGAACGCTTCCGCGCGACCGGGGAGTTCGGGGAACTTTGGCTGGTGACCAGCGACAGGGTGGCCGACCAGACGGAAAAGCGACGTCTGGCCGGCGCCCATGGCGCCGGCCTCGTCGACATGGAGGCGGTGGGAATCGCGCGCTTGGCGGCGATGCGCCGCATTCCCTTTTATTGCATCAAGGGAGTCTCCGATGGCATGGCCGACCAACTGCCTGATTTCAACGGGTTTATCTCACGGGATGGAAGGTTTCAGCGGGCGCGATTCGTCGGCTTCGCCCTGCTCCGACCTTGGCATTGGCTGGCATTGCTGCGGTTGGGCGAAAATAGCCGAAGGGCCGCTTTGGCTCTCAGGATCTCCCTCCTCGCCGTCCTGGAACAGCGCCGCGCCCCAGGGGATGGGCGGCCGCGCCCGAATTAGGATTGAACTTGTCTCGCACCCGGAGGCCGAATAGGATGAACCTGCCCGCGACAATGAAGATGATGAGAGCAGTGATCGTCCACGGACGGAAGCACCCGCGCGCATGACCCCCGCGACCTTGCCACCGGCCGACCAAGCCCTGATTGAGCGCGGCTGGTCCGCGCTGCCGGATTCCTATCGAATTCCCGAGGTCGCGCCGACGCCGGGGGAGGCCTACGCGTATTGCCGACGGCTGGCTGTATCGCACTACGAGAACTTTCACGTCGCCTCGTGCTTCCTGGCCAAGCCGCTGCGCCCCCATTTTCATGCGATCTACGCCTTCTGTCGCATCTCCGACGACCTGGCCGACGAGGTGGGAGACCCGGCGCAGGCGCTGGCTCTCCTCGGCCTTTGGGGCCGCGAACTGGATGCCTGCTACGAGGGTCGGGCGCGTCATCCGGTCTTTGTGGCGCTGGCCGAGACGATCCGCGCCTGTGCCATCCCGAAGGAGCCGTTCGCCGATCTGCTGACGGCCTTTCGCCAGGATCAGACGGTTACCCGCTACGCTTCGATGCGGGAGGTGCTGGCCTATTGCCGGTATTCGGCCGCGCCCGTGGGCCGCCTGGTGCTCCACGCCTGCGGCGAGGCGGACGCGGAGCGGTTCCGCCTCTCCGATTGCACCTGCTGCGCGCTGCAGCTGGCCAACTTCTGGCAAGATGTGCGGCGGGACTTCGCCAAGGGTCGGATCTACTTGCCCCAGGATGACATGCTACGCTTTGGCGTGAGCGCAGAGACGATCTCCCGGGGGGTCGCCACGCCGGAATTTCGCGCGCTGCTCCGTCAGGAGGTCGATATCGCGCACGGCCTCTTCGAGGAGGGACTCGCGCTGATCGGCCTGGTTCGCCGGGACCTGGCACTGGACTTGGAACTTTTCAGCCGCGGCGGCCGGGAGATCTTGCGCGCCATCGAACGGCAGGATTACGACGTGCTGGGTTCGCGGCCGACGCTTTCGCGGAGCGCCAAGCTGAGGCTCGCGCTGCTGGCCGTGGGGGGGAAGGCGCTGCCCTTCCTGCGCCTGCGCCGGCCATCCAGGGGGAAGCTGGCGTGAGCGCGAGGCGAACATTGGACGGACCCGATTTGGACAAGGCCTATGCGGCGTGTCGGGCGATCGCCCGGAGCGAAGCGAAGAATTTTTATTACGCCTTCATCGCCCTGCCGCCGCCGCGGCGCAATGCCATCTGCGCCATCTATGCGTTCATGCGCCAGGCCGATGACCTGGCGGATGATGAGAGCCTCCCGCGCGAGGAGCGCCGGCGCCGGCTGGAGGCGTGGCTGACGGCCTGGCGGGAGGTTTGCCGGGGCGGAGACACGAGCGATCCGGTCTTCCTTGCGGTCGGCGATGCCGTGGAGCGGTTCGCGATTCCCCTCAACCTGCTGGACGAGCTGTTGGCCGGCGTCGCCATGGACCTGAAGCCGGTGTCGGGCGGTGAGCCAGACACTTATGCCACGTTCGCCGACCTCTACGGTTATTGCTACCAGGTGGCCTCGGTGGTGGGCCTGATCTGCATCCGCATCTTCGGCTACCAGGACCGCAGTGCGGAAAAGCTGGCCGAGGAGACCGGGGTGGCTTTTCAGCTCACGAACATCCTGCGCGATGTGGCCGAGGACGCGGGGCGCAACCGCGTGTATCTGCCGCTCGAAGACCTCAAGGTGCACGGCGTTTCCCTGGACTTCCTGCTGCACCGTGCGCCCGGCGCGCCCCCCACGGCCAACGAGCGCGCGCTGCTGGCGGACATCGCCCGCCGCGCGGAAGGCTATTACCGATCGGCCCGCCGCTTGCTGCCGCTGATTGATCGGGAAAGCCGGCCCGCCATGTGGGTGCTCATTTCGATCTATTATCGCCTGCTCGAGCGCATCCGGCGCGCGGACTACGACGTCTTCTCCCGCCGCGCCAGCGTGCCGCTGGCGCAAAAGCTGGGGATTCTGGCCACGGGCCAGGCCCGCATGGCCATGGCGCGGCTATTGGTTTGAGCCGCCCGCGGCAGAATTTTGGGAGGACGGTGACCGTCGTGGGTGGCGGCGTGGCGGGCTTGAGCGCGGCCTGCGCCCTGGCCGAGGCCGGCCTGCGCGTGCAGCTGGCCGAACGGCGCAGCTACCTGGGCGGCCGCGCCTCGTCCTTTCTGCATCCGGGCGTGGGCGAAGTCATCGACAACTGCCAGCACGTGCTCTTCGGCTGCTGCACCAACCTCACCGGCTTCTACCGGCGGATCGGGGCGGCGGACCGCATCCGCTGGACCAGTGAGATGACCCTGGTCGAGCCCGGGGGGCGGCGTTCGGCCCTGGGCGCATCCTGGCTGCCGGCGCCGCTGCATGGCGTTCCGCGATTACTGGCTGCCAAGGCGTTCACTCTGCGGGACAAGCTCGCCTTGGGGCGCGCCTTTCGCAGCCTCCTGCGCCCGCTGCCCGGCGATGCCACCGAGAGCCTGGGCGCCTGGCTGGCCAGGCAGCGGCAGACGGAAGGAGCGCTCAACCGCTTCTGGCGCCTGGTGATCGCCAGCGCGTTGAACGCTGACCTCGACTCAATCGCGCTGCCCTATGCGGCCAAGGTGATCCGCGAGCTGTTCATGAACTCGGCGGAAGCGGGACGCATGGGCCTGAGCACGGTGCCGCTCGGTGAACTCTACGCGCCCGCCGCCGAATTTCTTCGGCAACGCGGCTCCAGTATCCAGTACAACGCCCGGGTGGAGTCGGCGGCGTGGGACGAGGAATCCTCGCGCTGGACGCTCTCCACGCCGGCCGGTCCCCTGGTGTCGGATTATCTGGTGCTGGCGCTGCCCTTTGAGGCCATGGCCCGGCTGCTGCCGCACTTGCCTCCAGCCGAAGGCGCCGGCCGGCTGGCGGCCCAGCTGGAACGTCACGAGCACTGGCCCATCTGCAGCGTGCATCTCTGGTTCGACCGCGAGATCACCACGCTCGATCACGCCGTGTTGCTGGACCGCGAGATGCACTGGATGTTCAACAAGGGCCGGTTTCAGCCCTGCCGCGGGGACAGCGGCAGCTATGTGGAACTGGTGGTCAGCGCCTCGCGCGGCTTTGCCGCGCTCGCCCGCGAGCAGGCCATCGCGCAGGCCGTCCGCGAGCTGGCCGAGTATTTTCCCGCCGCCCGCGCGGCGCGCCTCGTCAAGGCCACGCTGATCAAGGAGGTGCACGCCACTTTCGGCGTGCCCCCGGGCATCGACGCCGCGCGGCCGCCGTCGGTCTCGCCCTGGCCGAACTGCTTCCTGGCCGGCGACTGGACCGCCACCGGG
>Ga0302326_10001932_pt1 | contig 51719 bp, 43 predicted proteins | sample Palsa_T0_3_FD_202264 | JGI IMG/M metagenome (GOLD analysis project Ga0302326, IMG submission 202264) | Peat permafrost microbial communities from Stordalen Mire near Abisko, Sweden - Palsa_T0_3 | ecosystem: Environmental > Terrestrial > Soil > Palsa > Peat permafrost | place: Sweden: Abisko...
CCATCACAATGCCGCTGTAGGCGTAGGCCAACTGCATCGGCGTGACCACCACGGCTCCCTGACCGATGGCAACTGAAATCGTTTCTCCGGGATACCACTTCTGATGGAAGGTACGTTCCTTCCATTCTTCGGAGGGCATCAGTCCCGTATCCTCGCCAGGAAGATCGATACCGGTCTTGCGGCCCAATCCAAGTTTCGTAGCGTAGTAAGAGAGGCGATCGATGCCCAGCCGCTGTCCCACGTTGTAGAAGTAAACGTCGCAGGACTTCACGATGGCCTTGTGGAGATCCACGTCACCATCGCCGCCCTTTTCGGCGTCATGAAACGTGCGGCCGTAGAAAGTTGCGTATCCGGGGCAAAAAACCTTGAAGTCCGCGGGGATTGCTTTGGATTCGAGCATCGCCGTGGTCTCCAGGATTTTGAAAGTCGAGCCCGGGGCGAGCTGCGCTTGCACGGCGCGATTCATGAGCGGATGTTCGGGATCGTCGTTCAGGCGTTGCCATTCCTCGCCGGAGATGCGCACGGCAAAATCATTAGGGTCGTACGAAGGCTGGCTCGCAAGAGCCAGGATCTCGCCGGTCTTGGGATCCAGCGCCACCACGGCGCCTTTCTTCCCCGCCAAATCCTGCTCGGCGACGGCTTGTAAATCATAGTCAATGGTCAGCCGGATGGGTTTCCCGGGGATGGCGTCGGTCTGCTCCAGGCGACCCACTTCACGGCCCACGCTGTTGACCACCACGCGCCGCTGCCCGTCGGTGCCCATCAACTGTTCGTTGTACTGCTTTTCCAGCCCGGTTTTGCCGACGATGTCTCCCGGTTTGTACCGCCCGTTGGCCTCTTCGATCTGATCGGAACTCACTTCCCCGACGTATCCGCTGGCGTGGGCCATGAATCCGTTGGGAGGATAGCGCCGCCGGTGCACCATGAGCATTTCCAGGACCGGCACATCGGCGCGGTGCGATTCGATGAAGGCGATATCCGACGGCGAGGCTTCCGGCTTGATCACGATGGGTTGAAAGTGCGGCAGGGCTTTGGCGGCTTCGAACTGCTGGCGGACGTCATCGAGCGACAACTCCAATCCGTCGGCGATTTGCGGCAACAAACGCTCGACTTGCTGCTCGTCATCGCGCAGGAGCAAAACGCTGAAGGAAGGATAGGTGTCCACAAGCACGCGGCCTTCGCGGTCGAGCATGGCGCCGCGCGGCGCGATCACCGGAACCGTTCGAATGCGGTTGCGGTCGGCCAGTTGCAAATAGTGATCGGAATCCACCACTTGCAAGTCCCAAAAACCGACCAGCAGCAGGACCATCAGGCCCACGATGACGTAGGAAATGATCGCCAGTCGCGTCTGAGGAAGGCGATTCTCGCTTTCAAAAATAGACACGCAAACTCCACGCCGCGTCTTTCAGGAACCGTCCGGTCCGCCACGCTTTGGCAACACGTGGCGCTTTTCCACGGCTCTGAGGCGCCCAAAAAAAGCGCACCGGCAGACCGGAGCCCTACGACTAAGCGTTGGCCACAGTAGCACTTGCGGTACGCCCGTGCAACTGTCCCTATAGCCAGTATGGCCGAAAAAACGCCCAAGTAACGCACAATTAACATTGCCGTTACCGGACGTTCAACCCCTTCGCGTACGGTCTTCTGCGGATAAGACTCGAGCGGGACGCTACCAAGGTCGACAACCAAATCACAGGAGGAAGCAAATGCGAGGATTTTTAGGGGTGGCTGTCACACTTTTGCTCATCGCCTCACCCGCGATGGCAGGAGCGGCAGGGCCCGGAGACAGCCCGGCCCCGGCAGCGGCTAGTGCTTCGACCGCGGCAACGGCCACGGCGAAGGGATCGTCCGATGCGGACGCGGCCCCCAAGGCGGATGTATCCAGTTTGGAAGTTGAGATCGAGGAGCTTCGGGATCTTTTGCAGTCGCAGGCCAAGCAGCTTCAGAATCAGAGCGATCAACTGACCGAGCAGCAGAAGAAAATGCATGCTCTCGAAGATCAGCTGACTTCAGCCAAGACCGCGCGGGAAGCCCTCGCTGCCGCACCGGCCCCGGCCGGCACGGCCATCGCCGCAGCGTCGCCCCTGGCGGTGCCGGCCGTATCCCCCGCGGTGCTGGCGGCATCTTCATCCGCCTCCATCGCGCAGCCTGTTGGCGCAACGGCGCCGGATCCTCAAGCGCAAGGTGTGCCGGATTCGCCGCTGCAATTCCACATTGGCTCCGCTTACATCACGCCGGTCGGATTCATGGATTTCACTGGCGTAGTTAGAGACCATGCCGCGGGAGGCAGTATCGGCACGAGCTTCGGAAGCATCCCCTACGGCCCCACGGTGATTGGGAATCATCTAAGTGAGTTCCGCGAGAGCATGCAGAACTCCCGAGTTGGTTTCCGCGTGGATGCGCTGACCCACGGCGCGCACGTAATCGGCTACATGGAGGCTGACTTCCTCGGAGGTATTCTCCCGCAAAACGTGGCCGTGAGCAGCAATAGCAATACCCTCCGTTCGCGCCTGTACTGGGTGGACGTCCGAAAGGGTTCCTGGGAAGTTCTTGGCGGACAAACCTGGAGCTTGATCACTCCCGGCCGCACGGGGATCTCGCCGATTCCCGGCAACCTCTTCTACACGCAGGATACGGACGTAAACTACCAGGCGGGCCTGGTCTGGGGCCGCATCCCTGAACTGCGCTTTGTGTGGCACGGCCCAGGAGACAAGGTGGCCGCAGCAATCGCCCTGGATAACCCGGAGCAGTACATCGGAGGTTCGTCGGGTGGCGGCGCCATCACTTTGCCGACGGCCCTCGCAGCCAGCTCCACCTTCCTTTCCCCCTCGGCCGCGTCCGGCACGGCGGCAAATGCCAGCGGCGAGTTCAACAACGGCAATACGACACTCAACGTTCCCAACTACATGCCCGACATTATCGGGAAAGTGGCCTTCGATCCTTCGTCCATTTTTCACGTTGAAATCGGGGGGATCTACCGCCACTTCCGGGATTGGAATCCCCTCACGGCAACGCTTACCACCCTGGGCACCTCGGCGACCTTTGACGCGAATGGCGCCGGGGCCTTCGCAAACCTGAATTTCTCGCCCTTCAAGGGTATGCGCATCCTAACCAATAACTTCTGGAGCGATGGCGGCGGCCGGTACATTTTCGGCCAGGCCCCGGACCTGGTCATTCGCGCGGACGGAAGCATCTCTCCGGTGAAGTCCGCTTCGACGGTTTCCGGCTTTGAGTACACCCACAAGAACACGCTCTTCTACGGGTACTTTGGCGGCGTGTACATCCAGAAGAACATAGTCTTTGACCCTAACCTCGCTGGAACCGGCGGTCTTGGCGGATTCGTAGGCTACGGATTCCCCTCCAAGAACGGCGGAGCCGGTGCAGGGGCCGGCCAGAACCGCGACATCCTGGAGTACACCTTGGGCTTCAACCAGACCATTTGGAAAGATGCCAAGTGGGGCGCGGTTAACGTAATGGGCCAGTATTCCTATCTCGTGCGGGATCCCTGGGTGGTGCCTAACAACGGCTCGCCCTCGAGCGCCCACTTGAACATGGCCTTCATGAACCTGCGCTATACCCTCCCAGGGGCCGCTCCGACCCTCGGGAATTAGGCAGTAGTTTTTCGGAGAGATTATGGTTCGGCGGCGGGCTGCATGTGCAGCCCGCCTAATCGTCGGAGGAAAAACAGGAATATGAACATACGCAAGGCATTCGGTTTGGCGGTTGTAATCCTTCTCGTCAGCACAAGTTCGTGGGCTCAGAACCTCAATGCCGCGGGAGCGACGTTTCCGTATCCGATCTACTCCAAGTGGTTTGATGAATACCGCAAGCTGCACCCCAGCATCCAGATCAACTACCAGTCCATCGGTTCGGGCGGGGGCATCGCGCAACTCATCGCGAAAACCGTCGATTTCGGGGCCTCTGACGGGCCCATGACCGACGAACAGCTCAGCAAGGCTGGCTTCAAGATCCTTCACTTTCCCACTGTTATGGGAGCGGCGGTTCCGACCTACAACGTGGCAGGCGTGAATACCGAGCTGAAGTTCACCCCCGAAGCACTTGCGGGAATTTATCTAGGCACCATCACCAAATGGAACGACCCGGCCATCGCCGGGCCTAACCCGGGCGTGAAGCTCCCGAGCGACGACATCATCGTTATCCACCGTTCCGACGGCAGCGGCACCACCTACATCTGGACCGATTATCTTTCCAAGATCAGTCCGGCTTGGAATAGCAAGGTTGGAAAAGGCACTTCCGTCAACTGGCCCGTAGGTCTGGGCGGCAAGGGCAACGAGGGCGTGGCCGGCCTGATCAAGCAGACCCCGGGCGCGTTGGGCTATGTCGAACTGATCTATGCCATCCAGAACAACCAGCCCTATGGCCTGGTGAAAAATTCCTCGGGCGTGTTCGTCAAGGCAAGCCTTGCGGGGGTTTCGGCGGCGGCGGCGGGAGCGGCGAAAACGATGCCCGACGACTTCCGCGTCTCGATCACGGATGCCCCGGGCAAGGACGCCTACCCCATCTCCAGCTTCACGTGGCTGTTGATCCCCGCGAAAATCGACGACCCTGCCAAAAAAATGGCCATCACGGGCTTCCTGAAGTGGATGTTGACCGACGGGCAGCAATACTGCGAAGGCCTGGCCTACGCGAAATTGCCCAAGGAAGTCGTCGCCAAGGAAGAAAAAGCCATCGCCCTGATTCAGTAATCAACTAACCACAGCTTGCAACCGAAAGGGCCGGCGGAACTCGCCGGCCCTTCTTTTTTTGAAGTCGCTTTTCTTTCGGAATCAGCCGCGGAGAACACCCGTTTGGTACGCTCGCCAGCGAATCAATCCCGGCCCTCCACCACCGCGGGCCGCGGCGCGCCCGCCGCCACCTCATATCTGCCCGGCGCGCAACAGGCCGAACCAAGCCGCGCGATTTCCCGCTTCATCTCCGGTCTGCGACGCAAGGACTTGAGCGCCTCGCGCAAGATAGCCGCGGCGGCGGGATCCGCGGGCACCGCGAGCCGGTACTGCATCCACTTGCCTTCGCGCCTGGCGGTGACCAGCCCCGCTCGCCGCAAATAGGCCAGGTGGCGGGAGACCTTGGGCTGGCTGACTCGCAAAATCCCCACGAAGTAGCAGACGCAGATCTCGCGGCCGGCGATCAAATTCAGCAACCGCAGACGCGTGGGGTCGGCCAGCGCTCGAAAGAGATCCTCCAGACCAAGAGCACGCAGTGCGCGCGGCATGCAGGGAGTATACACACATATGCGTTGACAGATATATAGAAACATCGGCATCATACACATATGTTAGAGCGTATATGAATAGAGGGAGGCAACCGGGATGCCGCAACGCTATAATGCGCTGTTCCTATGCACCGGGAATTCCGCACGCTCCATCATGGCCGAGGCGATTCTGAACCATAAAGGCCGGCCGAACTTTACCGCCTACAGCGCGGGAAGCCATCCAACTGGCGTGGTGCGGCCGGAGGCCCTGAAGCAGATTGAGTCCGCCCGCCTGTCTGCAAGCGGACTGCGCAGCAAGAGCTGGGACGAATTCGCGGGACGCGGCGCACCGAAGATGCAATTTGTCTTTACCGTTTGCGATAACGCCGCCGCAGAAATCTGTCCCGCATGGCCGGGGCAGCCCATGACCGCGCACTGGGGCGTGCCCGATCCCGCGGCCGTCCGCGGCACGCCGGCGGAAATCGAGAAGGCCTTTCGCGAAGCCTTCATCATTCTGGACCGCCGCATCGGTTTGTTTCTCTGCCTGCCTCTCGCGAGTTTGAACAAGCTGGCCATCCAGAAGGAAATCGACGGGATCGGCTGCCAATGACGGACTCCCTGCGTGCACGGCTTACCGTGGAGTTCATCGGCACGGCCCTTTTGCTCGCCACGGTGATCGGCTCGGGCATCATGGGCGAGCGCCTTTTTGGCAACGCGGCAGGCTTGACGCTGCTGGTCAATACGCTGGCAACTGGAGCGGCTCTGGTGGCCCTGATCCTGGCCTTCGGCCCGGCGTCCGGCGCGCATTTCAATCCTGCCGTCACGCTGGCGGAGGCCTTTCTGGGCGGCAGATCCTGGGGGGAAGCGCTCTGCTACATTGCCGCGCAGTTTGCCGGAGGGTTCCTCGGGGTCATCGCGGCGAATGCGATGTTCGGCCTTCCTGGCGTGTTCCTCTCGCAGCACGTCAGAAGCGGACGCGCGCAACTGCTTAGCGAATTCGTCGCCACGTTCGGCTTGCTCGCGGTGATCCAGGGCTGCGCCCGCGTTCGTTCCACATTTTCGGCATTTGCCGTAGGGGCCTATGTCACCGCGGGATACTGGTTTACCGCTTCCACCTGCTTCGCCAATCCGGCCGTCACTCTCGCCCGGTCCATCAGCAACACCTTTGCGGGGATTCGCCCGGCGGATGTGCCCGCATTTATCGCCGCGCAACTGCTGGGCGCGGCGGCAGCCACGGCGATTTCTGTTTGGATTTCTCCGCGGCGCGAAAAACCCGCTCATTAAAGTTGCAAATGGCCTGGCGGCGCGGCAGATCAGGACGTGCGCAAGCGATCCAATAGTGGGAACAACGCGAGGGCCAGCGCAGCATTCACCACGGAGCTGACCACGATGGGAGGGGTTATAAAGGGCTCCCGCTGGGCAAGCAAAACTCGCTCCGCAAGAACAAACACGAAGTTGTGCACATAGAAAAAAAACAGCGTCAGCAGGAAACGGCTGATGGGGTGCTCCACGTCGATCCGCGAGCCGAACGACGAGGCGAAGAATCCCACCACCGTTTTGGCGATGCCGTAGAGGCCAATCGGCGTGTGGCTCAAACTGTCTTGCGCCAGACCAATGACCATTCCCAGAAGAAGCCCGCTCGATGGGTTCCTGCGGCTCAGCGCAAAATAGATGGTTACCAGGAGCGGGAGTTCGATGTAGGACGCCCAGCGGAAGTGCAGGGGCAGAAAAGCCTGCAGCGCCAGCGCCAGAAGGACCGCGCCGGCCACCGCGCCGGCGTAAAACTTGTGAACCTCAATGTGCTGCTGGTCGGCGCGGATTTCCACTTATCGCGCTCTCCCGCCGCGACGCGCGCGGCAGCCATCGTTCGCGGAGCCCGCGCAGAAAAGCAGGCACGGCCATCTTGAAGCGCCGCAGGAAGGGACATTCATCGATTGTTTTCGAGCTCTTTCGCGGAAATAGCCGCGGGGGTCACCGGCGCGGGCTCGCCGGGCACTCCGGGATTCTGGCTGGCACCGGCGGCGGCTGCGTCGGCCGCGGACGAAAACTCTTTTCTGGTGAGCAGCACCAGCACTTCTTCCAACTGATCCAGGTGCGCCGCGGGCCGGATGGAAATGTCCTGAAACGGGCTGCGCACGCCGGGCTTTGCCGATATCACAGTCCCCACCGGAAGGTCCTTGGGAAAGATGCGGTCCTGGCCGGAGGTAAAAACGGCCTGCCCCGCGGAAACCGGCGTCTCATTGCTTACATACTCCATTTGCAGCGAGGGGTCTCCGCTGCCGCGCACCGGCCCCTGGGTGCGCGTGCCAGCCAGCAGCGCGCCCACGCCGCTTTCCTTGTCATTCAGTAAAAGGACCTGCGAGGAATCCGGAAAAACGGCCAGTATTTTCCCCACCACGCCGTCCGGCGTCATTACGCCCATGTCCCGGGCAACGCCGTCGCGGGAACCGCGGTCCAGATACAGCATGCGGCTGCCGTTGTCCGGGCTTGCACCGATCACCCGCGCGGCCAGGGTGGGAACGTCGGAATGGGCCTGGCGAAAACTCAGCAGGTTCGACAAACGGTCGGCTTCGGCGGCGCGGCTTTCCAGTTCGTCATTGCGCAGCTTCAGCCTGTCCATCTCCGCGTGCAACTGCAAATTTTCCTGGCGCAGGTGGCGCAGCCCGATGTAGCCGCTCCAGGCGCCTCCCACTCCGTCGGTGAGCCACGCGGCGGCGCGGCCCAGCGGCGTGACCGTCTCCATGGCCCACACGCGAATCAGGCGCACCTGCTGCTCGCGCTTGATTTGCACGGCAAGCAACAGCAGTTGCGCCGACAGCACAAAGGCCAGCAGCGTCAGAGAACGATGGCGTGAAGGGACGGCAAGCATAAGTCGCAACTTTTTAGCGAACTGACAACGAACAGAACCTAACGAGCTGAACCGGCAGCCCGCACCCGATGCCCATGCGCGCCCGGGTCCTCAGTCAATCGAGACCAGGCGCAGCAGATGGAAATCGCTCAGCATCTTCCCCGTGCCGAGCACCACCGAGGCCAACGGGTCGTCGGCGATCGAAACCGGCAAGCCGGTCTCCTCGCGGATGCGCTTGTCCAGATTCTTCAGCAGCGCGCCGCCTCCGGTCAGCACGATGCCGCGGTCGCTGATGTCCGCGGAGAGCTCCGGCGGAGTGCGCTCCAGCGCCACGCGGATGGCGTTCAATATGGTGGCCACGCATTCGGAAAGCGCCTCGCGGATTTCGCTGTCGTCGATGGTCACCGTGCGCGGCACGCCCTCGATCAGGTTGCGCCCCTTCACTTCCATGGTCAGGGGCTTTTCCAGCGGATAGGCCGATCCCAGTTCCATCTTGATCTGTTCCGCGGTGCGCTCGCCCACCAGCAGATTGTATTTGCGCTTGAGGTAGTGCATCACGGCCTCGTCCATCTCGTTGCCGGCCACGCGCACCGAGCGCGAATACACGATGCCGCTCATGGAGATCACCGCGATATCCGTGGTGCCCCCGCCGATGTCCACCACCATGTTGCCAGAGGGTTCCTCGATGGGCAGTCCCGCGCCGATGGCCGCGGCCATGGCCTGCTCGACCAGATACACTTCGCTGGCGCGCGCGCGATACGCGGAGTCCTCCACGGCGCGCTTCTCCACCGGGGTAATCTCGCTGGGCACGCCGATGACGATGCGCGGGTGCACCAGCACGCGCCGGTTGTGCGCTTTCTGGATGAAATAGGTGAGCATCTTTTCGGTCACCTTGAAGTCCGCGATCACGCCGTCCTTCATCGGTTTGATGGCCACCACGTTGCCCGGCGTGCGCCCCAGCATGTCCTTGGCTTCGCGGCCCACGGCCACGACTTCACCGCTGGTCTTGTTGATGGCCACGATGGAGGGCTCGTTCACCACGATGCCCTTGCCCTTGGCGAATACCAGCGTATTCGCCGTGCCCAGATCAATGGCGAGGTCCGACGAGAGCAGGCTGAAAATCGAGCGGAAACTGTATCCGTTTTTATTGATCATCGTTTTGTTTTTCGGGCGCGCCGTTGGCCGCCAGGCCCGCTTCGCCGCCGCGGGCGATCACTCCCCTCTAGGGAACCACTATGGACAGGCGCTTGATCGCCGTGCCGCCTCGCCGATTTTGACCGGTGATTACGAAATCATGACTGCCGCGCGATAACTGCTGCGTGAAATAGCGGAAAGTTCCGTCGGGCTGGATGTCCGCCACGGTCTCCCCGTTGATAATCAGAGCGGCCGAGGGCTCCGTGCGCCCGATCAGCTCGACGACGTCGCCGTGCAGCTCCGTGGAGGTTACCTCCAGCAGCATCTCCTGACCTTTGCCCTGCGCCACCAGCACGAACTTGTAGGGATCGCTCGGGGCGCTCCGCCGTTTGTTGGCGTCCGTCGCGGTGACTGTCCAAAAATACTCGCCGGGGTCCAGCCCGGTGACGTCTGCGCTGATGCCGGAAACCGTCTTCTCCGCCGCCACGCGCGTGAACATCGAGTTGGAGCTGACTCGCAGATTGTAACTGACCGCTTCGGGAATGGCCGACCAGGCGAAATGCACCGTGGCGTGCTTGGGATCCGGCTCCACCAGCGCCTGCAGGTTGATCGGCTGGGACAGGTCCGGGGGTGCGAGCACGTTGGTCTTGGTTACCGGCCCATTCGAAGCGAAGGTGACCTGTTCCCACTTGCTGATATCCACGTGCTGTTCGCCCACATCCATTTGCGCCGTGCCCGCCGACACGGTAATCGCGTTCTGGTCGGTCAGCGGATCGCTGGTCACAGCCGCGCGGCTGTTCTCCTGCAACGAGGCGCGGGCATTGGCGAAGGAAACTTCGGCCTTGGATCGCGGCGATTCCCACGTGCCGGTGGCCAGGTCCACCGCGCCGGAACTGATATGCATGCCGACGCTGGTGCTTTTGTCGCGATCGACGGAGTTCTCCTCCACGGTGACGAACGAATCGCTCTTGATCGTATAGGTGGTGCCGTCCACGAAGTTGATGCGCGCCGCGCCGTCCGACGCGGTGCGAACCAGATCGCCACGGTCCAACAGCGTATGGTAATCTGCGGTTTCCCAATTCACGGAGTCTACCTTCTTCACTTCCACCTTACCATCCAGGTTCACGAAGCGTGCCTGGTTTTGCGAAGGCGTCTCACCAATCGTCGACGCTCCCAGCGTGCGCGACATCCGGTCGGCCAAAGCTTCATACCAATCCGGATGAGTCAGGTAAAGCGCCGCCAGCACTATCGCGAAAATCAGCACCAAATAAATCGCCACGCTGCGGTACGTTACCGTGGTCCAGTACACCTCGATCCGGTGCTTCTTATCCAACTGCGGAGGCCCGATGTGTCGCGGTACTGGCATGAAAAAAGGCGTTTTAGGCCTTAAATCGCAATCTAGCATAGGGGTGTAAGGGTCGCAAGGAAGCCCGCCGGCGCAGTTGCAGGATCACGCAATACACAATCAGGGTCCGGAATGCGTCTAAGGGAGTGAGTGGCCCTTTTGGGTTGCAACGGCCCGCAATAGGTTGAGCCTGACCGTTGCCTGCTTTATACTGGGTTCTATTGGCCCACGGTTAAAATAGGAAAGTTGTGCGCACGCGGCGCGGGAAAAATCTGGCCGCCGGCCGCGGCGCTGGAAAGAGCGGTTCACATGCCGGAAAGCATATTGCACAAAAAAAATCTGGGGGCCCGCATCCTGCTGGGCGTCATCGTGGGATTGCTGGGCGTGGGCATGCTGGTGTACCTGATTCCCGGCCAGGGCACCGCGGACGTGACGTCCGCCGACGTGGTAGCCCAGGTGGATAACTCGCAGATCACCGTCGTCGACGTCAAAAACGAACTCGCCCGCATCGAGCGCGGCGGTCAAATTCCCCAGGCCCTTGAGCCGCTCTATGCGCAACAGGTTCTCAAGCAGCTGGTTTTCGAAAAGGAACTGGCCATGGAGGCCCGCGACCTGGGCATCACCGTCACCGACCAGGAGCGCGCCGACCGCATCCGCCAGTTGATTCCCACCGCATTCATCGGCGACTCCTTTGTCGGCATGGACCAGTACGCCGCGCAGGTGCAGGAGCGCACCGATATGGGCGTCCCGGAGTTCGAGGCCATGGTGACCGAGGGCCTGTTGGAGGAAAAGTTCCGCCAGTTGGTTACCGACGGCATTGCCGTCACTCCTGCGGAGATCGAGCAGGAGTTCCGCCGGCGCAACGAAAAGGTCAAGATCACCTACATTGTCGTGAACCCCGACAATCTGCAATCCAAGATCGAGGCCTCCGACGCCGATCTGCAGGCCTATTATGAAATGAACAAGGGGCGCTATATCGTGCCCGAGCGGCGCATCGTGCGTTATGCCTTCCTCAGCTTCGCGCAACTGGCCGCGCGCGCGAATGTGTCCGACGACGAGCTGCACGCGTATTACAACGACCACCTGGACCAGTACAAAATGGAGGACCGCGCGCATGTCGCGCACATCCTGTTTAAGACCGTGGGGAAAACCGACGCCGAAGTCGAGGAAATCCGCCAAAAGGCCGAAGAGGTCTTGAAAAAAGCCAAGGCCGGCGCCAACTTCGCGGACCTGGCCAAGCAGTATTCCGAAGACACCACCAAGGACAAGGGCGGCGACCTGGATTGGATCGTGCGCGGCCAGACGGTCCCGGAATTCGAGAAGGTGGCCTTCAGCCTGCCCAAAGGTTCCATCTCCGACCTGGTCAAAACGCAATACGGATTTCACATCATCAAGGTCATTGACCGGGAAATGGCGCGCACGAAAACCTTCGACGAAGTTCGCCCCATGATCCTGGAAGCCCTGCAGCAGCAAAAGGCCGAGCAGATGGCCGACGACACTTCCAACCAGATCGCCGACCAGATCCGCCGCTCGGGCCGCCTGCAGATTGACGACTTGGGAAAGCAATTCAACATGATCGTGGAAGACACGCAACCGCTGGAATCGGGACAACCCATTCTGCAGTTGGGTAACTCCCCGGAAATCGCCGACACGGTCTTTCGCCTTCGTCAGGGAGACGTGAGCGCGCCCATCCGCACCGACCTGGGATATGCCGTACTATCCGTGAAGGAAATCGAGCCCGCCCATCCCGGCACGCTTGCGGAAGTCCACGACAAGGTTCTGACCGATTTCCGCCACGATAAGGCCGTGGAGCTCGCCAAGTCCCGCGCCGAGGAACTCAGCCGCCGTCTTATGGCTGGCGAGGACCCCGCCAAAGTCGCCAAATCGCTCGACCTCGAAACCAAGACCAGCGATCTTTTCTCGCGCACCGGCAACGTTCCCGACGTGGGCGGCGCGGCTCTGATTCCCGGCGCGTTTACCATTCCGGTGGGCCAGTCCAGCGCTCCTCTATTCCTCGGGACCAACTGGGTGGTCTACCGCGTGGATGATCGCCAGGAGCCCAACCCCGACGATCTGGCCAAGCAAGCGCAAGACATCACCCAGGCGCTGCTCGATCAGAAGCGCGAAATGGCTTTTGAAGCCTTCCGGACTGCGCTCGACGAGCGCATCCAGCAGGAAGGCAAACTGCAATACAACCAGGACAGCCTCAAGCGTCTGACGACCCCCGCATAGCTCTGTAACATATAGATATACCTATACTTATAAAAGTATAGACGCCCTGTTGCCTTCCTCCAAAAAGTCAGGGTAGAATTTCTTTGTCCGCAGCAGGTGCCCCTTGCCAGAGGGGGCGTGACTCGGGCCGACAGTATGTCGGGCCCGCAGACGAGTGGAAGCAGTCCCAGCCTTCCCGAATTGAACTCTGCCCGGCCGATAGGCCAAAGACCATTTGTAGCAGTGGGCAGTCCCGGTTTCTTTCGGTTTCAAGATTGACCGCGAAATTATAGACGCACTAGAGTGACCGCCAAACGCGGATCGAGGTGATTTATGGCGAAGAAGACGGCTCCCCGGCAAAATGCCCGTCAGAATGAATACCGCTGCTGTGTAGAACTGAACCAGAACGACAAATACTGCGTGCGCATCCAGGCGCGTTTCAAGCGCCGCGATTGGGTGCTCCCGGTCTACTTTCTGGCGTCATCCTTCGACCGGGCCCTCCGCAAGCTGGAGCAAAGCGTGCAATTCCTGCAGCAGCAGGAGGACCGCCTGTGGTTCTGGGGCGTGGACCGCAGCGACGATCCCAACGTGTCGGCGGAAATGCTGCAAGAGGCGGGCTTGCGTTTGGATCGCCGCGGGGAGTTCCCGCGGCACACCGAGCGGCTGGCCATCGCTCCCGATCAGCGTGTGCCTACGGTCCTGCTGCAGCCCATGCGCCAGCGCCTGGCGGAATCCGTGCAGTTCGAAGCGCGATAACGCTCCGTCGAGCGTGCAAGCTGCGCGCCCCTCGTTTCCGGGGCCAGGCCTGCGAGTAGCGGCTTGACCAGCCGTCATTCGGCGCGGATCGGCGCTCCCGTGATGGTTGGGCGCAAAGGCCTACTTCTCGCGCAGGATAACCTCTCCTGATCCGATCATCTGATCGTTCATCCACACGCGGTACTTGAACGTGCCGGGGTGGGTCCCCGGCCGGGGAGGGCCGCTGAGCAGGCGCATGCCTGCCGGCGCCTGAAAGAAATTCGACTGAAACGGACAGCGGTTGGGATCGAATTCGATCTTGAGCTGGGCCTCGGCGGCCACCCAATACACCTGGTCTGCCGGGCCAATGGTCACGGTTTCTGGAAGTACGCCAACCAATACAGGTTTCTCGGCCATTCTCTGAGTGTAGCCTCCTCGTCTCTTCAAATTTGCGGCTCATTCTAGCATCACCCGCATCATTCCTACCTTCCGCAATTGCCTTTCTCGGGAACCGGCCTGTGGCTCGTTGTCAGGCGGAAAGCTAGCCAGCTTATCGAGGATTGTTCCCCTCTGCGCCGCAAATCCAATTCAACATAAACCCTTTGCCCCTGGCGCACCGATGCGATACTCTCCACGTTCAAAAAGGGAGGAATAGGCGAAATTTTGCGTAAACCATGAACATCCTTCAAAGAACCTTCATTCCAGCGTTTCTATTCGTGACCATAGCTCTGGCTGTCGCCCCGAAAGCCGTGTTCGCACAAACCGACGAAATTCAGGTCTACGATGCTGAGATTGAGGAGTTGGGCAAATTCAATGTCATGGTGCACAGCAACTTTACTCCCATCGGGCGGACGACCCCCGATTTCCCGGGCGGAATCATTCCCAATGACTCGGTCAATGGCGCGGTGGAATGGGCCTACGGCGTTAGAGATTGGTTTGAACAGGGGCTCTATTTCCCCGTCTACACTGCTTACTCCGAGGGGCGAGGCGGGTCGCTGAACGGCTTCAAGATTCGCGAGCTGTTCGTACGGCCGCACGCCCACGACCACACCTTCTTCTACGGCGTCAATTTCGAGTTCAGCGTCAATTACCACTATTGGGAGCCCAAACGGTTTACCTCCGAGGTCCGGCCCATCATCGGGCTGCATCTGCACCCCGTAGACATTATCGTCAATCCCATCGTCGACACGGACTACACGGGCGGCTTCGGAGGCCTGGAATTTGTCCCGGCGGCGCGCGTTGCCTATAACCTGAATGACACGTGGGCCTTTGCTGCGGAGAATTACTCCGATTTCGGGCAGCTACACCGCTTCTATTCCGCGCACAACGAGTTCCAGGAAGTCTGGGCGGTCTTGGATCGCAACAGCAAGGTCCTGGCTGTGGAAACCGGCGTGGGTGTCGGCTACACGTCGGGAGCTGATAAATTGACCTTCAAGCTGATGTTGTCGCGGGATCTTAACTGAAGCTGAAGAATCGAAACTGTCGCAACAGGTCCCACCCAATCGCACGGCGAGTTGTGCGTCGAGGGGCCTCGTATCTCCGCGAGCGCGACCGGCCCTGGATTGCCTCCAGTAAAGCGGACCTGTACGATAGGACGCAGCGTACGGATATCTTCGGCGGAGGTCTGAAAGCAGGCTATGCGACGCAATCCGCCGTCCATGTTGACGCCGCCGCCTCCAGGGGAGAGAGAGCGTGCCCGACATACAGCAACTGACCGAGTCGGTGGCCCGCTGGAGAAAAGGGACCATCGTGGCCCTGGCCTTTTCCGCCCTTGCGGCGGGGGCAGCGGGAGGAACGGCCTATCTTGCTTTCAAAGAAGCCCGGCAAATTGCTACAGCGCAAGGCTCGCTGGCGGCCGCCAGGGCGGCGGAACTCTCCGGTGAATTGGACGGCCAGCGCGAAAGAACCGCCAAAGCGGAACAAAGCGCGGCCGAAGCGGAGCAACGTGCGGCCGGAGTGGAACGGAAGGCGGAGGAATTCCAACTTGCTATCGCCGGGGCTAACGAGCGAGCAGCCGAAGCCTATCGAGAGCTGTCCGAATTGGACATGCCCAGAACGCTAACGCCGGACGCGCGAAGAACTGTTTCAGACAAATTGAAGACTTTCGCAGGGACCCAGTTTGACGTAGCGCTGAATCCCGACACGGAAACGCAGAATTTTTTGCTCCAGCTGGAGGATATATTGACGGCCAGCGGCTGGAAAGAGGTTGACTGGGTCGGAACGAAACCAATTCTTACCCGTGACGGGCATCGTGTGGCTGGCGTGGTCGCGGTTTCCGGAGTGGTCATTCAGATGCGCGCCGATCAAGTTTCCAAATTAAAAGGTGCGGCGGACGCCCTGGCTGCGGCTCTGCAAGTGGAAGGGATCTCCGCATCCGCGGAGTTGGGGCTGGGCATTAAAAACGATAACACCACGGCCCTGCACGTTTTGGTCGGAAAGAAGCCCCTGCCTGCGATCCATGCGCCAAATTAGCCGCCCAAGATTGTGAGATGAATGAAGATCGTGAGATGAATCAAGTACCGGCCACTCGTCGGGGCGACACGCTTACACCCCAGGCGCCGCCTTTCGTCCGGGCGTCGCGGATGGCGCGGATGGCGATCTCTGCAATGGTCCTGGCGGTCGCCTTGTGGTTCTGTTCGCTGTCGCATGCGGCAGCGGGCTCCCCCTCTTCTTCCACCTTGGATATCCATATCGAACCCGGCGCGATTGAGATCACGCTCGTGGTGCACATCTCCGATGTCGCCCACGACCTTGCCATCAGCCCGCCCGAGCGCCTTCTGGATGCGGATGTCCTGGCCCGGCAAGGCGACGCCGTGGTTTGGCTGCTTAAACAGAGGCTGCAAATTGCCGCCGGCATCCATTCTTTAGGGGAGGGCAGTTGGTCGACGCCCGAGGCTTTGACGGAGCAACAATCCATTCGCCTGCGCGCCCACTACGATGTGGGAGGGCCGCCCGGCATCGTGTCCATCGATGCCAAATTGTTCCCCTATGATCGGGCGCATCAAACGTTCTTAAATATATACGAAGCCGATACGCTGGAAGCGGAGGCAGTCCTGGATCGCAGCCATCCCCGTTTCCTGTATTTCGAGGGATCCTAAAGAAAGAGAAAGTTCCTGCTGCGATCTTCCTGGGGAGTTAGCCCGGCTCGCGGGATCAGGCGCCGGCGGACAACGTCATTTGGATGCCGCCGCCTGCGTGGCGTCCTCGGCGCTCCGGTCCAAAGGATAACTCTGGGCCTGCTCGGTCAGCGCGTAGACTTGCTTTATGCCGTCGGCCTGGATGAGGATCTCCAGGACCGTGAGAGTGGAACAGGCGGGGCCCCCATTGTCTCCCCGCTCGGTACAGCTCCATTCTTTTTGCGCGGCGCTGCCCTGGAGAGAGTGGCCATCGGGATCGAAGTACCAGCGAAGAAGAAGGGTGTTGATCTCTGTGGTCGATGCTTGGGCCATGACCAGACTTTCCGGTCCATACTTCTTGCGCAGATCGGCGAGGACGCTGTCGAAATTTGGTCCCGAGCCGTTGGAGAAATCTAATTTCTGCTTTATGGAGCGAACCAATTCCGCATTCGGAGATAAGGTAGAGAGCAATTCGATCGTCTCCGAATCTCCCTTTCCATCCTTCGCGCTGGCGGTAATCTGCTCGTTGCCTTTGGGGGCATCGTCAGGCGCTGTGAACGGAGGGACGATCGCGGTGGTCAGGATCTCGGGCGGTCCGATCATGTTCTTCAGTTCTTTGACCGCATCCTTTACCGGCATGCCCAGTTTGATCCCCGCAACCTCCATGAAGCCGACCTTAGCGGCAATGGCTGCCGTTCCTTGCGGGGTTCCGCTTGGCGGCATCGCGCCTTGTGCCGCCCGTGCTCGCGCACTCGCCAGCAGCAGCGCGAAGATTGTCGCCCCCCGCAATAGATTGCGCATTACTGTTTCTCCATGCTCATAATTCTCTGAACACTAGGACCGGCACGCGCGCGGATTGCGCACGGCCCATCGGCAGAATAGTATGCCCGCCGCGCGGGGCGTTGCAAGGCGTGGCTTCCCGGGCGTGCTGCCGCCAAGCCAACCAGGAAGCGCGGCCCGAGCTGCGCCTTAAGCTATGTTGCGGCATAAGAGCCGCGCCTTAACGGTCGCGCCGTAAGGGCCCTGGCGCAGGACTTGGCCGCCCGCTGCGGCGAAAGTGATGCGGATCGCTGACAAATGCTGTGCGTGGTTCTGCAGGAATCGCCCTCCGGAATGCCCAGACGTGCACTCCCGAGACCGGAATCTGCTTGACGCCCGCACTCCCGGGTCATAGACTTAACTTTCCACGTTAATCATTCGCAGCGCTCGACAATTTTGTCCCCGCGCTCGAGGATTAAGCTCCAAAACGCGCGAGGGGAACACACCAATATGTCTGTAGCTTGTATCACTCTGAGAAACGGGGATCGCATTCCCCTGATTCGTTCGCTTCCATTCGTGGCCGTTCACCTGGCCTGCCTGGCGGCGTTCTTCCTCAAATTTCACTGGTCTTACCTGATCGTCTGCCTGGCGCTCTATTATGTGCGCATGTTTTTCGTGACCGCCGGATACCACCGCTATTTCTCGCATCGCTCGTTCAAGACCAGCCGCTGGTTCCAGTTTGTCATGGCCTTCATGGCCACAAGTTCCACGCAAAAGGGCGTGCTGTGGTGGGCCGCTAATCATCGCCATCACCACCGCTACTCCGACACCATGGAGGATCTGCACTCCCCCACCTTGCGCGGATTCCTGTGGTCGCACATCGGATGGATTCTTTCCGACAGCTATAACGACACCAAAGTGGACATGATTCGCGACTTCACCAAGTATCCGGAGTTGCGCTGGCTCAATAAGTATCACCTGGTTCCCCCCGTGGCGCTGGCCGTCCTGCTGTTCCTGATTGGCGGCTGGGGAATGCTGGTGTGGGGATACTGCATCAGCACCGTGATCCTGTGGCACAGCTCCTTCACCATCAATTCTCTCTCGCACCTGTTTGGCCGCCGCCGCTACGAAACCGAAGACACCTCCAAGAACAACGCCGTGCTGGCCCTGGTCACCATGGGCGAAGGCTGGCACAACAATCATCATCACTACATGGCTTCGGCGCGCCAGGGCTTCTTCTGGTGGGAGATCGATCTCACCTATTACGTGTTGAAAGTTTTGTCCTGGGTGAGAATTGTGTGGGATTTGCGCGAACCGCCTCCACACATCCTGCTCAGCGGCGCGTCCGCTTCCTGATTCAATCGAGTCGATAAATCTTATTTGCTTTGCAGAAGCTGATCCACGGCTTCGGCGATATGCTTCGCCGAAATCCCGAACGCTTCCAGCAGTTCGTTCTCCTGGCCGGAATGCGGCACGCGATCCACGGCCAGACGCTTCACCGCCGATAGCGCCACGCCGCTCTCCGCCAGCGCGGTAATCACCGCTTCTCCCAGGCCGCCTTCGTGGTAATGATCCTCCACGGTGATCAATCGCCCGCCCGTGGCGCGAACGTTCTCCGCCAGCGCCGCCACGTCCAGCGGCTTCACGCTGTACAGATCGATCACCCGAATGGCCACGCCGCGCGCCGCCAGCTGGGCGTGCGCCGCCAGCGCCTCATACAGCGTCACGCCCGCGCCGATCACCGTCACGCGATCGTTCGCGCCCTTGCGCACAACCTTCAGGCCGGGAATCGGGAACTTTTCTTCCGCCGTATACAGTACCGCCGTCTTGGGCCGCGAGGTCCGCAGGTAACAGATGCCCGGCCGGCGCGCCGCCGCCTCGGTCAGCCGTTCGGCTGCCACGGCATCGGAGGGATACAGAACCGCCGCGCCGGGAATGGCGCGGAAGATCGCCAGGTCTTCCAGGGCCATCTGCGAAGGCCCATCCTGGCCGATGGAGATGCCGCAGTGGGAACCGCACAGATTGATGTTGCTCCGGCTGATGCCCGCCATGCGCACCTGGTCGTAGGCGCGCGAGAGAAAGCATGCGAAGGTGTCCACGAACGGCACCAGCCCCTGCGCCGCCATCCCCACAGCCAGGCTCACCATGTTCTGTTCCGCGATGTATCCCTGAATCAGCCGGCCCGGAAAAGCTTTTTCCATAATATCCGAAAAGGTGGAGTTTTTAACGTCGCCATCCACCGCAAAAACCTTGGGGTTGACCGCCGCCAGATTCTTCAGGCCCACGCCGTAAGCCTCCCGCGAGGCAAACTCTTCGCCGATCTTGTATTGCGGCGCCGCGGGAGCCGGAAAATCCGGCGGCACCGGCAGCGATTTGCGCGCGTAAGACTTCCCGTCATCGGGCGGGATGGCCGGCGCCGGACCGATCTCCGCCAGCGCCTTTTCGAGCTGCTCCTTGGAGAGCGCCTTTCCGTGCCACCCGTCCTTGTCCGCCAGGAAACTGATGCCGTGGCCCTTCTCCGTGCGCGCGAGGATGGCGTAAGGTTTGCCCGGTGTCGCCCGCGCATGATCCAGCGCAGCCACTACCGCGGCCATATCGTGTCCGTCGATCACCTCGGTGGCCCAGCCCTCCGACTCGAATTTACGTTGGTAGACATCGGCGTGATGCTCGTACATGGTGCGCTGGCTCTGACCCAGCGCGTTGACGTCGCCGAACGCGATCAGATTGTCAATTCCGTAGTGCCCCGCAAATTCCGCCGCTTCCCAGATGTTTCCCTCGGCCATCTCCCCGTCGCCCATCAGCACGTACACGCGCGCATCGGATTTCTGCAGTCGCGCTCCCATGGCCAGCCCCGCGCCCACCGAGAGCCCTTGCCCCAGCGAGCCGGTTGCCGCGTCCACGCCGGGAATCCACGGCGTGGGGTGCCCCTCCAGTTCACTGGAGAATTGCCGCAGCGTGGACAGCCGCGAAACCGGAAACACTCCCGATTCCGCCAGCGCCGCGTACAAAATCGGCGCCGCATGCCCTTTGGACAATACGAAGCGGTCGCTGGCCAGCGAGTTGGGATTCTCGCGGTCAAACTTCATGGCGTAGAAAAAAATCCCGGCCATCAGTTCCGCGGCCGAAAGACACGACGTGGGGTGTCCCGAGCCCGCCGCCGTGGTCATCTGCATGGAGTGGATGCGCAGGATGCGAGCCTTCTCGCGCAGCCCTGCAAGGAGCGCCGACCCGGGGATTCCTTGTCCTGTTGCGGTCATGTGAGCTCCTCCGTAGAAAGTTTTTTGGAAATTTGTGCTGCGAGCGCTATTGTACCCTCACCGCGGCCGGCGGCGCGAGTTCTTCATCGCCCGCGCCAAATTCAACCGCAGAACTCCTGCGATACACACGGTGCAAAATCGGAACGCCTTCCGCAGTTTCGTTCCCCCCTGGCGGCAGCCGTGCTAGAATAAACGGAATAATTTATTGCGAACGCGTCGCCGTTTATTCGCGCGATGCACCCCTCTCCGCAGGTTTCAGTCTATGGAAAAGGCTGAATTCGCAAGCTGGACGCGGAAATTTCGCTGTAAGGAAGCGCTCTAGATGAACGAGGAAATAGGCGAACTTCTTGCCCCATCGCGATTGATGATGACCCCGGGCCCTTGCTCGGTCGACCCGCGCGTGTATCGCGCGCTGGCCACTCCGCTGGTCGGCCACATGGACCCGTTTTTCATCAACCTGATGGGTGAAGTGCAGACTCTTCTCCGCCGCGCGTTTCAGACCGAGAACCGCATCACCTTCCCCATTTCCGCTTCCGGTTCGGGCGGCATCGAAGCCGCCGTCGTCAATCCCCTGGAGCCGGGTGACGAAGCCATTGTCTGCGTCAACGGCGCCTTTTCCGAGCGCATGGCCATCATCGCCTCGCGCACCGCCGCCAAGATCCATCGTGTGGAGGCCCCCTTGGGCTCCGCGGTGGACCCGGAGGATGTGCTGCGCGCTGGCCGCGGCCGCAAGATCAAGTTCGTCGGCGTGTGCCACGGAGAAACCTCCACCGGCGTGGTTACGCAATTGGATCCTTTCCGCAGGGTCGCCGATGAATTGGGCGCCCTGCTGGTGGTGGACGCGGTGGCCTCTCTCGTCGGAGTGCCTCTGAATGTGGACCGCCAGCGCATCGATTTGTGTTTCACAGGCTCTCAGAAAGCCATCAGCGCTCCCCCGGGCATGTCTCCCATCACCGTCGGCCCACGCATGGAGGAGGTTCTGCGCGAGCGCAAAACGCCGGTGCAGAGCTGGTATTTCGATTTGACCACCACCATGAATTTCTGGGGCAAGGATCGCACCTATCACCACACGCCCCCCATCTCCATCGTCTTCGCGCTACGCGAAGCCTTGCGCATCGTCTTCGAGGAAGGCCTGGAAGCCGGCTGGCGCCGTCACGCGCAGAATCAGCTCGCGCTCATCGCCGGCCTCGAGGCGCTGGGATTGGAGATGTTCGTCTCCAGGCCGGAAGACCGCCTGCCCACCGTCACCAGCGTGCGAATTCCCGGCGGCCTGAACGATGCCCACGTCCGGCGGCAACTGCTTGACGAATTCGGTATCGAAATCGCCGGCGGCATCGCCAGCCTCAAGGGCAAGATCTGGCGCATCGGACTGATGGGCTATGTCAGCCAGGCCAGGAACGTCCTGCTCTTCCTGGCGGCCTTTGAAAAAGTTCTCCTGGAGCACGGTTTTCCTGTGGGCTCCGGGGCCGGCGTAGGCGCGGCCATCCGCACCTACACGCAAACCGACGCGGTCGCTGTGCCGCACCATATCTGAGCCCGCAGCAAGTACCGAGGCGCAATGCCCACGGCGGCAACCATACCCAATGAAGGCGCCATGAACGGCTTCCTCAAGCCGTTCACGGTCACCTCCAGGCTTACCGATCAAACCTATCGCGTCTGGTTTTCGCACCTCTGGAACGGCATCGCCACCCGCCACAGCGATACCGTGGACACCAAGTTCTTCGTCGATGGCCGCACCGTCGTCATCGGCCTCGCGCACACTGCCTTTGTTTCCTTCCTGGCCCAACATGGGCGCGGATTGACCGATCGCGAGGCCGCCTTCATCGCCGCCGCCTATCTGCGTGAGCGCCTCGAGCAGGAGGATGAGCAGCCGCTCTTTGACGTTCCCGAAGCGCATGTCCTGCGCCTGGCCGATGCCATCGGCCTCCGCTGATCCATTTTTCGCGCCTGCAAATATCGCCCGAGCTGGCGCCGACGTTGCCTTCCTTCTCCTGTTCCCTTTCCGTGCCCCAAAATGGAACGCCCCCCTCCTGTTTTTATTATTGACAACACTAGTTAGAGAGTAATAAACTAAATTGCAGTATCCTCCCTTCCATCGCCCCTTCCGAGATCGGAAAACGTGGCTCCTCAATCACTGCAAGAGCAACTCCGCCAGCGAGATGTCATCCTCGATTGCGCTTCCGACGGAATTTTCGTCCGCGATCTCGATGGCGTAATCGTCTATTGGAATCGCAGCGCCGAGCGCATTTACGGGTGGAGTTCGGCGGAGGCCCTCGGCCGCGTCAGCCACGATATTCTTTCCACGCAGTTTCCGCAGTCCTTGCCGCAAATCGAAGGAATTGTGTTTCGCGAGGGGCACTGGGAAGGCCAGTTGGTCCAGCGCGCCAAGGATGGATCCCCGCTCACCGTGTCCAGCCGCTGGGCCGTGCAGCGCGGAGACTTGGGGCAGCCGTCCGCGATCGTTGAAATCAATAGCGATGTTTCCACCGGCCATCGTTCCGAACTGCTCCGCGGTTTTCTGGAGGCGGCTCCCGATGCCATGATCATTGCCGGACAGGATGGCCGCATCGTACTGGTCAACGCACAGACGGAAAAGTTGCTCGGATATTCCCGCCAGGAACTGCTGGGACAGTCCGTGGAGATGCTGATGCCCACGCGGTTTCGCAAGATCGATCCTCGGCAACGCGAAACTCCCGCGGCCAATTCACACTCCGGTAAGGCGCCCGGCGGCCCGGAGCTTCTGGCCAGACGAAAGGATGGCAGCGAAGTCCCTGTCGAAATCAGCCTCAGCTCCGTCAAGGCGGACGGCGAAGTACTGACCTTCCGTTCCATCCGCGATGTAAGCGATCGCCGATTGGCGCAACAGGCCTTGACGCAAACCAACCAGGAACTGGAAGGGCGCGTGGCCGATCGAACCTCCGAGCTCCGGCACAATGAGAGCAGGCTGCGGGCGCTGGTGGAATCCCTCGATGAGATCGTCCTGGAACTGGACCTGCAAGGCGTCTGCCTGGCGATCTGGACCTTGAACGAGACCTTGCTTCCCCTCCCCAAGCGCGAAATGATCGGGGTGAAAATCTCCGACCATCTCGACCAGGCCAGCCGCGATATTTTCGAGGCCTCTCTGAAGCTTGTCGCCGCCGGCGAAACGGCGGCCGATTTTGAGTATACCCAGCAGGTTCCCGCCGGCAGGAGATCGTTCCTGTCGCGCATCACGCCCATCCGCCTTCCTGGTGCGGGCTCCCGGACCCTTTGCATGCTGGTCCGCGATATCACCGCGCGAAAAGTGCAGGAACAGAAAACCGCCCAGGGTCAGAAAATGGAGGCCATCGGCAGGCTTGCCGGCGGCATCGCCCATGACTTTAACAATATGCTGGCCGTCATCCTGGGATATGCGGAGATCATTCAGGAGGCCGTGGAACGGGGAACTCCCATCGATAAACAACCCGCGGAGATCATCAAGGCCGCCGAGAGCGCGGCCTCCTTGACCAGGCAACTGCTGGCCTTCAGCCGCCAGCAGGTTTTGGAATTGCGCCCCCTGGACTTGAATCATGTCATTTGGGAAATCGAAGGCCTGGTGAAACGCCTGGTGGGCGCGTCCATCCAGGTCAACATCCATACCGGAGAGCGGTCCAGGATGGCCAAGGCCGATCCGAACCAGATGGAACAGGTCATTCTCAATCTGGCCGCCAACGCCAGGGACGCCATGCCCGACGGCGGCGAATTGAGGATTGAAACCTCCCACGTGGAATTGACCGAGCCCTATTTGGAGCACCAGGACGTCCCGCCGGGCAGCTACGTTGTTCTGACTATCAGCGATAGCGGCGTGGGCATGGATCCGGAAACCCAGGCCAGAGTTTTTGAGCCTTTCTTCACGACTAAATCGCTGGGCAAGGGAACCGGTTTGGGGCTGGCCACCGTCTATGGAATTATCCAGCAATCCGGCGGCTACATCTGGCTCTACAGCGAACTGGGTCACGGCACGACGTTCAAGATTCTTCTTCCGCAGCTCGAGCAGCAGGCCGCCGAAGTCGCTGTACCGCGAGAAACCTCCCTGGTCGCCACCGGCGGAGAGACCATTCTCCTGGTCGAGGACGTCGAGCCCCTGCGCCTTCTGATCAACGATACTCTCACCAGCCACGGCTACAGCGTGATCGAAGCCCCCAATGGCGTTGCCGCTCTGCGCCTCATCGCCAAGCGCACGGAACCCGTGCATCTGCTCATCACCGACGTGGCCATGCCGGAGATGGGAGGGCGAAAGCTAAGTATCCTGGTGCGTGAAATCTATCCCCAGATCCGCGTCCTGTACATCACCGGCTATGCCACGCAGGCCTTTCAAGGAAGCGATGTCCGCCTCAGCGCCTCGCTGCTCGAAAAACCCTTCACCCGCTCCGCCCTGGTTCTGAAGGTGCAGGAAACCCTCCGCCGCAACTAAACTTGAAAAACCCGCATGGAAGGCCCTGTTTCGCATTGGAGGACGCAACCGAAGCTGGAGAGTCTCTGGCTATTTCATCCAGTAGCATTTTTCGACGACGTGCGGCGGTCCTCTGCCGTTGCCGCAGGCCGAAGGGCCGACGCTCGCGCTCCTCATTCCGTTAGAATGAATCCATGGTCAAATTGATTCGTCCCGAGCGCCTGGTGGTCTTGCTGTTTTATGGCCTCGCGCTTGTGCTGGCGCTACTCGTTTTTTTGATCTTCCGACCCTTTCTGATTCCCCTGGGATGGGCTGCGGTCCTGGCTGTCCTCTGTTATCCGTGGACCGAAAAATTAAAAAAGCGCTGGGGACCGATGCGCGCGGCGGTCGGGGGCACCGCCGGGGTGACGCTCATCCTGATCATTCCCGCGCTGCTGCTCATGCTGCTGTTCACCGTGGAGGGCGTGCAGGCCGCGCGGAACCTGCAAACCTCCATCGCCGCGGGAGAGTTCGACTGGGTCAATCGCGATTGGGCTTGGGTGGCCCGCATGGTCGGGATGACCGGGTCGGACTTGCCGACTCTGGTGCGCGATGCCAGCGGGCGTATCGGCACCTATGTTGCGCTGCAGTTCGGCGTCTTATTAACCAATGTCGTGGAATTTTTGTTTGAGTTGTTCGTCTCCTTATTTGCCCTTTTCTATTTCATCCTGGATGGCGACGCTATCATGGCTTCGCTCCGCGGAATCCTTCCGTTTGAGGAAGCCACGCGCGAGCAGATTCTTTCCGAAGCCACCGGGATGATTCACGCCAGCGTGCGGGTCGGTCTGGTCCTCGCCGTCTTTCAGGGATTGGTTGGCGGTTTGGCGTTCGCCGCGGTGGGCATCGGCTCGCCGGTTTTTTGGGGCATCGTTATGGCCTTTCTGGCGCTGCTTCCGGTGGTGAGCACGTGGCCTGTCCTGGTTCCCGCTGTGATCTGGTTATTCGCCACCGGGCAAACCGGGCACGCCCTGGTGTTGCTGGGAGTCTGCGGGGGCTTGCTGGGAGTGATGGATAGCGTTCTCCGTCCGGCGCTGCTGCGCGGCAATGCGCGCCTGAATGGCTTGTGGGTATTCATCGGCGTGTTGGGCGGCATTGCGGCGTTTGGAGTGCTGGGCATCGTCCTGGGTCCGCTGGTGCTCGCGCTGGCGGCCAGCTTGCTGGACGCCTACATGGGGCATGGGCCGAAAGTCTGAAAAGCGCCGCAGGCCCGGCATTGCCAGAAGGATATTGCTTTGCAAACCGCTGCGATTGGGCGCGCCTGCGGGCTGTGTTAGAGTAGGCCGCCAGGACCATCCAATGGCCACAACAAAACTCGCCGCTCCGCTCATCGAACTCCCGCCGGAAAAACTGCGCTGGAGGTGCGACCCGGCGCGTATCCCCTACGAGACCACGGCACAGGCCGAGCCCACTGAGGGCCCGATCGGGCAGGAGCGCGCGCTGCAAGCCCTGCGTATGGGAGTCGAACTCTCGGCCCCGGGATACAACACTTTCGTTTGCGGCCTTCCCGGAACCAGCCGTGCCGGGATGATCCAGAACATGATCGAGCAGTTGCACCCGCGCGCCAAACTGGCGCCGGACCGCTGCTACGTCAATAATTTTAAAAATCCGGACCGCCCCCGCCTGCTGACCCTGCCGCGCGGCCAAGCCAACACGTTCAAAAAGGACATGCAATCCGGCGTGGAATTCCTGCGACGGCGCATCCCCCAGGTTTTCGAGGGCGAACCCTTCCAGCGGCAGAAAAGCCGCATCGTGGATCGCTACACCGTGCGTGAAAAAGAACTCATGGACGATTTCACGCGGCGCATCGCCCGCGAGCAATTCGCCCTGGGCCACATGCAAGTGGGCGCGGTGGCCCTGCCGGAAATTTTTCCCGTGCTGGAAGGCCAGATGGTGCCGATTGAAGACATCCCCAAGATGGTGCATGAAGGCAAGCTGGAATCCATCCTGGCCGAGGACATTGAGCGCAAGTACGAGCAATTTCGCCAGGAGTTCACCGTCGTCTACCGCAAGACCCTCACGCTTTCGCGCGAGCTGGCCAGCGAACTGAGCTACCTCGAGCAGGAGGCCGCCTCCGTCCTGGTGGACGGTTTCATCGAGGAGCTGAAGGAGAAATACGCCGTGCCGCAGGTGGCCGAATATCTTGAGGAAGTGCGCCACAACGTTCTCGACAATCTGGACCCTTTCAAGGAACGCGACGGGGAAGAGGAAAACGCCGGCAATCCCACGAGCGAACCCTCCAAGCCGCCCGCTTCCGACCGCGATCCCTTTCGCGTCTACGCGGTGAACGTTCTGCTGGGGCACGACGACACCGACGGCTCGCCGGTCATCTTCGAGACCACCCCAACCTACGCCAATCTGTTCGGCACGGTGCAGCGCAGCTACGATTCCCGCGGGGTGTGGACCTCGGATTTCATGGATCTGCGCGCGGGATCGGTGCTGCGGGCCGACGGCGGGTTCCTCATCATGTACGCGCTGGATGCCTTGTCCGAGACCGGGGTATGGCGCACGCTCAAGAGGACGCTGAATCATTCCAAGCTGGAGATTCAACCCATGGAAATGTTTTTTCCCTTCGGGACTTCGGCGCTCAAACCCGAGCCTATTGACCTCAGCGTCAAGATCATTCTCATCGGCGACCGCAACATGTACGAGTTGCTCTACGAACTGGAGGAGGAATTCAAAAAGATTTTCAAGGTGCGCGTCGAGTTCGATGAAGAGATGGAGATGAGCGACGAGGTCATCCGCCTGTACAGCGGGCGCCTGCATAAACTTTGCGAAGACGAAAAACTCTGCGCCTTCGACCGTTCTGCCGTGGCCACGCTGATTGAATACGGCGTGCGCCTCGCGGGACGCCGCAACAAAGTAACCGCGCGCTTCACGGAATTGGCGGACCTGGCGCGCGAGGCGTGCTACCTGGCGCGCCAATCCGGCGAGGCCCCAGTGTCCGCCGCGCACTTACGCGCCGCGCACGCAGCCAGGATCGGCCGCCACAACCTCGTGGACATGAAAATCCGCGAAATGATCTCCGAGGGGACGCTTCTGATCGACACCGAAGGCGCGCGCATCGGCCAGGTGAACGGCCTGAGCATCTTTGAAATCGGCAACTTCATTTTTGGAAAGCCCGTGCGCATCACCGCCTCCACGGCCCTCGGAAAATCCGGCCTCATCAACATCGAGCGCGAGGCCAATCTCAGCGGACGCCTGCACGACAAAGGCATGCAGATCATCGCCGGCTACCTGCGCTCACAGTTCGCGCAGGACAAGCCGCTCTCGCTTGCAGCCAGCCTGTGCTTCGAGCAGTCCTACAGCGGAGTGGACGGCGACAGCGCCAGCTCCACGGAAATCTACGCGCTGCTATCCTCCCTGTCCGGGTTGCCGATCCGCCAGGATCTCGCCGTGACCGGCTCGGTCAACCAGCAAGGCGACGTGCAGCCCATCGGGGGCGTGAATGAAAAGATCGAGGGTTTTTACGACGTCTGCCGCGTCCGCGGCCTCACTGGCAACCAGGGCATCCTGATCCCCAGTGAAAATGTGGAGGACTTGATGCTGCGCGAAGACGTGATCGACGCCGCCAGCAGGGGAACGTTCCATATCTATCCCGTGGCGCGGATCGAGGAAGGCATCGAACTTCTGACGGGGGTGGCCGCCGGCGTTCGCGATCCTCACGGGCGTTTTGGTTCCGACACGGTTTTCGCGATGGTGGATGAACGCTTACGTCAAATGGCCCACACGCTCAAGACGTTCCAGTAGGTTGGTCTTCCGTTTTTTCCCATCGAAAGGCTTGTCAGGGTTTTGCGGGCGCGGCAGGGGACGGCGCGGCCGCGGCTGCGGAGGTGTCCTTGGGTGTGGAGAGATAGCCATTAATGTGGTCCTTGGTTACCTCAAACACCACGATTTCGTATGGAGCGCGCACGCCGCGCACGTAGAACTGCATGGGCTCATCCACGTTGCGATCTTTCTTCTGAATGGATTTGTCGTCGGCAACCACGGTCATGGTGAAGCGATACTTTTTGGGGTCGGCGCTCTGCAGTGCGATCTGAATGGGACCGACACGTTGGGGAGTTTTTGATTTGGCGATGTTGAAATCGAAGATATTGCGCTCGTTAAGGCGCTTGAGGGCTTCGAGGTCCTCGCGATTGCGCGCGATCAGCCCGCTCTGCACGCCCAAGTCGCCAATCGTGCCTGTGAGGCGGCTCCTGGTGTCGTCGAGATCCTTGCGCGTGGCGGCAATGTCGGTTTTGGCGCCGCCCAGATCCGTGGTGACCTGTCCAAGCTTCTGCTGGCTGTCGGTGGCCACCTGTTTTACCTGACCGATCTGTTCGCCGAGCTGCGCGTCGCTATCCTGCTGCTGCTTTTGAATCTGCTGCGCGAGCGTGCGCGCGCGAGCCAGTTCATCCTCGGTCAGGCCGAGTTTCTGCGCGGTCACGTCGAGCTTGCCGCGCAAGTCGGCAATACGCGCGTTGGTCTGGTCCAGCTCCTTGGCCAGCATGTCAGAGCGGCTGTTGGAGGCCGCGAGATCGCTGGCAATCTGCTGGCGTGAGCTATACCCGGCGTACAGAAGTCCGCAAAGCCCAAGGAAAAGAACGATGACCACCAACATGACCCAGCGGGGTGTGGCCGCCGTTTCGAAGGAAGTGTTGCCCTGCTCGGGCTGGGGCCCACTCGGTGTGATGCTCATAAAAATCTCTCCTTTGTGGACTGGATCGAACTGTTCTTTGGCCTCGCTCGCTGGGGCCCATCGCAGGGGCGCTGGGACCAGGAGCCGGTGCTAGGGAATAGATTATCGCCGAGGGCCTTGGGGTTGTCTACGGCACGAGGGCCAGTACCGGTCATTTCGCGGGACCTTTTCCGCCGCGTCCGCGGGGCCAGCGGGCCTCCACCGTGGTGGTCAATCCGCCGCGCGGAGTGAATTCGCCGCGCACGGCGCACCAGACGGGACGCGTGGCGGAGACAATATCACGCAGGATGCGGTTCACGGCGTTCTCATAAAAGATGCCCAGATCGCGGTAGGACAATAGGTAGAGTTTCAACGCCTTGAGTTCGAGGCATTGCCGGCGCGGCTGGTACTCGATGGTGATGGTTCCGTAATCGGGCATGCCCGTCTTGGGGCAAACGGAGGTGTACTCAGGAAAGCGCGTGGTAATGGTGTATCCGGGAAACTGGTTGGGCCAAGTCTCAAGATGGGGGAGTTTGGCGTCGATTCCGGCGCGGGCATGCTTGTCAGTATACTTGTTATCCATCGATATTTTTCAAAGTGGCGTCCCCTGTTATGGGGAAACCCATATTCTAACCCTGCCCCTTGGTTTTTTATCACGTGTTGAGTCTTTATGAGTCGTCAGGCGATTTTGCGCTTCCAAGCCGTAGAAGGGTCTAGGTGGAAGGAATCGTGACCGATACGATTTCAGAAAGGGCGCTCTCCAAGCCGTCCGAACCAATGGCGCTGACGGCATAAGAATAGCTCTGGCCGGATAGCACCGTTGAATCCGTGTAAGAGGCCGCCGGATCCCAAAACGCGTTCAGTACGATCCACGGATCAGAGTCTACAGAACGACGATACACGTTGTATCCAACTACGCCGGATTCGGAATTCCAATTGAGAGTCACGAAATGGGTCTGCGTAACTCCGTTTCCCGAGAGCGCAATGACAACCGGAGTCCTGGAAATATTACTGGAAAGCGCGACGGCGCCGGATACGCTTCCGTTGGCGGTAGGGCGGAATTGCACCTGTAGTGTCGCGGATTGATCAGGAGCCAGCGTCAGACCGGAACCGATTCCGGTGGTGGTGAAACCTGGGCCGCCGGTCACGCCATTCTGATCGAGTGTGACGCTGCTTATCCCGTTATTTGTGATCGTGACACTCAACGCGGCCGTGTTTCCGACCGTGGTGCTTCCGAAATTCAGGCTGGTTGGACTGATCGAGAGCCGAAAGAGGCCGGCGCTCGCGCTTGACACCAGCGAGGTTTGGCAACCGGCCGCCAGAAACGACGCGGCCAGGAGCAGTAAGGGGCACAGGCGACGCATTTTCAGGATCGCCCGCTCAGCAAAAGTTTCATCGTTGTCGTCCTCCTCCATAGGGGCACGGGATTTTAATTGCTGTGAAAATGGAAAGAACCTGTACTCGGGGGAGCAGTTGGGCCAGTATCCAGGCCAGGACCATTTTCGGATGCACGGCTAAGATGCTCCGTGGCAACCATACGGCCAAGGAAAGCTCGGGTTGGGACCATGCGACTTAATCGGCGTGTGAGAGAATCGACAGGTTGAGGGTACGTGCTAGAATCTGCGGCAACGAGTTATGGGGATGTAGTTCCAACAAATATGGAGGAAAAAACAGATGAGATTCCTTCGATTGCTTCCAGTTTTGGCGCTTGCTTTGGTTCCGGCAATAACGGGCATAGCTCAAGCGCAGGGAGGGCCCGGCGGCGCTGCGCCTGGCGGCGCTCCGGCGGCCAAGCCTTTAACGATGACCATAACGGCGTTTGCCGATGGTACCGACATCCCGGTGAAATACACGGCGGCGGGTACCGCGACATCGCCGGAGATCACGTGGACCAATGTCCCGGCTGGCACGATGAGTTTTGTATTGCACATGCACGATCTGGAGGCCAGCCGCAACCACACTACGGAGGATATGCTGCACTGGCTGGTGTGGAATATTCCGGCCACGGAAACCGACATTCCAGAAGGAGTTCCGATGGGGCCCCAGTTGCCAGACGGCGCGTACCAAATCAGCGCGACCGGCCGAGTTTATCGAGGCCCCGGCGCGCCGGCCACGGGGCCGCGGCACCATTACACTTTTGAGCTTTTTGCCCTGGACACCAAGATCGATGTCCAGCCGGGCACGGACCCCTTCCAGACGCGCGCGGATGTACTGAAAGCGATGCAGGGACACGTCCTCGGCAAAGCCGTATACATGGGGCTTTTCCACCGGCCGCAACCGTAACACGCCCGGCTTCGGAAAATTCGTGTCCAGCGCCGACCCAATGGGATCTGGCGAATTCCGCCGCGGAAAGCTGGTGTGTGATAGCATCGGGCCCATCCGGAGTCTTACGGAGGAGGAGGGAATCATGACGTGCACACGCGTGAGAGCCGCGGTGGCGGTTCTACTTTTTGTCGCGCTTCCCCTGGCGGTGACGCGGGCGAAACCAGCGGATTCGCAGGAGGCGGATTTCGCCACAATCAAGGAACTCTTCGCCAATTTCAACGACGCATTCAACAACCATGATGCCCACGCCGCGGCGATGCAGTTTACCGACGATGCCGATTTCATCACCATCCAGGGGGCCGCGACCACCGGGAAGGCCGAGATTGAACAACATCTGGCGCCGCTATTTGCAGGGCGCCTCAAGATGGCCCACCGTGACGTTGTGTTGCGAGGCATCCGCTTTCTGCGTCCAGACGTCGCCACCGTGGACAGCGATTACGAGATGAGCGGACTCATGGGACCTAACGGCGCGGCAATTCCGCCAGCGAAGGGGCTATATGACTGGATCGTGACGAAGCAGAACGGCCGCTGGCTGATCGCAGTGTGGCACGAGTCCAATCTTCCGGTAGCGCCAGCGCCGCCAACGGCCAAATAGCGCTGATTCGGAGTCCATCGGCGATGGTCCGCGCTGGCCAAGTTTGGTTTGTGTGCGGCCGCCCGGCGTAAAATTGTCCTGCCGGACGGCTGCTACGGAGAACCCGAGTTTCGCAGCATGCCGCCGTCTATGAAGTAGGTGCTGCCGTTAACATAAGCGGCATCGTCGGACGCCTGATACACCGCAAGGCGCAATCTCTGCCGGGCGGCCCCATCGCCCCATGGGATTTCGGCCAATATCTGATCGTTTCACCTGTGTCGCTCTCCAAATCGATATCTACCAGCGTGTAGATCGCGGGGGTTTTCTTTCCCGCACAGGTCCGCCAGTTTCAATCCGACGCAGCTTCTGCAATTTATCTTTCCAAGCAGCCATCCAAACGCGCGCGGCCCCCGTACAAAGGATGGGGAAAGCAAAACCCAAACCAAATTCGAGAAAGGCAAAAAACAATGAAAAAGATACTGGCAACGGCGGTGATGGCAGTGATGGGGCTGGCGGTGGTTTCGCCGGGGTTCGCGCGGAACGATCAGACCACCATGGTGGGAGGACAGGCCATGTTTCCCAGCAAGGATATCGTGGATAACGCCGTGAATTCAGCGGACCACACTACACTGGTGGCGGCGGTGAAGGCCGCGGGACTGGTGGACACACTGAAAGGACCCGGTCCGTTTACGGTGTTTGCTCCGACAAATGAAGCGTTCTCCAAGCTGCCGCAAGGCACCGTGGAGACTCTACTGAAGCCCGAGAATCACGACACATTGGTGAAGATCTTGACGTATCACGTGGTGGCGGGGCACCTCTCGGCGGCCGATCTGCGCAAAGAGATCCGCGCCGGCAACGGCACGGCGATGCTGAAGACGGTCAGCGGTGGAACCCTGTGGGTCATGATGAATGGCGACAACATCGCGATCAAGGACGAGAAGGGCGACATCGCCAATTTGACCATCTCCGACGTGAACCAGTCCAACGGGGTCATTCAAGTAATCGACACGGTCCTGCTGCCTAACTAACACTCACAACGGATACGCCCAGTTAGAGCAAGCCAAAAACAAGGAATACGGGAGGAGGTCCCTAAGGGATCTCCTCCCGCTTGTTTTTACTGCGCGCTCCGGGCGTTCCGCTTGTTGGAGCCGGTTGACGTCTGTTATGTTACCCGCCGTTGTCACCTTTCCATCTGTGTCCGCGGAGATGTGGTGTGTAAGCAACAGGCGGGTTTCGCGGAGCCGTAATGCGCAATCCGTTGCGGCTCCCCAAACGTACCTAGAGAGGAAGAAGCGGATTGTCGAGCCAGGATGCACAAGGGGCCGCGCGCGATGCCGAGCGGGTGGCGGCGCTAATCTCCGGCGACGAAAAGGCCATGGCTCGCATTTACGACGGCTATTCTTCGCTGGTTTATTCCGTGGCACTGCGAGTGACCGGCGACAGCGGCGCTGCCGAGGACATTCTCCAAGAGGTTTTCATGCAGCTATGGCGAAATCCGGCGGCTTTCGATTCGCGGCGCGGCAGTTTGCCTGCCTGGCTGGCGGTGATCACGCGCCATCGGGCCATTGATGTTCTGCGGAAACGGCGGCCGGAAAGCGACATCGTAGACGTGGTGGTGTCGAGCAATACGAACCTGGCCAGTGAAACCGAGCGCAACCTGACGGTGGCGAAAGTTCGCGAGACGCTCGGCGGCATGCCGCTGGCGCAGCGTTCGGTCCTGGAGATGGCTTTTTTCGATGGACTGACCCACACGGAGATTGCCGCCAAGACCGGCGAACCCCTGGGGACCATCAAGACCCGCATCCGCACCGGTTTGCTGGCCTTGCGCGAGGCTCTTTCCACATGAGCGCCCACGACCAATTCGCTGACGATCTGGCCCTTTACGCGGTGGGCGCGCTGGAGGGTGAAGAACGCGCGGCCCTCGAGCAACATTTGCAGGATTGCGCCGCGTGCCGCCGTGAGCTGGACGCTTTGCGGAGCGACATGGCCTCGCTGGCGCTTTCCGCCTCCGGCGCGGCGCCTCCCGCGCGAGCGCGACAGCGGCTGCTGTCGGCTATCGCCAAGGAACCGCGGCGGCAACCTGCTCTCCCGCGCAGCCTTTGGTGGAGGCAGCTTCCGGCGCTGGCGGCCGCCTGCCTTGCGCTGGCCACGCTGATTCTGTGGACCGGGCAGGCGCGCATGCACCGGGAAGTCCTGGGCCTGGAAAGGACCAACGCCCAGCAAGAGCAGCAACTCCGGCAAGCCAGCGAAGTGGTGGCCATGCTGGCGGATCCGACGGCAGCGCGCTTCACGTTATCCGCGGCCAAGACACCACCCCAGCCCCAGGGCAGAACCATCTACGCGCGCGAAAAGGGAAGGCTGCTCTTCCTGGCCAGCGACATGCCGCCGCTTGCTCCGCAGAAGACTTATGAGCTATGGCTCATACCGGCTATTGGCGCGCCAATCCCTGCGGGCTTGTTCCAACCCGACGCTCACGGCAGCGCGACGATTGTCAACCCTCCCCTGCCGACAGGAGTTGAAGCTAAGACCTTTGCAATCACGGTGGAACCCGCGAGCGGCTCTTCCGCTCCGACCTCGCAACCCATCATGATCGGTGTTGGCGGCTAACATCCCGGGCTTGCAGAAAATGAGGGCTTTGCGTATCCTCTTAGGGTCCCCGGGCAAGGTTAGGTAGCCGCATGATCTGTCCCGTTTGTCTGAGTCAAAGATGCAACCGCTCTCGGCGGCGTGGCTTCAAGGATTACACGATTGGCCTTACCGGGATGCGCCCATGGCGGTGCATGAAGTGCGAGCGCCGCTTCTTCGCGGCGGCTGTGCCCCCCAAGTTTTTCTTCACGGCGCATTGCGGGCGGTGCGGCAACTTCGACCTGCAGCGTATCGCCAAACAACATGTGAGCGGATGGTTCGCATGGATACCGCGCCTGGCGGGGGTGCCGGCTTACCGTTGCGATCCCTGCCGCAACCGATTTTTCTCGATTCGTCCACTGCGGAAGATTCAGCCGGCGGAAGACCCCGCCAATAGGAGCAATCGGGCTTCGTTGACGCAGCCCTTTCCATCGACGGCTGAGGTTGCGAGCGCGCAATCTTCCGTGAAGACAACGCCTCCCGCGGAATCCCAATCGAAGAACGTCGAGACGCAAGCCGACACAGTTATCAAGTAGGCCGGCTCCTCCGGGTCAAGACGCGCCAAAACCAGAGAAGATAGCGGCGAAACGGGAGCGTATCGTTACTGCTGCGATTTGGCGAGAGGCTTCGCGGGGGCCGCATTGCTCGAGGCGCTTCCGGCTCCGGAGGCAGCTGATGTTGCTCCAGATGGGGCCGCCTGCTTAAAAGCGGGGTTGCGCGGCAAGCTTAGGAGATTGGCGAACAAGCGATAGGCGCCGGGAACCCCGTCGGGGAGCTCGCGGTACAGCGCGAAGGCCACATAGACGTAGACTCCCTTGCCGTATTGCGCATAGACCAGCCCACCCCTTTGCGGATCCTGCTCGGCGTCGTGAGTCTCGAGCGGAGCCTTGTAGTGGTCGTCCCAAGTCTTCATGAAGTTGTGGCCGCGCTCCTCGACCCATCCCGTGAAATCGCTCTGGTCAATCCGGTTGGGCCACGCAAGCAGGGGGTCCTTAGGATCGACAAATGTCATCGCGGAGGTTTCATCCACCACGCGCTCGGCATCGTTTGGCACGGTATAGGGATACGGGCCGAAGTTGTGGTCGTACTGCACGGATTGATACTGCACCACCACCACGCCACCGTTGCGGACGTAATCGAGCAAGCGATCATTGTTGCTGGCGAGTTCGGGCCGGGCGGTATAGGCACGGACTCCCAGCACGATCACGTCGAATTTTCGCAGGTCCCCCTGGGCCAGATCCTGCGGGCTGAGGAACTCGACCTTAACACCTATGTTTTCAAGCGTCTGCGGCACATCGTCGCCGGTTCCGGTAACGTATCCTACGCGCAAGCCCGGCGCGACTTTGACATCCACGCCGGAGGTGCGATAGGTAGCGGGCATGTAGAGGTTGGACGGGCGCAGGCCGCTGTAACCCACGATAGCGAATCCCTCGCGGTATTCACGGCCGGCAGATTCGGCCACGGCCGTGATGGTGTACGGTTTGGCGATCACCTTATCTGGATAGACTTGGAAACTGACGGTCTGCTCCTGCCCGGCCTGCTTCAATTCGAAGTCCGCCGTGCCCGGATCGGAGCGCCAGCCGGCGGGCATCTCCAGGCGCACGACTCCCTTGGCTCCGCCTTCGCTTTCGGTGTGGATCAAAGCCGAGAGCGTAAAAGATTTGGCGGCGAGCGGGGTGATGCCGGCCTGTGGGGAGATGCGCACGGAAACGGCAGGGGTGACCACCAGCGGGTTGAGCACAATGCCCGGCCCCGTTTCCTGGCGCGCGGTCTGCACCACCATCCCAGCGCGAACCTTCGCGCCGTTTAGGCTTAGCTCGGCCCAGGCCACCAGAGGATATGGCGTGCGCGAAAGATTGCGATAGCGATCGTCGGAAAGATCGTAGTAAGGCTGCTCGTCGTTGGGCCGCGTGAAATAAGGACGTGTGGGCGCGGCATTTTGCGGGACGCCGACGAGGAAACGCTGATCGAGCGCCTGCCCGGCGGGAATGGAGGGGGGAACAGGGGATTCCGGAGCGATGGACCAAGTTTCACTGTTTGGGTCGCCAGAGGCAGGGTGAACATCGACCCAAACACGGCTCAACTCAAGCGGGACGGGGCCGGGATTATTCATGTGCACGCGCACGGCGAACTCCCGCCCCGGCACGGCGTAGGCGAACGTCTCGGCAATTTGCGGGCCGAAGGGATTGGGGCGATTGCGAGGCTCCTGCCTAGGGCCGACAACGGCATCCAGAGAAAAACCCAGGGCCTCGACGATGGCGTTCTGAAACTGCCGCTGCTTGGCGGCAAGCTCGTGCAGAACATCGTACTTGGCCTGATCGGAAAGCCCGCTGGCGGAAACCTGCGCGGCCAGAGCGTCGGTTTGATTGAGGCCATCGGCCAGAATGGGGGCGATTCTCTCCGGATGGTCGATTTCGAAAGCGCCCCAGGCCTGCCCGACGAGGGAATTGATGCGGGCGAGGCCCTCTTTCAAGAAGGCATTGTCCTCCCCGTGAGCGAGATCTGCGATGCCCCCTAAAGATACGTCCACGCCGTCGAAGAAAGACTGTTCCCTGGCCGCGGCGGGGACGCGCGAGCCGTAACGATGATATGTGGCCAAGTCGGGAGCGGCGAAAGGCACCACGCCGCCGCCATTTTGCGATTTCTGAAGGCTCCAGCCCTCGCGCGCAACCTGCACGTAGGTGTCGCCCAGCGCGGGATCGGAATTGCCCTCGGGTACTTCCAAGCTGACCGCGGGCACTCCGTCCGACCACTGCTTGTTAATGTAATCGTAGAAACGCACGGGATGATATTTCCCCGTGGCGCTATCGAGAATGCCCTTATCGGTGGGCTGTACGAAGGGAACGCGGGCATACATCTTGAGCGGGGACCACGGGCGCAGTCCGGCGCGAATCTGCTCCGGAAACATGTTGGGGTCGCCGGCGGCGTTGAAAACCTCCTGGGCCATCTGCCCGGCGACGGCGTGGTGCCCGTGGCCGTCGGTGGGACCGCCGACAAAAACGGAGGTGACCACCAGCGGGCGGGTCATGCGCACCACGCGAACCACATCGGACAGCACGCGGTCGTGTCCCCACTGCGTGAGGGTTTCTTCCGCCGTCTTGGAGAAGCCGAAATCGGTGACAGCTCCCCAATACTGGTCCACGCCGTAGTAGCGGTCGGCGGCGAGCAGTTCTTCGGTTCGAACCAGGCCGAGCGCGTCATAGTAGTCGTCGGACATGGCGTTCTGCCCGCCCTCGCCACGATTCAGGGTCATCAGGGCAACGCGCGCGCCCTGGCCGCGCGATTCGTAGGCCAGCATTCCGCCGTCTTCGTCGTCGGGATGAGCCACGACCATGATCAAGCTGGCGCGAGTACGAAGCTGGCGGAGCGTCTGCCAGATGCGCGCCGCGCCCCGGTCAATTGCCAGCGCGCGAGCATCTGCGGGGGCCGGAGAGATAGCCGTGACGGTAGTCTGTCCGCGCAGCGAGCCGGAAAATGAGAGAGCCAGAAAGGCCAGCGCAGTCAGGAATATCGCGAGGGTTCCGCTGAGGCGTACCCGGGGGACTATAAGCTTTTTTCGCATCTGGTCCTTTCCCCTGCGGCCGCCGCGGCGGGTCCCTCGCTGCCGCATTGCCCTTGCCCCTAAAGGCAGAGGGATAATTTACACCATAGAGGGTGTTTGGGCGACATCCAGGCCGTCGGAGCAGGGATCTAAATCAGGTTCGTAGTCGGTGCAACCTTGCGAGATGGTAAGAGCGTCTAAGTGGCTGGAGCATTACAGAAGTTTAAAGGGCGCCCCGCGCTATGCGGTACTTCGGTGGTGCGCGGGGCGCTCGCCCTTACTCCGACGGGCGGCAGCATCCTACCACTATTCTTCCCAACCGATCAGCAGGATATGCACATTAAAATCAGGAAAAACCATGTTCTATTTACGTCAGGTATGGAACGTTTGATTTCGTGCGCTTCTTTCCAAATAGATATTGCTCACCGCTCCCCTTGGAGAGTCTAGAAAATCCCCCCAATTCACTGATCTCAAATTGCGGTTTCCAAAGTTCACCTGAGACCTAGATTAAAGCGGGGTAGATCCGCGACAGCCGTTCGCTATGCGCTCTGGCCGTCCCTGTCATAGGAATCAGCTCGTGCGGTGGGACTGGTATTGTCAGGCACAGGGATGGCACACTTATGCGTAGTGTCTTGTAAGGGACTAGGTAGGGCTGGCCGGAGATCTCGAAGACGATGAAAATCGGAATCACATGCTATCCCACCTACGGTGGATCAGGCGTGGTGGCGACCGAACTGGGAATGGAACTGGCCGCGCGCGGGCATGAGATCCATTTCATCAGCTACGCGCCTCCGGTGCGGCTCGATTTTGCCAAAGCAGGAATCGAATTCCACGAGGTGGAGATTTCCACCTATCCCCTCTTCGACCACGCTCCGTATGCGCTGACGCTGTCGGTGAAGATGCTGGAGGTGGCGCAATCGGCAGGGCTGGACCTGCTGCATGTGCACTACGCAATTCCGCATTCGGTGAGCGCGCTACTGGCACGGGCCATGGCGCTGCCCAAACGCCTCCCATTTGTAACCACGCTGCACGGCACGGACATCACCCTGGTGGGAAACGATCGCAGTTTCCTGCCCATTACGAGATTTTCGATCGAGCAGTCGGATGGGGTCACGGCGATTTCGCACTTCTTGAAGCAGAAGACCGTCGAAGAATTCGATATCCGGCGGCCCATCGAGGTGATTCCCAACTTCGTCAACTGCGACCTGTATTGCCGCAAGGACGACCCCGCGCAGCGAGCCGAGTGGGCTCCCGACGGCGAGCCCATCGTGATGCATCTCTCCAACTTTCGTCCGGTCAAGCGCGTCAGCGACGTGGTGGAGATTTTTTCGCGCCTCCGGCACGTCATGCCTGCCAAGCTGGTATTGATCGGCGACGGGCCCGATCGCGGAGCCGTGGAATGGCTAATCCGGCAAAAGGGCTTGACCAAAGACGTCTTCCTGCTGGGCAAGATGGACCGCGTGTACGAGAAACTCAGCCTGGCCGACCTGTTCCTGCTGCCCTCGGATCACGAGTCGTTCGGTCTGGCGGCTCTGGAAGCCATGGCCTGCGAGGTTCCGGTGATCGCCACCAACGTCGGCGGTGTGCCGGAGGTGATCGAGTCCGGGGTGGACGGTTTTCTCGTGGAGCCCCGCGACATGGACGCCGCGGCGGCCCATGCGATTGAAATTCTATCGCGCCCGGATCGCGGACGCGCCATGGGCCTGCAGGCCCGCGCCAGCGCTAAGCGCAAATACTGCACCAACGATATTATTCCTCAGTACGAGGCCTACTACCGTCAGGTCCTTGGCGGCGTTGCGGCCGCGCGCGTCTGACGGGTCCTCTTGACCAACACCACCGAGAATAGCGAATCCCCCGAACTGATCCGCGGAATGGGGCTGGGCAGCGCCGTCGCGTTGAACATGCTGGATATGATCGGCGTGGGGCCCTTTGTCACCCTGCCGCTGATCGTGCTGGCCATGCACGGCCCGCAGGCCATCCTCGGCTGGGTTCTGGGCGCGGCCCTGGCGATGTGCGACGGGCTGGTGTGGGCGGAGCTGGGGGCCTCTATGCCCACGGCCGGGGGATCGTACGAATATCTGAAACAGATTTACGGGCCCAGCGGGCTCGGGCGCCTGGTTTCCTTTCTTTTCATATGGCAATTGACGTTCAGCGCGCCGCTGTCGATCGCTTCGGGCTGCATCGGGCTGTCGCTGTACGCGGGATACTTGTGGCCGAATCTGCGCATGGTGATCTGGCAGCGCAGCCTGAACGCGGCGATTCCGCTGCTGGGGCCACTACAGGCGGACGTGCTGATCACTCCGGGCACATGGGTGGCCATGGCCGCGTGCTTTCTGGGCGTGCTGCTGTTGTATCGCCGCATCACCAGCGTGGCACGGCTGTCGAAATGGCTGTGGGGCGGGGTGATGCTCACACTGGCGTGGATCATCTCCGCGGGCGTGACTCATTTTCATGCCGCGCAGGCGTTTGATTTTCCGCCGGGGGCCTTTACACCCTCGCGCGAGTTTTTCACCGGCCTGGGCGCGGCCATGCTGATCGCCACCTACGATTACTGGGGCGCATACAACATCTGCTTTCTGGCCGGCGAGGTGAAGGAGCCGGAAAAAACCGTGCCGCGGGCAGTGATCATTTCCATCGTGGTGGTGGCGTGCATTTATATCCTGATGAACGTCAGCGTGCTGGGCGTGATCCACTGGCAAATCCTGGAAGGCCCTGCCGGGGCCGACGCGCGCGCCTCGATCATTTCCGTTTTTATGCAGCAGATCTATGGCAGTTGGGCGGGAAAGGTAGTGACCGCGCTGATTATCTGGACGGCGTTCGGCTCAATTTTTTCACTGCTGCTGGGCTACTCACGGGTGCCCTACGCGGCGGCCCTGGACGGGAATTATTTTGGGGTGTTTGCCCGCCTGCACAAGGTGCATCGCTTTCCCTACGTGTCCCTGCTGGTGCTGGGAACGGTGGCGGCGGCGTTTTGCGTATTGCGGCTGGCGGATGTGATTGCGGCGCTGGTGGTGATTCGCATCCTCCTGCAATTTCTGCTGCAGCACGTGGGGCTGCTGATCCTGCGCAAGCGCAATCCCGGGATGCCGCGGCCGTTCCGCATGTGGCTGTATCCCTTGCCCGTGCTGCTGGCCATTGCGGGTTTTCTGTACGTGCTGGTATCGCGGCAGAATTTCCAGCGCGAGATTCGCTATGCGGTGGTGGTTCTGGTGATGGGGCTGACGCTCTATTTCATTCGCGCGGCCCGGCGCGGCGAGTGGCCGTGGGGAGACCGGCTGGTGCGCGGCAAGCCGCTGGCGCGATTCAGCCGGGATATTGGCCGTTAATGTAGTTGTGCAGCTGCTGGATGGTTTGCTGCTGCACGGAGATAATCCACTTGACCAGATCGCCAATGGAAAGAATACCCACCACGGCTTCGTTTTGCACGACCGGCAGATGACGGATGTGGCTGTCGGTCATGATGCGCATGCAATCCTCAACGGTGTCGTCGGGGGCCACGGAAATCACCGGGCTGTTCATGATTTCGCGGACCTGAATCTTGCCGGAGGTTTTTCCGTACAATTCGACTTTGCGGACGTAATCGCGCTCGGAGAAAACCCCCAGTAATTTCCCCTTCGAAATCACCAGCAGCGCGCCCACACCTTTGTCGGCCATGGTTTGGATGGCGTCGTAAACCAGAACCTCCGGAGCCACGGACCACACCTGCTGACCTTTTTTCCGCAAGACCGTTCCGACGGTATCGGTAAGTTCCATGGGGCTCTCCGTTGCCGCGCCGGAGTGTAAGGTGAGGACCCTTCGACCTGACCGCGCGCGGCGACATCCAATGGCGCGAGTATAACGCCGGGGCCCCCGGGCTCTTCGCTCTTTTTTTGGATGGAACGGCGGTGGGAATTCAGCGCGTGGGGCTACTGGCAATTACACGGCAACGGTGGCTCGTTTGGCCTTCTCCGCATAAAGCCGTTGGTCGGCTCTTGCGAGCATCGTCTCGGGGGTGTCCTTCACCTGGTATTGCGCCACCCCACGGGAGAAGAACACAGGGATTTTTTCCCCTTCCCAAGCGACTTCCACCGGATCCATGCGTGACAAAATCAACTGCACCTTGTCCTGCGAACACTCCGGAAGGATCACGAGGAATTCGTCACCTCCCAGGCGTATCGGCACATCGCAAGCCCGGATGGCCCTCTGCAAACGGCGGGCAAATGCTTTCAGGGCCAGGTCGCCGACGGCATGTCCGTATCCGTCGTTGATCTCTTTGAAGCGGTCGAAATCAAGCGCCATCAAGAGCAGAGGATCGCCGGTTTTCTCCGCGCGCTCAATTTCTTCCCGGAGGCGGCTTTCTCCAAACCGCCGATTGTACAAACCGGTCAGTGGATCGAGGATCGACAATCCGTAAAGCGCTTCCGCCCTTGCGCGTTGCTTGGCGGCGGCCTCCTCCTGTTCGACGAGCCGCTTGCGAAGCTTTTTGAGGCGCCCCTGCCAAACCAGGGTGCAAATGTTGAGTATCCACACCAGGCCAATCAGTCCGTAAACCAGCAAATTCGCACCCGGCGCGGGAAACGAGCCAACCCGCACAGGTAGCCGCGGAAACAGAAGCAAGGCGACGGCTCCGGGCAGCAGCAAAATCGCAAGAATGCCGCTCCAGAGAACCCAGGAAGTGCTTCGATCTAAAAGTTTAAGACCCTCCCGAAACTCCTGACGACCAGTCGTTTTCGAGGCCTGTCGATCTGCTCCGATCACCGCAACTTTCTCCCTTCAGGATCTGCCAAAGTAAAAGAGGACTCCATTCATAAGAAAGAATAAAAACAGTTGGGTCGCGTCAATCTTGCATAAACAGGTTCGCGTAAGGAGCAAGCAATCGCCATAGGACGTTGGTTTGTGATGCTCCATAAAGTAACTGCCCAAACCCACTTCGAGATCAGCGGACCAAGGAGTTTTTCTGGTCGGATCGAGAACCTGGACTCGTTGGTATCTATCTTCCTTTCAATGCTTTGCACTATGTCAAGCAGCGTGGTGTTCGGCCCGGTGGTGAATGTGCTCCGGAGCACGTTCACTCTAATCGGCTACTTGCCTGTGTGCCACCTCGGGGAATTCCACATTCGCCATGTCCCGATGCGTTTGTTTTGGGAGCCGGCATGCTATATCGGGTGTTCAGGCACTCTTGGATAACCCGTAGGTCGGAACGTCACCACAGACTGGATGGCGCCAGACGAGCCGAGACAGAACTGCCCGTTTATATCCGTTTATTACTGGTTTATGCGTTGTTTATGCTCCTCTGCCCACTATGGGAGTCGTCGGACAGTATCCCATGTACTCTCTCGAATCGGGCGCCCAACTCGACCATTACCGGATTGAAGGCCTCGCCGCGGAAAGCGGTATGGCGTCGATCTACCGAGCCACGGACTTGCGCAATGGCTGGGGCGTCGCGATCAAAGTCCCACACTTCGAAATGGAAAGTGACCCGCTTTTCTTCGATCGTTTTAAGCGCGAAGCGGAGATTGGCAGGGACCTCGATCACCCGGGCGTGATGAAGGTATTTGACGATCAAGAACGCAGCCGGGTTTACATGGTGATGGAATGGGTGGACGGATGTCCCTTGCGGAAGATACTGAATGAACAGAAGAAACTTCCTGCCGAACGAGCGGTGCGTATCGCGCTCGGGATTTGCGAAGCACTGGAGTACATTCACGGCCGTGGCATCGTGCACCGTGATTTGAAACCGGAAAACATCATGGTCGACGCCGGGGACCGGATCAAATTGATCGATTTCGGCATCGCAGGCACAGCGAAAGGACGGAGGCTTACCTTTGGGAGGCTCGCACGGACCATGGGTACCCCCGACTACGTCTCTCCGGAACAGGTGAAATCGAAGCGCGGTGATGCACGGAGTGACCTTTATGCGGTTGGCGTTATGCTCTATGAGATGTTAACCGGCGAGGTGCCCTTTCCCGAGCCAAACCCGCTGGTTGCCCTCAATAGCCGCCTCTTGAACCATCCCATTCCGCCTCGTGAAATCGACCCCGGGATCTCTCCTCAAATGCAGGAGATCATCTACCGCGCTCTCGAACGGAATCCAGAAGACCGTTACGCGAGTGCCCGCGAGTTTGCCAAAGACCTCAACGATCCTGACTCCATCAGCATCGCCGAGCGCGACGAATTGCGAGACTGGAGACTGCGGCGTTCCTTACGGCCGAAAACGGTTCTGATTTATGCGATGCTGGCGATGATTCCCATCATGTTTCTGTTACTCCTGGTACTTATCAAGCGCAGCTGAACTGCTCTCGCCCTTTCCTTTGGATGCCAACCGTCTCAAAGGCCCAAGTAATCCTGCCTTTTCGGAACATCGCGAAGCGGAACGCTGTATTCTAAACTCATAGGCCGATGATCGCTTCCAAGGAATCGAAGTTCCACTATATCTTCGAGGGCTATCCGCGTAAGGCCGGACGCTTGGCGCTACGCTTTGTGCTGGCCTTGAGTCTCGTCGCCGCGATCACCTTTGTGTTTTTCCGTCTGATCCACGTAAATGCCACAACCGTGGGTTTTTTTTATTTGGTCGGTATCCTCGTGATTGCCACTGTTGGGGGGTTCCCAGAGGCCTCCGTCTCCTCCGTCGTCGCAATGCTGTGCTTTAATTTTTTCTTCCTTCCACCTCTTGGGACTTTCACCATCGCCGATCCGCAGAACTGGGTGGCTCTCTTTGCCTTTTTGGCCACAGCCCTTACTGCCAGTCAGCTTTCGGCCCGATTGAAAAGTCAAACCAAAGATGCGCTGGACAGGCAGCGCGAAATGGAACGCTTATATGCTCTCAGTCGCGCCATTCTGCTCACGGATAACACGCAGCCCGCCGCGAAACAGATCGCCCATCAGATTGCCCGGGCGTTTGAGTACGCTTCGATTGCGCTGTATGATCGCCACACAAGTGAAGTCTACGTTGCTGGCCCAGCGGCACTTCCGGAAATGGACGCCGTGCGCCCTAAACTGACTGAGGTCGCGATCCAGTCCCGTGTTCTTCGAGAAAGTGAGGGAATTCTTATTGCGCCGATCCGTCTTGGTGGAGAACCAATTGGCAGTTTAGCAATCGGACATCCCTCATTGTCCGATGCGGCGTTACATTCTCTCTTAAGCCTCGTGGCTGTAGGGCTGGAAAAAGCGCGCGCGCAAGAGGAGGTCAACCGAGCACAGGTTGCTCGGGAGAGCGAGGAGCTGAAATCCACACTTCTGGATGCGATTGCCCACGAATTCAAGACACCCCTTACTTCGGTTAAGGCCGTCACGACCGATTTGCTCTCGAACCCTGACGAACCGCTTTCGCCGCAACAGCGTGGATTGGTCGCGATCGCGGATGAAGGTGCAGACCGCCTGGCTAGGCTGGTTACAGAAGCGGTTCAGTTGGCACGAATCGAGGGTGGCAAGTTTCAATTGAATCGGGGGGTTCATTTTCCGAGCTCCCTGCTTTCGGCGGCGCTTCGGCAGGCGAAGTCGCTGACCGACGGCAGAGATATTCAGTTGCAAGTTGCGGACGACCTGCCTTTGGTATTCGTGGACGCGGGGCTCGTGGGTATGGTGATCGCCCATTTGATCGACAATGCGGCGAAGTACTCTACGCCGGGAAGCCCCATTCTGATTGGTGCAGGCGTCAGCGAGAGCAGTGTGATCGTTCACGTGACCGATCAAGGGCCGGGCATTACCGCAGACGAACAATCACGAATCTTCGGGAAATTCTATCGCGGTACGCAAGGACAACACCTAAAGGGAACCGGCATGGGACTCGCCATCGCTCGCGAAATCATCCGCGCACACGGGGAAGACATTTGGGTTCGAAGCAGCCCAGGGAAAGGGTCAGAGTTTTGCTTTTCGCTGCCAATTGCTTCCGAGGATGGAGCTGAATGAGCGCGGGCCGCATCCTCGTGGTGGACGATGATCCTCAGATTCGCCGTGCGATGAGGGCGACCCTGACCGCCCGTGGCTATCAAGTCAGCGATACGCGCACCGGGGAAGAGGCTCTGGACAAGGTGCGGTCGGAAACTTACGACCTTGTGCTGTTAGACATGAACATGCCGGGAGTTGGCGGAATCGAAACGTGCCGGCTCATTCGCTCCAGCTCCGACATCGCCATCATCATGCTGACCGTCAACAACACTGATAAAGCCAAGGTCGAAGCGCTCGACGCCGGCGCCGATGATTACGTAACGAAGCCTTATAGCACGCCGGAACTGCTTGCTCGGATTCGCGCCAATCTGCGCCGGCTGCCGCAGGCCCCTGACGACGCGGGACTACGACAACTCACCCTGCAAGGCGTGGAACTTGACCTTCCTTCACGGCACGTGAACGTGCGCGGCCGCACCTCCCGTCTTACCGCGCGAGAGTTTGATTTGCTCTCGTACTTCCTTGCGCGGCCAAACCGGACCATTGCACACCGCGAGCTCCTACAGGCGATTTGGGGTCCCGACTACGGTGACGAACTGGAATATTTGAGGGTTTTTGTAAACCGCCTCCGCAAGAAGATCGAACCGGATCCCTCCAAACCCCGCTTCCTGGTTACCGATGCTGCGGCAGGCTACCGCTTTCACTTCCCGCACTGAAGACTTCGCCCTTCGAGTTTTGGCATCCGCACACACGTTTATGCCGTTGTTAGGACTCGTTTATGCATCATTTATTCCCCTCGTTGCACAATCCGCAGTGGATGGTGCCAATGAAAACTCAATCCAACAGTGCAATCGCAAAGCCATCGCAGCCTTCCATAAGCTGTGGAAGAGCTGAAGGGCAAGGCCCTGGAGAGCTGGAAGTAAACGTCGTCTTTACGGATCAACAAGCCACTATCCTTGCCTTGAAAACTGCTGAATCCCTGGCACGGGATCTCGGTGCATGCATCCGAATGCGGGCGGCGATTGCTGTGCCGTATCCACTGCCAGTGGATAAACCCCCCGTTCCTGTTAGCTTCACCAGGCGCCTTCTTTCTGCTTTGATTTGCAATCTAGAGCAGGGTGCGTTTGAGCCCACCATTGACTTGTATCTGTGCCGAGATCGGCGCGGAGCGCTATTGAAGGTGCTGAAGCCCAATTCCCTGGTCATCATAGGTGGCCGGAAACGCTGGTGGGCCACGCCAGAGAGGCGAATGGCAGACGCTCTTCGATCCAAGGGGCATCAAGTTGTTTTCGTCGGTATCCGGAAGGAACGCCAGCCGGATCTGCGATGAGCCCCAAAACTCTAATTCGACCGGCTGTTCACGCGATGGAAATGCCTGCGCATGGTGTTACACCAAATTCATCGGCGATCATCGGCGTCACTCTCGTGGGTGACTTAGAGGATGTCATGGCCGTTCTTCAAACGGGGGCACTCTTAGCACAGAATCTAAGAGCCACTCTGTCTGTGGAAGTTCCTGGAGAGGATGTTTTTCCAGTTTATCTCGACCAGGCTTCCGGTCCCATCGTGTTGTCAGGACTCCTCGATTCGGTCAAGGCGCAACTTTGCAAGCTCGGTCCTGCCCGCACTGCACGATTGGCCGTGGAGGTAACTCTTACGGCCGCCTCCCTCGTTTCTGAGGGTGTCATATCGATTCGCGTTCATAGCGCGAATACAGGTTTAGAGAAGTCTGCCACGAGGTGAATCATGTTGGATCTTTTCTATGTTGGCACTGTGATTGTTTTCTTCGCGCTCCTGTGGGGCTTTACCAAGGCCTCCGAACGCCTTTAGGAGATCCGTATGGAATATGTCATCGCAGGAATTGTCGGTTTGTTTCTGTTCGTTTATCTGATGTACGCCCTACTTCGGCCGGAACGGTTTTGAGGTGATGAAATGACTCCAATCGGTATCGCTCAGATCGTGATCTATTTCGGGATTGTGCTCGCGATTACTAAACCTGTGGGCCTTTTTATGTATCGCGTGTTTGAGGGGGAGCGAACATTCCTCCACACCATTTTTCGTCCTCTGGAACGCGCCATCTACAAGCTTGGCGGAGTCCATGAGGATGTGGAGCAGTCATGGATAAGTTATTCCGCTTCCATGATTTCGCTCAGCATATTCAGCTTCCTGTTCGTTTACCTGCTGCAGCGGTTCCAGGGATACCTCCCGCTGAACCCGATGCACTTTTCAACGTCACAGGCTCCCCAGAGCGCCACGCCGATGACCCCGGATCTGGCATTTAACACGGCGGTCAGCTTCCTAACAAACACGAACTGGCAGTCCTATTCTCCGGAAACGACTGTCAGCTACTTCACGCAAATGGCGGCGCTCGCCGTCCAGAACTTTGTTTCCGCCGCGGTAGGAATTGCCGTTGCCGTCGCGATCATTCGCGGATTTGCGCGCCACACTTCTAAGACGATAGGAAACTTTTGGGTCGACGTCACCCGCTGCACTGTGTATATTCTGCTTCCGATTTGCGTTGTCGCAACGCTCCTTTTCGTCTGGCAGGGGTCCATCCAAAATTTCAAACCACCGGTCACCGTCCAAACTCTGGAAGGTCCTTCTCAAACCATCGAGCAGGGTCCGTTGGCGTCGCAGGAAGCCATCAAGATGCTGGGAACAAATGGGGGGGGATATTTCAACGCGAACTCCGCCCACCCTTACGAAAATCCGACACCGCTGTCCAACCTCTTCCAGCTGATTTTGATTTTCTTGCTCGCCGCAGGGTTGACATACATGTTTGGCAAGATGGTTGGGGATACCCGTCAAGGCTGGGCAATCTTTGCGGCAATGGCCGTGATGTTTTTGGCAGGTGCTTTCGTCTGCTATTGGGCGGAACAACGTGGCAATCCCATGCTTGCAAACATGGGACTCGAAAACGCTTATACCGGGAAACAGCCGGGCGGCAATATGGAGGGTAAAGAAGTCAGGTTTGGGAACTCAATGACGGCGTTGTTTGCGACCGTCACGACGGATGCCAGTTGCGGTGCAGTCGTGGCTATGCACGACAGCTTCACGCCAATTGGCGGGCTTGTTCCGCTATTCAATATTCAGACGGATGAAGTGATCTTTGGAGGCGTTGGCGCCGGTCTCTATAGCATGCTGATTTATGCCGTCGTCGCCGTGTTCATCGGCGGTCTGATGGTCGGGCGCACGCCCGAATATGTGGGCAAGAAGATTGAGCAAAAGGAAGTCAAAATGGCGATCCTCGCCATTCTTGCGACATCCTTGTGCATTCTCGGGTTCACAGCGATCAGTTCCGTAGTCCCCTTTGCGAAGAACGGGTATTGGAATCCTCCGGGGCCTGCGATTGCCAATACCAATAACAATGCTGCTCACGGGTTCTCGGAAATCCTATACACGTACTCGAGCGCCGCCGGGAACAATGGCAGCGCCTTTGCCGGAATCAATGCCAACACGCCCTGGTACAACTTGTCGATCGGTCTTGACGCGCTGGTCGGAAGGTTTCTCTTCATCATCCCGGCTTTGGCCATCGCTGGCAGCCTCGCTGCCAAGAAGCTGATCCCCGTAACCAGCGGCACATTGCCAACGAATGGGGCGCTCTATGTAGTTTTGTTGATCGGGACCGTCATCATCGTGGGCGCGCTCACCTATTTCCCGGCGCTCTCTTTAGGTCCCATTGTCGAGCACTTTCAAATGCTAAGCGGGAAAGTATTCTGATGTCATCACGAATGAGGAGTTGAAAAAATGGCCACTCTAAGTGTTCCTCCGGTGGAGACCAAGCCGGAACCAAGACAGGACGCCGCGCAGCTCATCTCCAGGGGGACTCGATCCCGCCCATTGTTCGATCCGGAGATTGTGAGGCGCGCAACCAAAGAATCGTTCGTGAAATTGAACCCTAGGTTAGTTGCTAAGAATCCGGTGATGTTTGTCGTTGAAGTTGGGGCGGCATTGACGACGATTTTCGTGATCAAGGGCGCGATCAGCGGCAGCGGCAGCCTTCTTTTCGGCATTCAAATTGCATTGTGGTTGTGGTTTACCGTGCTGTTCGCCAATTTTGCAGAGGCCATGGCGGAAGCGCGTGGCAAGGCTCAAGCGGATGCGCTGCGAAAAACCAAGGTGGACACGCAAGCGCGGAAACTCCTACCAGACGGTCACATGGATATTGTGCCGGCTTCTGATCTGCGGGCAGGGGACATCGTATTCTGCGAAGCGGGTTATCTCATACCGGGCGACGGGGAAGTGATTGAGGGCGTCGCCAGCGTCGATGAATCCGTAATCACCGGAGAGAGTGCCCCGGTCATTCGTGAATCTGGCGGAGATCGAAGCGCGGTGACCGGCGGCACAAAGGTATTGTCCGATCATGTCAAGATACGGATTACTTCAAATCCGGGTGAAACTTTCCTCGATCGAATGATTGCCCTCGTTGAAGGAGCCGTGCGGCAGAAGACGCCCAACGAGATCGCTCTCAACATTCTGATCGCCGGCTTGACGTTGATTTTCTTGCTGGCGGTCGCGACCCTTCCACCCTATGCGAAGTATGCAATCCAGGCGGTCGGAAGCGGCAAGGCCCCCACGGTTGCCGTCCTCGTCTCGCTGCTCGTTTGTCTGATTCCCACAACCATCGGCGGACTGCTTTCTGCTATCGGCATTGCCGGTATGGATCGCGTGATGCAGCATAACGTTCTGGCCATGAGCGGAAAAGCGGTTGAGGCGTCGGGCGATGTGAATACGTTGCTTCTCGATAAGACCGGAACCATTACTCTCGGCAATCGGCAAGCCGTCGAATTCATACCCGTCGCTGGAGTGACCGAAAGCGAACTTGCAGATGCCGCGCAGCTCTCCAGCCTTGCCGATGAAACGCCGGAAGGACGGTCGATTGTCGTGCTGGCTAAGGAGAAATATGGGCTCCGCGGCCGCGAAGTCGCTGAGGAGAACGCCCAGTTCATTCCGTTCTCCGCCTACACGCGAATGAGCGGCGTGGACATGAATGACCGGAGATTGCGCAAAGGTGCCACAGAAGCCATTGCCAAGTTTGTGAAGGATGCAGGCGGGGGTGGTCCTCCGTCTCTTCAG
>Ga0302326_10001933_pt1 | contig 51684 bp, 49 predicted proteins | sample Palsa_T0_3_FD_202264 | JGI IMG/M metagenome (GOLD analysis project Ga0302326, IMG submission 202264) | Peat permafrost microbial communities from Stordalen Mire near Abisko, Sweden - Palsa_T0_3 | ecosystem: Environmental > Terrestrial > Soil > Palsa > Peat permafrost | place: Sweden: Abisko...
CGGCTTCCACGCGGTGTTCCAGACGAACGCCAGCCCGTAGCGCGAGATCGCTGGACTCGCTCCGGTGATCACCTGGTAGGCGACCTCGACGATGATCACGATCGTTAAGATCGCCGCGAAGGCGCACAGTGCCATCAGGACACGGTCTCCGATACCGCTCGCGCGCTTTCGTTCCCGCCCGCGAGCCCGAGGTCTGACCGTGACCGACACGGGTTCGGAGGCTAGACGAAGTTGTACCTGTACGCGCGAATAGGCACCTGTTCACAGAAATAATGTATTCCCGGTCACAAGTAGGTAACAAGTCCCGCCGGTCCTAGCCGCCATGCTACGGCCCCGCTCTCAGAAGAGCGGCTACTGCGTTTGCCGCGATCGATGCTACGGCCGGGTCGACATGAGCGGCTCTTCCCTCGAAAGGGGCTTACATTGCATTGCAAGAGATTGGCTTGTCTGAGCGCCGCGGCCGTGGTCGCGAGCATGGCAACCGGAGTCACGGCCTCGGCGATGGCCGCGTCGCTGTCCGGGGCAGGGTCGACCCTCGTCGCGCCACTGGAGGCGAAGTGGGCCGCCGGCTTTGCCTCGACCGGCTCGATCAGTTACTCAGCCGTCGGATCCGGAACCGGCATCACGGATATCACCGACAATCTCGTGGATTTCGGGGCGTCCGACGCGCCGCTGACCCCAGCGCAGCAGTTGGCTTGCCCCACCTGCGTCCAGATGCCATGGGCCCTGTCTGCGACCGCGGTCGGATTCCACCTCAGCGGCATCAGCAGTCTGAAGCTGACGGGCAAGGTTCTCTCCGAGATCTACCTCGGGACGATCAAGAACTGGGACAACGCCGCAATCAAGAAGCTGAACAAGGGCGTCAAGCTCCCGAACCGGAAGATCACCCCGATCTATCGCTCTGACGGGTCCGGTGACACCTATGCGTTCACTAACTATCTCTCGCACGTCAGCAGCTCCTGGGCGAGCAAGGTCGGCCCGCCGGCAACAACCGTCAGTTTCCCGGCGGGGATCAGCGGTAAGGGCAACGCCGGCGTGACCGCGATCCTGGCAAACACCAACGGCGGTATCGCGTACATCGCCGCGTCGTACCTGATCGAGCAAGGCGGCCTTGGCGCCGTCGCGGTCCAGAACGCCGCCGGCAAGTACGAGTACCCGAACATCCCGGAGATCGAAGCGGCGGCTCAGGCCTTCCATTCGATTCCCTCGAACAACGCGATCTCGATCGTCGACCCGCCGAAGAGTGCCAAGAAGGCGTACCCGATCTCGACGTACACGTACGTGATCGTTCACAACAACACGCCGAAGAAGTCGCAACTGACCGCGTGGATTGACTACGCGCTTACCACGGGGCAGGCGTTCGGCAACACGCTCGACTTCGCGACACTGCCAAGCGCGGTCGTCACCGCAGCCGAGAACACGCTCGCCAGCCTGACCTAGTCAAGACGGGATGTACACGGCCCGGCCCCGGTTTGGCATCGCGCCAAGCCGGGGCCGGACGGGCTGAGCCATGAAGATCGCTTCGCACTCCAAGAGACTCTTCCCTGTCGTCACGGCGGTCGTGATCGCGGGCATGGTGACCGGCGCCGCCGCGCCCGCGATGGCCGCATCGCTGTCGGGAGCCGGCTCCACCTTGGTCGCCCCGCTGGAGGCGGACTGGAGCTCCGGCTGGCACAGCGCGACCGGGAACTCGGTCAGCTACACCGCGGTCGGGTCCGCGGCCGGCATCACCGCGATCTCGAGCGGCCAGGTGGACTTCGGGGCATCGGACGCGCCGCTGAGCGCCGCGCAAGAGACCGCATGCAGCCACTGCCTTCAGATCCCCTGGGCGCTATCGGCGACCGCCGTGGGATTCCACGTCAAAGGCGTCAGCACGCTGAAGCTCACGGGCAAGGTGCTCGCCGAGATCTACCTCGGGCAGATCAGGAACTGGGACAACGCGCAGATCAAAGCGCTCAACACCGGCGTCAAGCTGCCCAACCTGCGGATCGAGGTGATCTTCCGCAGCGACGGTTCCGGGGACACGTACGCGTTTACGCAGTATCTCACCGATATCAGTCACACCTGGGCGCACAAGGTCGGCTACGGGACAGGGGTCACGTTCCCCACTGGCGTCGGCGGAAAGGGCAACGCAGGGGTCACCGCGATCCTGACCAACACGAACGGCGGGATTGCTTACATCGCCGCCTCGTACCTGCTCTCGTTCGGCGGCCTCGGGGCCGCACAGATCGAGAACGCCGACGGTAACTTCGAGTACCCGAACCTGAAGAACATCTCCAGTGCGGCGGCTTCGGTCCATTCGATCCCGGCCGGCAACGCGCTCTCGATCGTCGACCCGCCGAAGAGCGCCAAGACCGCCTACCCGATCTCGACCTTCACCTACGTCATCATCCCCCAGAACACGAGCAAGGCATCCCTGCTGACGAGCTGGATCCTCTACGCGCTCACCACGGGCCAGGCGTTCGGAAACAGGATCGACTTCCCCCGCATCCCCACGATCGTGCTCAAACGGGGCGAAAACACCCTGGCGACGCTGACGTAGCGGCGTCCGGCGGGCCGGGGGCTACGCGGCGGCTAACGCGCACGGCGGCCGAGCGGGCGCGATGCGGTCTACGAGGCCACTAACGCGGCCGCCGCCTCCTCCAGGCGGTCATCCCCCCAGAACAGCCGCTCGCCGACGGCCACCGTGGGCACGCCGGTAACGCCGCGAGCGAGGGCCGTGTCGGTCGCCTCCCGCAGCCGCTCCTTGACCTCGGCGCCGCCGAGCCCGGCGCGCGCGCGATCCGAGTCCATCCCGACCCGCTCGGCGGCGGCGAGCACGACCTCCTCGTCGGCGAGGTGCCGCCCCTCCGCGAACTGGATCCGGAACAGCTCGTGCGAGAGCTCCCGGACGAGGCCCTCGTCAGCGGCCAGGATCGCCGCGCGCAGCGGAATCAGCGAGTACGTCTTCACCGGCCACCCTGCGGGGTACCGGACCGGCGGTAGGCGGCGGGCGGCGGCGCGCTGCTCGATCGCCTCGAAGCCGGCAGTGAGATCGGCCGCGAACGACCACGGCACCTTACCGATACGTTTGACGATCACCCCGAACGCGATCGGGCGCCACTCTGGCGCGACCGGAAACAGCTCATCGATACGGCAGGCGGCGAGGTATGCGTACGGCGAGTTGAAGTCGTAGTAGAAGACGGGGTCGCTCACCGGACCAACCCACAGAGCCGAACGCGTTGAGCGGAGCTCGGTTCAGTCCCGATTCCCGCGCCCGTACAGCATCCCGAACGCGCGCCGTAGCAGGCGCGTGCGTCCGGCCGTGTACGGGAACATGAACAGCTCGCGCTTGAGCGCGCGCCGGGTCACCAGCAGCGACTGGACCTTGCAGTACTTGCGGATCCCATTCGCGCCGTGGCGGGTGCCGATCCCCGAGGTCTTCCAGCCCCCCATCGGGAGATTCAGCGCCGTGTAGTTGATCTGGGCATCATTGACGCAGACGACGCCCGCTTCGATCCGGCGGGCGAGCGCCTCGCCGCGCTCGATGTCGCTCGTCCACACGCTCGCCTGCAGGCCGTAGACAGAGTCGTTCGCCAGCCGGACAGCCTCCTCGACGTCCGGCACCTTCATGATCGGCACGGTCGGGCCGAACGTCTCCTCGGTCATGCACTTCATCGAGTGATCGACATCGACGAGCACCGTCGGCTCGTAGAAGCGCCCGGCGCCGGGACGAATGTGGCCCCCGGTCAGCACCCTCGCTCCCTTCTGCACCGCGTCGCGCACGTGATCATCGACGATCTCGATCTGCGGCGGGAAGATCACCGCGCCCACGTCCACGGTCCCCGGGCCGCCCGCCGGGCTGCCCTGTCGCAGGGTCCGGATGTTGTCGGTGACGAGCTCGACGAACTCGTCGTACACGGGCTCCTCGACGTAGACGCGCTCAACCGAGATGCACACCTGGCCGGCGTTGTTCATCGAGTAGAACGCGGCGGCGTTGGCGGCGCGCTCGAGGTTGGCGTCGGCGCACACGATCATCGGGTCCTTGCCGCCGAGCTCGAGGTAGCACGGAATCAGCGCCTCCGCGCACTCCTTGGCCACCTTCTTACCGGTCGCGGTCGAGCCGGTGAACATCAGGCAGTCGACCTCGTGGATCAGGGCCGCCCCAGTCCCCCCGTCGCCGGTGGCCACCTGGAACACGCCCTCAGGGATGCCACACTGCCGCAGCATCTCGTCCATCAGCAGCGAGCTGAGCGGGGTCACCTCGCTGGGCTTCAGGACCACACCGTTGCCCGCCATCAGCGCCGGTATGCAGTCGCCGAACGAGTTGGTGATCGGGAAGTTCCACGGGCCGATGATTCCGACCACGCCGACCGGCGCGTAGCGGACGACGAGCTTCTTCCCGAACGCGACCGGGTTGCTCCACGACGGCACCCGCTCGTCGGCCAGGTACTTCGGGCCCTCCTTTGCCCAGAACCCGAGCGCCGACACGGTGTAGCCGAGGTCCGCCAGCTGCACGTCTTCGACGGTCTTGCCGGTTTCTGAGCACACCACCTCGATCACGCGGTCAGCGTTGTCGAGCATCCACTTCTGCGCGCGGCGGAACACCCGCCCGCGTTCCTCGAAGCCAAGCGCGGCCCAGCCCGGCTGCGCGGCTCGAGCCCGCGCGGCCATCTCCGCGACTTCGGCGGCCGCCATATTCGGGACGGTCGTGATCAGCTCGCCTGTGGCCGGATTCTCGACCGGGATGCCCTCGGCATGCCCACCGCCATTGGTTTCCGCCCGTTCCCGCTGCTCGACGCTCGCCATCGTCCGCTCCTTAACTTATGCCGCTCTGCTCTGAGTTCGCAAGGCTACTGCAGCCACAGCGCCGCGGAAGCAGGGGCACGCGGCGGGGCGCGGGGCGGTGTTCCTTTCCGCACTCACCGTTCGCAAACGTACACCGCCCCGCCCGACCTGCCGCGCGGCGGGCCCACGGCGTCCTCGCGCCGCCGCGCGATCCTGTAAAACGGCACCCGGGCGGCGGCCGCGCCGCCGACCAGCTACGCCGGAGGAGGGGACTCTTGCCAGACGGTACCGAGAACCTGAACAAGGTCGACCACATCGTCGTCCTGATGCTCGAGAACCGGTCGTTCGACCACATGCTTGGCTACCTGTCACTCGAGAGTGGGCGGAGCGACATCGACGGGCTCCAGCCGGGCATGGCGAACGTCGCCGACGGCACCTCGTACCCGATCAACCATCTGACACGTACCGGGTACCCGGGCGAGCGGTGGGACCCCGGCCACTCGGGGGGCCAGACCGATCACCAGATCAACGGCGGCAAGATGGACGGCTTCGCGTCAGGGTTCGCATCGAAGCTCGGCGCCCACCAGCCCGGCGACCCCGATCCTGGCCTCGTCATGGGCTATTACAACGCCTCGGACCTGCCCGTCTACGACCACCTCGCGGCGGAGTTCTGCGTCTGCGATCGCTGGCACAGCTCGGTGCCGGGCGCGACCTGGCCGAACCGCCTATACGCGGCCGCCGGCAGCGCGGACGGCACGCGCGACGACAAGGACCCGCCGATCTACTCGAAGCCCTCGTTCATCCGTCACCTGGACGCCGCCGGGGTGAACTGGCGGTGGTACTCGTTCGATGTCGGGACGCTCCATGCCATCGACGATGAGTATCGCCTGGGGCATTACGAGCACTTCGCCTACGTCGAGAAGCTGAAGCTCAGCTGGAAGCCCGAGCTCGAGGAGATCGTGGTGATCGACGAGTTCAGCTCGAGCTTCCTCGAGGACGCCGCCCGCGGCCGCCTGCCCTCCGTGTCCTGGATCGACCCGAACTTCAAGGACATCAACATGATCGGCACGCCCCCCAACGACGACCACGCGCCCTCGGACGTCGAGAACGGCCAGGAGCTGGTGTTCCTGATCTACAACGCGCTGGCAACAAGCCCGCAATGGAACAAGACGCTGCTCCTGATCACCTACGACGAGCACGGTGGCTTCCACGACCACGTTCCGCCGCCGCAGAATCCTCCCGACGACGACCCGGCGACGTTCAGCCGGTACGGGATCCGCGTGCCGGTGATCGCAGTCTCGCCATGGGTCGGTCGCGCATCGGTCTCGAACGAGCTGTTCGACCACACCTCGACGATCAAGACGATCCTCACCCGATTCTGCCCACAGGAGCTCGAGCCTCGCGACGGCCTGGCGCGGATCGGCCACTGGCTCGACTCCGGCCACCCGCACTACATGGGCAAGCGGGTGGCGGCCGCGACCGATCTCGGCGGGCTGCTCTCCGAGCCGGCGCCACGGCCGGCGCCCGACCGCAGCGCGCTCGTCGAGTGGGTGGTCAACCGTCGTGCGGTGGCGGCCCGGGCGACCGTCGAGCAGCCCGCGGCGATCCAGCCCGCGGAAGAACATTCGCTGAGCGACCTCCAGCGAGGAATCGCGCTAATTGGACAGGAGCTGTACCGCAAGGGCCATCCGCCCGGACAGCCGTGAAGTCGTGGAGCCGGCGTCCATGCCGCCTCCATTGGCGCCGAGGCGAGACGTCACGCTGCGGGATCGAGCTCGATCGACTCGATCTTCGGGGGATCGATCGGGCGATCCTGCGCGCCGGTTGGTGATGCCTCGATTGCGTCGACCGCATCCATCCCGCTCGTTACGCGCCCGAACACGGTGTGCTTGCCGTCGAGCCACGGCGCGCTGTCGGCGGTGACGATGAAGAACTGCGAGCCGTTCGTGTTAGGGCCCGCGTTGGCCATTGCCAGCGCGCCGCGCACGATCCGATGCTCGTTGAACTCATCCTCGAAGGTATAACCCGGCCCGCCGGTCCCTCTCCCGTCCGGGCAGCCGCTCTGGATCATGAAGTCGGGGATCACGCGGTGGAAGATGATTCCTTCGTAAAAGCCGTCGCCGGCGAGCTTGCGGAAGTTCTCAACGGTCTTCGGCGCGTCCTCATCGAACAGCTCGAGCGCGATCGTGCCGTGGGTGGTGTTCATGTTGGCTGTAGTCATGGGCGGCATATTAGGGCCGGCTCGACGTCACGTCTCGCGCCAGGGGCATGCCGCTCGGCGCGCGCGGCTGCTCATCCACGCTTAACGGCATGCAGCTGGCGCGAGCCGGACGCCCGAGCCGGCCTCCCGAGCGTTACCGGCGCAGCTGTGGCGCCGCTGGCGCTGTGGTGGTGTTGCCGGCCGTTTGGATGGCGTTGATGTTCGTCGCCACGGTCACCGTTGGGCTGGTGCCGCCCGTGAACTCCCGCGTGCAGGTGACGTTCGCGGTGATGCTGTTGGTGTTCGATGGCGCGGTCACCTCGAGTGGAATCGCGCTCGTCTGGTTGTCGCCGCTGGCGCCGGTCTCGATCGTCCAGCTCCTGGTCTGCACCGCGGTCGTCGCCGGACCGGCCGCGAGGGTGCAGTCGACCTCGACCTGCTGATCGGGGGACGCGTTCGTCAGGTGCACGTACGGATTCGCGAGCACCAGGTACGACGACCCGCCCGGGAGTGGCTCGCTCGCGACCGCAGTGGCGGTCGTGCCCGCCGGCACTGTGACAGGCGCGGCGGTGCCGGTGTCGTACTCGAGCGGTGGCGCCGTGCTGCACGTGACCGCGCCGGTGCTGCCGACTGATGTGACCGCGCCCGCGGAGCACGTTCCGGTGACGCGGGCCTGCACCTGGCTGGAATTGATCTGGGCGCTGCCGACGGCGCCGTTCTGCAGCTTCCTCGGGCCGACCGAGCCGAACGCGAGTTTGAAGTTTCCGACCGAGCCGTTCCGCAGCTGGGCGCTACCGACACTCCCGTCCGGTAGTCGAGTTGCGGCATAGCCGATCCCGCCAAGCGACGCGAACAGTGCCAGCAGCGCGACGGCCATCGATGGTGACGGGCGCCGCAGAAAACGTCGGAGATGCATGAGAGAGCCTCCTGTCGTTGGAATCCGGCCCCGCACTGCTCTCTCGAAACACGGCCCCGTGCCCGAAGTCGCGCCCCCCGCGAAAAGCGCTTACGCGGACCTGATGCGCTCGCTTTCAGGTCCGCGCGAGTTCGAGCCGCAACGGCTGGCCGCGAACCTCGGTGCCGCTCACCCGCTCGACCACGCGGTCCGCTTCCTGCTCCGGCACCTCGACGAAGGCGAAGCGCTCGAGCACGCGGATATTGCGTACGGCTTCGCCCTCGAGTCCCGTCGCGGAGGTGATCGCCTGGATGATGTCCGAGGGCTCGATGCCCTCAGCGCGCCCGCCGGAGAGGATCAGCTTGCGCAACGGCGCATCGCCGTTGGCCGGGTCACGGGGCTTGGAGTGCCGGCGCGGCGGCGCCTTGGCCGGCATCGGCGCCACGTGGGCGTCCTTGACCCATGGCGAGAGCTTGACGCCGGCGTGATTCTCGATCGCGGCGATCTCACGCTGCTGGCGCGGCTCGTAGAAGGTGATCGCGCGCCCGCTTCTTCCCACCCTGCCGGTCCGCCCGATGCGATGCACGTACACGTCCGGCGAGACCGGGACGTCGAAGTTGACGACGTGGGATATCCCCGTGATGTCCAGACCTCGCGAGGCGACGTCGGTCGCGATCAGCAGCGGCAGGCGGCCCTCCTTGAACGAGATCATCACCCCGTCGCGGGCTCCCTGCGTCATGTCACCGTGGATCGCCTTCACGTTCATGCCGCGGTCACGAAGCGTTCGGTAGAGCTGATCACAGCGGATCTTCGTGCGCACGAACACGAGCGCCTGATCGGGGTGTTCGTCCTCGAGCACGCGAACGAGCGCCTCGGCCTTATCGCGAGCCGGGACCTCGAGGGCGAACTGCTCGACGGTATCGACCGTCAACGTTGCGGTCTTGACCTTGATCGTGACCGGGCTGTACAGGTACTGATCAGCCAGCCGACGGATCTCGGGCGGCATGGTCGCGGAGAACAGCGCCGTCTGCCGACTCGATGGGGTCAGCGAGAGAATTCGCTCTACGTCCTCGAGAAAGCCCAGGTCGAGCATCTCGTCGGCCTCGTCGAGCACCACGAAGCGCGTCGAGTGCAGCATCAGAGAATGACGTGAGATCAGGTCCTTGACACGCCCGACGGTTCCCACGACGACGTGACCGCCGGCACGCAGTTGCGCCTGCTGGGTGCGAATCGGCGCGCCTCCGAACACGGCCACCACGTCGATGCCCTTGCGGCTGCCGTATGCGCGCAGCGCCTGCGTAACCTGAATGCAGAGTTCGCGCGTCGGCGTCAGGACCAGGCCCTGCACCTCATGTTCGGTCGGGTCGACGTACTGGAGCATCGGCAGCCCGAAGGCCGCGGTCTTCCCGCTTCCGGTCTGCGCCTGGCCGATCACGTCGGATCCGGCGAGCAAGGGCGGAATCGCCTGTTCCTGAATCGGGCTGGGCTCTTCGTAGCCAACATCCTGGATCGCCGCGAGGATGTCAGGGGCGAGTCCGAGGTCAGCAAAGGTTGGCATTACTCATGCAATGTAGCCTGCTTGCGAAGCAGTAACGTGAACGAGTGATTTCTCACCGCCCGCCCGACGGCGATAGCCTCCGCGCCTGATGTCGGTAACCGTCGTTGGTTCGATCGCGTTCGACGCGGTAAAGACGCCCTTCGGGGAGCGCGAGCGGATGCTCGGCGGCTCCGCCGTCCACTTCGCGCTGGCGGCGTCGTTCTTCGATGATGTGCATGTCGTCGGACCGGTCGGCGCGGACTTCGGGCCGGACGAGTACGCGGTGCTCGAGCGCAGGGGAGTGGAGACCGCCGACATCGAGCGAATCGACGGGGGTCGCACCTTCTTCTGGCGGGGCGAGTACGGCTGGGACCTCAACGATCGTGAGACGCTGGATACGCAGCTGAACGTATTCGCCGACTTCCAGCCGAAGCTCTCCGCGACATCCGCTGCCTCGGATGTCCTGTTCCTCGCCAACATCCAGCCCGACCTGCAGCGCGAGGTCCGCGCCCAGTGGAAAGGCGCGGGGTTCGTCGCGATGGACTCGATGAACCTCTGGATCGAGATCGCGCGCGATTCGCTGATCGAGACAATTGGCGTCGTCGACTGCCTGATGCTCAACGACGCCGAGCTGCGCCAGCTCACTCGCGAGCCGAATCTGGTCCGCGCCGCGCGCCAGGTGCGCGAATGGGGGCCCAGTGTGATCGTCGCCAAGCGCGGCGAATACGGCGCGGCGATGATCACCGACGAGGGATTCTTCAGCCTGCCGGCGTTCCCGCTCGAAACGGTCGTCGATCCGACCGGCGCCGGCGACAGCTTCGCCGGTGGCTTCATCGGCTACGTGGCGGCGCACCAGCGCCATGAGGTCGACCACGCGCTGCTTTCGCGAGCCATGGCCTACGGGACGGCGCTCGCGTCCTTCAATGTCGAGGAGTTCGGCGTCGAGCGTGTCGCGCGGCTGACGAGCGAGGAGCTCGCCGACCGGGTTGCCGAGCTCGCCAGGCTCACGCGGTTCGTCGAGCAGCCTGCCGCTCTACGCCACTGACCGCCAAGTTTCTGGCCGAACCCCGTGACTTTCGGCACGAGGATCGTTAGGATCGCGCGCTGTGACTTGGACCTTCGTCTGGCTCATGGTGGGGCTGAAGATTCCGATCGCCGCCCTGATCTACATCGTGTGGTGGGCGGTCAAGGATCCGCCTGAGCCCGCGCCGGCGGCGGCACCAGACGATAACGGCGGCGGCAATGACCGCGTCGGGCATCACCGCCACCCCCGCAAGCCGTTCCCGCGCCATCCCCGCCGTGGTCCCCATGGCGACGGCGCACCACCGCCGCCCGCCCGGATGCGGACCACCCGCACGCGCACGCGCACCTTCGAGCACTGAGGGGCCTTCGGCCCCGGGATCGTGTCGGCCGCGCGCCGTGGGACACTTGCTGCCATGAACGGTGCGGCAGCGGTCCTGTCCGACGGCACGATCAAGCGGCTCGTCGGAGAGGGCCGGATCCGGATCGAGCCGTGGGACCCTGAGTTGGTTCAGCCGGCCAGCGTCGACCTGCGGCTCGGCGACTCGTTCCGGGTCTTTCACAACCATCGCGCGCCCGCGATCGACCTCCGCCACCCGCCGGAGAATTTGACCGAGGAGGTGATCGTCCCCGAAGGGGAGACGTTCGTGATCCACCCCGGCGAGTTCTGCCTCGGGCGCACGCTCGAATTCGTCGAGCTGCCGGACGACATCGTGGCCCGTATCGAGGGCAAGTCGAGCCTGGGTCGACTCGGTCTGATCGTCCACGCGACGGCCGGATTCTGCGACCCCGGTTGGAAGGGCACGCTGACCCTCGAGCTGAACAACCTGACGCGCATCCCGATCATCCTCCATCCGGGGCTGCCGATCGCGCAGCTCTCGTTCATGGCGCTCGATCAGCCCGCGCTGAGGCCTTACGGCAGTCCGGAGCTCGGGAGCCATTATCAGGGCCAGATCGCCGCGACAGAGAGCCGCTTTCAGGCTCCGCCGCCGTCCGTCGGCCAGCCCGCCGCCGCACCCTCGACGGGGTCGGCACCCGCGTCGGCCGCTGCGCCCGTGATCGCACCAGCGGCCGCTCCTTCGACCGCGAGTTCGGCGCCAGCCGAACTCGCAATGCCCCGAAGGGGCACCGCGACCGCGAACGGCCGGATCGGATAGGCTCGCGCCCATGCTCAGCCTGCTGGCAGCGACCGAGCCCTCGAAGGTACCGTTCTTCATCGCCGGTGGACTGCTCGCCATATGGGCTGTGGTCCTGTCCGCGATGGGGCTCCGCCAGCCCGAGTTCCCGTTCAACGGTCGCGGTCAGCAGGTCGTGATCCTGATCAGCGTCGTGCTCGTCGCCGCGTCGATGACGGCCGCCGTCGCCTCGGCGTAGCGGTCCCCGATCACCAACAGCGACGGTGGGATGTGTCGCTCGCGGCGACGCAGGGTAAATTGGGGAGCGGAGTGGCCCCTCTGGCCCGCAAACGTCAACGCGCCTATCCTTGAGGGACCGCCTAGGAACCGTCCGATAGGAGAGCGATGACCACCGACATCCAGCCCGACACCCGTGCGGACGGTACCGCCGTTGCCGAGGCCCGCGACAGCCTGACGGTCACAGACAACCGAACCGGGAAGGAATACGAGATCCCGATCGAGGACGGGACGATCCGGGCGCTGGAGCTCCGCAAGATCAAGACGGGCGAGGACGACTTCGGGCTGATGACGTACGACCCGGCGTTCATGAACACGGCCTCATGCCGGTCGGCGATCACCTACATCGACGGAGACAAGGGCATTCTCGAGTACCGGGGGTACCCGATCGAGCAGCTCGCCGAGCGCTCGACCTACCTCGAGGTCGCCTACCTGCTGATCCACGGATCCCTGCCCACTCAGGCCCAGCTCGACGAGTGGACCTACCAGATCACGATCCATACGTTCGTGCACGAGAACATCAAGGGCTTCATGCAGGGCTTCCGCTACGACGCGCATCCGATGGGGATGCTGGTGGCGTCGGTAGGTGCGCTGTCGACCTTCTATCCGGAGGCGAACGCGATCAAGGACCACGAGGCCCGCTACATCCAGATCATCCGGCTGATCGCGAAGATGCCGACGCTGGCGGCCTTCTCTTACCGCCACAACCGGGGCATGCCCTACGTGTATCCGGACAACGATCTCGCTTATTCGGGCAACTTCCTCGGAATGATCTACAAGATGACCGAGCTGAAATATCGCCCCGACCCTCGGCTCGAGCGCGCGCTGGACGTCCTTTTCATCTTGCACGCCGATCACGAGCAGAACTGCTCGACGAGCGCCGTCCGCGGCGTCGGGTCCTCGCAGGTCGACCCCTATTCGGCCGTGACCGCCGGGGTCGCCGCCCTCTACGGGCCCCTCCACGGCGGGGCTAACGAAGCAGTCCTGCGCATGCTCCGGCGGATCGAAAGCGCGGACAACATTCCCAGCTTCATCAAGGGCGTCAAGGAGGGCAACGAGCGGCTGATGGGCTTTGGCCACCGCGTCTACAAGAACTTCGATCCCCGCGCGAAGATCATCAAGAAGGCGTGCGAGGACGTGTTCGAGGTGACTGGGCGCAACCCGCTGCTCGACATCGCGATGGAGCTCGAGAAGATCGCGCTCGAGGATGACTACTTCGTCTCGCGCAAGCTGTACCCGAATGTCGACTTCTACTCCGGCCTGATCTACGAAGCGCTGGGGATGCGGGCCGAGATGTTCCCGGTCCTGTTCGCGATCGGCCGCACCAGCGGCTGGATCGCCCAGTGGCTCGAGATGATCGAGGACCCAGAGCAGAAGATCTCTCGCCCGCGCCAGATCTACACGGGCGAGCGCACACTCGACTACGTGCCGATCAGCGAGCGCTGACGCCGGCCTGGCCGCTGCCGGATAAGCCCGGAAGCCGACATATGATGGCCCGGTGGCGTGGAAGCTCACAGTACGCGCCGGGCCGATCGTTGAGCGGTCGCGACACGACAAGCTCGACGACGCGCTCGACGCGCTCGAGGCGCGGGCGAAGGAGCTCGTGAAGGACGCCACCGGTCAGGCCGTCGACCTCAGGTTCAGGCGCTTCGAGCCCGTCGAGCAGGTCGTCGCCCGGATCGAGCTATCCGGCCCGGAACGGTTGATGCCGCGGGTTCGGGCCGGCGTCGACATCCGTGGCGACGGCTCGACCGAGGCCTACCTCGGTCACCTCAAGCGCGACGTGATCGAGGAGCGCAGGGGTGACACCACTTATCGCGCGCTTCGCCGGGCGCTCGCCTCGAGCCTTCAGCCGCAGTGAGGCCGCCGCCGCACCCGGTCCCGGTGCTAGGCTCGCCACGATGGCTTCGGTGCGGGCACCCGAGCTCGATAAGCTGATCTTCCGTCCGGTTGCGGCCCGGAACACCTTTGAGGAGACCGTCGAGCGCCTCGCGCACGCGATCAAGCTCGGAGTCGTTGCGCCCGGCGAGCGGTTTCCGCCAGAACGTCAGCTCGCCCCGCAGCTCGGGATCAGCCGCGTAACGCTCCGCGAGGCACTCCGGGCGCTCGAGCAGGGCGGCTACATCGAGTCGCGCCGGGGCCGTAACGGCGGCGCGTATGTCACGCAGCGCAACGGCACCTCAGCGTCGGCAAGCACGGCCAAACGCGCCATCCTCGAGATGGGCGAAGGCCTGGTCGACCGGCTTCAGTTCCGCCGCGCGCTCGAGCCGTCGGCGGCACAGCTCGCCGCCGAGCGAGTGGGCGATTTCGACGCGGGCCACCTGACCACGCTCGCGGCGGACGCCGCGGGCGCCGTCAAGGATGAATATCGCGCCCGCGACCTGCGGCTTCATCTCGCGATCGCCGAGCTCACCGGCTCCCCCTCGCTGGTCGACGCGATCGCCCGCGTGCAGACTCAGCTCAGCGACCTGCTCGGAGCTTTCCCGATCGTCGAGGCGTCATTGAAGCACTCGGACAAGCAGCACACCGCGATCGTCCGCGCCATCCAGGGTGGGCGGCCGGCACGCGCCCGCCAGCTGATGGAGGTGCACATCGACGCGACCGCGAACCTGATCCGCGGTTTCCTCGGCTGAAGGGGTCGCCGGGGGCCCTCGCTCGACGTATCGAGCTTTATTTGACATTAGACCAGACCATTTATATAAATGCGCGCGCGGAGGGCCCACGCCAACCAACCGGGGACTGACATGTCGGATACAAGCGCCGCTGTGACCCTTTCGGATGACGAGCGCAGGCTAGCCGAGCTCGGCTACAAGCAGGAGCTGACGCGCGGCTGGAGCGGGTTCTCCAATTTCGCGATCTCGCTCACGATCATCTGCATCCTGAGCGGCTGTTTCACCACTTACGGGCAGGCGTGGAACAACGGCGGTCCGATCGCGATCTCGATCGGCTGGCCGGTGATCAGCGTCCTCGTCCTCCTCGTCGGACTCTCGATGGCCGAGCTCGCCTCGAAGTTCCCGACAGCGGGCGGCATCTACTACTGGGCGTACCGTCTCGGCGGCGTTCGCTGGGCGTGGTTCACCGGCTGGTTCAACCTGATTGGCCTCGTCGCGATCACCGCCGCGGTCGACTACGGCGCCGCGTCCTTCCTGAACTCGGTGCTCGCCCTCTACAACGTCAACTTCATCCTCAACTTCACGACCACGAGCCTCTCGGCGGGCCTGCACCACACGTTCATCCTGTTCTTCCTGATCCTGGCCGCCCACGGCCTGATCAACGTCTTCTCCTCGCCGCTGGTCGCGCTCCTGAACCGGGTCTCGGCCTGGTGGATGCTCGGTGGCGTCGTCGTAATCGTCGCGGTGCTGATCTTCGGCCCGTCCTCGCATCAGAGCGCCTCGTTCGTGTTCGGCCAGCGGAACAACAACAGCGGCTTCCACGGCGGCAGCGTCTCGGGCGGCTTCTACTGGTTGTTCATCCTGCCGATCGGCTTCCTGCTGACGATGTACACGTTCACGGGCTACGACGCCTCGGCCCACCTCTCGGAGGAGACCCGCAACGCGGAGCGGGCCGCGCCCCGAGGACTCTGGACGTCGATCGCGTACTCAGCGGTCGGCGGCTGGGCGCTGCTGCTCGCCATCACGTTCGCAGCGACGCACGTCGCCGCGATCAACAAGGGCGGTGGCGGCACCGTTCCGGTGATCGAATCGGCGCTCAGCACGGGGCTTGCGAAGCTCGTGCTCGATATCTCGACCGTCGGCCAGCTGTTCTGCGGGATGGGCTGCGTCGCGGCCGCGTCGCGGATGGTCTTCGCGTTCTCCCGCGACGGCGCCGTGCCCGGCCACAATCTGTGGCGACGCCTGAATCAGCACCGTACGCCGACCTGGTCGGTCCTGTTCGTTGTCGTCTGTGCGCTCGTGATCACGATCCCGGCGATCTTCGGTAACAAGGCCGGGCTCCCGGTCGCGTTCTTCGCGGTGACGTCGATCACGACGATCGGCCTCTACATCGCCTACATCCTGCCCGTCTTCCTCCGCTGGCGGATGGGCGACAAGTTCGAGGCGGGCGTCTGGAACCTCGGCAAGCACTACCGGTGGATCAACCTGATCGCGATCGTCTGGGTCGGGCTGTGTGTGATCATCTTCAGCCTGCCGACGACGCCCGCCGCGGTCCCGTGGAACAGCGCCTTCAGCTGGAGCAGCTTCAACTACGCGCCGCTGGTCATGATTGTCGTGATCCTTGGGGTCTGGATCGCGTGGGAGGCCCGAGCAAAGCACACGTTCAAGGGCCCGGTGCGCACGGTCGACGAGCCGGGCGCCACCGCGCACGCCGCGCCGGCGCGTTTGTAGCGCCGGCGCCGGCGCCGCCTACAGCGGCGTCGTGTAAGCGCCCGAGAGCCCGCCGTCGACGAGGAACGTCGTCGCGTTCACGTACGAGGACTCATCGCTGGCAAGGAACAGCGCCGCGGAGGCGATCTCACGCGCCTCGGCGAAGCGCCCGATCGGAACGTGGACAAGCCGTCGTGCCGCCTTCTCGGGGTCCTTGGCGAACAGCTCCCGCAGCAGTGGCGTGTTGACCGGACCCGGGCAGAGCGCGTTCACGCGCACGCCCTGACGCGCGAACTCGACGCCGAGCTCGCGCGAGAGCGACAGGACCGCACCCTTGGACGCCGTGTAGGAGATCTGCGAGGTGGCGGCGCCCATCACGGCGACGAAGGAAGCCGTGTTAATGACCGACCCGCCGCCCGCGGCCAGGAGGTGCGGGAGCCCGTACTTACAGCACAGGAACACGCTCCTCAGGTTGACGTCCTGGACACGCTGCCAGGCGTCGAGCTCGGTGTCGAGGATGGAGGCGTCGTCGGGGGGCGAGATGCCCGCATTGTTGAAGAGGACGTCGATGTGGCCGTAGCGCGCGGCGACGTCCTCGTACAGGGCCCGGACGCCCTGCTCGTCGGTGACGTCGACCTGGAGCGCGAGCTGCCCGGGGGCGCCGTCGAGGGCGTCGACGCCCACCACGGTCGCGCCCTCGTCCATGAACAGGGCGGCGCTGGCGGCGCCGATGCCGCCGGCCGCGCCGGTGATCACGCAGACCTTGCCGTCGAGCCGTCCGGCCATCAGTGGGCCTCCGTCGCGTAATAGACGTTCTTGACCTCGGTGTAGTGCTCGAGCGCGTGGGGGCCGAGCTCGCGACCGACGCCGGACTGCTTGAAGCCGCCGAAGGGCGTCGCGACACGAACCGAGCTGTTCGAGTTGATCGAAAGCACACCTGTGTCGATCGCCCGAGCGACGCGGAGCGCCCGCGCGCCGTCGCGCGTCCAGATCGAGCCCGACAGCCCATAGATCGTGTCGTTGGCGAGACGGATCGCCTCATCCTCGCCGGCGAACGGGATCACGCACGCGATCGGCCCGAAGATCTCCTCCCTGGCCGCTCGGTCGCGATTGTCGAGCGGCCCGAGGACAGTCGGCGCGAACCAGTAGCCGGGGCCATCCGGGGCGCTGCCCCGCACTGCGACCGGCGCGCCGTCAGCGAGAAATGAAGCAACGGTCTCGCGGTGGCTGCTCGAGATCAGTGGTCCGATCTCCGTGCTCTCGTCGAGCGGATCGCCGACCCGGAGCGCGAGCACGTGCCGCTCGAGCTCGGACATGAACTCGTCGAGCACCGAGCGCTCGACGAGAATCCGCGACCGCGCACAGCAGTCCTGGCCGGCGTTGCCGAACACGGCCATCGGTGCCGCCTCCGCGGCACGCTCGATGTCGGCATCTGCGAAGACGATATTCGCGGACTTGCCGCCAAGCTCAAGGGTCACGCGCTTGATCGTCCCGGCCGCCACCTGCGCGATCCGGCGCCCGACCTCGGTCGAGCCGGTGAACGCGACCTTGGCAACGTCCGGATGCTCGACCAGCCGTTCCCCGACCACGCGCCCTGGACCGACGACCACGTTCAAGACCCCTTCTGGAACTCCTGACTCGACGGCGATGCGCTCGAGCTCGAGTGCGGTCAGCGGTGTCAGCTCGGCGGGCTTTAGCACCACGGTGTTTCCCGCCGCCAGCGCCGGGCCCAGCTTCCACGCCGCGATCGTCAGTGGGAAGTTCCACGGCACGATCAGTGCGACCACCCCGAGCGGCTCGCGGAACGTCAGGTCGACACCGCCGGCGACCGGGATCGTGTCCCCGAGCAGTCGCTCGGGCGCCCCCGCGTAGTACCGGAACGTCTCGACCACCATCGCCATCTCACCACGCGCATCGCCGATCGGCTTGCCCACGTTACGCGCCTCGAGCTCGGCCAGTTGCTCCACGCCCGCCTCGAGCGCATCCGCGAGCCGGTGCAGGATCCGGCTGCGCTCGCGCGGCGCGATCGCGCGCCAGCCGGGGAAGGCCTCCTTTGCGCGCGCCACCGCGGCGTCTGCCTCCTCCACGCCAGCCTGGGGCAGCTCGGCGAGTACCCGCTCGGTCGCGGGCTCGATCACGGCGAGCGTCATAGACGCTCGAACCCGCGGTAGCGCTCCCAGTCGGTGACCGCCGCCTCGAACGCGCGCAGCTCGATGTCGGCGTGGTTCAGGTAGTGCTCGACGACCTCGGCGCCGAAGGCGTCACGCGCGACCCCGGAGGCGGCGAAGAGCTCGCGCGCGGCGTGCAGCGTGCTCGGGACGCGCGGCTTGTCCGACACGTAGGCGTTGCCTTCGTGCGGAGGTTCGAGCTCGAGCTCGTGCTCGATGCCGTGCAGCCCGGCGGCGATCATGGCGCTGAGCGCGAGGTAGGGGTTGACGTCGGCGCCCGCGAGGCGGTTCTCGACCCGCAGCCCCTCGCCGTGGCCCACCACGCGCAGCGAGCAGGTGCGGTTGTCGTGCCCCCACGCCACCGCGGTGGGCGCGAAGCTCGAGGCTTGGAAGCGCTTGTAGGAGTTGATGTTGGGGGCGAGCAGGAGCGTGAGCTCGCGCAGGCACTCGAGCTGGCCGGCGAGGAAGCGCTCGAACACGGCACGGTCGCGCGCAAACGCGCTGACGCCGTCCTCGGTCGCGAGTGACAGATGCACGTGGCACGAGTTGCCCTCGCGCTCGTTGTACTTGGCCATGAAGGTGATCGACATGCCCTCCTGGGCGGCGATCTCCTTGGCGCCGTTCTTGTAGATCGCGTGCTCGTCGGCGGCGGTGAGCGCGTCGGCGTAGCGGAAGTTGATCTCGTGCTGGCCGAAGTTGCACTCCCCCTTGGAGTTCTCGACGACCATGCCGGCACCGGCCATGTCGTTGCGGATGCGCCGGATCAGCGGCTCGATCCGCGCCGTGCCGAGCAGCGAGTAGTCGATGTTGTAGAGGTTGGCCGGCTCGAGGCCGCGATAGCCCTTGTGCCACGCCTCCTCGTAGCCGTCACGAAAGACGATGAATTCGAGCTCGGTCGCCGCGTTGGCCGTCCAGCCCCGCTCGGCCAGGCGCGCGAGCTGCCGGCGCAGGATCTGACGCGGCGAGGCCACGACATCCGAGCCGTCCGCCCACACCACGTCGGCCACACACAGGGCGGTCCCTTCGTGCCACGGAATCGGGCGCAGGGTGTCGAGGTCCGGCCGCATGACGAAGTCGCCGTACCCGCCCTCCCAGGAGGACATCGCGTAACCCTCGACAGTGTTCATCTCCACGTCCACGGCGAGCAGGTAGTTGCACCCCTCGGCGCCGTGCGCGAGCACCTCGTCGACGAAGTGACGCCCGGTCAGGCGCTTACCCTGCAGGCGGCCCTGCATATCGGTGATGGCGAGGAGGACGGTGTCGATGGTGCCGTCGTCAACGGCGGTCTTCAGCTCGTCGGGCGTCATGGGGAAATGGTATGGTGGTTGCCCGTTAGGGTCAAGGGTGTGAACTCCCCAGCTCCCCAACCCCACCGCTGGCGCCGGGCTACTGACGAATCCACGCCAAGCGGCTGACCAGCAATCCGATCGCCACCAGGCTGAGCGCCAGCCGTGCGCTACCGACAGCGGCGACCGACCCCCAGACCACGCCGGACACGGCGACGCCGCCCTGCAAGGACGTTTCATATACCGCCAGACCGCGTGCGCGCATGCGCTCGGAGATCGTGGTCTGGGCGGTGGCGTCGAGTAGCGCGATCACACCTACCCATGCGCCGCCGATGAGGAGCAGGCCTCCGATGGCGGGAACGGTCCCGCTCGTCCAACCGAGGTCCGCGCATCCGAGCGCCGCGACGAGGAAGGCGCCCGCCAGTACACGTCGGGTGCCGAAGCGGCCGTGCAGTGCGGGGAGTATCGCGGCCGCCAGTGCGGCACCCAGGCCCGCACATCCGAGCAGTGCCCCGTACCCAGCGGCCCCTAGCTCGAGGCGGTGCCGGGCGATCTGGGGAAGCAGCGCCCAAGGCGCGCCGGCGAACGTAGAGAAGACACCACCACGTATCAGCACTGTGCGCAGTACAGGTGTCCTCCTCACGTACTGCGTTACGGCGCGGATCGCGGCCGGAATGCTTTCGGTTCGGGTGGCCGCCGGCGCCCGCGGGCACCGTCGGATGAGCACGACGCCGACTGCGAGCGAAAGCGCGGCGTTGACCAGGAAAGCGACACTCGGCCCACCGAGCAAGACGAGGAGGCCACCGATCGCGGGTCCCGCCGCGCGCGCTACCGCGCCGCCCACTCCGTCAAGGGCGGCACCGGGCGCGATCTCGTCGAATGGCAGCAGTGTGCGCTGGAGCGCCAACCACGACGGCGTGGCGAGCGCCTGGCCCGCGCCGAGACCCGTCATCAGCGCCAACACGAGCGGGGGTGTTGCCACGTGGGTGACCGCCACGAGCGCCAGCCCCGCTCCCGCGAGCGTCATTGCGAACTGGCCGGCGATCAGCATCGAGCCTTGGTCGCGGATGTCCCCTAGCGCTCCGGACGGAAGCGCGAGCACGAGGAACGGAAGGCTGAAGGCTGTCGGCACCAACGCCACATCCACCGTGCTCGAGCTCAGCGATCCGATCAGCCATTGAGCGCCGACGATCTGTATCCAGGTTCCAAGGTTCGAGGCGAAACAGCACCCCCACACCAACCGCCAAGACGGATGGCGTAGAGGTGCGAAGGACGCCGGCAGCTGCACGAGCCTAGTCGCGCTGCGGCTCAGATGTGCGAGAACCGGGCCTGACGGGCAGGTGCATGCCGCGTCACTGTCGAGTCGGCCTGGACTCCGGCACGGAACCGGCCATCCCCAGGAAGCCCTGGCCGGCGAGGATCGCCGCGCCCAAGGCACCGGCGCCCTCGCCGAGGCGGGACGGCAGCACCTGCAGCCGGCGCGTGGAGGCGGGTAGCGATCGCTCGTAGATGCGCTGCCGCACGGCGTTTAGCAGCAGTTCCTCCCCACCAGGTATGCCGCTTCTCAGGATGACCGCCGCGGGATTGAAGAAAGAGACCAGGCCGGCCAGGACAAAGCCGAGATGGCCGCCGACGGTGCGCAGGAGGCTGCACACCTCTGGACTGCCCGCCTGCGCCGAGTGACTGATCGTCTCCAGCGTGACCGACTCCCCGTCGTGACCGAGCGCCGAGGCGGCTTGGATGATCGCGGGTGCCGACGCGATCGCCTCGAGACAGCCGCGATTCCCGCAGGCACACAGCGTGCCATCGGAGGGATCGACCGCGATGTGCCCGATGTCCCCGGCGACACCGCTGCTCCCGCGGAAGACAACTCCGTCGATGACGATGCCGCAACCGACGCCGCTGGTGATCTCGACGACGAGGAAAGTGTCATCAAGAACGCGCTCGGCGGCCGGCAGGGTCGCTTCGGCGAGCGCCAGGACGTTGACGTCGTTATCGACGTAGGTACGGACACCGACGCGGCCGGCGAACTCCGCACCGATCGAGAGGCCAACCCACCGCGGCAGTGTCGGTGCCGATGCGATGACGCCGGTGGCCGGATCGATGTCGCCGGGCACCGAGACGCCGAGAGCCACGAGAGGGCCACGCTCTTGCGGCAGGCACCGCTTGAGCATCCGCACGACGAGGGCGAGCGTGCGCTTCGGGTCAGCCGCCGACGTGATGACGCGCTCGGCCCCTACGACCGATCCATCGAGCGTGGTGATCGCGACCGAGGCTCCGTCCGTGTCGATGTCGGCGCCGGCGAGCACCGCCACGTCGACCCCTCCCGGACTAAGGTGCATGCTCCGGCGACCGCCCGTGGAGGCGCCACGTCCACACTCGACGAGCAGTCCGTCCGCGAGCATCCGCCCAATCTCGGGTGAGACTCGGGACCGGCTGGACCCGACCCGGCGGGCCAGGTCGGCTCGCGACAGCGGGCCGCCGCGCACGGCAACGCCGAGGATCTTCCGCTGTAACGGCGGCAGCCGGGAGACGTTCGCAGCCACCAAGCGATCATACGTCAGATTTGGACGAAAGTTGTCTAGGTCCGGTCATATTGGGGTCCGGTTATGTCCGAAATGGTCATAAGTGTGCTTGAGTTGCGCAGATCCTTGCGTAGGATGTCGGGTCGGCGTACGCAGAGGCCATGGTCGATAGGAGGATCCGCAGTGAGGCTTGGCTTTTTGACCGTTTATTCGGCGGGGATCGCACGTTTTGCGCAGGAGACAGGCTTTCGCTCCCTCCAGCTGGCCGTCTGGCCTCATACGTCGCTGAACCCGGACACGGCAAGCGACGAGTGGATCGCGGAGGTGCGTAGAGACCTTGACCAGCGAGACATCGAGATCTCCGGGCTTGGCTACTACGTCAATTACCTCCATCCCGACAAGCGGGAGGCAGCGGAACATCGCCGCTACTTCGGGAAGGTTCTCGAACTCGCCGACCGTATGAAGGTTGACACGGTTAGCACCTTCGCTGGTCAGATCCCCGGCGCGTCCGTCGAGGATTCGCTCGAGCCCTTTGCCGAGATCTTCACCGGCTTCTGCGAGCGTGCCGGCGAACTAGGCATCCGGATCGCGATCGAGAACTGTCCGATGATCGATCACAAGACTCGGAGCGGTGAGAACATCGCCTACAGCCCGGAGATCTGGGAAGCGATGTTCAAGGCCGTTCCCTCGCCCGCGCTGGGTATCGAGCTCGATCCGTCACATATGGTGTACCTCGGTATCGACTACGTGCGAGCTGTCTTGGACTTCGGCGAACGCATCTTCCACGTTCACGCCAAGGACGCCGACATCGACGAGATCCGTCGCGGACGACTCGGTTGGTTCGGACAGGCGATCGGAGAGATCGGCGGCTTTGGCAACGGGTGGTGGCGGTTTCGCGCGCCGGGATTTGGACTGGTGGACTGGCCCAAGTTCATCTCGGCCCTGGTCGAAGTCGGCTATCGAGGCAACATCGACATCGAACACGAGGACGAGGTGTTTGCCGGGGCTGCTCTTGCGCAGATCCACGAGGAGGCGGACATCGTCGAGCTGCTCGGTCGCGAGCCCAACGGCCTGACGCTCGGTTACAACCATCTCTCGCGGGTGGTGCCACCATCGGACGGAACGAACCTTCTTCCGCACTGACTCTCAGCGCGTCGGCAATCACCGCCCTCGAGGCGGCGCTTTGCCGTCTCATTCCGTCGGACGAGTTGAGACCCGGAGCGCGTGAGGCCGACATCGGCACCTATCTGCGTCGACGGCTGACCGGTCCGTATCTACACCACCTGCCGGCCTATGCGAGCGGCCTTGCCACGCTTGACGCTCTCGCGACGAGATTGCACGGCTCGGTTTTCCATGGGCTGGCTCCCGATCACCAGGATGACGTACTCGCGATGGTCGAGAGCGGGGAGGCCGGTTCGCACGCGACGCGATTCTTCAAGACCCTGACCGCCCACGCGATGGAGGGGATGTTCGGAGACCCGCGTCACGGGGGGAACGCTCGATGTGTCGGCTGGGATCTCATCGGCTATCCGGGAGTTCGTTACGTCTGGACCGAGGAGGCTCAACGGTTCGCGACGCCCGCCGTGGTTCCGAGCGCCCGGTCAGCCGAGGAGGCCCACACCGCTCTGACCGCGACAGGGTGGGTCCCCGGAGGTTGGCGGACCAGCGACGCCCCCGGGCACGGTCGAGACGGCGCTGTGAAGCGTGCGCCACAGCGCAAAGCCGATGTCGCGATCGTGGGTCTCGGCGCGGCGGGAGGCATCGCCGCGTACGTGTTGACCCAGGCGGGCCTGGACGTCGTTGCGCTCGAGGCGGGACCTCGCTGGGACCTGGCGGAGATCCGGCTCGACGAGATCCAGAACGAGGTGGATGCGTGGCTCTGCCAACCGAAGTCCGCGCGGGAGATCCCGGTCTTCCGTTCGGACGTGCATTCGTCCGTGGCGCCGTCTCCCTACTCGACCCTCGTCTCCAACGGGATCGGTGGCGGCACTCTTCACTACGCGGGCACGAGCCCTCGCCTGAATCCCTGGAACTTCCAAGCACGCACCAAGACGCTCGAGAGGTACGGTGTGGCGGCCATCCCAGCGGAGGCCAATCTCGTCGACTGGCCTCTCCAATACGACGACCTCGAGCCGTACTACACGCTCGTCGAACAAGCTGTCGGCGTGAGCGGCCAGGCCGCCAATGTCGTCGGGCGCAAATCGACCGACGGCAATCCGTTCGAGGGCACTCGAGGCGACGACTATCCGATGCCCCCTTTGAGGCGGTCGGACTGGACCCAACTCATGACGGATGCCGCCACCGCGCTTGGTTGGCATCCATTCGCGACTCCGACGGCGATCAATTCGGTGCCATACAACGGCAACCCGGCATGCACCTACTGCGGATTCTGCGAGAACAACGTGTGCTACAACGGCGCCAAGGGATCCACTGCGACTAACGTGATTCGCTGGGCCGAGGCGACCGGGAACCTCTCGATCATCCCTTCGGCGCGAGTCGTCCGAATCGAGACAGGGAGCACCGAGCGAGCTAACGGTGTGACGTACGTCCGGGATGGCCGGGAACAGCACCAGGCGGCAGACGTCGTCCTCCTCGCTGCTAACACCTATGAGAACGTCCGCCTCCTCCTGATGTCACGCTCGAGCGCCAATCCAGCTGGACTCGGGAACACTCACAACCAGGTCGGCGTGGGTTACATGCCTCACATCAATCCGGAGGTGTTCGGCCTGTTCCCCGGCGTCGATCTGAAGATGTGCACCGGCTCATGGGCACAGGGCGTCTGTATCGATGATTGGAACGCGGACAACTTCGATCACGCCGGCATCGGATTCATCTCTGGCGGCATGCTCACCGCCGCTCACGAGTTGCTCAAGCCGATCAAGCTCAGCCAGACGCTACCGCCCGGAGTTCCACGGTGGGGCGCGGCCTGGAAGGCCTGGATTGCCGAAAACGCTCTGTCGGTTGGAGTGGCCATCGCTCAGTGCGACGCGCTCTCCTACGAAGAGAACTCGCTGGATCTAGATCCAGTCGCGACCGACGCGAATGGCCTGCCGCTCGTTCGGATCACCTATCGGGCCCGAGGACAGGATGCGCGGGCCAGGACGTTTCTGACCTCGAAGCTGGCCGAGTGGCACACTGCCGCAGGGGCGACCACCACGTGGGCCACGCCAGGATCGGCAATTGAGGCCCGGACCGGTTATGGAGGAACACGCATGGGCGGTGACCCCGCCAGCTCGGTCCTCGACAGGTTCGGATTCGCGCACGACACGCCGAACCTTGCTGTGCTCGGGTCTGGCACGTTTCCAACGGCCGGCGGCCACAATCCCACCCTGACGATCCAGGCGCTTGCCTGGCGTACGGCCGAGCGACTGATCGAAGAGTGGGATGCGATCGCTCGCTGACGTGGTGGTCCCGTTGCGTCAGCCGGGGACGTCGGCGTTCAACGACCTGGTCGGAGTGAAGTGGTCAATCGCTGAGCGAGTAGGTCGCCTCGACCCCGGCGACGCGTGCGCTCGAGCCGAGCTCGAGGTGGAACTGGAGCAGGTCGCCCCGGTACACGACCCGGGCGACCTCGAACGGACGCTCACGCCGGCCAACGCGCCGCAGCTCACGAGACAGCACGAGGAACGCGGCCGTCCCGGGGGCGACCCCGAAGTGGGTCACCTCGTAGCGACTGCACTGGGTCGTCTCGATCGACACGGCCGACCGGGTCAGCTCGACGCCATGGTCGGCCAGCACGAGGTCGGGCGGAAGGCTCTGTCCGACGTCGGCCGCCTGGTCGAGCCAGTCCGCCTCGGAGCGCCGGAAGAACGAGTAGCCGATCGCCAGCGCCACACCCTTGACCGACAGCAGGGTGGTGATCCGGAGGATCGGCTCGGCGGCGGCACCGAGCCCGTCGCGGATGCTCTGCTCGACTCTGGCCGAGCGGCGGTCCAGCACCTGGATCTCGATCTCCTGGCCGCGAGGCGCCACGAGCAGACGCGACAGACCCCCGGCCCGGTGCCCGAGCTTGGGCTGGGCGACGAATGTCCCGCGGCCGCGGATCCTGACGATCTGGCGATCATCCTCCAGGATCGCCAGCGCCTGGCGGACGACGACCCGGCTCACGCCCATGCCGCGGGCCAGGTTGGGCTCGCTCGGGAGGGCGTCGCCGGGCGCCCACACTCCCGACTCGATCTGCTCCTTCAGCAGCTCCTGCAGCTGGTAATACAAGGGCACGAAGCTCGAACGATCCAGCCGGGCCGGACCTAGCTCGCGAGCTCCTGGGGAACCGTTTGATTTCAACGAGGCACCCATACGGCACAAATCATGATAACCGTCAGAAACGATAGGACAACCAAGCTCCTCGCGGCACGATGCGCGCTCCTGTCCGACTGTCATTCTGGCCGGAGCCGGGTGCTCGTAACCAATGACCGGCTGCGTCCTCGCGGGCCCGCGCCGAGGCATTCCCGCGGGCGTCGCCCAACCCCGCAGCTTCCTGACCTAACAACCGGACAACTTCGGCGCTTCAACATTGGCCACGGGGCCAATGAGGTGACGCGACGCGAGTGGAATCCTACGCGCCGTCGCCACCCTTCTAATCGGGCCGAGGGCCGCCGATTCCGTTGACCAAAGGGACTGAAGCGTCGCCAAATCAAGAGGAGAGACAATGAAGCGCCAGAAACACCTGTTTTCCTTCGTCTGGATCAGCGGCGCCACCCTTGTTCTTGCCCTGGCTGGACTGGGCTGCGGAAGCACGTCCAATACGGGGACCACCTCAACCACCAAGAGCGGCTCCGTGAGCCTCCCGGTACCGGCAGCCATCGCGCATCCACCCGCGGCTCTCACGACAGCGCCGAAAGTGAAGCCAAAGTACATCACTATCCGGCTCTGGAGTGGAGAGTACGAGACGGTGTTCCAGGAGATCGGGCGACAGTTCACCAAGGACACCGGAGTGCAGATCCACTGGGACACGACCGATGAGCTCGTGAGTTATCAAAAGATCAATCAGGAGGAATCCGCGGGCCTCCGCCCAGAAGATGACGCCAGCATGCAGGCTCAGCAGCGCGCATACATTGATGCGGTCCGGGGCCAGACGCTTCCGATAAGTGCGAAGGTGGCGCCCAACATGCTAAAGGCGATTCCGTCAATTGCGCAGCCCGGCGGCACGCCATCGGGCGCGACCACGTGGGCCTACGTCAATCCCTACACGGTTACGACTGCGTTCATCGTGAACCCAAAGAAGGTCAACCCCGCATCTCTCACCAGCTGGCGTGACCTGGCCAGCCCGCGACTGCGTCACTCGATCGTGTTCGATCAAACGGAGTCGTCGATCGGCATTCCTCTCGCCAACGCCCTCGGCGTCGATCCAGCCAAGAACCCGCCATCGAGCATGAATCCCGTGTGGGCTTACGTCAAGAAATTCCGCCCGAACGTGGCGGCAATCGGAAATGGCACTCAGGTGACCACGGCGCTCACCAGCGGCGTCGCATCGGTCGCGGTTACGTGCACGTGCAACATCATCGGGGCCGGCCCAGCAGCGGCCAAGATGGTCATCACGGAGCCGAAGGACGGCATGGGCCTCGTCGCTGACGGCTACTACATTCACAAGGGCATTCCGGCTGCGAACTACTACTACGCCGAGGTCTTCGCGAACTATCTCTTCAGCTCAGAAGCGCAGAAGGACTTTACTCAGGCGGCGCTGGTGCCGGACGTCCCTGGTACGCCGGTGCCCGCGTATATGAAGGCGAACCCAAAGGCGTTTCCCCTCACAGCCGCAGAGATCAAGGCGACCGCCGGTGTCGTCTATCCGTTCCCGCTGATCGCTCGATATGACGCACAATGGCAAATCGCTTACGAGAACGCCCTGAAGTAGCGGCTGGCGGGCGACCCGTGGCGCTTGCAGGTAATTTGTCCGTGACTGCCGTGGAGACCGATGCAGGCGATGCCACTCCTGGGATGGTTGAGCTGCGGTCAGTGTCAAAATCCTTCGGTCAGGTCGCCGCGCTCTGCAATGTGTCGCTACGCGTCCATGACGGCGAGTTCTTTACTCTGCTCGGGCCGTCAGGATCGGGCAAGACGACGATTCTGCGGGTGATCGCGGGGCTGCTCGACGCGGACGCCGGTGACGTGTTCCTAGATGGCACGTCGATGAAAGGCATACCTACTTTCGAACGTGAGCTCAGCGTTGTGTTCCAATCCCTCGCGCTATTTCCTCACATGTCAGTTGCTGAGAACATAGCGTTCCCGTTGCGCATGAGGCGGATGCGCCGGCATGACATCTCCGTCGCTGTTCGCGACGTGCTCGACCTGATGCAGCTGCCCGACATCGGACATCGCAAGATCACCGAGCTCAGCGGTGGCCAGCGTCAAAGGGTGGCACTTGCGCGCTCTTTGGTTTACCGGCCACGCGTGTTGCTCTTGGACGAGCCGCTGTCGGCATTGGACAGGCGTCTCCGCGAAGACATGCAGCTAGAGCTAACAAGGCTTCACCGCGAAGTTGGCGTCACGATTATCAACGTAACCCACGATCAGCGCGAGGCTCTGTTTATGAGCGATCGCGTAGCGCTCATGGACAAGGGACGGATCCTTCAGATCGGTCACGGGCGAGAGCTCTATGACAAGCCGGCTAGCGACTTTGTCGCGGCGTTCATGGGCGATCCGTTGCTGATCACCGGCCATGTTCACATCGACGGCGCCGATCCGGTCCTCGAGACCGACGCCCTACGTCTGCGAGTGTCGCGCGACGCCGTGGCCGGGCCGGCAACGGTCGTTCTCCGTCCGGAGCGCCTGCGGGTCCTTCCGAATGGAGCAGATGAAGCGGCCTGGGACAACGCGGTCCGTGGGCAGGTGACGTTCGCGGCGTTCGATGGGACCGGCGTGTTTGTCCAAGTCGCGCTCGAGGTCGGAGTCACAGTCAGTGTTCACACAGCCATGCGAGACACAGTCGACATGACCGTCGGCACCGAAGTCGTCGTCGCTTGGGACGTGGAGGACGCCGCCATAGTGTCACAAGAGCAGTCCTAAAGTGCACTCGGCGCGGGTCGCAGGGGGCCGACCAGCCGATGTCGGTGTCGGCTGGCGGCTCGTCGACGGCTTGATCTCCCTGCGCCGGTCTCGCATCGCGGTGCGCACTAGGCGCTTTGGTCCGGTGTTCCTTGTCGCGCCCGGCATCGTGCTCGTCGGCGCGCTCGCCGTTGGCATCGGCACGCTTGTCTGGACCTCGCTTCATACGTACGACTCATTTCTGGGTACCACCGGAGCATTCTCAGGCACCGAGTACTCGCAGGTGGTGTCGAGCCCGCTCTTCACGGTAGATCTTGTGAGGACTTTGGCGATGGGGATTCTGACGGCGCTGATCGCCGTCGGGCTGGCGATCCCGTTCAGTCTCGTGCTTGGACGGACCCGCCGACGTGCAGTACGCCTGACGCTGATGACCATACTGTTCGTGCCGTACCTGACCGGGGACATCACGCGTACCTTCGGGTGGCTCACCGTTTTATCCCCAAACGGTCCGCTCGTGTGGATCTTCGGCAAGCTAGGCATCCAGTTTCCGCTCCTGATCGGGACGCTGTGGGCGATCGGGCTCGGCACCGTTCAGGTCGTACTGCCTGCCGCGGTCATCATTCTTCTGCCCTCCGTCCTCAGGCTTGACCCTGAACTCGAGGTCGCCGCTGCGACGCTCGGAGCGCGCCGATACCGGACGTTCATGCTCGTCACACTTCCTCAGCTCCGGGTCGCGTGCTTCGGCGCGTTGGCGGCCTGCTGGGCATTGGGGGTTGGAGATTTCGCCGATCCGCAGATCCTCGGCGAAGGCGTCAAGGACTATCTGGCGAACTTCCTGCAGGATCGCTACCTGGAGATCGGTGACGCGCCGCAGGGAGGAGCCACGGCGCTCATCATGCTGGTCCTCGTGACGTGCGGAGTAGCCGCCATTCTTGCGCTTGGTCGCCTACGTGTCCGCAGGAGAGCGCTATGAAGCGTGTGCGCAGGCTTTCATTTCCGGCCCGACCCATCCTGACGGCGTTTGCAGTAGTCCTGCTCGCCTTGCCGACGTCGTTCGTTGTGGTCGCGTCATTTACAAAGGGAATCGAGATCGTGTTTCCCCCGCACGGCCTTACGTTCCACTGGTACCTGGCCGTCGTGCGCAATGCAGCGACGTGGCACGCGCTGCTGAACTCGGTCCACGTTGCCTTGGTGGCCGTAGTAATAGGGATTGCGGTTGGGCTCCCGGCGGCGCTGGCGCTTCCCAGTTTTCGGCCCCGGAGACGCCTTCTATTGCTTCTGCTGCTTTCGCTCGGGCTTAGTACGCCCGTGATCGTGTCCGCGTTTTCATTTTTCTCGCTTTTCTCGAAGATCGGCGTTCTCAGTCACCTCACCGTCGTGGGGTTGGCCCTGGGCATCGTCAACCTTCCGTTCATGCTGTGGCCGATCATCTCAGCGCTCGAGGATCAGGATCCGGAGCTGCCGGCGGCGGCAGCCACACTCGGGGCAGATCCCGTGGAGCAGTTTCTCTTCATTCGCTTGCCGCTGATGGCGTCCGGCATCGTCACCGGTGCTGTCTTTATGTTTGTCGTGAGTATCACCGACTTCGTCGTCAGCGAAGTGTTGACCACCGTCAACGACCAAACGCTGCCAGTGTTTATTTACTCCGGCCTACGAGCGAACATCTCGCCTAGCCTCGGTGCAGCGTCAGCGTTCTTCATTATTCTCGCCACTCTCGTATTCATCCTCGTGCTGCGTATCGGGGGCGTGGAGCGGTTCCTTATACGACGATGACTTACGGCACGGGAAGATTCGTACGCTTGGCCTGGGCTTGAGCCTTCAGCGCGAGTTCCGATGCGAGAAAGCAATGCTCTTGCCCCATTGCCGTTCCCGTGCGATTCAGAACGTCATACATGAGTTGGCTCGCGTACGGCAGTGGGGCCTCCTGGCAATCAATGTAGCGAGTCTCACTATTGTCGACCAAGAACAGATGCTCACCGCCGGGGCGGCCGGCGATGTCGCAGTATTTGCGTATTTCGATGTAGCCGTCCGTTCCCAGCACAAACAGGCGGCCATCTCCCCACGTTGACAAGCCATCGGGTGTATACCAGTCAAGTCGCACAAAGCCCGTGCCACCGTCGCCGGCAAACATCGCTTCGCCGAAGTCCTCAAATTCAGGGTGATTCGGATGGCTGTAGTTGGCCACGTGCGACGCCACGACCTCCGCCTCCCGGGACCCCGTGAAGTAAAGGAACTGATCAGCCTGGTGCGATGCAATGTCCGCCAGAATCCCCGCATATTTGTCGCGCTCGAAGAACCACGCTGGACGACTGGGTTCATTCAGTTGGTGGGGACCGAGACCAACAGTCTGGAGGACTCGCCCGATAGCACCAGCTTGCACAAGCTCACCCGCACGCACAGTTGCTCGACTGTCGAAGCGTTCGGCGTAATAGATGGAGTAGATGCGTCCGGTTTGCGCCTGCACGCGCCGGACCTCCGCGAGCTGCTCCAGGTCAGTGACTCCCGCCTTGTCGACCATGAAGTCTTTGCCGTGGTTCATGACCTGAACGCCTAAAGGTGCGCGCTCGTTGGGTATCGCCGCACTCGCAACGAGAAGGATGGACGGATCCTCCAGGATGACGCGCTCGTCGGCGGCCGCCGACGCGTCGGGGTAGCGCTTAGCGAACTCTTCCATCAGATGCTGCTCAGCGGCGTAGAAGGACACGAGATGCCCTCCGGCGTCTATCAAAGCATCCACTTGCATATAGATATGAAAGTGATTCAGACCAATCACTCCAAACCGCACAGACTCATCAGCCTTGTCCACTGATTCTCCGATCACATAGTTGCTCCCGGAATTTGCCTCCGGTGTCATACCGTCGAAAGGTACCAACCTGAGCTCAAAACCGTTTGCCGGCGTGTCGCGGATGCGATACGATTGCGGTCTCCCGCTTTCATCAAATTCAGTCAGGGCAGGGCTGCTGTACCTTGAGTCGTGTTAGGCCTGACTAGAGCAGATAGGAGTTCGATGACGAGCCATAGCGATACCATGGCGACGATGAGTCGCAGGGTTCGATTGCCGGGCGGCATCGCTATCTCGCGCTTGCGCGCATACGAACCTCCCGCCCCAGATGGGCAATCCGGAGGTGCTGCGCACATTCATCTCGCCTGTGAGGAGCTGTACTACGTCACCGGCGGTGAAGGTGCGGTCGAGCTTATTTCTGCGAAAGATGGGTTTGTGCACGTTCCTCTCTCTTCCGGCTCGGTGCTGCAGCATGCCCCGGGAGTCCTTCATCGCCTGATTAATTACGAGGACTTTGAAGTTCTCGTTGTGATGCAGAACGCAGGGCTGCCCGAGCCGGGAGACACTATCTTTACTTTCCCAGACGCAGATTTGGCAGACGCGTCACGATACGCCGGCCTCGCGCTCGCAACAGACAAGGTCGCGGCCTTACAACGCCGCGACCTCACCGTGGAAGGTTTCAATGCGATCCGACATGCGTTCGAGCGATCCCACGATGAGGGCACGCGCGCCCTCCGTGCATTCTACGACCGAGCCGTGCGTCTCGCTGGAGACTCAGTCAATGAGTGGGATGCGTGCGTCGATGCCGGACCTGTGGCCGCGAACACTGCGACACAGGAGCGGCTCAGCGCGATCAGATCGGGCGATGGTGAGTATTTGACGGATGGCACGCTGACGTCGTTTAGCGTCGCGACGGCGGAAAGTGACTACGAACCAGGTATATGTGGGATGCGATGGCCGATTTCGTCCCATGCAGTGGAACACTTGGCAGCGAGTGGGAGCTAGTACACCGTTCTGCACTAGGCGAGTCGTAGTCAGACCACGGGGCGTGGTCAACGATCGTGAAAGCGCGGAAGGATCTCGCGACCGATGAGCGCGATCATGTCCAGGTCGTCGTGGAGCGGCGACAGGACGATGGCTCTGTTTACGCCCAGCGAGGCGAGAACCTCCAGACGCTCGACCGCGGCTGCTGGGGTGCCGACGATCCACGTCTCCGGGAGACTGCGGAGCGAGGTGGCGGCGTCGGGACTGTTGTCGCCCAGATTTTGCGCAACGCGAACGGCGCGCTGCTCGAGTTCAGCGCGATCGGACCCGACCAGGATCCCCGTCACAATCGAGAACTGAACCGTCTGCGGATCGCGACCAACCTGCTCGCAGGCGTCATGGAGCTTCCCTGTGCGCTCGCGAATTTGCTCGTCGGTCGGGTCTGAGGAATTGTATTCGTCTGCCCAGCGGGCGGCGAGTGCAATCGTGCGGGGCCCACCGTCTCCGCCCACGATGAGCCTTGGAGATGGCTGTTGCACCGGCTTCGGCCAAGCGTCGAGGTTCGCGATCTGGTAATGCTCTCCCGCAAAAGAGAACGGTTCCGCGCCCCACGCGCGCTTGACGATCTCGACTTGCTCTTCAAGTAGCGCCGTACGCACCCCTCGGGCAGGGAACGGAAACCCGTAGGCCAGATGCTCGTCCTCGAACCAGCCAGTGCCCATCCCGAGCTCCACGCGTCCACCCGATACCTGATCGGCCGTCACCACTAGCTTCGCTAACGCCGACGGATGGCGGAAGCCGACCGGCGACACCAGCGTCCCCAATTTGATGTGCGATGTGACTGCGGCCAGCCCGCAGATCGTCCCCCAAGCCTCTAGCGAGCTCCGCTTACTTCCAATTCTCTCCGACATGTAGTGATCCGAGCGGAACAGACCGCTGAATCCAGACTGCTCAGCCGTAGCAGCGATGGCAAGCCACTGCGCCCACGTCACATCCTCTTGGCCCTCGATCATCAGATGCACTTCCAAAGTCATCACCGTCCCCTGGCGACTACGCGCTCATCGTTTCCGTTCCACCACACCACCGCGCCCACGCGGTCTTAGGCGCTCGCCTCGCGCTCGAGTGTCGTTAGGCTCGGCGGATCGACAAGCCACGACAGCGAGGCGCTCGGCTCCGTCCAGATTGCATCGCGCAGGAATTTCACTGTGCGCTCCAGGGCCTCGTCCACAGGAGCCAGGGGATCCTCGTGCTCGATACTCAGCACGCCCTCGTAACCTGCCAGCCGAAGGATCGACACCAATTCCTTCCAAAAGGTCGCGTCGTGGCCATATCCGACGGTCGTGAACCGCCACGGCCGCCCCGGATCGTCCTCCGGCAACAGCGTCAAGACACCGTTTCGCGCCGCGTTGTGTAGATCGAGCAACGTGTCCTTGGCGTGCACGTGGTAGAGCATCCCTCTGTCCCCCAGCTCGCGCGCTACCACAAGCGGATCAGCTAGTTGCCACCACAGGTGACTGGGGTCAAAGTTCGCTCCGACGTTCTCGCCGCATTCCGACCTTAGCCGCAGAAGTGTCTCCATGTTGAACACACAGTCGCCGGGATGCATCTCGAACGCGAGTCGCACGTTGTGCTCACTGGCAAACAGGGCTTGCTCGTTCCAAAAGGGAACGATCCTCTCCGACCACTGCCATTCCAGGAGCTCGTTAAAGTAGCTCGGCCAACGGATCGACACCCAGTTCGGGTACTCGCCACCGTCCGGTGTCCCCGGACAGCCGGCAAACAGGCAAATCTGCTGCACACCCAGGATTTCGGCGGCAAGCACCGTCTTGCGGTAAACAGCTACGGCACGCTCACTGTAGGCGGGGTTGGGGTGGAGAGGATTGCCATGGCAACTCAAAGCACTGATCTCAAGCCCGTGAGACGACAGCTCCGCGCCCAACCGCCCGGCGGCGGCTGGATCGTTGACGATGTCATCGAGGCCGAGATGCCAATCGGACGAAAATTCCCCGGAGCCCAGTTCCACACAATCCAAGCCCAGGCGCTGCGCGACGGCGAACGCCTCAGAACGGGTCTTATTACCAAGCACTCCTGTTAGAAGCCCAAGTTTCACCGGCTCTCCTTTCTTCAGTCGTGGTTTCGCCATGGCGTAGGAGGAGCCGCCCTACCTCCCCAGCCCGAGGGCAAGAGCGAGAGCGGTCAGCGCACAAACACCTCGGTACCAGCGTCTTCGCGAAAGGATGACTCACGCCGGACATCGCAACGGGTGATATTATCGATCGATCGAAAGTCCTGTCAAGCATGCTTTTGGTCTTATTGCTAAGCGTGTTCTATCGATCGACGGCCTGGCGGCTCAAGTTGGCAACTAAGAATCGGATCGGGAGGCCGCGCGCGGTCCCCCTCTTGGACGACTCGTTAGAGCCTCGAGAAGAGATTATGTTGGTCGCAGCGCGCCTCTTTACTTCAGTCGGATTCAGAAGCGCGTCGACGCGACAAATCGCTGCGGAGGCCGGTCTTCGCCAGGCCTCCCTGTTTCATTACTTTGAAAAGAAGGACGACATCTTCGCTGAGCTGCTCGATCGATTGGTGCAGCCGGCCCTCGACTTTGCCAGACGTCTGTCGGAGCTCGATCCGCCGCCGGCACCGGGGCTCTACCTCCTTGTGTTCCGAGATGTGCGGAACTTGTGCCGCGAGCCCGGCAACCTCGGCTTGCTCCAGCTGCAGCTCGAGGCGAGATCGCCCCAGTTCAGTGGGTACTGGGAGAAGCGGATGAGGCTCCGAGATGCATACCGGCGCATGATCGAATCCGGCGCCTCGTCTGGCGCGTTCGCCGCCGAAGATTCTGACCTGGCGACCTCCATAACGTTCGGACTGGTCGAAAGCGTTGCGATGTGGTTCTCGTACGACCTGCCACAGCCACGGTGCGAGGTATGGCGTAGCGTCGCGGATCGGGCAATTCAATCGCTTCTCCGAGATGTCGGCGACCTGGAAATGGTCCGGAAGGAGGCATCGCAGCTCAGCCACCAGCTCGACCAGACTTATCGGTGAAAAAGGAGGCCTCGTGGAAATTGGACTGATAGACGCTATTTGGGAAGGAACCCCGTTTGAGGGTGGGCCGGGTCTGATCAAAGCGAAAGAACTCGGCTTTCAAGCGATCGATGTCGCATACGATCCGATCGACCAGCCACCGGAGGCGGTTCGAGAGCGCAGTGACGAAGTGAAGAACGGCGGGCTTCCCGCTCGATCTGTGATCTGTGTGGCCCTCGGAATCGCTGGTGACTACAACGCGTCGGTGCAACGCTTCCATGTTGAACGCGCCAAACGTCATCTCGAATTCGCGGCACAGCTTGATGCTCGTAATTTGCTGCTGGTGATCGGGGAATATATCTGGCAGCAGGAGATCATCCCGGCCAGTGATCAATGGGCCGATGCGGTGCGTAACACCCGCGAAGTGAGTAGGTACGCGGAGACACTGGGTATCGAGATTGCACTCGAGCTCGAGCCGTGGAAGTTTGCCTTTCTCAACTCGATCGACAGTGCGATCCGTTTTATGGACGAGGTCGCAGCTGACGCGTGCAAGGTCAATCTTGACCTTTCACATCTCTGGCCGATGGGTGTTTCTGCCGACCAGATAGGCGTCCTCGCGGGCAGGATCAGCCATGCGCATATCTCCGACTGCCACGGCCACGTCTACGAGAACCTCCCGCCGGGCCGCGGTACCGCTCCCCTGGGAGCTTATCTCGCTGCACTGAGCGAGACTGGATATGACGGGACGCTGAGCGTCGAGCTCGAGCCCCCGCCCACCGGCACGGATGTCGAAGACTGGGTACGCGAAGCCTTTCGCGAAACGTCCAAGCTCATGCAGCAGAACGCCGGCTGATGACCAGAGCGGCATCTGGAGCGGGCATATCGCAGCTCGTGAGTTGACGTCAAATCAACGCTGGACGTAGCGTCGGTGATTCGAACAGGGCATATCGCTGCTGCAGAGACGCCGCGACGCGGAAGACGCTGACGTCATCGTAGGTGGGGCCAACGATCTGTACGCCAGTCGGCAATCCGTTGCCGGCTATCCCGGAAGGAACGGAGAGGACCGGACATCGGCTGCACATGTTGAACGGTGCTGTCAGCAAGACGCTCGAAGGATCTACCTCATTGCCGTCGACGTGATATCCGCCGTCGGTATGGGCCAGCTCGGCGGGGATACCAGTCATGCCGTATGTAGGACACACGAGCACGCGGTGATCCGCAAAGATGCGGGCGAGATCGAGATAGGCTCGGTTCTCGGCTGCCAGAGCATTCCGAAAGGAGATGGGATCTGGCGCTCTATAGCCATCGAGGACATCGACCACATAATGAGAGAATAGGTCGCGGTCGGCGTCGTCGGGAGGTCTGCAGTGCCATAACAATGCGTAGTGCGCAGCGCACGCCTCGGCCACTTCGTCGGGGGACCATTTCAACGTTACGAGATTGACACTTGCACCTGCTTGCGTGAGCCACTCCGCGACGTTCATCGTGTGGTGTCGAACCTCGTCCGCAACCGTGTAGCCACCGAGATCGATGGATAGCGCGATACGCCAGCCCTTGATTCCGGGCAGCCTTGCGGGAATCGTGACTTTTGGACGAACGGTGAGAGCGTCCCGGGGATGCGGGCCGGCGATCGCGTTCTCGAGCAGCCGCACGTCACCGACGGTCCGTCCGATCGGCCCATGATGCTGATAGTGAGTGAAGTTGTCGTTCGTCGGGAGCGGGACGCGGCCGTAAGGCGGCTTGTAGCCAATCAGGCCGCAGAACGCCGCCGGCATCCGGATCGAGCCCCCGATGTCAGAGCCTACGGCGAGCGTTGTCAGTCCGGCCGCAAGCGCCGCAGCCGAGCCTCCTGACGAACCGCCTGGGCCGAGCGACAGATTCCAAGGATTTCTCGTAACGCCCCACAAACGCGAGAAGGTCGTGTCCAGCATCGCGAACTCAGGCATCGTGGAGCGGGCGTGAATGATCGCGCCGCTTTCGATGACGCGTTCGCCCACCGGCGCCGTCTCGTCTGCGATGCGATCGCGGTAAACCAATGACCCCATCGTCCAAGGCTGCCCCGCGATCGGTATGTCGTCCTTTACGGCTACTGGCAGCCCCTCTAGTGGCCTAGGGCGCTGGCCCCGGCCCATGTATCGCTTCTCTGCAGCGCCAGCCGCAGCTAATGCGGGTTCGAAAAACCGGATCGGGAGGGCATTGACTTCAGCGTCCAGCCGCTCGACGCGGTCGATTATTGCGGTCATGAACTCCACGGGCGATAGCTTCCGCGTTGAGAACGCGGTGAGGGCCGCCTCAGCGCTCAAATAGCACAGCTCATCCGAAGCAGAAGCGCGCCGTAGAGACTGAAGATCTTCCAAGAGTCCAGAGGTTCGGGTGACAGCTTCAGCGACGCCGGCTAGCTAGAGGACCAGCGTGCCGCCATTTTTTCTTAGCCAGCGTTGGTGGTCGCGGTAGTCGGGGCACATCTGTCTGAGCAGAGCCCAGAAGCGGGGCGAGTGGTCCATGATCTGGAGGTGGCAGACCTCGTGCCAGATGACGTAGTCGAGGACTGGCTCCGGGGCTAGGAGGAGGCGCCAGTTGAAGCTCATGGCTCCGGATCTCGAGCAGCTGCCCCAGCGGGTCTTCTGGGACCTGATCGTGAGGGCGGTGTAGCGGCTCCCGGCCTGGGCGGTGGCGCGGTCGAGCCTCGGGGCGATCTCGGTTCGGGCAGCGCGGCGGTACCAGCGTTCGAGTGCGGGACGGTAGTCGCCGGACGGCACGAGGAGATCATCGCCGCGGCGATGCACTCGGGTGCGGGCCGGCTCGGGGACGAGATGCAGTGCGTTGCCGAGGTAGGGGACCGTCGCGCCGCGCGCGGCCACCGCCTGGCGGGCGCGATCGAGCTCCGCGAACCGGCGCTCGATCCACGGGCGCAGCTCACGAACCGCCGCGGCCGCCTCCCGCTCCGCGGCACGGCGCGGAAGCACGACCTCGACGCCGCGAGCGGGATCGATGGTCACCCGCACGCGGCGGGCGCGTTCGGAGCGTCTGATCCGGTAGTCGATTTCATCCACGCGGCGCAACGGTACCGTGGGCTGCCGACATGCCCGCGATCCCGGAACTCGAAGAACCGCTGTCTGACGGACACGCGCGCGTCCGGCTGGCGGCTGAGCGAGACATCCCCGAGGTTCTGATCGCACACCAGGACGACCCCGGGTTCGCGCAGCTCATCGGGCTCGAGCGCCCGCCGACGGGCGCGGAGCTCGGCCGCGCGATGGAGCGGGCGGCGGCTGACCGCGCGAGGGGCACCGCGGTCACGTTCACGATCCTCGAACCCGGCTCGGACGACTGCCGCGGCCAGATTCACGCCGACCGTTTCGACTGGGAGCATGCCCATGCGGACCTCGCTGTCTGGGTCGCGCCGGACGCTCGCGGGCGGGGTCTCGGCCGCCGCGCGCTCGCGCTCGCCGCCGCCTGGCTGCTCGGAGCCGCGGGCCTCGAGCGCGTGCAGCTGCTCGTCCCTCCGGGCAACGAGCGGGCGGTCAGTGCGGCGCTCGCCGCCGGCTTCGCGAGCGAGGGGATCCTGCGCGAGCACATGCGGGTACGGGGCACTCGCATCGACGTAACCGTCCTATCCCGGATCGCGGCGGACGAGGCGTGACCATAATCCCTGGAGTGCAAGAGTGGCGCGTCAAGCTTCCGCCGGGCGTCCGGCAACCGTTCGAGGTCTACATCAACGGCGTCAAGCAGGAGCTCGGCCGCGATTTCCGCGTCTCGAGCGGCGAGCTGCTGTTCCAGCGCGAGCTCAAGCGCTCGAAGATCGGCGCCGGCCGCTGGTTCCTCGGAGCGTGGGGAATCGGCACCTACAAGCAGAATGACGAGATCGACGTCCGCTACGAGCTCGACGGCCGGCCGATGCTCGCGCATGCGCTCGATGTGATTCCGCCTGGGTGATTTCATGCTGATGATGTCGCCCACATCGCGCCGCCGGCGCCGCACCTCGATTGCAGTCTCGCTCGCGACGATCGCGGCGTTCCTCGCCGGGTGCGGTGGCGCCGCAACCAAGCCGGTGGTGCGATCCTCGGGCGAGAAGGCCGATATTCCTGCTGCGGTGCAGGCAGGTGACGGGCTTGCGATCGCGCTGCTGCAACGGCTCGGGCAGGACGGCGCCAACGTCGTCTTCTCGCCCTACAGCATCGAAACCGCGCTCTCGATGGTCGAGTCCGGCGCGGCGGGCTCGACAGCCTCAGAGATCGCGCACGTACTCCACACAGCCGACCCGGCCGCCGTTGCCGCAGGGCTGGCGGCGATCGACGCCCGGCTGACGGCGGCATCGCGCTCGCGGGGGGCGCCGGCGGTCCACCTCGCCAACGGCCTCTGGGTACAGTCGGGCCTCGCGCTGCGCAAGCCGTTCGACGACACGCTCTCATCGCTGTTCGGTGCGCCACCCGAGGCCGTCGACTTCTCCGGCGCCCCCGACGCCGCACGGCAGCGCATCAACTCGTGGGTTGCAGCTCGCACCGCCCACCTGATCACGAATCTCTTCCCCGCCGGCACGATCACCAGCCAGACGGCGCTCGTGCTGGCGAACGCGATCTACCTCGCGGCCCATTGGGCCGATCCGTTCACCCGGTCGGAGACCGCGCCCGGGCCGTTCTACACCGGCGCCGGACCGGCGGTGCAGGTCCCGTTCATGACACAGACCCCGGTGGAGCTGTCCTACACGCAGGGACGCAGCTACCAGGCGGTCGATCTCCCCTACCTCAGCTCAACCCTGTCGATGCTGCTGGTGATGCCGGCGCCTGGCACGCTCGCCGCTTTCGAGCAGGGCCTGAGCGCGGGATCGGTCGAGCGGATCTACCGGACGCTCACGGCCGGGCGGCTCGACCTCCACGTGCCGCGGTTCCACCTCACGTTCGACACCGGCCTGGTGCCAGTTCTGTCCGAGCTTGGGATGCCCGTCGCTTTCACCGACGCCGCCGACTTCTCCGGCATCACGACCCAGACCGGCCTGAAGATCGCCGCCGTCGAGCACGCCGCCGACCTGCGGGTCGATGAGGCCGGAACGGTCGCCGCGGCGGCCACCGGCATCTCCCTGGAGCCAACAGCGGTCGAGCCCTTGCCGGCCCAGCGGATCACGCTCGACCATCCGTTTCTCGCGTTCCTGCGCGATGACGCCACCGGTGCGATCCTGTTCGTCGCGCAGGTGGCTGACCCCGCGTAGGATCGATGGGCGTGCAAGCCGACGATCCGCCGCCGGAGGCGGGGAAGCTGCCGACGGGCAGGATTGCGCGCACGGCCAGGGTCGGCGGACTCGTGACCGGGCAGGGCCTGCGGTGGGCCGGAATGCGGACGGCGAACCGGGTCCGGACTCCCGAGCGAGCGGCCGCCGCCCAGAGCGAGCGGACCGCGGCATTGGTCGGGCAGCTTGTCGATCAGCTCGGGCAGATGCGAGGAGCGGCGATGAAGGTCGGCCAGATGATCTCGATGGTCGAGTTCGACGGCATGCCGGAAGAGGAGCAGGACGAGCTGCAACGCAAGCTCGCCGCGCTGCGCGACGACGTGCCGCCGGTGCCGTTCGCACAACTCGAGAAGCTGATGCGAAAGGAGCTCGGTGGGCCGCTCGAGCTCGTTTTCTCCAGTTTCGAGGAGCGCGCCTTCGCTGCGGCATCGATCGGCCAGGTCCATCGCGCCACCACCGTCGACGGCGACGAAGTCGCGGTCAAGATCCAGTACCCCGGGGTCGCCGAGGCGGTCGAGACCGACCTGCGCAACGCGATGCTGCTGCTGCCGCTCGTCAAGCGGCTCGCCCCCGGCCTGAACGCGAAGGCGATGGCCGAGGAGATGCGCGAACGGATCGGCGAGGAGCTCGACTACGAGCTCGAGGCGCAGAATCAGCGCCGGATCGAGCGGCTGATGCGAGGCCATCCGTTCATCCGCATTCCCCGGGTCCACACGGAGCTTTCGACTCGTCGTGTGCTGGTCTCCGAATACGTCGAGGGCGAGCGGTTCGAGGTTGTCCGCCGGGCCGAGGAGGCACAGCGGGACCGCTACGGCGAGATCGTCTTCCGGTTCTTCTTCGGTCTGCTGTACCGCGACCGCGTCGCGCTCGGGGACCCACACCCTGGCAACTATCTCCTCTGCCCCGACGGCCGTGTGTGCTTCCTGGACTACGGCCTGCTGCGAGACGTCAGCGCCGACCGCTTGGCCGATGAACGCGCGATCGCCGTCGCCGTCCGCCAGCGGGACGCCGAGACCCTCAAGGCGACGCTGGTCGCAGCCGGCTATTTGCCAGGTGATCGTGCGGGCGCCGTCGACGCCGAGTTGGCGCTGCGCCTGATGCGATTCGCGACCAAGTGGTACGCAGTGCCAGGCGAGCGCCGGTTCTCGCCCGACCACGACCGCGACCGCGACCGCGAGCCGCGTGACAGTGAGCAACGGGCCGCCATGAGGACGCAGATGAACCAGTTCACCCTGCCGCCAGAGGCGATCCTGATCCGGCGCATGCACGGCATCGTCGGCGTGGTTCTGGGGCAGCTCAGGGCCGGCGCCGACTGGGGTGCGATCGCCGCGGAGTATCTGCACGGGGCGCGGCCGGCAACGCCGCTAGGGCAGGCCGAGGCCGAGTTCTTCGTCAGCCGCGGCCGGAGCGCCGGGCTCATCGACTGATGGTGAGCAGCTGACCGGCGGCCTGCGCCCCAAGGTCACTGCATCAGCCGGCGCCGGCTGGTCAGCACCGCCAGCGCCTCGTCGGTCGCCGGCCGGCCCATGCCCTGCCGGCGCAGCAACGCACCGAGAGCGTCCGGCCCCATCGAGTCGTACAGCAGATCGAGCTTCTGCCAGCTCAGCTCCGCCGAGGCGCCGCCGTCTTCACCTGGGGCCTCGAGAACCTGTCCGAGCTGACGGAGAAGGCTGTCCAGACGTTCGAACTCGTCGCTCACAGCCCCCCACCGTTGCCTGAACCGCCGGCTGCTACGCCTCGCCCGATCCGACCCCAGCCGCGAGCCGACCGGACCAGGGACGGAGGAGCTTCAGCGCCGACAGGATCGCCCGCGTCGCCGGCGAGCGGTTGAGGGTGAAGAACTGGATTCCTGGCGCGCCGCGAGCGAGCAGCTCGGCGCACTGGAGCGTCGCGTACGAGACGCCGAGCTGGAGCACCGCGTCAGGGTCGCCGGCTCGCAGCTCCAGCTGCTCGAGCAGTGCCGCCGGGATCGAAGCCTGACACATCCCGGTGATCGTCTTGATCTGGCTCACGTCGGTGATCGGCATGATGCCAGGGATGATCGGGATCTCGATCCCGATCGCCCGCGCCTCCTCGACGAACTGGAAGTAGAGCTCGTTGTCGAAGAACAGCTGCGTGATCGCGAACGACGCCCCGGCCGCAACCTTGTCGCGGAGGAAGCGGAGGTCGTGGGCCAGGTCGCTGGCTTCGGGGTGCACCTCGGGGAAGCACGCGGCGCCGATGCAGAGCGGGTAACTGGCCGAGATCAGCGCTGCCAGTTCGGTCGAGTAACGCAGGCCGCCGGGATGCGGCCGCCAATCAGTCTCGCCGCGAGGCGGGTCGCCCCTGAGCGCGAGCACGTTCTCCACCCCCGCGTCCACGAGGCCTTCGAGGATGCCGGACAGCTCCTCGCGCGTCGCGCCGACGCAGCTGAGGTGAGCCATCGCCTCGATGCCGAGGTCCTGTTTGATCCATTTGGTCAACTCGACGGTCCGGTGGCGGGTCGACCCGCCGGCGCCGTAGGTGACCGAGACGAAGTCAGGCGCCAGCGAACCGAGCGCCGCCAGCGTCGCCCTCAGATTTCGTTCCCCCTCGTCGGTCTTGGGAGGGAAGAACTCGAACGAGAACACCGGCTCAGTCTTCGCAGCGATGATCTCATCGACCCGCATCGGGGCGGAGTCTACCAACCTTGACATGAGCGTGTCAATGTTCGCGCCTGCAGGCTCGCGCCACTCGAAAGCCCGCACTTTGCGGGCAACCGATAGGCTCCGGCCCGGTTTCGATGCGGATGGCGTGCGCAGGACTCCTCGCTGTGCTCGCGTTTGGCGCCGCGCGCGCGCCGATCGCCGGCGCGTCGTCGCACCCACGCACCTCCCCACCCGCGATCGCGTCGATGGTCGCGCTCGCGCCGACTCCGCCGATGGGTTGGAACCCTTGGTACGAGTTCGGCTGTGGGATCAACGAGCAGATCGTGGAGCAGACCGCGCAGGCGATCGTCTCCTCCGGCCTCGCCGCCGACGGCTACCAGTACGTCAATCTCGACGACTGCTGGATGGCCCCCCAGCGCGACGGGAACGGCAACCTTCAGGCCAACCCGGCGACCTTTCCCGACGGGATCGCCAGCCTGGCGTCCTTCGTCCACGCGCTGGGACTGAAGCTCGGGATCTATCTCGACGCCGGCACGCACACCTGCATGGGACTGCCGGGCTCCGCCTCGTACTACGCTCAGGACGCCGCGACCGTAGCGTCCTGGGGGGTCGACTACATCAAGTTCGACTATTGCTACACGGGCTTGGTCGCACCGGAGCCGTTATACGCGCAGATGCACGACGCGCTCGAATCGCTCGGACGCCCTGTCGTTCTCAGCGTGGCCGACGACGGCTTCAGAAGGCCTTGGGATTGGGCGCCAGGGATCGCAAGCCTGTGGCGGACGACCAACGACTACACGGCTTACGGCGCCAAGTCCGGGCATTGGTGGCGCGCGGTGCTGAAGATCGCCGGCTTGAACGCGGGGCTCTACCGGTATGCCCGCCCCGGCGCGTGGAACGACCCCGACGTCCTGCTCACCGGTACCGGCCTCCTGACGGTACCTCAGGAGCGCTCACAGTTCTCACTCTGGAGCATGATGGCGGCGCCGCTGCTAATCGACGGCGACGTGCGCGAGATGTCGCCCGCCACCGCCTCGATCCTGATGAACCGCGAGGTGATCGCGGTCGACCAGGACCCCGCGGGCAGGCAGGGGGCACGCATCCTCTACCGGCGATCGCGACAGGTGTGGGTGCGGAGGCTCGCGGGTGGATCCCACGCGCTGCTGTTCCTCAACACGGGCGGGAGGGCGGAGTCGTTCGCGATCGGAGCCGCTCGGGTCGGGCTCGCACACACGCGCTACGTGCTCCGCGACCTCTGGCTGCACCGGACCCGGGTGAGCTCGGCGGCCGTGATCAGAGTCAGAGTCCGTCGCGACGACGTGGTCATGCTGAGGATCCGGCGTGCCCCGAAGCGGCACCGCCGGCATCGTCGACACTGATCACGCGCTCCGCCACCGGTCCGGTCCCGCCTCCTCGCCGGCAGCGGTCACGACCTCGCGGCGCACGGCGCCGTTCACTTCGAGGTGGCGAAGGTAACACAGCGTCTCGGACAGCCACCAGCCCGCGTTCAGCGGTGTGAGCGGCTCGCCGTAGACCTCGGGCACGATCTCGACGACGGTCCGCGGCTCGCCGCCGAGCGCCGTCGCGACGGCCCGGATGCGGTCGTGCACGAGCTTGCGGTTCGCGTCGATGTGGGCGCCGACATCGGTGAACGGACGTCCGTGGCCGGCCACGCAGACGCGCGCGTCGAGCTCCTGGACGACGTCGAGCGAGCGCAGGAACTCGCCGGCCGGGTCGGGCGACCAGCCGTAGTCGTAGTACAGCGAGATCCGGCCGAGCAGATGATCGCCCGAGATCAGCAGCCGCCGCTCGGGCTGGAACAGGCACACGTGCGACGGAGCGTGACCTGGCGTCTCGTGCACCGTCCAGATGCCGAGGTCGGTCTCGATCTCGACCCCCGGCACCAGCGCGCGGTCTGGCTCGCGCCATGCGGCGATCCCGGATGCGACCTCCTTCGCCTGCTCGGCGTAGTGCGCCAAGGTCGCCGCCGGCACGCCGCTCTGACGGGCGATCTCGATCCGCCGCGCCAGGGCTTGCTCGGGGTTCCCGAGCGGCGCGGCCGCGTGTTCGTGGTTCGGATGCATCCACAGCTCGCAACCCGCCCGCTCGACGATCGGCGCCGCCTGTCCGTAGTGATCGGCGTGCGCATGTGTGCAGGCCACGAGGCGGACGTGCTCGACCCGGAGGCGGACCTGATGCATCGCGAGCTCGAGATCGGCCATCGAGCCCGGCTCGTGCATGCCGGTGTCGACCAGCACGACACCGGGCCCCGCCGCGATCGCCCAGGCATTGCAATGCGGGACGCCAGGCCACGGAAGCGGCAGCCGGAGCCGCCACAGACCAGGCAGCACACGCTCCCCGCGTCCAAGTTCGCGCTGCCTGGGCATCCCCGAACGATATTGGGGCGGCACACGGAGCCCCAGGCCGGCGTGCGAAGCACGCCGCCACCAGGAGTTCGGCGCCAAGAGCCACCACCCGGCCCGAACCCTCGACCGAACCCTTAAGCGCGCGCAGCGCGCCATACTGGCGCCGCGTGTTCGTTTGGAGCCCCGGCCACTCCCCTGAACGGATCGCCGACGGCGTCTGGCTCGTTCGTGGCGGCTTCCCGGCGAAGATAATGAACGTTTATCTGATCGAGGACGGCGGTGGTGTGACGGTTTTTGACGCCGGGATCGCCGCGATGGCCGACGCGATCGCCGCCGCGGGAGCTGCGATGGGCGGGATCCGGCGAGTCGTGCTGGGCCACGCTGACGCCGATCACCGCGGCGCCGCTCCGGGACTCGGGGCTCCGGTCTACTGCCACGAGGCGGACCGGGCGGCGGCTGAGTCGCCGGCGCACCTCCGCGACTACTGGGACCTCGGGAAGCTGCGCGTTCCGGTGAACGTGGTGATGGCGAAGCTACTCGCGCACTGGGACGGAGGGGCGGTCGGGATCGAAGGGGTGCTAGCGGATGGCGACGACGTCGCGGGCTTCCGGGTGGTTCACCTGCCCGGCCACGCGCCCGGCCTGATCGCCCTGTTTCGCGAGTCCGATCGCCTCGCGCTCTGCTCGGACTGCATCTACACCCTCGACGTGCAGACCGGGATCCCGGGACGCGCGCGCGCGCCGCATCCCGCATACAACCAAGACTCCGACCAAGCGCGCGCCTCGATCAGAAAGCTCGCCGACTGCGGGCCGGCGATCGTCTGGGCGGGCCATTCGCATCCCGTCCGCGGAGACGTCGGCGCACAGCTCGCCCGCGCGGCCGCCTCATAGCCACAGTGGGCCGGCGACATCGACAGCGCGAGAAGCTGACCGCGCCGACGAGCGAGTACCGAGACGCCGGCGGCGACGTCCTTAGGCTGCGCGGCTCGATGACTCCCGCGACCAGGGGCGAGTACGGCGCCGTGCTTGCCGGCAGTCCGCTGGACCGCGAGGACGCGTGGCAGCGCGCGGTCGAGTTCCTGTTCGAGCGCCTAGCCGTCGAGTGGGAGATCGCCGGGGTGGCAACGACCCGCCAGAAGGAGCTGCTCGCGCGCTTCCGGGTCGCTTCCGCCGACGAGCGTCGATTCGTACGCGACGCGCTCCGCGAGCATCTCTCCGAGCACTTTCCCGAGCTCGACGCCCCATGATCGACGCCGACGCGTTCGCAGCCCTCCTGTGCGACTGGTGCCTGGAGCCGTCCGGCGGCGATCAGATCCTGATCAGTACGACGACGCTCGCGCAAGAGCTCGCCGCAGCGGTCAGCCGGGCGGTGCTGCGGCGGGGAGCCTGGCCCCACCTACGACTATCGCCGCCCGGGCTCGAGCGGGACTTCTTCGAGCTTGCCGGTGACGCGCAGCTGGACGGATTCGCGCCGCTCGATCTCGCCGAGGCGCAGGCCGTCGACGCCGCATTGCGAATCGACGCCCCCGGCAACACACGCCAGCTAGCCGGGGTCGATCCGGCTCGGATCACGCGCGCGGCGCGCGCTCGCCGCCCGATCCAGGAGGCCCGCCTCGCGCGCCGCTGGTGCGGGACGCTGTGGCCCACCTCGGCGCTCGCCCAGCAAGCGGGCATGAGCGACCGGGAATACGCCGCGTTCGTCGCCCGCGCGCTGTTCCTCGACCGCCCGGATCCCGCGGGCGCGTGGCGCGAGCTGAGCGCGCGCCAGCAGCTGCTCGTACAGCGGCTCGGATCGGCGCGAGAGATCCGGATCGAGGCCGAGGGGACCGATCTGCGGCTGGGCGTGGAGGGCCGTACCTGGATCAACTCCGACGGCCGCCGCAACATGCCGAGCGGCGAGGTGTTCACGGGCCCGCTCGAAGCCTCCGCCGACGGCACGATCCGCTTCACGGTCCCGTCGAACCACCGCGGAATCGAGGTCGCCGGGCCCGAGCTGACGTTCCGCGCCGGCGAGGTGGTGGACGCTCGCGCCGACCGCGGCGAGCAGTACCTGCTGGAGGCACTCGCGACCGATTCGGGCGCACGCTTCGTCGGCGAGCTCGGGATCGGCACCAACCCCGGCATCGACCGCGCGACCGGCTCGACGCTGCTCGACGAGAAGATCGCCGGGACGGTCCACGTCGCGCTCGGGCGCTCCTACCCGGAGACGGGCGGGGTCAACACCTCGGCTCTGCACTGGGACCTGATCTGCGATCTACGGGAGGGCGGGCGGCTGAGCGCGGATGGCGAGACGATCTCGCACGATGGCGAATTCACCCCTTGACCGGCCCGCCGCAGAAGCGATTTGACATCGGCGCTCGTTAGTAAGAAAATCTGTGCATGGGGCTGTTGCACGCGGCGGTCGCCGGCGGATCCGGCGGCCGCGTCGTGCCGCTGAGCGTCACCTGACCGGTCGGGGCCGCGAGTCTGTAGCTTCCCGGGAAGATGCGCCGCACCAAGATCGTCGCCACGATCGGGCCAGCCTCGCGAGAGCCCGAGACCCTGGCGCGGTTGGTGGAGGCCGGCATGGATGTAGCGCGGTTCAACTTCTCCCACGGCAGCCGGGAGCTGCACGCGGAGAACGCGGAGCGTGTTCGCGCCGCCGCGTCGCAGGCGGGACGCCAGGTGGCGATCCTCCAGGATCTTCCCGGCCCGAAGCTCCGAATCGGCGCGCTCACCGACGACATCGCCGAGCTCAAGCCCGGCGACCGTCTGGTACTGCTGGCCGGGTCGACCGATGTCGGCAACGCGGAGCGGATGTCGGTGTCGTGGTCTGGACTCGCTGACGCGGTCGCGCGCGACGACATCGTCTATCTCGCCGACGGCGCGATCCGCCTGCGGGTCCAGCGCGTGCACGGGGACGGTGAGATCGAGACCACGGTCGAGATCGGCGGCTCGGTCGCCTCCCGCCAGGGACTGAACATCCCGGGTTCGACGCGCGGTCTCGTTGCCGTGCCAGAAGAGGATCTCGACATGCTCCGCTTCGGGGAGTCGATCGGCGTCGATCTCGTTGCCCTGTCATTCGTGCGCACGGCCGAGGACGTGACGGCCGTCCGGCGCCATACCCGGCTGCCGCTGATCGCGAAGATCGAGAAGCCGCAGGCGGTGGACGCGGCCGAGGAGATCATCCACGCGGCCGACTGCGTCATGGTGGCGCGCGGCGATCTCGGTATCGAGCTGCCGATCCAGGAAGTCCCACTCGTGCAGAAGCGGATGTTGCGACTTGCCGGGCGGCTCGCCCGGCCCGCGATCACGGCCACCCAGATGCTCGAGTCGATGATCGCCTCTCCGCGCCCGACACGCGCCGAGGTCACCGATGTCTCGAATGCGATCTTCGACGGGACCGACGCGGTCATGCTCTCCGCGGAGACCGCAGTCGGCGCTTACCCTGTCGAGTCGGTCGCGATGATGGCCGCGGTCGCCGAGCGCACAGAACGCGATCTGCCCTACCGCCAGTGGAACGAGGACCGCGTCCGCCGCGACGCCCGCGACCCGGCGTACACGATCGCCTACAGCGCCTGCGCCGCCGCCCGCGACCTGCACCTGGCTGCCCTCGTGGTCCCAACGCTGTCAGGCCGCTCGGCCCGCCTCATCTCGGCCCACCGCCCTCACGTCCCGATCCTCGCCCTCTCGCCCGGACGCGAGACGGTGCGGCGGTGCGGTCTGATGTGGGGGGTTCAGGCGGACTCGATCCGGCGCCACGAGGTCACCGAGGAGCTGATCGCGGACGCCGCCCGGCGCGTCGTCGAGCTCGGGTGGGTCAAGCCGGGCGCGCGCGTGGCGATCACGGCCGGCCTCCCGAGCGGCCGACCGGGGACGACGAGCGTGCTGCAGGTCCAACGCGTCTAGATGTGCCGCAGGTCCAGCGCGTCTAGCTAGATCAGGTGCTCGTGCTGCAGTCCCTGGTGGACCCTGGCCGCTCTCACGGCGACGAACTCGAGTGCGTCCTCGAGGCCCTCGAGGTCCTCGATCATCATCTCGACGCGGGCACCGCCGCACCGCGCGCCCGACCGCACGAGCGAGAGCCGCCGCTCGGCCGTGGCCACGCGCAGGTCAGCCAAGCACTCCAGCAGGTCTACGAACCGGTCGGGCTCACCCTCGCGCTCGAACCGCTCAATCGCCGGCTCCATAAGCCGGCATGTCGCTTCCATCATGTCTTGCCCCCTGTCAACAACGTCCGTTGCAGAAATCATCCCTCGATCTGTCGGCGCTGTCAATGACAAATCGCACACTCGGCGCCCGGCCGCCGGCGTCAACCTGTCGCGATCACCGTCGACCGGGGCCCGACGTTGATCGCGGCACCGGCCCCGAGCGGCGCTCCAGCCGTCGGTGCGCCATCCTCTTGGGCGGTGTCAAGCGCGATCGTCCATGAACCCGAGGGTGCGCTCGGGAGGGTGAACGCCAGCGGCTCCCAGTAGCCGTTGACCGCCACCAGAACCGATCGGGCGGGCGGCGCGTCGGCGAACACGACCGTAAAGCTGTGACCCTGCGGGTTGTCCCAATCCTGGCTCGAAACGGGCGAGCCGTCAGGGTCGAACCACGCCAAACCCGTGTCCGGCACCGGTGAGCTTGGCTCGGCCGAACCGGGATCCGGGAACCGCGGAGCTCGGAGCGCCGCGACGGCGGTCCGCATCGAGATCAGGCTGCGGACAACCGTCGTCAGGTTTCCCACGGACGGATCGTCCGTCCAGTCCAACCAGCTGATCGGGTTGTCCTGGCAGTAGGCATTGTTGTTCCCCTGCTGGGTACGACCCCGTTCGTCGCCCGCCATCAGCATCGGCACACCGCGAGAGACGAGGAGCGTGGCGAGGAAATTCCGCTGCTGAAGCCGGCGTAAGGCCGAGACTTCCGGGTTGTTACTGGGTCCGTCATCGGCCGGTCCCGAACCGCAGTTCCAGGACCGGTTGTCATCGGTGCCGTCCTGATTGCCTTGCTGGTTGGCGTCATTGCGCTTGGAGTCGTAGGACACCAGGTCATTGAGGGTGAACCCGTCGTGGCAGGTGATGAAGTTGACGGTGGCGGTTGGCTGCCGGCGAAGGCTGTAACGCGGAGCGTTCGAGGCGTACATGTCGGGACTGCCCGCGAGCCGGGCTCCAACCCAGCGCGGGCTCGGTACCTGGTCGCGCCAGAAGTCCCGGATCGTGTCCCGGTATTGGCCGTTCCACTCCGACCAGCGAGGCGGGAACTGGCCCTGCTCGTTGCCCGCTGCCGTCCACGGCTCGGCGATCAGCTTCGCGCGGGCCAGCGTCGGATCCTGTAGGACGAGATCAAAGAAGGCAGCGTTCCTGTCCCACCCCGGGTCGGCGTCGGCGGCGCTGCCAGGGTCGTCGCTGCCCAGCACTGCCGCCAGGTCGAAGCGGAAGCCGTCGACGTGCAGCTCGGTGACCCAGTACCGAAGCGAGTCGAGGATCAGCCGCCTGACTGCCGGACTGGCGGCGTTGATGGTGTTGCCGCAACCGGTGAGATTGTCGTAGGACTGCGATTGGCCGGGGACGAGCTGGTAGTAAGCGGCATTGTCGATCCCGC
>Ga0302326_10001935_pt1 | contig 51623 bp, 42 predicted proteins | sample Palsa_T0_3_FD_202264 | JGI IMG/M metagenome (GOLD analysis project Ga0302326, IMG submission 202264) | Peat permafrost microbial communities from Stordalen Mire near Abisko, Sweden - Palsa_T0_3 | ecosystem: Environmental > Terrestrial > Soil > Palsa > Peat permafrost | place: Sweden: Abisko...
CCGAGCCGCCGCGAGCACCGAGACGCCCGTCCCCTTCGAAGCCGCCCCCCAGTCCGCAACGCCCGCTCGCCCAAGGCCCCCTCAAGGCGCCGCTAAGGCAAAACCCCGACGCGCTGAGCCCACCGCCCGCGCAAGAACACCGTCCCATTGATCGCGAGCCGCGCCATATGGTCGAAGACAAGCGCCGACCACACCCAAGCCAGCGGCGCCCCAAGAACCCGCGCAAACACCCACGCGAGCGGCACGCGAAAACACAGATTCCCGACCGCCGCCCCGAGAAACGGCGTCACCGTATCCCCCGCGCCCCGGAGGACGCCGCCGAGCGCGAAGTGCGTCCCCATGAACGGCTGCGCGACGGCGAGCATCAGCATCATCGGGGCCAGGTCGGCCGCGACGCTCTCGTCGGTGGTGAACGCCCGCGCGAGCGGCTGCCTGAGAAACAAGAACACCACCGCCATCGCACACATCACGCGCAGCGCCTGCCCGGTGGCGCGAAAGCCCAAGCGGCGGGCCATCGCCGAGTCTCCGGCCCCGAGGGCCTGCCCGACGAAGGTGGCGGCTGCGGCAGCAAATCCGATCCCGGGCACCCAGGAGAGCGAGAGCAGACGCACCCCGATGGCGTAGGCGGCGATCGCCGCGGTGCCGTAGCTCGAGAGAATCTTGAAATACGTGAGGAGAGCAAGGCTCATGACGAGCCGCTCGCCCATCGACGGAAGCGCGACGCGTATGACCTCCGCGACGACCCCGCGCTCGTCGGGGCGTCGCACCAGAAGAGCGCGGATATCGCGCCAGCCGAAGGCGATCCACACGCCCTGACGTGAAAGCGACCGCGAGATGGCTACGTAGGCCGCGAGCCCGACGGCGTGCGCTCCCAAAGTGGCCATCCCGGCGCCGGTGAGCCCGAGACGCGGGGCGCCGAGGAAGCCGAAGATGAGCACCACGCTCAGCAGCGTCTTCACGCTCATGACCACGATCGCCACCGCCATCGGTCCGCGCGTGTTCTTGTTGGCGCGTAGGCCGCTCTCGAAGACGAACGCAGCCCCGTAGAGGAGCATCGACGCCGTGAGCAGCCTGAAGAAGGGGACGGCGATCTCGATGACGTCCGGGGCCGCGTCGAGCAGTCTCAGGATCGCGCGCGGGACCAGGAGCGCGAGGAGCAATCCGAGCCCGGCGACGCCCTGCGACACGACGACTGAGGCGGCCAGCACGCGGCTCGCCCGGGGACCGTCGTCCGCCCCGATGGCGCGCGCCATGAGGGCAACGCACCCGATCCCGACCGACACGAGCAGCGTCTCGATGAGGTTGACGCACTGGGATGCGTACCCCCACGCGGCCATCGTCTGGCGGCCGAGGTGCCCGATGAGCGCGACGTCGACGACGTCGACGACGTTGACCATGACGAGCGACAGCATCGCCGGCCACGCCATCGACCAGAGATCGCGATCGAGGGTCCTCGTTGGCGCGATGTCGTCGATGCTTCGCTCCGCCACCAAGTCCGCCACGGAGGCCGCACGTTACACCATTGCAAGCGCGGTCGTGATCCGCCGCTTCCTGCGAGACGCGGGTGCCCCCTGCGGGACACCCGCGCGGCGCGCGTCAGTCCGTGCTCGAGTCCGTGGCATCCGTGCCGGCGTCGAGCGGTGTGGTCGCCGCCTCTGCGGCGGCCTCGGACGGTGCGGCATCCGATGGAGCAGCATCCGATGATCCGGCATCCGAAGGTGCAGCATCCAAAGATTCGGCATCGGATACTTCCCCGTCGCTCGTGGCCCCGTCGCCTTCTGTCCCCCCCTCTTCCACGGACACGCACGACGTCGGGTCCGAGGCGTCCGCGAGACACGAGGCGAATTCGCACGCCTCGGCGTCGGGGGCGCTACCCATCGCCGCGCAGATGGACGCGGCCCCGCCGTTGCAGCCCGGCTGGCAGTACGGGCTCGTCGCGTTGGCAAAGTCGACGGTTCCGTCGCTGTTGACTGGACAACAGTAGTTCTCCGGGCAGAACGGTATCGGGTACGTCGTCGACTGACCGATCGGGTTGCCCGCGCAGACCAGACTGCCGCTGCACTCGTTGCTCGACCGCAGCGGGTTGCAGCGATCTCCCTGTCCGGCCTCGTTGCACGCCCCCGCCCCGAGGACGAGCGCTCCCGCGAGCGCGACGAGACACACACCGACGCGCGCCATCATGGGGATCTTTCTCTCGAACGTTGAAGTCTTCATGCGATTGCTCTCCGGACCTTTCAGAAGCGCACGAGAAGGGCGAAAATCACTCGGGTGTCGTTCTTCGACAGGTCGGGCCGCCACCCGCTCGGCGTTGCCGTGGTGATGTACCCGTCCGGCGACGTCACGCCTCCGTGGCCCGCAAAGTACGGCACGCTCGCCTGGCGATGGTTGAACTCGAGGTCGTAGGTGACCTGCTCGACGGGCATGTACTGGATGCCGGTCTCGTAGTCCCACGCGTCGAACTGGGAGCCGAACGAGGTGTAGTAGGGACTCGATGCCGGCACGTAACTGACGTTCGACACGCTCTCGGGCTGCGGGATGGGCGAGGCATTGCCCGTCGGGTCGAGGATGAGGTAGCGGCTTGGGTTGTGCATGTAGCCGCCGCCGATGTTCCAGGCGAATTTGTCACCGAACCAGACGCGGTTGTAGATCATCCCGCTGATGAAATTCGCGTCGCAAGGCCGACTGAGGTCGCTCGTCTTCTTGGTCGCGCAGGTGTACTGCCCGGCCATGCTCTGCGGGTGACTCTGTCCGCCGAAAGGCGTGACGCCGTCGCCGCCTTCGCCGCCGATGTCGCCGGTGATCGAGAACGCCGCCCGCGTGATGAAGCTGCTCGAGGTGTCCTGGAAGTACCGGAGCTCGGCGCTGTTGTCGCTGTGGAACCGCCACTGACCGGGCGCGTCTTGGTTGTCCCATCCCCAGTACCCGTTGGACAGGACCGAGAACTCCTCCACCGGGCGCCAGAGGATCTGGAAGCCGAAGCCCGGCATCTCGTTGAACGTGCCGTACGTCTGCCAGCCGTTGATGAGCCAGGGCTCGATCTTGAGCTTGTCGCTCGGGAAGACCTGCAGGCGAAAGCCGTTGAAGAACCAGGGCGTGTTGTCCGACGTGAACGACGGCAGGTACATCCAGTTCTCGAAGTTGTCGTATGAGAAGAGACCCACATACGACATGAAGATGCCGCCGTCGAGGTTGATCCCGTGGAGCACGTCCCAGTGATACCCGCCGTATGCTTCGCTGATGTATCGGAGGGCGTCCTGCAGGTCGAATTGCCCGCGGAACGAGCTGAAGTCGTTACGGGGGACGAGCGTCGAGCGGAGGCCAAACTGCATCATCATGCGGCCGCGCGCGTTCTGGTAGTGGAAGTCGCCGCCGAAGCCCATGAAGGCGAGCGTGAGCTCGTGGTTTCGCGATAGCGCCGTCGAGCCGACGACGGTGTTGTCGATCGGGTTGTTCTTCGACTGCGTGTAGTTGACGTCGAGCAAGAAGCTGCCCGTGAAGAGCGGCGAGTCGAGGAGGGCCGTGTGCTGGCGGTTCGTCCCGTTCAGCCAGGTGAAGTCCCCGTACGCGAACGGCTGGGTGATCCCTTCGGAGGGGGAGGGGGACGTGGCGGGGGGCGGCGTGGGCGCGAACGGCAGCGCGGTCGTCGCGGGAGCAGGCGCTGTCGCAGGAGCGGGCGCCGCCGCAGCCGCTGGCTCGGTCGGGGTGGGGGCCGCGGCCGGCGGCGGTGCTGCCGCGGGCGTTGCGGGAGGAGGCGTGGCCTCCGTGGGAGGAGGCGCGGCCTGCGCCAGCGCTACTCCAGGGACGAGCGTGACGCTCGCAAAGCCGACGATCCATGCGCAGCGCACTCTATTGAATATCGATCGCTTCATGGTCAAACTCCGACGATCCATTCGCAACGATTCATCGACGACTTGAACGAACCCATTGGGCACACTCCTCCTCATGCGCGAGCGTCGGCGCTCACGGTCACGCAAGGGACCGCGCACTGCTTCCGAAGCGCGGGACGCGCCTCGCGTGCATTCAACGCACCGCGCCGGCGTAAGCTACGCCGTCACGATGCCGTCCCGGACGCTGGCCGCCGGATCCGCCCCGCCCCGACCGTCATGGTTCGGGGACACGGAGATCCCTGCCTGCGCCGTGTTGCTCGCTTGATCTCGCACTCGGCGGACCATAGACAGCCGAACTTAAAGATGTCGTAAATTGGATTCGCGTACGCGTAAGTATTCGATCAAGTTCGATGGAGATATGCACGAGAAGACGTGAGGACCACGTCACGAAACACTCCGGACTAATCCGGCTGAGCTCGTACGCGCCGCACCGTCACGTGGTGCGCAGTCGATATCCGACGCCGGGCTCGGTGATGAGATAGCGAGGCCGAGCGGGATCCTGTTCGAACTTTTGGCGTAACTGCCCCATGTACACGCGCAGGTACTGAGTTTCCTTCGTGTAAGCCGGGCCCCACACGGTGAACAAGATCTGCTCGTGCGTCAGCACCTTGCCGGCGTTGCGCATCAGCGTGCCGAAGAGCTTGTACTGGGTCGGCGTCAAGCGCACTTCTCGCTCGCCCACGAACGCCAGCCGCCGGCTGAAGTCGATACGAAGGTCGCCGACCTCGAGGTTCGAGTCGAGGGAATCCGAGGTCGCCCGCTGCGTGTGCCGGAGCCACACCCGGATTCGAGCGAGCAGTTCGCCGGTGCCGAACGGCTTCGTCAGGTAGTCGTTCGCGCCGGCGTCCAGCGCCGCGACTTTGTCGTACTCCTCGTCCCGGGCGGAGATCATGAGGATGGGCGCCGGCGTCCACTCGCGGAGCTTGGTCGTCACGTGGATGCCATCGATGTCCGGGAGCCCGAAATCGAGGACGATGAGATCCGGATTGTGGCCTTGGGCCTGGACGAGCGCTTCGCCACCCGTTTCCGCGTCGACGACCCGAAAGCGCTGGTCCGCCAGAGTCGCGCGGAGGTACTTGCGCATTCTCCGGTCGTCCTCGACCACCAGCACGAGTGGCATCACGGCACCGCCGTCCGTCGAGGTCGGCTCGTCGGAGGGGTCGTTGTAGGGCGCGTCGCCCATGATATCGGGCGCCATCGTTGAGCCTCCAAAACCGTCGTAGCCCCACCCCTCGTTAAAATTGTCGTAAAAATAGGGATGGGGATGTTCTGAATGCATTAAGAACGTGCACCTCACGCGGTGGTCGCACGTGCGAAGACCGTTGAATTTACGCCCTTTTGATGATTGCGCGCGTTACAGGCAAGGTTAACGACGCGCGCGCGGGGCGCGCTGTCACCGCGAGTAGTGTGCTCCGGACATGAGTCGTCCACTGGCCGTTCAACCGCTCGTCCTCGTCGTCGAGGACGAGCCGCAGATGAGGCGTCAACTCGTGTCCGCCCTGGCCACGGTCGGCTACCGGAGCTTGCATGTCGAGACGTCCGCCGGCACGCTCTTGCGGATCGTGGGCCACGAACCTGACCTCATTATCGTCGACGTGAGTCACCCCGGCATCGATGCGGTCGGGCTCACGACACAGCTTCGAGAGTGGACCGCTGCGCCGATCCTGGCGTTGACGGCGCCCGGGCGCGACCGCGAGCGCGCGGAGATCCTCGACGCCGGTGCCAACGATTACGTCGTCCGGCCTTTTGCCACCGCCGACTTGCTCGCGCGCGTCCGCGTGTGGCTGCGCCAGGAGGCGCGAGCCCGCCGGCAGGCCCCGCCGCAGGCCGCGCCGAAGCGCTCGAAGCTGCAGATCGATCGCGAGCGGCGGACGATTCTCGTGGACGGCCGGGAAATTCACCTGACGCCGCTCGAGTGCAAGCTGCTCTTCGCCCTGGCGAAGAGCCGTACGAAGACGATGACGGAAAAGCAGCTCCTCGTCGCCATATGGGGCAACCGCCCGGCGCCGCAAGCTCCTTATCTTCGCGCGCAGGTGCGTCACCTGCGGCAAAAGATCGAGGCCGACCCCTCCCGCCCGCGACACCTGCTGCCGGGCCCGGGCGGCGGGTACCGGCTCAAGATGAGCTAGTGGCGCCCCACGCTTCGAGGCGAGTGGTCATGCCGCCGACGACCCCATCGACGCAACGCACGCTCCTGCGGTGGGCGTACGGCCTCGTCGGAAGCGTCGTCGCGGTCTCGGCCGAGACTGCCATTTTCTCCGTCGGCGCGGGGCGGCGCCTGCCCGACGTCGCGATGCTGTATCTGCTCGGCGTCGTCGTGATGGCGATGCAGTTCGGGTATCCCGCGTCGCTCTTCACGGCGGCGCTCAGCGTCGCCGCGTTCGATCTCTTCTTCATCCAGCCGTATTTCAGCTTCGACGTCGAGGACAAGCGCTACGTCCTGACGTTCGCCATCATGTTCGCCGTCGCCTTCGCCTTCAGCAATCGAACGGAGTCGATCCGGCGCAGCGAGGCCGCCTCCAAGCGCCGCGAGATGAGGACCGCGAAGCTCTACGCCATGAGCCGCGAGCTCGCGATCGCGCCGACGAGCGACGAGATCGTCCGCGCTGCCGCCCGCCACGTGAAGGAGGCGTTCGGAAACGACGTCGCCATCCTCCTCGCCGCCGACGGGGGGCGTCTCACGGCACCGCCTGCGGCGTCGGCCGATTTCGAGATCGACGTGGCCCTCGAAGCGGCGGCGCGCGCCCTCTGCGCGGCGCCCGTTGGAAAGGGCAGCCTGTCGAGCGTCCAGTCCGTCCGTGAGACGCGCCTGGTGCTTCTCAGGGCGTCGACCGGGGTCATGGGGGTGCTCGCGCTTCGGCCGGTGTCGGTTGGCCGATTCGTCGACCCGTCGCAAGAAGAGCTCCTCGCGACGTTCGCCAACCAGATCGCCCTGGCCGTCGAGCGCGGCAGGATGGCGGAGAGCGCGCAAACAGCCCAGCTCGAGGTCCAGAAGGAGCGCCTGCGCAACGCGTTGCTGAGCTCCGTATCGCACGATCTGCGCACGCCGCTGGCCGTCATCAAGGGCGCGGTGACGGCGCTCATCGACGGGGACGCCGCCGCCCCGGCCTCGCGGCGGGGCGAATACCTGGCCACGATCTCGGACGAGGCGAGTCGGCTCGATCGCCTTGTACGGAATCTCCTCGACATGACGTCCCTCGAGGCAGGCGCCCTTCGGGTCCGCAACCAGGAGTGGCAGTCCCTCGAGGAGGTCGTGGGCGTGGTGCTCAACCGGCTCGAAGACCACCTGGGCCGGCGCCCGGTGCAGGTCCGGATCGCGCCGGACGCGGCGCTCGCGCCTTTCGACGCGACGCTCATCGGACAGGTCCTGATGAACCTCGTCGAAAACGCCTTGAAATATACGCCAGCGGACACGCCGATCGAGATCACGGCGTCCACGATCGAGCGGGCCGTCGAAGTGGAAGTGGCCGATTCTGGTCCGGGCGTCCCGGTGGGGCACGAGGAGGCCATCTTCGAAAAGTTCCACCGCGTCTCGAACACCTCGGTGGGTATGGGGATCGGGCTGACGATCTGCCGTGGCATCGTGACGGCGCACGGTGGACGCATCTGGTATGAGCGCCGTGAACGAGGCTCATCGTTCCACTTCGTCCTTCCTCGCGAGGGGGACGCCCCCCCCATGGATGCGCTGCCCGAGCTGCCCAGTGAGACGTGAACGGTGAGACCTGAAGCCCGCGGTCGCGCGCTCGTGCTCCTCACTTGTCTTGCCCCCGCCGCCTGCGCGTTGCTGTCGCCCTTGCCCGACCTTCGGACGCCGGCCGACCGGGCGCGAGAGGTTGCTCCGCTCTGCAAAGCGATCCGCGAGGACGACATGGCGCCGCTCCTCTCCCCGGACTTCGTGGACGCCGTCCGGCCCGAGTACGCCACCGTTCCGTCGGGCCCCGCGGAGCGAGAGGCCAGGCTCCGGGGCGCACGAATCAGGCTGCGGCCGATCCCGGGCATGTCGAGCGAGAGCCTCACGCGCAGCGTCGAGTGCCACCAAGCTCGGGTCGCGCTGGGCGAGGTGCCGGCGGGCGTGAACGATCCCTACGTCCTGCCCGGCCGGTGGGTAGACTTGGATGCCGCATCGGCACATGACAGCTTCGTTATCGTCGTGAGCGGCGACGACTTCGAGGACGCTCGTGAGATCCTCGATCGCGCCAGGCGGTTCGTCGGGCAAGCTGCAACACCTTGAGATAAGAGACCTTTTGACGTATCGGACCTACTGGGCTCTGGGTGGAGCGAAGCGCCGACCACGGGGGGGGTGGGGCATGGTGCTTGCTGCCGCATCCTTGACACCGGGATCGATCCATTCCTACACAGAGGGCCGCGTACGCTTCCGACGGGACGGCCTCCCCCGCGATCCGACGCATCAACCATGGCCCTAAGCGACGTGAACGAGCCGTCCCAGCGCCCGCGCGCAGACGTCGATCGCCCGTCGGGCCGTGGGGCGGCGAACGCGATGCAGGCGTCCAGTCCGCAGGGGCTTTCCGGCTTTCCGCGCTCCGACGCGCTGCGCCCAGAGCGGGACCTCGTCAAGTCGCCGTATCCGCGCGTCGTCGGACGTGCGGTCGAGGCGGCCGCACATGTCCAGGTTCGGGCGTGGGATGCCGCTCTGCGACGTCTGCGCGAGACGCAGGAGGCCACCCTGGCCGAACTGCTGCGGCACGCCCGCTCGACGGAGTTTGGCCGAAAGCACCACTTCGCGGGCGTACGTCACCACGCGGATTTCGTGCGGCACGTCCCCGTGGGCGACTACGACACCTTCTCTCCGTACATCGATCGGATGCGCGTGGGCGAGCGCAACCTGCTCGTTCCAGAGAGCGTCCTATACTTCGGCAACTCGTCGGGGAGCTCGAACCACGGGAAATCGAAGTTTCTCCCCATCACGGCCAGGCAGATCCGGCACCAGCAACGCGCCGGCGCCGACGCCGCCCTGCGGTACATGAACTGGGCCGCGGACTACGACCTCTTCTCCGGCTTCACGCTGGGCCTCTTTCCGCCGACGACGATGCGCCGCGAAGGCTCCGTGCTCGTCACGTCGAACCCGGCCCTCATGATGACGAAGATGCCGCGGTTCACCCGGCCGGTGTACTTGCCGGAGCAGAGCGTTCGCACCATCCCGAACTACGACGAGAAGCTCGGCGTCATCGCGGATCGGTACCTCGACCACGATGTCCGAGCCGTCGCAGGCACCACCTGCTGGTTCACGCTGCTCTTCGAGAAGGTCCTCGCTGCGGCCCGCGCGCGAGGCCGCAACGTGCGTAGCGTCTCCGAGGTGTGGCCCAACCTTCGCGTGCTCTTCGGCGGTGGGGTCGCCGCGGGCCCGTATCTCCCGGTGATCCGGGAGCTCACCGGCCGTGCCGATATCGCGCTCGTCGACACGTACAACGCGACGGAAGGCGGGGTCTACGCCTCCTCCGACTTCCTCAGTGTACCGGGGATGCTCATGCTCCCCCACCGCGGCACGTTCTTCGAGTTCGTACGCCTCGAGGATCGCGGAGCGCCCGGAGCCACGAGGTACCCGCTCTGGGCCGTCGAACGCGATCGGCCCTACTCGATCGTCGTCACCACGGCCTCGGGGCTCTACGCGTACGAACTCGGCGACATCGTCCGGTTTGGATCCGTCGACCCGCCGCGAATCGAGTTCGTGGGGCGCCTCTCGGGGTGCCTGTCGGTCACCCAGGAGTTGACTACGCACGTCGAGATCGAGCGCGCAGTCGCTTACGCACTTGCCGCCTGTCCCTCGATGACCGTCGACTTCGGCGCGGGGGCCGACGTGGCCGTGGACGGTACTGCGAAGTCGCGTTATGTGCTCTTCGTCGAATTTCAGGCCGGCGCGGCTCCATCGGACATGCGAGCATTCGCTGCGGCGTTCGACGAAGGCTTGTGCAAGCAAAACCGAGTTTACGGTGAGCATCGAAAGAACGAGGTCGCGCTGCTCCCGGCCCTGATCGTCCCTCTCGCCTCCGGGGGGGCCCGCCGCTTCCTGGAGATCGTGACTAAGGGGAACGTGCAGGGGAAATTTCCTCGCATCATCGACGACACGAAGAAGAAACTGCTTTGGGAGCAAGCGGGCACCCGCTAGCCTCCCCGGGGCATCGAATTAAGAAGGCCGCCATGAATCGCATCGGAGTCGCCATCGTAGGGATCAACGGGGCCGTCGCGTCGACGCTTGTCGCCGGCGTGGAGCTGATGAAGAAGGGCCTGGCCCCGCGCATCGGCATGGTGACGGAGAAGACCGAGGCGCGAATCCAAGAGTCCATCACGGAGCTTCTCGACTTCGCGCCGCTCGAGGGTCTGGTGTTCGCAGGCTGGGACCTGCACTTCTCCAACGTCTACGAGGGGGCGCTGAATCACAAGGTGATCCCCGCTCACGTGCTCGAGGCGGTCCGCCCGGAGCTCGAGCGGGTGAAGCCGTGGCCCGCGGTCTTCTCGACGTCCTATGTCGAGAAGCTCTCCGGCAGCCATGTGGTCAAAGCCAAGAACCACCGCGAAGAGGTCGCCATCCTCGAGGCAAACCTCGAGGCATTCCGCAAAGCGCACAACCTCGACCGCGTGGTGATGGTCAACCTCGCTTCGACGGAGAGCTTCCTCGAGGTACAGCCGGTCCACCGCGACCTGCGCGCGTTCGAGGCGGGCCTCGATTCGAGCGACGCGGCGATCTCGCCCGCGATGCGGTACTTCTACGCCGCCAACAAGATGCAGATCCCGTACTGCAACTTCACGCCGAGCCTGACGAACGTGCCGGCGCTCGAGGCGCAGGCGATGGAGAAGGGCAACCCGTACGCCGGCATGGACGGCAAGACGGGCCAGACGCTGCTCAAGACGGCTCTCGCCTCGATGTTCCGCGCGCGGCGCCTGATGATCGAGGGCTGGTACTCCACGAACGTCCTCGGCAACAGCGACGGCCTCGTGCTCGACGCGCCGTCGTCGAACAAGACGAAGGTGCTGAGCAAGTCCGCGGTGCTCGACTCGATCGTCGGCTACCACGTGGAAAACCATCAGGTTCACATCCACTATTACAAGCCGCGCGGCGACTCGAAGGAAGCCTGGGACAACATCGACATCGTCGGCTTTGCCGGTATCCCGATGCAGATCAAGGTCAACTTCCTCTGTCAGGACTCGGCGCTGGCGGCCCCGCTCGTCATCGATCTCGTGCGCCTGCTCGATGTCGCGAAGCGCGCCGGGGAGCGCGGTATCCAGCGGCAGCTCTCGATGTTCTTCAAGTCGCCCTACCACGCTGCGGGAGAGGCGCCGATGCACGACCTCTTCAAGCAGGAGAAGCTGCTTCTCGATTGGGCGCGGGCGCACGCGACGGCGCGCAACGTCGTCCACACCAACGGCGCCAAATCCCACGTGGAGCGCACTCCGTGATGGCTCGCGGCGCTGCGCCGCGAGACCGGGCGCACGCAGAACCAGAGAAGCTCGCGATCTTCGGCGGCACGCCGGTCCTCGCTCCCGGCTCGCATCGGGCCTGGCCGATCGTGACGGACGACGAGCGCGCCAGGGTTACCCGCGTGCTCGATCGCGGCGTCCTCTCCGGGCCGTTCGCTCCGGAGTCGCTCGCGCTCGAGGCCGAGTTCGCGAAGTTCGTGGCGGCCAAGCACTGCCTTCTGTCCCACTGCGGGACGGGCGCGCTGGTCATGGCCCTCGCGGCCGCGGGCGTGCACGCTGGCGACGAGGTGATCGTCCCGGCGTACAGCTTCGTGGCGACGCCCCTGGCCGTCGCGCAGATCGGTGCGATTCCGGTGTTCGTCGACGTCGAGGCCGAGACGGGTTGCATCGACCCGTCGCTCATCGAGGCGGCGATCACGCGGCGCACGCGCGCGATCATGCCGGTCCACATGCACGGGTGCGCGGCGGACATGGCCGCCATCCTCGCCGTCGCGCACGAGCGCGGACTGCTCGTCGTCGAGGACGCCGCTCAAGCGCACGGCGCTACCTTCGATGGTCGCCCCGTGGGCGCCCTCGGCCACGCGGGTGGCTTCTCGCTGCAATCGAGCAAGAACTTCGCGGCAGGGGAGGGTGGCCTCTTCGTCACCAACGACGCGGCGGTCGCGGCCGAGGCGAACTCCATCCGCAACTTCGGGCAGGACGTGACGCGCGCCGACGCGGCCTCCCACGACGCGACGCGCCCTCTCGACGGGACGCGAGCGCTCGATTCCCAGCGTGTCGGGTCCATGTATCGCGGAAACGAGATGATGGCGGCCTTCGCCCGCGCGCAGCTCGCGCGGCTGCCCGAGCGAACGGCGGCTTTGCAGCGGCGCGCCGAGAGGCTCTCGGCCGCCCTGGGCGAGTTGCAGGGCGTCATCCCGCCTCGCACGCCCGCGCGTCGGACGTCGGTGCATCACAAGTTCCGCGTGCACTTCGACCCGGCGATCGCGGGCGTCGACCTGTCGCCGCAGCGGCTGCGCGACGCGATGATCCTGGCGCTCCGGGCCGAGGGGCTCGAGGTGGTGCTCTGGCAGAGCGTGCCCCTGCCCGCGCAGAAGGTCTTTCAGCGGCGCGACGCATCGACGGGCTTTCCGCACGCGGCCGAAGGCGGCGCCGATCTGGCGGTCAACTACGATCCCGCGCGCTACCCGGTGACGGCCAAGCTCCTGGCCGGGTCCGTCGTCCTCTTCTCTCAGTCCTTTCCGCTCATCGCCCAATCGGATGAAACCGTCGACGGTTACATCGAGGCCTTCCGGCGCGTATGGCACCAGCGCGACGCGCTCGTCGAGTGGACCGCCCGGCAGCCGTCGTAGCGACGCGGCCCCGACCACGCTGGCTCGTCCGCGCGCTCCCGGCGGTCGTCGGGCTGGCCGTGATCGTTTACCTCGTGCACGCGGCCGGTCCGAGCCGGGTGGCGCAGGTGCTCCTGCACGCGGGGCCGTGGATGCCGGCCATCGCGGCGCTCGAGTTCGTGCAGATGTTCAGCGACGTCGTCGCACTGCGCCTGATCCTCGGAGGCGTCGCGCGACGGATTCCCAGCAGCACGTGGGTCCGTTCGTCCGCGGTCTCGTACGCGATGATGGTCCTGGTTCCCGCCGGAAGGGCGGCGGGCGAGGTGGCGCGGGGCGCGCTCTTCGCGCCGCACATCGGCGTGCCGCTGGCGGCCACCTGCGGAACGCAGCTCCAAGCGTCTTACGTCTTCGCGATCGGCATGTTCTCGCTGGTCGAGATGTCGGCGGTGGCGGCCTTGCCTGGCCCACGGTCGCCACTCGTCGTCTTGTTGGGTCTGAACGCTGCGCTCATGTTGGCCGCGTCGGCGGGACTGCTGGCGATCCTTTGGGACGCCCGTGCCGGCCGGTGGCTCGAGCGACTACGGCGCCGTTTCGCGGGCAACGCCGAGGCTGTGCCGCTCGATCCGGAGGCGCGCCACCGCATCCCCGTTGCGGCCGCGTGCGCATGCTGCGTCGGCCGGACGGCCCAACTCGCGCAGTACGCCGTGATTCTGTCCGCGGTCGGCGGGGCGGTGACCCTGCAGCGCGCCCTCGTGGCCCACGGCCTGCACCTGATCGGAGCGACGCTCGGCGACGCCGTGCCCGGGCAGCTGGGCGTCGTCGATGGGACGTACCGCGCGTTCGCCGCAGCCGTCGGGTTTGCGTCCGCGCCGGAGCGCGCGCTGTCGATCTCTTTCGTCGCGCACGCGACACAGCTCGTGCTCGCCGGCGTGTGCGTGCTCGTCGCCGCGGTCATCCGACGCGGGGGCGAAGCAGCTCGATGAACGGGTCGTGCACGATGCCGTTCGTCGCCAGGACGTTGCCCGACCCGATGAAGTCGGAGCCGCCATCGGGTTCCGACGTACGTCCGCCGGCTTCGCGCACGATGAGCGACCCGGCGGCGACGTCCCACGGCTTGATCCCGAACTCGAAGTAGGCCGCAAATCGCCCCGCCGCGACGTACGCCAAGTCGAGGGCGGCGGCGCCGAGGCGCCGGATGCCGGCGGCCTCTTTCATCGCCGCAGCGAGCCTCGGGAGGTACAGCGCGTGGCGATCGACGGCGTTCGAGTGAGGGATGCCTGTCCCGACGAGCGCGAGGGCGAGGTCGCGGTCGGTCGAGACGCGGAGGCGCTCTCCGTCGAGCCAAGCTCCGGCACCCTCGCGCGCCGAGAACATCTCGTTCTTTGCGGGATCGAAGACCACCCCGGCAACGATGCGGCCGCGCCGTTCGAGTGCGATCGCGACCGCGAAGTGCGCAATGCCGTGGAGGAAGTTCGTGGTGCCATCGAGGGGATCGACGATGAACCGGGTGCCATCGAATCCGCTGTCTTGCGCCGGCGCGCCCTCCTCCGCGAGAAAGCCGAAGGCCGGATACGCACCGAGGAGGCGCGCGCGGAGCGTCTCCTGACTCTCGAGGTCCGCCGTAGACACGAAGTCGGCGCGACCTTTGAGTTCGACGTGAAGGCTGCCGCGATCGCGGAAGTGGCGCATCAAGCCCGCCCCGGCTTCGCGCGCCGCCGCGGTCATGGCGTCCAGCTCGTCGGAGGCGCCCGTCACGTCGCCGATCGTCCCATCCGGCTCATGGTGCGCCGGGCGGCCGCGGCGACCACCCCGTGGTACGAGCCTGGCGCGATCCTTTGCAAGAGGTCGAGCAGGACCGCGTCGGTCCCGATGAGCACGCGGCGCGCGTTTCGCTGCACGCCGCGCAAGATCGTCTCGGCGGCTTCCTCCGCGGTCACGCGGAACGCCTTCTCGAAAGATCGCCGGCTCTTCTCGAGGTCGGTGACGCCGAAGCTTTTGAGGCTCTCGTCGATCCGTCCGCTGCGGGCGATGTTCGTCTTGATTCCGCCCGGGTGGACGCACGTGGCGCTCACGGGCGAACGGGTCAGCTCGAGCTCCTCGCGCAGCGCTTCGGTGAACCCACGTACGGCGAACTTGGTCGCGTTGTACGTAGACTGGCTCGGGATCGCGAGCAGGCCGAAGAGGCTCGACGTGTTGATGATGTGCCCTTCGCCCGCGGCCTTGAGGTGCGGCAGGAAGGCCTTGGTTCCGTACACGACGCCCCAGAAGTTGATCCCCATGATCCATTCGAAGTCGGCGTAGTCGAGCCCCTCGATGCTGGCGCTGTGCGAGACGCCGGCGTTGTTGAAGACGAGGTGGCACCGCCCGTGGTCGCGCACGACGTCATCCGCCCACGCATAGACCTGCTCGCGGGCGGCGACGTCGACGCGTTTCGACGTGACCTTCACGGGGTGCGCGCCGGCGAGGGCGACGGTCTCCGCCAGACCCCCCTCGTCGACGTCGCTGAGGGCCACGTGACATCCCCGCCCCGCCAGCGCGACGGCGAGCGTCCGGCCCATTCCCGACCCTGCGCCCGTGATCGCCGCCACCTTGTCGTCGAACGATTTCATGGGAAGCGTTTATGGTACCGCACGGTACCAAATTCAAGCTGCGCGTGGCGCAAAGGGCTGGTCGGGACGCCTGAGGCTTGACACCGTCCGTTATAGGAGACAGAGTTCTCTCGTGAGGCCAAAGGTGGTTGCCCGATGAGCGCCGCGCGAAGCGTCCCCAAGCGGGCGGGCCGCGGAAGAGGGCTCCTGAAAGCTGTCCTTACTGTCTATTGGGGTGGAGTCAGACAATGAGCAATGCAGCGAGCATCCACAACGTCGCGGTTCACCCTCAGGACACCACCCGCGCTGGCGTGCCCCTCGTTCCCATCGTGATGATCCTGGCGCAGGGCGACGACATCGACTGCCAGCTTCGCGAGCTTGCGCGTCGCATCGAAGGCATGCTCTCGCGCGAGCATGGTCCCGACCGGTCTACCCTTTTCGAGGCGGGAGAACTTCGCGTCGACGGCAGGGCCCACTGCGTGACCGTCGCCGGCGAGCCCATTCGCCTGACTGGGCTCGAGTACAAGCTGCTCGCGCGGTTCGTCGACCGCAAGGACGCCGTCCAGGCGCGCGGAGATCTCCTTCGCGAGGTCTGGGAGCTCAACGCCCGCAATCAGACGCGCACCGTCGATACCCACGTCAAGCGCCTGCGCGACAAGTTGAAGAGCGCGGGGCGATTCATCCAGACCGTCCGCGGTGTCGGCTATCGGTTCAGCGAAACGCTCACGGAGGGCGGCCCCGCGCCCTCTCCGAGGCATCCGACCGTCACATCCCGCACATGAACGTCGCCAGGGACGTGTAGTCCGTCTGCGTGGGGCCGTTGTCGGTGGCGCCGATGGCGCACCACTCGCCCGCGAGGTGACCGGGGCCCTCGAGATCCATCATGCAGTCCGCAGCCTTTTCGTAGCCTTCGCACGCGGAGCACGCCGCCGCCGTCATGGCGCACGAGATCTGGTCGCTCTGCACGGGGCAGTACGTCGAGGTGCAGGCCGCCTCGCGGCACTCGATGCTCGCGAGCCAGGTCTTCGCGCAGGGCAGGTTGCATGACTCTGCGAGCGCGACGCATCCCGCCTCGTTGAGCTCCACCACGTTGCCGGGGAACTCGATCAACGCGCCATACGCCTTTGCGGTGGATTGTGTCTTGAGGCACCCGCCGCACGACGCGTTCGCGGAGGCGCCCGTCCACGTCCCGCAGGCGTCGTCCGTGGCGCCCGGTCCGAGGCAGACGGTGTAAAAGTCGTCGATCTGAGAAGCGGTGCACGAATTGCTCTGCGGCAGGGGAGGGACCCACGTCGGCGAGAAGCTGGTCTCGTCGTGGGGAAAGCAGGCGCCGGTCGACGCGCAAGCCGGCCCGCCGCTCGAAGGCACGTCGGTGACCGCGATGGGCACGCACGTCGCTCCAGTGCCGCCCTCGTCCTTCTCGCCGCCCTCGCTACCCTTCGCGTCGCTGCCCTCGGGCAGAGCGGAGGCCTCCCGGGCGTCGACCATCGCGCTCGTCGCGTCGGCGGAGGTGGCTGCGGCGGAGTCCGGGGTGCTCGCGTCGCCGCCCGCGCCCGGGACTTCGATGAACGTGGGATCCGTGGCCGCGCCGCACGCGGCCACGACGGCCAACGCCGCGCAAGGCGCGAAGGCCGCTGAGGCCCTCACTTGATTTGGGGCAGGCGCTCCCGGAGGCGCGTCGCGAGCCCCTGAAAGTCGTAAAGCTCGGGCTTGCCCCCGCCGGGGAGGCAAGCGATGTCGTTCGCGGCCGCCGCAGCGCGCTTGCGGATCGGTTCGGCCAGGCCGAGGCGATCGCCGAGCGTCGCCATCGTCTCCGACTCGCTCTGCGAGACGACGCCGTCGACCTGGGCGAGCCACGCGGCGAGCGCGTACGTGAATACCTTTTGCGATTCGCTCAGCGGCGCGACCTCGACGTCGGTCAGCTCGAGGCGGCTCTTCGTCGCTCGCTCGATCGCGGCGACGTCGTCGGCTCCGAGGCCCGACTCACGCGCCGCGCGCAGGAGCCCCGTCGCCTCTTTTTTCTGCATGGATCCGTCGACCCAGGCGATCGCTGCCAGGGCGAGGAAGGACTGCGTCGGAAGATTCATGGCAGAGGAGAGCGTAGCCGATGCGAGCGACTTCTCGCCGCCCCGAATACGCTCTTCCCTGCGGGATCTCGGCGGCGACTACATCATCCCACCGGTGATGGCCGAATGCTCGCCCGTCACGGGCGGCGTCACGCAGAACATCTGCACTTCGCTCCCGGTAACGCTTTCGGTGCAGTCGCTGCTCGAGCTGCAGCCGAGTGGGGTGCAGTAGCCGCTCGAGCACACCTGCGTCGGGGTGCCGTCCCCGGAGCTCGCGTTGCACTGATAGTCCGTGGTGCAAGGGATCACGCAGGCCCCTGACACGCACACCTCGTTCACCGTGCTGACCGCGTAGACGCAGTCGGAGTTCGTCGTGCAACCCACCGTCTTGCAGAGGCTCGTCGTCGTGTCGCACGTCGAGCCCGCGGCGCAGTCGATGTTCCCCTGGCACTTCAGGTAGCAAGCCGAATTGACGCAGGTGCAGTCGCCGCCGGCGCAGGTTGCGCCGGCGATATCCGCGATGCTCTTGCCGTCGCAATCCGGGGCCGTCGTCGAGCAGCTCCCCGCCGGCAGGCAGCTCCCCGTCGCGCTACCGGTCGGGATGGTGCATGCGCTCTCGCCGGACGCTCCCGCGCGATTCTCGGTGGGGCACCCGCCGAGGATGTTGTTTTCGGCCGTCGTGCAGGGCGCGGTGTACTGGCACTGGTGGGTCGCGGAGCAGGCCCATGTGCCCGTCGCGCAGTTGCAGTACGTCTCGTAGTAGAAGCAAGCCTCCTTCTGGTAGACGTTCGTCGGGCCGGTCGTGCAGACGGTGGCGCTGCCGCCAAGCGCCGTCAGAACGTCCTGACAGCTATGGACCGCGACGTACTGGGTGAACGTGCTTGCGTCGCTGAGGTACGGTAGCTCGACGTCGAGCGGGAGCTCGCAGCAGTCGGTGGCGTTGCTGCACTGCCCGCTGCAGGTCATCCCCGTCGGCGTCAGGTTGTACGAAACGATCTCGCAGACGGACGCGCCGCCGGAGGCCACGCAGTCGAGGCCCGTGTTGCAGTCCCGCGTCGTCTGACAGGCCTCGCCCACCAGGCCGAGGTGGGGTGCCGTGGCCGTGATCGCGGCGTCACCCGCGTCGACCGCACCCGCGTCGGTGCTGCCGGTGGTGACGGGCGTCTGCGCGAGGTAACAGACGTTGGCCAAGCAGACGAGGCCCGACTTGCAGTCAGCCGTCTGCGAGCAGGATTGCCCCTGCTCGCTCTCGCCCGGCGTCGAGTTGCTGCTGCTGCTTCCGCACGCCACGAGCAAAGCCCCGACGGCAAGCGACAGTCCGCCGAAAGACAAAACGATGCGTCCCCTGATGTTCATGGTCGAATCCCTCCATGTATCCAAAAAAGCGCACGACCACCGAAGTCGGCCGTGCCTCGGACGCAAAAGGGTATCCCTTTCGCATTCGCAATACTCATCTCTCTTTCCGGCGCCGCACCTCAGGTAGGGAGTCGTGCGCCGCTTATCGAAGCAGGCAATGAAGCGGGCGCTCTCGCCCGGCTGGCAGCGGCGCCCGCGCTCCGCCCGCGATTTGCCCCTTCGGGGTAACGCGAAAGAGGGGCCCCGTTTTCGTATTTTGCGGAAGGCTCGTGATAGCGTAGATTCGTCGTGAAATTCGGTCGACACGGGCCGGCACCCGGGCTCGCTGCGGGGGCGCTTGCCGCGTTGTCCGCGGGGCCCGACGCGCGCGCGGACGCGGGCGACACGACGATCGTGGCCGCCTGGCATGCACCGGCTACCACCCCGCCGTCCCATGGGGGCGAAACGCCATCGCCGCCGGATGTGGGCGATTCGGCCAGCGCTTTGCCCGGAATCATCCGCGTGCCCGTCGCGGGCGCGGTCGATCGAACGGGCGTGGGGGTCGCCTCGTCCGCCGGCTTCGGATGGACCGAATCGGTATTGCATCAAGGGGACTCGCACGATCGCGTCTTCGGATCGGTCGCGGCGAGCGTGCGCCCGGTGCGGTTCTTCGTCGCGGCTCTGGAGCTGGACGGCCGTTACGACTGGCACACCGACCCTTCGGGCGCCAGCGGCTGGACGGGCGAGCCTCGGGTCACGCTGCGGGTCGGGGCGCCGCTCGGATCCGGCTTTCACGTCGGCGCGCAGGTCGGCGTCTGGTTCCCCGGGGGCAACGCTCCGTCGTGGGTCTTCGGAGCCACGACGCCGGACGCCTCCGTCCTCGCCTCCTATCGACGCGGAGACTCGCCGCTCGTCGTGACTTCGCGCGCCGGATTTCGCTGGGACAACAGCGCACAGAGCGTTCCCAATGCCGGCCTGCTGTCGCCGTCCGACCGCGTCGCGCTCGGCATCAATCAGGCGAGCGCCGTCCTCGTCGGCCTCGGGGCCGCCCTCAGGGCCTCGGCGCGCGTCGAGCTGCTCGCGGACGCGACGTGGGACCTGCTGGTCGGCAGCGGCGCGCCCGCGGCGCTGCAGTCGCCGCTCGTCGTCAGCGCGGGGACGCGGGTGACTCTCGATCGCCAAGGCACCTGCCAGATCTCGTTCGTCGGCGCGACCAGCCCGAGCGAGCGGCCGCCGTTCACGATGACCGCGCCGCTGGTCGACGTCGAGCCACGCGTCAGCGGGTTCGTCGCCTTCACCGTCCGTCCCGCGGGTCCGCGTCCTGCGCCGACGATGCCTGCTGTTGCATCCGAGCCGCTACCCCCGCCTCCGCCTCCGCTTCCGCCGGCGCCGCCGCCCGTCGCCCGCGTCATCGCGCGCGGTCGGATCGTCTCGGAAGCCGACCATGCGCCCGTGGCGCACGCCCACCTCGCACTCCAGACGACGGGTGGGGCGCCGCGGGAAGCCACGACGGACGACCAGGGCCGATTCGAAGTGGACGATCTCGATCCGGGCGCGGCCTCGATCGACGTGACCGCCGACGGCTTCACGCCCGTCACGCGCACGTTGACCCTTCCGGCAGCCCCGGGCAAGGGGGCGGACGAAGGGGCAGGTGAGGGCGCCGGCGTCGAAATCACCCTCGCCAAGGCCCTGCCGAGCGGGCAGGTGCGCGGCCTCGTGCGGGACTTCAGCGGCAAGCCGATCGCCGCACAGATCCGGGTCGAGCCGGTCGGGGTCGACGCGCAGGCGGCCGTCGACGGGACGTTCGAGGTCAACGTCGCGCCGGGGGCGTACGAGCTCGTCGTGCACGCGTCGGGCTACGTCGACCAGCGCCGGCGCGTCGCCGTCGAGCGGGACGGCGTCACGATGCTCAATGTGGAGCTGCGGAAGGTGCGTTGATGGCACCTCGCTGGCTTTCCCTCTCTTTTGGCGGCCCGTCTTGGATCCGCGTCCTCGTCGCCGTCGCGTCGGGGGTGCTGGCGCCGGGGTGCCGTGCGTGCGCGTCGAACGAGGGCGTGGTCGCGGAGCTCGCCGAGATCCAAGGAGCCGCGATGCGCGCGGGACCCGGGGACGCCGCCTCATGGAACGCGGCGTCCAAGGGGGCGACGTTCGTCATCGGGGATGCCGTCCGCACGGAGGCCGGATCGACGGCCAAGGTCGACCTGGCTGCCGGCGGCGCCCTACGGCTCAGCGAGAAGACCCTCGTCCGGTTCCTTGCGCAAGGCTCGGCGGTCGGCGTGCGGCGCGTTCATGTCGAGACGGGCGAAGCCGAGGTCGAGTCCGGCGGCTCGGGCCTGGACATCGACACGGCCATCGGCGAAGCGCAGATCGAACCAGGCACGCGCGTGCGAATCACGGCGACGGACGCCGACGCGCGGTTTCAGGTGCTCGTCGGTCGCGCCGAGATCGACGCCGACGGAGGAGTGGCCGCGCGCCTCGAGGCCGGCCAGCGATTCACCGTGAGCACGGGCGCCGCTCTGCTCGAGCCGGGCGCCTCGGGCCGCGCCGACGCGGGGGCCTCGGACGCGGCGGCCGATGGCGGGCCCGCGCCCGTGGGCGTCACCGCCGAGGTCCGCGGCGCGGGCGTCCGGATGGCGGCGTTCAGGCTGGGTCCCCTCGTCGCGCTAGGCCCGGGGACCACCCCAATCGCCGACGGAGCGCGGCTGGTCGTGCCCGACGGGGCAAGCGTGGAGGTGTCGCGGGGTGCCGATCGTGCCGTCGTCGCCGGACAGGCGGACATCGTGATCGGCCACGAGGGCGGAGCGCTGCTCGACGCCAAGACGGGCCGGGTGATGATCGCCTCGCCGGCCCCGGGCACCCGCGTGGATGTCCCCGGGGGATCGATCGTGCTCGTGGCCGCCGGGGCGGGCAGCGTGCAGGCGCAGGTCTCGCTCGATCGCGGCTCGGCGCGCGTCGTGTCCAACAACGGCCAGCTCGAGCTCCGCGGCCGCGCGGGCGTCGCGGCGCTCACCCCCGGTCAGGGCGGGACGCTCGACGCGGCGGGGGTTGCCGTGGCCGACGTCAAGGCGCCGTCCGCGGCCGACGTGACGGTGCCCGGCGGCGAGTCGCCGATCGTGCACAGCCCCCGCGGCGCCGCGGCCGTGCGCATCCGCTTCGACGGTGCATGTCCGGGCGACGCGCTCGTCGACATCGGCGCGGGTCGCGCGACGCGTACGATGTTCGTGAGCGGGTCGCTCTCCGCGGTGGTGGTGCCGCTCGCGGTCGGCTCCTACCGCTACCGCGTGCGGTGCGTCGATGCGGGCGTGCCTGGCGATGCGCGCCAGACGGGGACGATCCAGATCCTGCACGACGGCGGGGCCGCCCCTCTGCCCACGTCCGCGCCGCACGACGTCATCGACGCCGACGGCCGCAAGTACAGCATCCTTTACCAGAACGTCCTGCCGCAGATCACGGTGCGCTGGCCGCGCCCGCCTGGGCAGGCGTGCTCGCTGCATCTCGATCGGGGAGGCCGCATCCAGGTCATCCATGCTCCATCGGGGACAGCCGTGCTCCCGGCGGGCGCGGTCGAGGAGGGATCGTACCGCTTATGGTTCGAGGCCGACGCGGACCCGGCGACGCGATCGCCCGACACGACGCTCAAGATCTCCTTCGACAACGCCGCCCCGGCGGCGGAGGTACTGCAGCCGGCCGACGGGCGCGCGGCAGCCGGCACCGTGCACGTGGCTGGCGTCGCCGTCGAGGGCGCCCAGGTGAGCGTCGACGGAGTTGCGATCCCGATGGATCCTGAGTTTCGCTTCCGAGGCGACGTGTCATCGCCCGCCGGCGACCGCTCGATCGCCATTCGCATCGCCCACCCGCTGCGTGGGGTACACTATTATCTTCGTACGCTCGGAGGCGTGTGACCGGATTGACCGCCGATCCGTTCGTCGGACGAAAGGTACTCGGACGCTATCGCGTGGTGCGGAGCATCGGCCGCGGCGGCATGGGGCTCATCTACCTCGCGCGCCTGGAGGGGGCCGCCCACTTCGTCAAGCCGGTCGTCGTGAAGCGCGCCGCTCCCGACTTGCTCGCGAAGGAGCCGTCGCTGCTGCAGGTCATGGGGCGCGAGGCGCGGATCATGTCGCACCTCCACCACCCGTCGATCGTGAGCGTCGTCGACTTCGCGGAGGAGGAGGGCTCGTACCTGCTCGTGCTCGACTACGTCCACGGCTACCACCTCGGGCAGTGGCACCGGTTCATGCGCGGCACGGGTCGCGCGTTTCCCGCAGACGTGGCGATCCACATCGTGTGTCTCGTTCTCGATGCGCTGCACTATGCGCACACGATCGTCGGGCCGGACGGGATCGCCCTCGGCATCGTGCATCGCGACGTCAGCCCCGGCAATGTGCTGCTCGACGTCGACGGCCACGTGAAGCTCGCCGACTTCGGCATCGCGCGGATGCACTCCGACCAGACCGAGACGACCGATCAGCCCGGGCTCATCAAGGGCAAATTCGCGTACATGGCGCCCGAGCTGCTCTCACGTGCATCGCCGAACCCCGTCACCGATGTCTACGCGGCGGCCGTCGTGCTGCACGAGCTTCTCACCGGCCGCAACGAGCTCCGCGCCACCGGATCCATCGAGGCGACGATCGCGCGTGTGGTCCACCACAGGCCCTCGCGCGTCGGGGCCGCTCGGACCGACGTCCCCAAGGGACTCGACGACGTCCTCGCGCGAGCGCTGGCGAAGTCCCCCGACGATCGCTTCCGAGACGCGGCGGAGCTTGCGCGCGCGCTGAGGCGGGTCCTCGGCGTGCCGGACGACGAGCTCGATCGACGCCTCGCGACCGCCATCGCGGCCGACTTCCGTGGCGTCGAAATCGCCAAGACCCTCGAGGTGACCGACCTGGCGACGCTCGACCGGGCCTGGCGGGGGGACCCGCAGGACGGGACGGACTTCGAGGCGGTCGTCGCCGTCCCGTCGCCGCGCACGGACGCGACAGACCGGGCCGAGGGGCCCACCGTGATCGTCCCCGCCGTGCCCGTGGGCACCGCGGCGCGCGGCCCCCAGCCGTCGTCGTCGTCCAAGAACCTCCTGCTCGCAGGGGGGGCCTTCGGCCTTCTGGCGCTGGGAGGCTGGGGCGTTCTCCTCGCGCGTTCGGGGCCCCCCCGGGCAGTAAGCCCCGCGGTCGTGGTGGTGAACGGGCAAGTGAGCGGTGCGGACGGGCTGGTCATCGACGCGGGTCCCGCGGCCGTCGCCTCGGCACCGACGCCGGACACGCCCGCACCCGCTGCGAACCCGATCCCGCTACCAGCGGCATCTGCCCCCGCGGCGACTGTGGCGCACCCGCCAGGGGCCGGAGCGCGCGCCGACGGCGCCGACGGGCTGACGCGCGCGTTCTCCCGCCAGCAGCCGCAAGTGGCGAACTGCTTTGCCTCGCACGCCGCAGACGTCACGGGCACGCCGGAGATCGCGATCCGCTTCGGCGTCGATACGGCCGGGCACGTGACCTCGGCGCAGGTGCTGCCCCCCGCCGTCGCCTCGACGCCCCTCGGCGCGTGCCTTGCCACGGTCGCTCAGGCGACCAAGTTTGCGCCGCAGCCGCACGATGTCTCGTTCCGTATTCCGATCGTCGCGCGCCGGTCTCCCTGACTCAGCCCCGCGCGTCGAGCGGGGGGGCCGGTTACTCACTCAGCGTGGGAGTGCAGAACGAGCGGACGTCGGAGAAGGGGCCGCCCGCGGGCGGGGGGCCGAGGTACATGAAGAACTGACCGAGGCGATGGCCGTTGTTGCCGGTCGTGGTCGGGGACGCGTACGTCACGTTGACCGCGACGTTAAGGCCCACCATGCCCCCCGGCGAGAGCGACCACGTGACGAGGTCGAGGTCTGCGGCCGCGACAAAGGCCTCGAGGACGTAACCCGTCGGCGTTCCGAAGAGCTCGAACGTGCTCGAGGTCCACGGGCCGAGGTAGGCCGCGTTGCGCCAGATCTCGCCCGTCGTGCTCGTCGACGTGCCGCTGTCGGGAGCCTCGGTGACCAGCTGCGACGTCCCACCATCGCTGTCGTACATGGGCGAGTTGGGGAAGAGGCCGTCGTGGTCGACGTAGAGCTCCACGCCGTTGCCCTCCCAGGCGTACTCGCCGGGATCCGCGAGAATGAGGCTCGGACAGGTCACCGCCACGTAGAAGTAGAGCCCGTCCGGCCGCCACGCGGCCGCGAGCATCGCCGAGTTGCCGGCCGGGACGACGCCGGGCCCCGTCCAGCCGACGGCCACGATCGGAATCAGGGTGGGCCCGCAATCGAGCACGCCGTCGATGACGGGCGGCGCTGGAAGGAAAGGCAACGCGGTGCAGTAGTTGACGATGGAGCTCGTCACGCATCCTCCATCGCCTCCGTCCACGGCGCTGGAGGCGTCGGGTTGCGCGGCGTCTTCCGGCAAGCCTCCGTCCAAGCCCGGCTGCTCGACGTCCGCGTCGTCGCCGGACGCCTCGACGGGCCCGGCGTCGTGCGTCGTCGTGGCATCGCGCGCCGCGGCATCCGGCAAGGAGGCATCGGGGTGGCCGCTCGCCCCGGCATCGTCGGAGGGCAACGCGAGCAACGTGAACCCGATGCGCCCGCACGCGCCCAGACCGACGAGAAGAGCGGCCGCCGCGAGACCGGCGCGATGCGTCACCGCCGGGCCCGGACGGTGGTCGCGCCTGCCGCGCGGGCGATCTCCTCGTGGGCGAGCGGAGTTCATGGTCCTCGGCTTGTAAACATTCAATCACCTTGAACTCACCGCGTCACCTTTCGGTCGGGCGCCGAGCGTGCCCCTCGCCTTGACTCGCCTTGACAGGCCGCTCGACGCGGGGTTCGCTTCCCGTCGATGCGCCCTTCCACTGCGGTTGCCTTGCTTGCGTATTCGTCTCTCGTCATGGGCGTCTTGGCCGTCGCGGTCAGCGTCGACGGGTGCGCAGCCGGATCGAAGACCGACGACAACAACTACGCCGGGTTCACCGCGCCGACGTCGACGTCCACGTCGCCGACACCCGACGCGACGACGCCCGTCAGCGGCGATGACGAAGCGTCGTCGCCCTTCCCCGGAGACGAGACGAGCGCGACGTCCGGGGACGACGGGGGTGAGGACGCCGACGGCGGCGCGGACGCGGATGACGCCGACGACGGCGACGACGGAGAGGCTGGCCCCGCGCCCTGCGCCGCGAACCAGACGTGCGTCGACCAGGCGCCCTCGGGCTGGACGGGGTACGTGCAGCTTCGCATCGCTACCGTAGACGCCGGGGCGGGGGCGTGTGCCGTGCCTTACGGCGTGGTCCAGCAGGCGGGCATCGCGGATCCCTCGGGCACGCCCGCGAAGTGCGCGACGTGTTCGTGCGGCGCGCCGACGTCGACGGTCACGTGCTCCTCGGGATTTGCCACGTTGAACTATGGGTGCAGCGCGGCGGACACGTATACGGCGCTGCCTGCCGGGTCCTGCGTCAGCGCGACCTTCGCCAACGGGGGCACCGAGGCACCCTCCACGACGAGCACGGCCACGTGCGCGACGGTCGGCGGGCAGATGGTGGGGACTCCGGACGCTGCCGCGTCGACGCCTGCCATCGTGTGCGCTTTCGGGACGGCCGACGGCGGAACCCCGCCGGTCGCCAACGTGGACGCCGCCGCCACGGTGGGGCCCACGTGCGACTCGACGCAGGCATGCGCGACGGCGATCGTCTCGCAGGCCGGGCCTTCGGGCGTGTGCATCTATCAATCGGGTATCCAGACGTGTCCCACGGCGACCGTGTTCACCGAGCAGCATCTCGTGGGCGCTTCGGCTGTCGACACGCGAGGCTGCGCGTGCGCGTGCGGTGCGGCCCAGTGCCCTGCGGACGGGATCGTCGAAGGGTTCGGCAACAGCGGCTGTACGGGTACGCCGACGGTGACGCTCGACGCGGGCGCGAAGTGCGTCGGGTTCGCGTTCACGGCGCCGTCGCACTTCAAGTACGTCCAGTCCAAGTCCGACACGGCCGGCGGCTGCGAGGTGGATGACGCCGGCCCCACCGGCGGCGTCACGGTCGACACGACCACGGGCGTGACTCTCTGCTGCATCCCGTAGGGGACAGAGGCGGGTTCCAGGCGCAGGCGTTAGGATTGCTGGCGCAGCGGCGCGCTTGCGAAGCGCACGCGCTAGGATCGCAGGCGCGTCGGCGCGCTTGTGAAGCGCGGGGGTGAGGATCGCAGGGGCGCAGCGGCGCGCTTGTGAAGCGCGGGGGTGAGGATCGCAGGCGCAGCGGCGCGCTTGCGAGGCACTGGGGTGAGCTAAGGGCTTGCGTCGGCCACGGAGCGTGGGGGCGTCGCGAGGTACTCGAGCATCGCGTCCCACTCCGCGTCCGTCATGTGGACTCGGTTGTGATGGTGCGGGAGGGCGGCTGCGAGCTGGGCTCGCGTACGCGTGCCGGGATCGACGCGCGTGTGGCATGCGCCGCAGTGGGACCGGTGAATCGCGGCGACGGTGGCGAAGGGGCCCGACGGGCTTGGCGGCGGCTCGCACGCGAACGCGGCGAACGCGCCGACCACCGCGCACGCGGCGATGCAACCGGGAAGCAGGCGCACGGGGGTGGGGTTAGTTGGGCGCGACGGCGCCGGACGATGCCGCAGGAAGGGCGTCGTGACGCGACGTCCCTTCGAGGTCGAGGACGAAGTCGGACCCGAACGCGAGCGCCGGGGTGAGTGCGCCGTTGACCTGCGAGGCGAGCACCCTCTCGACCGCGCGCACCCCGGCGACGGCGGTGAACGTGTAGCCGTCGAGCGTCTCGAGCCAGGCTTCGGCGGACTGCCCGGCGTCGTTCGACGCACGCGCCCAGATCTGCGAGCGCGACCTGGCCCGGAGCGCGTCGTCCGGCCCTTTGACGGTGCGCTCGATCCGCTGCTCGATCGATCGGCGTACCGGCCCTGCCCCGAGGAGCCAACGCGCCAGGGGCGCTGCCGCCGCGCCGATCGCCCAGCCCGTCTTCGCCACGGTCGCGACGCGGCTCGGCACGGCCATGTACGTCGTGATGTTCGGGATGCCGGTCGTCCGGTACGCCGTCTCGAGATCGCCCCACGGAATCGGCAGGACGGACCGCTCACGGTCCGCGAATCGAACGCGACGTCCCCCCTTGCCGAGGGCCGTCGGCACGAGCTGGCCGCCGCGCCGCAGGAAGCCGCCGGCGAGGGCTCCCTCGAACGTCGATTTCGCCGTTCCGCCGCTCGGTTGCGCGAGACCGGCGAAGGCGATGTCCAGGGTGGTTGCGCCGGGGACGCGCCGGGCGACGTGCGCGGCCAGGCAGTCGGTCGGGACCACGTCGAAGCCCGCCCCCGACAGGAGGACGATCCCGCGCGCCTTCGCCTCGGCGTCGTGCTCGAAGGTGCGCTGGAACACGGGGATCTCGCCGGTGATGTCGAGGTAATGCACCCCGGCCGATAGGCACGCGCGGATCATCGGTTCGCTCGTGTGCACGAAGGGGCCAGCCGAGTGAAAGACCAGGCTCACTCCATCGAGGGCGCGAGCGAGCGCCACGGCGTCGGCGAGGTCGAGCGCAACCGCTTCGAGGCCGAGGCGCTCGGCCATCGCACGCAGCTTGCTCTCGTTGCGGCCCGCAAGCAGCGGGCGGTGGCCGCGCCGCAGCGCTTCGCGGGCGACGAGCTCTCCCGTGTAACCGTAGGCGCCGTAGATCATCCAGGGCTTGGACACGTTCACCGTCCTTGTCGAAGTGGTCGCGCCGGAGGGCCGCGCCACGTCTCCGCGAGTCTGCCGTGTGTCCCCGGCCTGAGTCGAACAGGCGGCCTGAGCTTTAGGAAAGCCCTGCTCTATCCAGCTGAGCTACGGGGACGCATGACCACGGCGCACCGCGCGCCAAGCGGCCACGGACCGGATACCTACTACGAGTCGGGGCACAGCGCTCACTTGGAAACCTAGGTCGCCGATCCGGGGACAGCCGCTAGCGCCGCCGATGGTAACCTAGGCGATCGATGGCGGATGGGAGCGAAAAGGAGCCGCGCGAGGACCTCCGCATCGACGCCACGGGGACGGCGCACCCGCTGAGTGTCCACGCGAGCCAGGCGCTCCGGGCTCGCGCCGGCGAGTGGGCTCTCGTCGAGAGCCCCCCGGAGGTGGTCCTGGCCCTGCGCTCGGGCCCGAAGCCTCGCTCGCTGCGGCTCGCCGGGCAGGTCCGCACGCCGGGCGCCCTCTGCGACGTCGTGGCGATGATCGAGCAGGGCTCGTACAGCGGCGAGCTGATGATTCTCGAGCGGGACAGCGAGCGATCGATCTTTTTCGAGCGGGGCCACGTCGTCGGCGCGGCGACCAACGCCCAGGGCGAGAGCCTGGGCGAGATCCTCTGGCGCTTCGGCGCCATCACGCGCGACCAGCTCGACGAGGTGGTGCGTACGGCGGAGACGATCGGCAAGAGGGTGGCCGAGACGGCCATCGATCTCGAGTTCGTCGAGTCCGAGGACCTCTTTCAAATGATGGCGCGCCAGGTCGAGGAAGTGTTCTACGGCGCGGTCCACGTGGAGCACGCGGCGTTCTACCTATTCGATGCCTTCGACGAGTCGCGCCTCACGCGCCGGCATCACCTCAGCACCGCGCTGCTCCTGATGGAGGCGGCGCGCCGGATGGACGAGCTCCGTTTCTTTCGCGAGAAGGTCCCGAGCGACGCCTGGGTGCCGCTGCGCAGCGCGACGGCGGCGGGCAAAAAGCCGCCGCCGGAGCTCGCCGAGGTGTTCGCGCAATGCGACGGACGGCGCAGCGTGGCGGAGATCGGGCGGCGTATCGGGCAGCTCGAGTTCGAGGTGACCCGCGCGGTGTTCCAGCTCGCGTCGGCGGGGCTGGTCGCCGTCGGCGCGCCGAGGCCGGAAGGGGCCGAGGCCATCACGCTCATCTACAACCGCGCGATGACCGAGATCCACCGCGCGTGCGATGCGGCCGGCGTCGGAGGCGAGCTGCGAGAGGGCCTCGCGCAGTTCACCATGGGCACGGGCGTGTACATGCCGCTGTTCAACGGCGCCGGCCCGCGCGAGGACGGGTCGCTCGATGCCGAGCGCCTCGCCGGCAACGTCGCGTCGCTCGCGGGCGACAGCGCCGACGCCTGGCTCGCGCAGCAGCTCACCGAGCACGCAGGCTTCGCCGTCTTCCACGCCGGATCCGTGCTGCCGCACGACGCCGACCCGGGAGGTCTCGGCGCGCGCGTCGCGGAGATCCTCTTGCCGCTCCGCCGCCCGCTCGAGGGCGAGGCGCCGGCGTCCACGCGGCAGCTGCCCGTCGTGTGACCCGCATCTACGGGGGAGGGTCGGCCAAGGCGTCGGGGCCGGGGAGGGGACCGAGCGCTGGCAGCGGAATCCCACGTGTCTCGGGCAGGACCCAGACCCACGACGCCGTCGCGATCGCGAGCACGAGCGGGACGCTCAGACCGCCCGCGAGGCCCCCGTAGGTCACGGCCGACTGCACCGCGACTGGGGCGAGGAGCTGGGCGGCGCGCGCCAGGTTGTACGTGGTGCCCATCGCGGTGCTTCGCACTTCGGTCGGGAACAGCTCCGCCAACAGGGCGCCGAAGCCGGCGGTGCAACCCGATCCGACGCCGAGCGTGAACATGGCCGCCCAGAAGAGGGGCAGGCGCGCGGACAGCGCCTCCCAGCCGAAGGCCAGCGGCGCGATCGCGGCCGCCGTGAGCAGCGAGTACAGCGCGAACGCGGGGCGCCGGCCGAGCCGATCCGCGACGACGCCGAACGTCAGCATGCCGAGGAGCTGCCCCGTCTGCGCCGTCAGCATCCACGTGAGCGATCGCGCGACCGCCTGGTGCATGTCGCGCAGAAAGCTCGGCAGCCACGTGTAGCAAGTCCAGTACGTGCCGAGCTTGAAGACGCCGAGCAGCCACGCGGCGGCGAGGCGCCCGCGGATGCCGGGGCGAAGCAATGGGCGAAACTGCTCGGCCACGCTCCTCGCCCTCGACGCGGGCGCGTCGGGCAAGTGCACCGATCGGCGGGCGAACATGGCGAGCAGCGCGGTGGCGCTCGACCCGACGAGCACCGCCCGCCACCCGACGCGCGGAAGGACGAGGTAGCCGACGACGGCCGCGAGCGCGACGCCGAGCGGCTCACCCGATTGAAGCGCCGCCGACCAACGCCCGCGTCGCTCGGCCGGGACGGCCTCGGCGAGCATCCCGTGGCCGATCGCCCACTCGCCGCCGACGCCCAGCCCCACGACGGCGCGCCCCGCGACGAACGCCCACGCCCCCGGCGCCAGCCCGCAGAGCAGCGACCCGGCCGAATAGACGAGCACCGTCCACGCGAGCATCGTGCGCTTGCCGACGCGATCGGCCAGCGCCCCGCCCGCGATGCCGCCGATGCCCGACGACCCCAGCGCGACGCCGAGCAACCACGCCTGCGCTGTGGGGGTGAGGTGCAGGTCGTGGCCCACCGGCTCCTTGATGAAGCCGAGCAGCACCAGGTCGTAGAAGTCGAACGCCCAGCCGAGGAGGGCGAAAAGGTAGAGGCGCAAGAGGCCGGACCGGGTCACGGCGCGCCCCGCTGCCGCACCGCTTCGTACAGGGCGATCGCCACGGCGACCGACGCGTTGAGCGAGCCTATCGGGCCCGGCATCGGCAAGCGCGCGAGGGCGTCGCACGCGCCCTTGACGGGTTTGCGAAGGCCCTTGCCTTCGGCACCGACGACGACGGCCACGGGGCCTGTGAGATCGACCCGATCGATCGTCGCGCTGCCGCCCATGTCGAGCCCCACGACGACGACGCCTCGAGCTCGGAGGTCGGTGAGGGCGTTCGGAAGCGAAGAGACGCGGCAGAGCGTGGCGTGCTCGATCGCGCCGGCCGACGCGCGGAACATCGCGGGCGACAGCGGCGCCGAGCGGTGCTCGGGCCAGAGGACGGCGGTCGCGCTCATCGCCACGGCGGACCGCACGACCGCGCCGAAGTTCTGCGGGTCTTGCACCTCGTCGAGCGCGACGAGAAGGGGCCGCTCTCCGAGCACGAGCTCTGCGAGCGACGTGACACGCAGCTCGGGTGCGAACGCGATGGCGCCCTGGTGGCGGACGCCCCGCGAGAGGCGGTCGACTTCGGCGCGCGCGAGGCGCTCGACGGGGGCGCCCTGGTCGCGCGCGAAGCGGGCCAGCGCCTCGAGCTGGGGCGAGGCGTCCGCGCGACTCGTTTCGACGACGACCACGCGGGCGAGTCGCGCGCCGTGTGTCCGGATCGCCTCGCGCACCGGCTGCACGCCGCACACGATCCGCATCGCGCGCGCGTCAGTCTCGGCGTCGCGCGGCGCGGGCCGCGGCGATCTCGTTCGCGATCCGCCGCGCCGCAGCGGGTGGGTCGGCCGCGTCGCGAATGGGCCGGCCGACGACCAGCCAGTCCGCGCCAGCCGCGACGGCTTCCGTGGCGGTCATCGTTCGCTTCTGGTCGTCCTTGTTCGCCGTCTCCGCGGCGCGCACGCCAGGCGTCACGAGGGTGGCGGCGCCGCCGATTGCGACGCGGAGGCGCGAAGCTTCGTGCGGCGAGCACACGAAGGTGCGCGCGCCGGCGTCCCAGGCGAGGCGCGCGAGCCGCTCGCTCTGCGCCCCTACGTCGGAGCCCGCGCCGACCGCGTCGAGGTCCTTGCCGTCGAACGACGTGAGCACCGTGACCGCGGCGATCTCCATCGTCCCCCCCTCTTTGGCCGCGCGCTCGACGGCGCGGCGGACCATCGCCGGGCCTCCGCTCGCATGCACCGTGAGGAGGCGAGCGCCAAGGGCGGACGCTCGCGCGACGGCCCGCTCGACCGTCTCGGGGATGTCGTGCAGCTTGAGATCGAGGAAGACGGGGCGCCCGCACTCCTTGCCGATGGCCACGGCGCGGGGGCCTGCCTCGACGAACAGCTCGAGGCCGACCTTGAGCATCCCGATCTCGTCTTTTACGGCGAGCGCCATCGCCTTCGCCTGATCGACGGAGGGAAGATCGAGCGCGAAGATGACGCGGGGGTCGGCCGCGCGCGCGTCGCCCATCCTACAGACAGGAGCAGAGCGGGTCGCCGGGCGTGCAGTTGCACGGGCCCGACTTGGCCGCAGGCTTGGGCCCTGCTGCGGGACCGGGGGTGGCGGGCCCCGTGTAGACGGGCTGCTTCTTGACCTCGTTGGCCTTGGCCTTGGCGTCGTCGGCGGCCTTCTGGGCATCGGCGAGCTGCTGCTGCAGCGCCGCGATTTTCTCGGGGTCCTTGGTGTTGTTGAGCTCCATCCGCACCTTCTGCGTCTGGGCTTCGGCTTCGTCGATCTTGTCTTGCGCCTCTCGAACGCGGAGCGCGAGAGTCGCCTTTTCGTCGCTCACGTTCTTCAGGTAGACGCCGCCGCCGATCAGCGCGCCGACGAAGAGCACGGCGAGGCCGATGAGGATCAAGCGAAGGTTCTTCTTGCCCTTGTCCTGCGTCAGGGCGTGAAGGTGGCGCTCGTGCTCCTGTCGCGCCGTCATCTCGGCGAGGCGGGCCCGGGCCTCAGCCTCGGCCTTCGCGCGCTCGACCGCCGCGCCCTGCATGGCCGCGAGCTCCGCGGTGCGACGCTTTTCTTCGTAGGCGCGGCGCTCCCGGTCGTCGTCCTCGGCCTTCAGGCGGGCGGATTCTTCCTCCTGCTTGCGGCGGATGTCATCGAGGCGGCGCTGCTCTTCGGCGCGGGCGCGGTTCTCCGCCTCGACGCGCTCCTCCTCCTCGCGGCTTTGCGCGTCGCGAAGGATGTCCTGGATCGAGGCCATCACCGAGGTTTCTTGCCGTTCCGCCATGCGAGAAAGGTTACAGGGTTGTCGGGGGCTTCGCAAACGGTGGCGGGGGCCCTCGCGAGCCACGCCTTGCGAAGGGCCTCGCTGGCTCGGCGCGCGCTCGACCGCGACTTGCTGTAAGTTACGACCCGATGCCGACGAGCGTAAACGCACACATCACGGGGACGGTGTGGAAAATCGAAGTCTCGCCCGGGGACGCGGTGAGTGAAGGACAGACCTGCGTCATCCTCGAGTCGATGAAGATGGAGATGCCCGTGGAGGCGCCGTCCGCAGGCCGGGTGGAGACGATCCACGTGAAAGAGGGGCAGGCCGTGAATGAGGGCGATGTCCTCGTCACGCTGGCGTAAGCCGGCGGTTGCGCTTGGTGCGCTTGGGCTGGCGCTGGGCGCCGCCGCGTCGTGCAGCTCGGCCGAGAAGCTCTCTGGCGTCGGAGGCTCCTGTTTCCTCGTGACCGACTGCCAGGACGGTCTGGTCTGCGTCCTGGAGAATCCGAATCAGCCGAGCGGGTCACGCATCTGCTCGAACAACGACAACGCGATCGTCCCCGATTCGATGGCGCCCGACCTGCCGGACGAGGGGATTCCCACGACGATACCCGTCGTCGATGCGCAGCCAGTCCCCGACGCCCTGGCCCCCTCGAGCGAGGGCGGATCGCCGGAGGACGCGACGACGACGCCGCCGCCCCCGATGGAGGCCTCGTCACCCCCGCCCCCGATGGAAGCATCGACGCCGCCCCCGATGGAGGCTTCGGTGCCCATCGAGGCCTCTGCGCCCGTGGAGGCGTCGGTGCCCGTCAGTGACGCGTCACACGACTGAACGCCCCACGGCCGGCCGCCTGCGCGGTGCACGGGGGCCGCGTTACTCCCGCCACAAGAACTTCCACGGGTTGTGCTTGAGGTCGCGCACCATCTCCTGCATGTCGTCGTAGATCTCCTCGTCCATCACGAGCGCGCCGACGGTTCCCTTGCCGCTCTTGATGTGCGTCACGATGGTCTGCGCGTCGGCCGCCATCGCGTTGGCCCGCTCGGCGAGCTGCGCGAGGTCGATGAGCGCCTTGCGGATGCGCTCTTGCTGCGCGGGGTCGCCGACCGTCGCCGAGAGGCGGTTGAGGTTTGCGAGGGCCTCGCGCGCGTCCTTGAGCAACGGATCGGCGTCCGCGTGGATCTTGTCGGTCAGGTCGGCGATGTTGTCGACGGTGCGCAGCACCTTGGGGTTGTCGACGTAGTTGACGCGGGCATCGTGGGCGAGCTGCTTGGCCTCGACCGTGAGCTCCTCGACGTTGGCCAGCGTTCGCTCGATGCGCTCGCGGTTGCCGCTGACGATGAAGTTGAGGCCCTTGAGCAGGCCCGCCGTGTCGTTGACGATCTCCGCGATCGTCTCGCGGTTGTTGTTGATGCCGTCGACCGTCGTGTTGAGGAGCTCGTACGCCTTGGCGAGGAACAGATCGAGGCGCGGCGGGTCGATGCCCTTGAGCTCGACACCCTCGCCGAGCAGCGGCCGGTCCGGGCTCCCCAGCTCGATCGCGAGGAACTGCTCGCCGAGCACACCCTGCGACGTCACGAAGAAGTCGGCGTTGTCGTGGATGGCGTCCTTGACGCGCGCTTCGATGGCGAGGGTCGCGCGCACCAGGACGCGTCGCCCCGTCTTCGGGTCGATCTTGCCGCCGAGGAACTCGAGCTTCTTGACGCTGCCGACCTTGACCCCGCCGATGCGCACCGCCGCGCCCGAGAGCAGGCCCCCCGGGTTGTCGAAATCGACGTACAGCGGATACGTCCTCTCGAACGAGAGGCCGCTCATCACGAGGACGAACCCGCCGAGAATCGCGGCCGCCACGAGAATGAGCGCCCCGACCTTGACCTCGATCGATCGCTCCTCAGCCATCGCGCGGCCAGAACCGTAGCTTAAAAGCTAGAGCTCCATCGGGCCCACGGCGTGCCCGCGGATGAATTGCTGCACCACGGCATCTGGGCTCGCGCGCAGGGCGTCGGGCGTGCCCGCGATGCGGACCTGCCCCCTGTAGAGCATCACGATGCGGTCGGCGATCGAGAAGATGCTGACGAGGTCGTGGCTGACGACGATCGACGTGACCCCGACCTTGTCGGAGAGCTCGCGAATGAGCTGGTCGACTCGGCGGGCGCTCACCGGATCGAGCGACGTCGTCGGCTCGTCGAAGAGGACGTAGCGTGGGTCGAGCGTCAGCGCGCGGGCGATGGCGACGCGCTTGCGCATCCCGTCGCCGAGCTCCGCAGGATACCGGTCGCCGAACTCGCTCATGTTGACCTGCGCGAGCCTCCGCCGGGCTTCGTCCTCGGCGTCGCGCGACGAGAGGCCGCGGTGCTTGCGCAGGGGCAACGCCACGTTCTCGACGCACGTCATCGAGTCGAAGAGGGTCGAGTGCTGGAAGACCATCGCGCACTTCTTCCGGACCGCCGTCATGCCCTGCTCGTCTTTGGCGGAGATCTCCTCGCCGTCGAGCCAGATCTCGCCGGCGTCCGGCGACAGCAGCCCGACGAGCTGCTTGATCAAGACGCTCTTGCCCACGCCGGATGCGCCGATGATGAAGAGCACCTCGCCGTCTTCGACCTTCACGTCGACGCCGGCGAGCACGGGCTTGCCCCCGAACGCCTTGTGGATGTCCTTGAAGTGGATCACGAGCGCACCCCGGCGATGCCAGGTTGGCACGGGGCAGGGTGGGCCGCCCGCCCGGCAGCGCGACGCCGGCTACTTCAGGATCTCGGCGTGCTTGGTGCCGTCGAGCAGCGGGAACTGGGCATCGAGGTACGCGTTGCCGTGCGACTGGATTGCGCCCTGGTTCGGGCTCTCGCCGTAGCCGTTGTACAGCGACTCGACGACCGTCATGCCCTTCACGATCTGGCCGAACGGCGCGAACCGCATCCCGTCGAGGCGCGGGTTGTCGGCGGTGTTGATGAACACCTGCGTGCCGCGGCTGTTGGGCATGTTCGTCTGCGCGAACGTGACGAAGCCGAGCTTGTTCGACTCCTTCACCGGATCATCCTGGATGTCGGCGGTCTGCCACTTGCTGCTGACGGCCGGGTCGCCGCTGATGCCGAACTGGACCATGAACTTCTCGACGTTCCGGAAGAAGCGCGTGTCGTCGTAGAAGCCGAGCTTGACGAGGTTGTAAAAGCGGTCGGCGCCGTTGGGCGCCCAGTCGCGGTGCACTTCGATGACGAAGTCGCCCTTGGTCGTCGTGAACCTTGCCTTGAACACGTCGGGGGCGTGGTCCGCCGCCTTCGACGGATCGAGCAGCACCGGGTGCACGACCGACGCGAGCGGCCCGGACGACGTGGGCGCGGGGGCCGGCGCAGGCGCAGGCGCCGCGGACGGGGGCGCCGAGGGGACCAGGGGCATCGCCGAGAGGGGCGTCGAGACGAGCGCGGTCGACGAGCCGTTGCCGCCGCTGCTGCCGCTCTGGACTTCCGGGTCGTACTTGGGGCAGCCGCTGAGCGCGGCGCAGAGCGCGGGGCCTACGAGTGCTGAAAGGACGGGGAGTCGGGGCTTCATGAGGGCCTCTCCCTTATCACCGCGCGCTCAACCCGTCCCGAAGATCAACAGGCTCGCGGTGGAGATCAGGGCGTCGAGCACGATGATCGCGAGCGACGAGTTGACGACAGCGCGCGTCGTCGCCCAGCCCACGCCCTCGCTGCCCCCGAACGTCGAAAGGCCGCAGTAGCCGCTGACGATCGGGATGGCGGCCCCGTAGGCGAGGCACTTGGTGAGGCCCGTGATGACGTGGCCCCAGCCGATGAGGCGCCCGCTGAAGAAGGTCTGCATCGGGACGTCGAAGGCGACTTGGGCGGTCACGGCGCCCGTGGCGAAGGCGACGGCGCCCGCGCAGACGATGAGCGCCGTGCACATGACGATGCTCGCGGCAAAGCGCGGAACGATGAGAAAGTCGATCGGGTCGGCGGCGCACATTCGCAGCGCGTCGACTTGCTCGGTGACGACCATCGAGCCAATCTCCGCGGCGATGCCCGCGCCGACGCGCGTCGCCAGGATGAGCGCCCCGATCGACGCGGCCAGGTCGCGCACCAAGAGCTCGAGGTACGTGGCGCCGAGCTGGGAGTAGTCGGGCACGAGCCGGTGGATCTGCAGGCCCGACTGGTAGACGAGGATCATCCCGATGAAGCCCATCGTGATCGAGACGAAGAAGAGGGACTCGACGCCGATCGCGTACATCTGCCGCACGACGGCGCCGCGGTCGCGCCGCCCGCGGAACAAGAAGTAGAGCGTCCGGACGAACACGAGCGCGAGCTCGCGTCCGCTGACGAAGAGGTCGATGCCGAGAGCGCCGAGATCGTGCGCGAAGCGCGGCGACGCCTTCGCGGCGGGCGGCCGCGACGGACCGGGCAAGGAGGCGGAAGGGGCGGTGGCGTCCGGCATCCTTCACCCGACGACGAAGCTGACGAAGTAATCGAGGATGAACACGCCCGCGGCGCTCGCCACGACGGTCGCGTTGACGCTGCGCCCGACCCCTGGCGCTCCGCCGGTCGTCGTGATGCCGAAATGGCAGCTCGAGAGCGCGATGACCAGGCCGAACGCGACGCTCTTGAACAGTCCGCCCGCCACGTCGCCGAAGTAGAGCAGGCCCCCCGTCAGGCCGTTGAAAAAGCTCTGCGGCTCGATCTGCAAGAGGCCGTAGCCCGCGCATGCCGCGCCAAAGAGTGCCAGGGCGTCGGCGTAGAGCGTCATCAAGAAGAGCGTCGCCACGATCGCGACGAAGCGCGGCGCGACGAGGAAGCTGATCGGGTCGATGGCGAGGACGCGGAGGGCGTCGATTTGCTCGGTGACGACCATCGTCCCGAGCTCCGCGGTGTTGTTGGCCCCGACCCGCCCCGAGATCATCAAGGCCGTCAGGAGCGGCGCGATCTCGCGGAGCGTGGCGAAGCCGGACGCCCAGCCGAGCAGGCCCTCGGCGCCGTAGCGCTTCACGATGGGAGCGGCCTGGATGACCGTGATGGCCCCCGTGAAGAGCGCCGTGATGACGACGATCGGCAGCGACTTGACCGTCATCTTGTGCATGTTGCGCCGCAGCTCGGGGTAATCGATGACGGGCGGCACCGCGACGAGCCGGCGCGCGATCTGGGCGAGCAAGAGGGCCGCCGCCCCGATCGTCCGCGCGAGGGACAGGAACGCCGCCCCGGCGGCCTGCGCGGTCGCCTCGACGCGGCCCGGCTCGGCGGCGGCCGGTGCCTGCGGGGCGATCGTCGACATCGGCCGCGCACGTTACTACAGCCCGAGCCAGTCGACCGCGGTCGCCGCGACGAACTGCGCCGCGATCCCGAGCGCCTCGACGGTCACCAGCAAGGCGAAGCCGATCGCGAACCCCGTCACGCTGGCGCGCGTCTTGGTCCAGTGGATGGCGAGGGCGAGGGGGTGCACGCCGAGCATCCAGAGGCCCAGGATGGCGCCGTCGCGCGAAGATGGCGGCCAGGCGCGCGCGAGCTGGTCGCCGGTGAGACGGCGCTCGTCGCGCACGATGAGGACGGCCGTCGCCGGCAACGTCACGACCCAGTCCGCGATCACCTGCACGAGCTCGACGTTGCCCGGGGTCACGGTCCGCTCTTGCCGGCGTCGGGCGCGATCGAGCCGGTGATCGTGATCCCGACGTGCAGAATCATCGTCCGGCGCTGCACACCGTCGGGCGGCGCGTCGCTCGAGACGACCATGGTGGTCGTGCCCTCGAACGTCGTTTGCGGGACGACGCGCGAGCGGTCGAACGTCGACTTGCCATCGCCCGAGGCGAGCATCGAGTCCATGCGCGCCTGGGCGTTCGGCGTCCCCGGCGTCGGCAGGGGTTGCGACGGCGCCGTCTGCGCGAGGACGTCGTCGAGCCGGCCCCCCGTGCGACCGAGATCGAGCAGCGTGAAGGTGTCGGTCTGAGTGAGGCGCGTGTCCCTCGACGAGAGCTGCGAGAGCTTCTCCCACCGCGCGCCGCGCCCGACGGCCTCCTCGGGGAAGGGTGCAGCCAAGTCGCGCAGGGTCTGGCGGACCTGCTCGATCATCTGCCCGCTGCCGCCCGTCCCCGCCTCGGGCAGCGACGCGGCGTCGATGGCCAGGGCCGTCGTCAGGCCGAGCGCGTTCATCGTGGCCGTCCCCGCGAGGTGCTCCACCGCGACCACCTCCGCGCGCATTCCGTCCGCGACGGACGCGTTGGCGCCGGTGCTCTCGGCGACCTGCGTCGAGACGACGTGCCAGGCGTAACTGAGGTCCCCGGCCGGCGAGACGCTCTGCGGCTCGATCGCGACCGCGATGCGCACGGGCGGTAGCGACATCTCCGGCGTCACCGTCCCGCCCGACTCGGTCGACGCCGCCGTCCGGAGCTCCATCACGAGGCGCTCCGGCCGATCGGCCCGCCACGTGTAGCGGAGCCTCTCGCGCGGGACGCTGCCCGGATCGAGGACCCTCACGCGCGCCGCGGCGGCGGGGGCGAGCCCCGCGTCCAAGGCCCGCTCCGGGCCGATGGCCACGGCTGCCCCACCGTCCAGGACCCCGGAGCCAAGCTCGGGCGCGCCGCCGTCCGCCTCGACCCCCGCGCCTCGCGAACACCCCACAAGCAGCACCAGACAGGCCCCGAAGAGCGCGCCCGCGCCCGCGTTCGCGCCCGCGCCCGCGCCCGCGCCCGCGCCCGCGCCCGCGCCCGCGCCCGCGCCCGCGTTCGCGCCCGCGCCCGCGCCCGCGCCCGCGCTCACAGCGGCCCCTCCGTTAACCCATGCACGAACTGCCTTACCCGTGGCTCCGTCGCCCCCCGCGCCTCCTCCGTCGTCCCATCGAAAATGAGCTCCCCGCGGTAAAGCATCCCCACTCGGTCGGTCACCGTCAGGAGGCGATCCAGATCGCTCGAGACCATGACGACGGTGGATCCCATCCCTCGCTGCTCGGCGCGCAGTAGGTCGAAGATCTTCTGCGACGTCACCGGATCGAGACCTGCCGCCGGCTCGTCGTAGAGCACGATGGGCGCGCGCGTGACGGTGGCGCGCGCGACGCCGACGCGTTTCTTCTGGCCGCCGCTCAGGCTGGCCGGCATGCGCGGCTCGAACCCCGGCAGCGATACGCACGCGAGCCGCTCGGCCACACGCGCCCGCACCTCGTCCTCGGGCGGCGCATAGAGCCGGCGAAGAGGGAAGGCGACGTTGTCGAACACGGTCAGGTGATCGAAGAGCGCGTTGTTCTGGAAGAGCATCCCGATGCGCTTGCGGATGTCGTGAAGCTCGAGCTCGGACGCACCCGTCACGCGATCGCTGCCGATCTGGATGACGCCCTCGTCGGGGCGCATCAAGCCGGCGATCATCTTGAGCAGCACGCTCTTGCCGCTCGCGCCGGGGCCCATGAGGCCATAGAGCGTGCCCTCGGGCACCGTCAGGCTCACGTCACGAAGGATCGCCGAGGTGAGCCGCGCGTGCGCGGTCGCGCTCTGGCCCGGGCGCGGCGCTGCCCACTTGGTGAGGCCTTCGACGTGGATCACGGCGTGGACGGCGGAAGGCGTTGCATCGTCGGCGCTTCAGCCTTCCGGCGAGCCGTCCCGGAGAAGGTCGCCGCGCGCGACCTTGAGCCGCGAGAGGCGCGTGTAGAGCACGAGCGTGAGGCACGCCAGGACGGCCACGAGCGCGATCAGGCCGACGAGGGCGGCCCGCAGCTCCCTCGACGAGCCGCGCGATGGGCGCAGCACGTCAGAGGGGCCAAGCCGCGCGGGAGCGTCGCCGGCGAAGGCCAGGTCGCGCGTCTGTGCCACCATGACGACCACGACGTCCGTCGTCAGCAGCCCCGGCACGGCCCCGGCGACGAGGCGCTGCACGGCGTCGGCACTGAGGGGCGGCGTGGCGCCTCGGTGCTCCAGAAGGACGCTCGCGGATCCGCGCGGCGGCGCCAGATCGGAGCCGAAGCCCCCCGCGAACGAGGTCGGCCTGAGGGGCGAAGGCGCGGGTACGTTGAGGTGCACACGCGCTCGGAGCACCCCCTCGATGCCCTCGAGGGATCGCTCGAGCTCCCCGGCCATGCCGGCGACAAGCTGCGCATGCTCCGCGAGCTCGCTCGGTACGAGCGCGCCTTTGCCCATCGAGTCGAGCACGGTGGGCGGACTGCTCCGAGGCAGGTCCTCCGCGCGAAGGACCGCCAGCGCCCGCGGCAGGTCGTCGCGGAGGACGCTGACACGCCACCGCCCGTCGGCGGCTGGGTCGGGCTCCTTGGTCGCATCCACGCTCGAGCGGTCGAGCGCGACGAAGACGCGATTCGCCTCGCTGTCGTCGAGCCCCCCGGCCACGGGCACGCCGCACGCCGCCGCGCACGGCAGGACAGCGAGCAAGAAGAGCACGTGGCGTCGCAAGGCGGGACCTTCGTATCGCTGAAACGAGGCCGCCTCAAGGTCGGGCAGGATGGTCGCCTCTTGCGAAAAGGAGCGGTGGATGCTACGGAGCATAGCGATAGCTCTCGTGCAGACGTTTCGCCTGGGGGCGTCACGTCCAGCCCCGAGCTTCCGGTCGCGGGCGGGTCGACGTTTCGGTCGCGGACCCATCCCGACGGCGGGCCAGGTTCGGCTCCGCCTCTTGCTCCGAAGGACCACCGTGGACACGCGACCACGCCACGACCACGCACAACCAAGCAGCCAAAGGGCGCGCCCCGCGCGCAGGTTCATTCTTGGCATCTCCTTTCACAGAAGCACTTTCAACCCTCAATGATCGAGCACTGCGGCGTTTGCTCGGTGCCCGTGCCTATCTCCGCGGCTATGACTACGTGCGTCGTCACGCCGTCGACGGCGTCGTCATCGAGGACGCTGGCGCCCGCGGCCACGTTCGGGGGACCGAAGCCGAGCCGTACAACGTCACGCTCCAGCTCACCCCGTCGGGGTTCACGTCGACCTGTACGTGTCCCGCCTTCGCGTCGAGCAACGGCGGGCACTGCAAGCACGTCGCCGCGCTGCTCATCGCGCTACGCGATCAGGCTCGTGGGGGGCAGCGGCGCGTCGCGCCGGCGTCTCAACCGCAGACGAACGGTGTGCACTACACCGTTCACGGCGGGACGGTCCACGTTGCAGGCGTCGATGGCGAAGGACGACGCAGCAAGCGGGCCCGCGCGCGCGCCATGAAGGCCGCCCACCACGCCGCCGCGCTGCCCCCGCGTGCCATACCCTCCAACGGGCTCTCCAGCGAATCGGGAGTCGACGCCTGGCTCCGCGAGCCGATGCCCCCGGCGCCCAAGCAGATCGAGTATCGCCTGCAGGTCAAGCAAGTCGGTCAGAGCGGTGCGGGCGCCGGCGGCAGCCTCACCATCACGCTGCTAAATCCCGAGACGCGCGTCCCTTTGTTGCCGAGCGCGCTGCTCGTGGCCCAGGACCAGCACCCGACGGCCGACCGCGACGCGATCCGTCTGCTCGCGCGTTTCGAGAACACGGGCCCGCGGCGCGTCGGGATCGACGTCCGGGGAGAAGACGCGAGCGATCTCCTGCCGCTGCTCAAGGGCCGCCGCGTCATCGTCGAGCCGCAGATGATGGAGCTGCGCTTCGGCGACGAGCCGCTGCGTCCGCGCTTCGATCTCGAGCTGTCGCCCGATGGGTCGCAGATCGTGGTCAAGACGTCGTTCCAGCGTCAGGGCGATCCCCGTCGCTTCACCACGACGAGCGGCGCCTGGTTCGAAGGCAGCCCCGGGTGGTACGTGGACGCGCAGGAAGGCTGGGCGCGGCCCATCGATCGGCGCGTGTCGCCGGCCGCGGTGCGCAGGCTGCTGCGGCTGCCGGTGATCACCGAGCGCGTCGATCGGCTCCCGGAGCTCGTCATGCACGGGCTGCCGAAGGTCGCGCTCGAAGTGGGGGCCGAGCTGCCAGAGCTGTCGCAAGTGGCGGACGTGGTGGACCTCGAGCCGACGTTTCGTCTGGCGGCGGGCGGTACGCTCGTCGAGGCTCAAGTGGGTCTTCGCGCGGCATACGAAGACGTCGAGGTTGACGTGCGCGCCGACGGGATGACGCTTCCGGTCATCGTCAAGCCGCCGTTGGCGGCCGGCGCGGCCGGGTCTTCGGGCCGGGGCGATGGCTCCGCGGTCGTGAGCCGCCGGGCGCGCTGTATCCGCTGCGACATCGCCGCGCAGCAAGACGCGGCGGCCAAGCTTCGGAGTCTGGGCCTCGTGCCCGCCGAAGACGGCAACAAGTTCGTCGCGCGCGGAGACGATGCGATCCGCTTCTGGACCGAGGGCATCGGGTCCCTGCCGGACGGGTGGGATATCTTCGTGCCGGACGATCTCGTCGACGTGCAGGTCCGCGACGAAGCCCTCGGGGCCAACGCGCGCGTCGCCAGCGGCGTCGACTGGCTCTCCTTGCGGCTGAACTTCGAGAGCGAAGGGGTGGCCGTCACGCAAGAAGAGCTCGCGCGGTGCCTCGCCGAGGGCCGGCGCTACGTCAAGCTCTCGGACGGCACGTTCGCGCGGATCGACCCGGCCAAGGTGCGCGAGGTCTTGCAGCGCCAGGCCGACATCCTCGCGACGGGGGGAGGCAACGGGGCGCGGCTCCCGCTCTCGCAGGCGGGCCGGATCGAAGAGCTGCTCGCGCAGGTCGGCCGCTCGAACGTGTCGGGCGACACGAAAGAGCTCTTCAAGAAGCTCAAGGACATCGACGAGATCAAGGGCACGCGCAAGCCGCGCAACCTCAAGGCGCAGCTCAGGCCCTACCAGGAGCAAGGCTTTCAGTGGCTCTGGTTTCTCCACGAGATCGGCAGCGGCGGCGTTCTGGCCGACGACATGGGCCTCGGCAAGACCGTGCAGACGCTCGCGCTCTTGCTCGCCGTGAAGAACGAGGACGCCAAGGGCGAGGGCAAGCGCAAGCCGTTCAAGGCCCTCATCGTCGCTCCGACGAGCGTCGTGACGAACTGGCTCCGCGAGATGGACCGGTTCGCTCCCTCGCTGCGGCACGCGCTGTGGCACGGCGCCGAGCGCAAAGAGCGCCAGGACGAGCTCGAGGACGCCGACGTGGTCGTCACGAGCTACGCGCTCCTGCGCCGCGACGAGGAGATGCTCAAAGAGATCGACTGGCGCTACGTCATCGTCGACGAGGCCCAGCAGATCAAGAACCCGATGAGCGCCACGGCGCGGGCCGCCAAGCGCCTCAAGGCCGACCGGCGCCTCGCGCTCAGCGGCACGCCGGTGGAGAACCGCCTCAGCGAGATCTGGTCGATCTTCGACTTCGTGTCGCCCGGTCTGCTCGGCCCCCTCGACAAGTTCGAGGAGCGCTACTCGCGGCCGATCGACGCGGGCGACCGGAGCGCGGCCGAGCGCCTGCGCGCCACGATCCACCCGTTCATCCTTCGCCGCACCAAGGCCGAGGTCGCGCGCGACCTGCCCGAGAAGATCGAGACGGAGCAGTTCTGCGAGATGGTCGGCGAGCAGGCGGCGCTTTACGGCGCGGTCCTCAAAGAAGTGCGGGCGCAGGTCATGGGCGAGGTCGAGCGCCAAGGCGTGGGGCGCAGCCACATCCAGATCCTGGCCGGCCTGACGCGACTGCGGCAAGCCGCGTGCGATCCTCGCTTGCTCGGCCTGCCGCGCCAGTTCGGCGACGACGACTCGGGCAAGCTCGTGGCGCTGCGGGAGCTCGTACAGACGAGCATCGCCGGCGGACACCGCGTCCTCGTGTTCAGTCAGTTCGTCAGCATGCTGCAGATCATCAAGCGCGCGATGGACGAAGACGGCGTCGCGTACGAGTACCTCGACGGCTCGACGAAAGACCGCCAGGCATGCGTCGAGAACTTCCAGCGCGAGGACGGGCCGCCCGTGTTTCTCATCTCGCTCAAGGCGGGCGGCAGCGGGTTGAACCTGACCGCCGCCGATACGGTCATCCACTTCGACCCGTGGTGGAACCCGGCCGTCGAGGATCAGGCGACCGACCGCGCGCACCGGATCGGCCAGACGAAGGTCGTGACGACCTACCGCCTCGTCGCCAAGGGCACCATCGAGGAGAAGATCCTGGAGCTCGGCGACAAGAAGCGCGAGCTCGTCAGCGCGGTGCTCACCGAAGACATCGGCGGCGCCAAGAAGCTGACGAAGACCGACCTGGAGGATCTGTTCAAGTACGACGGTTGAGCGGTACGCTCCCGAGGACCATGATCTGGCTGTCGAACTCCACGGTGGCTCGGCTACGTGACAAGCTCCGCCTCCGGGGGCAGCGGCAGAGCATCGCGGCGGTCGGCGGCGACCTCGAGGCGCTGGAGGCCGCGGCGGTCTCCTCCCAGTACGGGCCCATCTGCGAGGCGATGTACCTGATGATGTCGGCCGACGGCACCGTGTCGCCCGAGGAGCGTGAAGTGCTGCGGGGAGCGCTGCGCAACCTGTCGGAGGACTCGATCCGCACGGGGCAGATCGACGCGATGCTCGACGCCGCGGCCAAGGGGGTCGCGGAGCAGGGCCGCGACGCGCGCCTTCAGGAGGTCATCGACCAGCTCGAGGGCGACCCGGCGCGGGCCGAGGTCGCGTTCGTGCTGGCGGCGGCGATCGCCTTCGCGGACAGCGCAATCGCCGACGAAGAGAACGAGACGCTCGATCGATTCGCCGAGGGTCTCGGCATCGACGAGGCGCGCGCGAACCAGCTCCTCGACAGCGTCGAGGCAGACCTCGCCCAGCGATCGCCGTAGGTCGCCCGTCTCCCCTAGAAGCCGTCGTCGTACTTGCCCTTGCCTGAGGCGGTGGGCGCGGGCGGAGGAGGCGACGGCGCCGGTTCGGGGACGACGGCGGGCGGCGGAGGGGAGGGCGGCGGCACGGGGGCTGCCGCCTGGGCCGGCGGGGCCTCTGGCGACGTCGTCGAAGGCTCCGTCTCGGTCGAGTCATCGGACGAGGTGGGCCTGCTCGGCCTCGGACCGGGCGCCCAAGTCGGTGCCCGGCGGCTCTGTTGCGGCGGCGGCGGGGCTGGGGTGGAGGCCTTCGGCAGGGAGCTCGCCGCCACCGTGGCGAGAAGGGGCCACGACGTGCTGTCGGCCGGCGGGGGCGAGGCGGCGAACGCGTTCTGCGAGGGGTTGGAGGTCTTCGCCGCCGTGGGCGTGGGCATCACCATCATGGAGGGCGACGCGGCCGAGGGCTTGTTCTCGGGCCGAAAGACATTCGAGGCGACCCCGGCTCCAATCGCCGCCATGACGACCACCGCGCCCACCACGGCGACGACACCCCAGCGCGGACGAGCCGCTTGGGTGGACGTCTCCAGGGCCGCGGAACCGAGCGTCGCATACGACGATGCCTGCGGAGGCGGAGGCTCGGAGACACGCGGCGTCAGCCTGGCGAGCATCTCGAGCGAGGGCGGCTTTGCGGCGGGCGCCTCGGCCACGGTGCGGTTCACGAGCGGGATTGGGCTGGGCAGCGCTCCCGAGCTGGGGGGCGGCCATGGAGGACTCGCGATGACGGGCCCCGGCAGCACGCTCGACGACCGTCGGTCCATGGGCGGCCGAAGGGCCTCTTCGGCCTGCTGGCGCTCCGAGGCGGCCGCGAGCGCGATCTCGATGGTGTGACGCCGCCGCTCGACGCGGTCGGACACGTGCTCGGCCGCGAACGCCGCCACGTCGGCGGCCGTCGCCATGTTCTGCGACGAGATCATCGCCCGCTCCAGGCCATCGCGCAGATCCGCCGCCGTCGCGTGCCGCTGTTCGGGGGCGAACGACAGAGCCCGGCGGACGATGGCCGCGATCGACGGGTGCACCGTCGAGGGGAGGGGCATCGGCGGGCGCCCCGAGCCGAGCAAGTTGAGCGTCGCGAGCGGGTTGTCGGCGTCGTACGGCGGCCGCCCGGAAAGCAGCGCGTAGAGCACGGCGCCGATCGCCCAGACGTCGGCGCGACGATCGAGCGGACGGCCGAGCGCCTGCTCGGGCGCCATGTACTGGATCTTGCCCTTGAGGACCCCGGAGCTCGTTTCGGCTTGCGCGCGCGACTGCGCCGTCGCGATGCCGAAGTCGATGAGTTTGGCGACGCCCTTCGTGCTGACGAGGATGTTGTGGGGGCTGACGTCGCGATGCACGATTTCGAGCCTGCGGCCCGACGAGTCTTTCATCTCGTGGGCTTCGTGCAGGCCCGCGCAGGTGTCCGCCAAGACCCGCAGCAGGATGCCCGTCGGGATGCGCATGCCCTTTTTGGCGCAGGCCCGGTTGATCTTCGAGAGCGCGTCGCCTTCGACGTACTCCATGGCGAGGTAGAGGATGTCGTGCTCCTCGCCGAGATCGAAAATCTGCGCGACGTTGACGTGCTCGATGCGCGAGGCGATGCGGGCCTCGTCGAGGAACATCTCCTGGAAGCGCGCGTCGGCCGCGAACTTGGGGAGGATCGTCTTGATCGCGACGACCTTCTCGAACCCGTGTTTTCCGCGCTGTCGCGCGACCCACACGCTCGCCATCCCCCCTTCCGCGATGGGACAGAGGAGCTCATAGCGGTCGAGCTTGTAGCCCGGCGCCAGAGGAGAGGCGTTGATGGCGTCGCCCGTCACAGATGTCTTGCGGAATAGTAGCGCGGTTTTCGACCCGGCGGTCCAGAAGCGCGCTGCCCAAACCCCGTCAACACACCTGCGCAGGCGAGCCGGGTTCCTGGTCAGTGGGGGGAGGTGGTGTGCGCACTCGAGGCTGCCGCGTCACGTCAAAACGGTGTCACGGGGAAATCTTCGCCTGGGCCGTGACGCGCTGAAGCACCTCGTCGAACATCGCGGGTGTCAGCTTGCCGGTCTGTGTGTTCTGTTGACTCACGTGATAGCTGCCGAACAGAGGCGGCGCCGAAGCGGGAGCGGCGAAGTCGGCGCGGGCGCCATGGGCGAATGCGGGGCGAGCCGGGTGCGGTGGGGCGCCCCTTCGGCGGACGTGATCGACGTAGGCGCGCCAGGCGATCGCCCCCAGCGCGAGCACGGCGCGAAGGCCCGGAAGCGCGAGCACTTCGGCATCGATGAAATGGGCGCAGCGGGCGATTTCATCCCCGGCGGGCGCGTTGTCCGGCGGCACGCAGCGGACCGCGAGCGAGACGTAGACCCCGCGCATCACGAGGCCGTCGTCGAGGGCCGTGCTGGATGGTTGGCTCGCGAGCCCCGCCCGATGGAGGGCGGCGAAGAGGAAGTCGCCGGAGCGGTCGCCGGTGAAGACGCGGCCCGTCCGGTTGGCGCCGTGCGCGCCGGGCGCGAGGCCGAGCACGAGGATCGCGGCCCGGGGATCGCCGTATCCCGGCACGGGGCGGCCCCAGTACGCGCACGCGCGGTGACGGGCGACCTTGCGCCGGGCGACCTCCTCGCGCCATGCGACCAGGCGGGGGCACGCGCGGCACCGCACGATCTCGTCGTTCACGCGCTGCAGGGCTATAGCCACGGCGGCCAAGAGACCATGCCCGCCGACGATCGCAACCCGGCCGTGCGGCGCGCCGTCCGTGTCCTCTTCATCAACGACACCGCGCGCAACGGGGGGCCTGGGCGAAGCCTGCACGCGATCCTCAAGTTCGTCGATCCGAAGGCCGTGCATCGGGCCGTCGTGCTTCCCCGGCCGGGGGCCATTTCCGAGCTTTTGATCCGCGACGCCGTCGCCGACGAGATCCACTACGAGCCCAACCTCGTCGAGAACCCGATCGAGCCCTGGGACCGCGCGATGGGGCGGGTCGACTTCGACGCCCCCATGCTGCTCAAGGCTCTTCGGCTCGGGGGCAACGTGGTCAAGGCATCGCGTGCGCTGGTGCGGCTCTCGGGCCTGGTGCGGGGCGGGGGCTTCGACCTCGTTTACTGCAACGGCACGAACGCTGATTTCGCCGGCGCGGCGCTTGCGCGTTTCACCGGCGTCCCCGCGCTGTGGCACGTCCGGTACACGTCCGTTCCGCGCGCGGTGGCGGGACTGCACCGCCGACTGAGCGCCGCGGCCGGCGTGCGGAGGATCGTGTGCGTATCGCGCGCCGCGGCGGCCCAGTTCCCTCACTGCGCCGAGAAGGTCCACGTGGTCCACAACGCGCTCGACATCGCGGCCTTCGACCCGGCCGAGGTCCGCGGCACCCTGCGCGCGGCGCTCGGGCTTCCCGAGGGCGCGATCGTGTTCGGGAGCCACGGGCGCGTCTTGCGACGCAAGGGCTACGTCGAGATGGTCCACGCGGCGCGGGCGATGCTCGACCGCATGACGCCGGCGGAGCGGTCGCGTGTCGCGTTCGTCGTCGTCGGCGATACACCCGAGGACTTCCGCGTGGACCACGTCGCCGAGTGCCGGGAGCTCGCGTGTCGCCTGGGCATCGAGGCCAAGTTTCACATGCTCGGTTTCCGGGCCGACGTGCGCCCGCTCGTCGCCGACTTCGACGTGGCGGTGGTCCCGAGCGTCTATGCCGACCCGCTCCCCCGTGCCGTCATCGAGTCGATGGCCCTCGGCAAGCCGGTCGTCGCCTTCGCCGTCGGCGGGGTCGTCGAGATCCTCGACCACGGGGTGACAGGAGAGCTCGTCCCCTTCGAGCACGATCCCTCCGGCCAAGGTGCGTCGCCCGTGGCCGTGGAGCGACTGGCGCAGGCCCTGATGCGCTACGCGCGCGACGGGGCGATGCGGGCGGCGCAAGGTCGAGCCGCGCGGGCGCAGGCGATGGCTCGCTTCGACGCGCGGGCGCACGGCGCGCGCATCCAGCGGGAGATCGTGCTCGCGGCGCGGCCCGGCCTGCACGGGGCGGTGTAAGTGGCGGTGACGTCGCCCGCTCCATCGACGGCCGGCACGTCCGCGTCCTCCAAGGGCGACCCGCGGCGCTCGGCTCGAGCGGTGGGCAGGCTCGTGGACTTCAGCGGTCGGCACCCGGTGGCGGTGCTCCTGCTCGCGGCGGTCGCCCTCTCGGTGAGCTGGTGGTTCGCGCTCAGGGTTCTCCTGCACCCACACACCGATCTGCGTGAGCTCTTGCCGCGGGACAGCCCCGGGCTCCAGGCCTTCGAGCACCAGCTCGGCCGGGTCGGCGGAGGAGCGACGCTGCTCGTCGTGGCCGAGTCGCCGTCGCGGGAGCAAAACGAGCGCTTCGTCGACGACCTCGCGCGCCGGGTGCGCGCCCTCGAACACCCGCAAGACGAACACCGTGCCTTCCCGCCCCTCGTTTCGTACGTCGAGAGCGACGCCAAGGACGTGCACGCGTTCTTCGAGGCGAACAAGTGGCTCTACGCCGACGCCGGCGATCTGGCGCGCGCGGACGACACCCTCGACTTCCAGATCGCGGTGCGCAGCGGGTTGGTCGCCGACCTGGGCGAGGAAGAAGCGCCCGGGCGCGATCGGAAGCAACCAGCGCTGGGCCTCGACGCCTACCGCGATCGATGGGAGGCCAAGGCCCGCGAACACGACGACTTCCCGAGGGGGTACTTCGAGTCTCCAGATGGAACGCGCATCGGCCTTCGCATCGTGTCCGTCACCACGGGCATGGGGGACGCGGGCGGCGACCAGCTCCTGCAGATCGTCCACGGCCTCGTCGACGAGCTGCGCCCGCCTTCCTACGAGCCCTCGATGCGCGTGGGCTTCGCGGGGGACATCCCGAACGCCGAGGCCGAGAAGGACTCGATTGTCAGCCAGGCGGCGTGGGCCACGGCCATTGCCTTCGCGCTCATCGTCGCCGGCGTCGTGTGGTTCTTCCGGTCGCCCTGGGCGCTGGCCGTCATCGCCTTGCCCGCGTTCCTCGGCGTCGGCGCCGCCTACGCGTTCGCCTATTTCCGGTTCGGCTACGTCAACACGACCGGGATGTTCCTCGGCGCCATCATCCTGGGCAACGGCATCAACTACCCGATCATCCTGCTGTCTCGGTACCGCGAGTTTCGGGCCCGCGGACTCGACCCGGCCACAGCGCGGCGCCAGGCGGCGGAGAACGCGCTGCGTGCGGAGTTCGTGGGGGCGTGCGTCGCGTCGATCGCCTACGGGTCGCTCACCGTCACGCAGTTTCGCGGCTTCAGCCAGTTCGGCTGGATCGGGCTCGTGGGCATGTTGCTCGTGTGGGTCGCGATGATCCCGTGCGTGCCCGCGCTGCTCGTCGCCATCGAGTGGATCCAGGCGCGGCTCCCGCCGGCCCTGCGCGATCCGGCCCCGCGCCTGGGCCACGACGGTCGCGGCTCCGTGACCAGGACGATTGCGCGCGCGACGGAGCGGGCTCCGCGCTTCATCGTGGCGCTGGCCGTGCTGCTGACGGTCGCGGCGGCGTGGCGCATCCCCGCATTTCTCCGTGACCCCTGGGAGTACGACTTCGACCGCCTCGGCTCGCGCGGGAGCAAGCAGGGCGGGGCGGGGGAGTGGTCGAACAAAGCCG
>Ga0302326_10001937_pt1 | contig 51614 bp, 46 predicted proteins | sample Palsa_T0_3_FD_202264 | JGI IMG/M metagenome (GOLD analysis project Ga0302326, IMG submission 202264) | Peat permafrost microbial communities from Stordalen Mire near Abisko, Sweden - Palsa_T0_3 | ecosystem: Environmental > Terrestrial > Soil > Palsa > Peat permafrost | place: Sweden: Abisko...
CGTTTCCGAACACATTGATAAATTCGAGGCGTGGCGCGGCGCGCTCGAGGCCGGCTCGATTGTAAGTGACTTGCGCGAACAGTTTCACCAGCACCGCGAAACCTTGATTCGCGAACAATTAAGGGAAATGGAAGAAGTTTCGCCGCAGGAACGCGATCGCATCGCTCATATCACCGAGAAACTGATCGAGCGCCTGCTCGAGCAGCCGGAACAAAAAATGAAACACGGCCGCGGAATGCGCGGCAGGCTCGCGGGCCTGGAAGCGATGCGCCATCTCTTCGGGCTTGACGAGGAAAAGAAGTGAAGCCGCTGCGAATTGGGACGCGGGGCAGCGCGCTGGCGCTGTGGCAGACGAATCATGTCCGCTCCGCGCTCGATCAGACGTGCGGGCTCAATGCCGAAATCGTGATCATCAAGACTTCCGGCGATCAATTTGCAGCCGCACTGGTGGAACAAATCGGAGTGATTGGCGTCTTCACCAAGGAATTGGAAGACGCGCTGCTCGACGGGCGCGCGGACCTAGCCGTCCACAGCATGAAAGATGTGCCTACGGAATTTTCCCCCGATTGTACGATTGCCACGGTGTTTAAGCGCGAAGATCCGCGCGATGCTCTCGTTTCTTTTGGTGGCGAAACGCTCGAGAATTTGCCGCGCGGCGCGCGCATCGGCACGAGCAGCTTGCGGCGGGCTTCGCAATTGCGCTTGTTTCGGCCGGACTTTCAAATCGTCGAGATACGTGGGAATGTCGACACCCGGCTCCGCAAGCTGGCCGAAGGCGCGTACGATGCCATCGTGCTGGCCAAGGCCGGCATTGACCGGTTGGGATTTTCCTCGCGGATCACCGAAGTTCTTTCTCCGGAAATTGTGCTCCCAGCCGCGGGGCAGGGTGCGCTGGGGGTTGAGTACGTTGAACGGCGCACGACTGAATTCGAGCTCTTGAACAATTTGGTTCATCCGGACACCATGCGGGCGGTAACGGCGGAGCGCGCGTTGCTCGCGGAAGTGCAGGGCGGGTGCCGCCTGCCGCTCGGCGCGTGGGCACGAATGGAAGAGGGAGAGATGATTCTGGACGCCTGCGTGCTTTCGACGGACGGCTCGGAAAGTATTCGCCGCCGCGGGAAAAAAATCTGTGCGAACGTCTCGGACGCCGAATCTCTGGGCCGTGAAATCGCGGGCGAGCTTCTCGGCGCGGGAGCCGACCGGCTTTTGCAGCTTGCGGGCAGGTCCGTTGGCCAAGCATAGTCATCCGCTTGCGGGTAAAATTGTCGTCCTCACACGTGCGCCTGAACAATCTCAGGAATTGGCTGACGCGCTTGAAGCGCTCGGCGCGGAAGTCCGCGTGCTGCCGATGATCGCCCTGGTCGCTCCCGAGCGTTCCGGTGATTTAGATTCCGCTCTTTCCCGTCTTGCCGAATTCGACTGGATTCTTTTTACCAGCCAGAATGCGGTACGATTTTTGTTTCGGCGCGGATGCGAGCTGAAGAACAGGCGCGTTGTGCAGCCCGCTCGCCCCCTGATTGCGGCGATTGGCGCGGTCAGCGCACTGGCGGCCAGAAATCTGGACATCCGAGTGGATTTCGTGGCGACGACCCAGACCGGAGAATCATTGGCTCGAGAGCTTCGCGGCCAAATGAGCGGAGCAAGTGTGCTGCTGCCGCGCAGCGACCGCGCCGATGACCGTCTTCCGGCGATCCTTCGCGAATTTGGCGCAAAGGTGACCGAAGTGGTGGCCTATCGCACGGCTATCCCGGAATCGTTTGACTCCGCCGCTCTGGACGCAGTCAAACAGGCGCGGGTGGACGTGATTGTTTTCGCGAGCCCTTCGGCCTTTGACAATTTTCGGGTCGCGATCGCGCCGCTCGACCGAAAAGAATTGTCGAGTCGGGTTCATTTCGCCGCGATTGGCCCGACGACCGCGGCCACGATTCGCGAAGCAGGCGCTCGTGTTGCGATAGAATCAAGCGAACCGACACCCGCGGCGCTGGCGGCTGCCATCGCCGAACATTACGTGCACTCGCCCTGCGCATCGAGGCCAGCATGACTTTTCCGATTCATCGACCGCGCCGTTTGCGCCGCACCGAAGCGCTGCGCGGATTGGTGCGTGAAACAAAGCTTTCCGTCAGCAGCCTGGTGTACCCGATGTTCGCGCGCCCGGGCGTGAACGTACGCACGGAAGTCAGTTCGATGCCCGGCGTGTATCAACAATCGGTAGACCAGATCGTCGAGGAATGTCGCGAGGTTGTCGATCTTGGAATTCCCGCCGTGTTGCTTTTCGGGCTGCCCGAAAAAAAGGATGAACTCGGCAGCGAAGCCGCGGATGCGCGCGGCGCGGTGCAGCGCGCGGTCGAAGCGATCCGCAAAGCGAAGCTGAATCTGCTGGTGATCACCGACGTGTGCCTGTGTGAATATACGAGTCACGGGCACTGCGGCGTCATCCAGGATGACGAAATCCTGAACGATCCGAGCCTGGTCATCCTGGCCGATGCAGCGCTCTCCCACGCGCGCGCCGGCGCGGACATCGTCGCGCCATCCGACATGATGGATGGCCGCGTCGCGGCGATTCGCGAACGGCTGGATGAAAATAATTTCGGAGATGTGGCCATCATGTCCTACGCGGCGAAATACTGTTCCGGATTCTACGGGCCGTTTCGCGAAGCCGCTCGATCCACGCCGCAGTTCGGCGATCGCCGCAGCTACCAGATGGATCCCGGGAACGCGCGCGAGGCTTTGCGCGAAGTGGCCCTCGATCTCGAAGAGGGCGCCGACATCATCATGGTGAAACCCGCGCTGCCGTATCTTGACATCATTCAGAAGGTGCGGGAGCGATTCGACGTGCCGGTGTCGGCTTACAACGTGAGCGGAGAATATTCGATGGTCAAAGCGGCGGCGCGGAATGGCTGGATCGACGAGCAACGAATTGTGCTTGAAGTCTTGACCGGAATTCGGCGCGCGGGCGCGGAAATCATTTTGACCTACCACGCGAAGGATGCGGCGCGGTGGCTGCTCCAGGCATAGAACCCGGGGGCCAGACAAGATGGCAAGTGGCACAACAAAAGGCGCGAGTGAAAGGCAGCACGCCAACGCGCGCCCTCGTTCCGCGGAAATTTTCGAGCGTGGAAAAAAGACCCTGGTCGGCGGCGTAGATAGTCCTGTTCGCGCGTTCCGCGCCGTGGGTGGCACTCCTCTAATCATCGATCATGCGGCCGGAACCCGGCTCTACGACGTCGATGGCCGAGAATATCTCGATTATGTTTGCTCCTGGGGCGCGCTGATCCTGGGCCATGCTCATCCCGACGTAGTCACGGCGGTATCCGATCAAGCCGCCAAGGGCACCAGCTATGGGATGACCTCGCCGCTTGAAATTGAATTAGGCGAAAAAGTTGTGGCGGCAATTCCCTCGGTTGAAATGGTGCGGTTCGTCAGCTCCGGCACGGAAGCGGCCATGTCCGCCGTGCGGCTGGCGCGCGCCTTTGCCGCGCGCGACATGGTCATCAAATTCGAAGGCTGCTACCACGGACATTCCGACGGTTTCCTGTCGGAAGCCGGCTCGGGACTCGCCACTCTCGGAATCGCAGCCTGCCCGGGCGTACCGGAGGCGTTCGCCAGCCTGACCCTGAATACTTCATTCAACGATTTAGCGGGCGTCGAAAGTCTTTTCCGCAAGCATCCCAAAAAAATTGCGGCAATCATCGTCGAGCCGATTGCGGCAAATATGGGAGTGGTCGCGCCGTCCTCTGGTTTTTTGGAAGGCTTGCGGGAAATCACAAAGAGGGAAGGCGCGCTGCTGATTTTCGATGAAGTGATCACCGGCTTCCGCGTGGCGTACGGCGGCGCCCAGCACATTTATAAAATTGTCCCGGACCTCACGGTGATGGGGAAGATTATCGGCGGTGGACTGCCCGTAGCGGCCTACGGCGGCAAACGCGAAATCATGGAACGAATTGCGCCATTGGGCCCGGTCTATCAGGCTGGGACGCTGTCTGGAAATCCCCTGGCGATGCGCGCCGGCCTCGCGACGCTGCCGAAACTTGAAGCGCCTGGATTCTACGAGGCCCTGAACCGCAAGACGAAGCGGCTCGGCGAAGGATTGCGCGCGGCTCTCCAGGATTCCCGCGTGGCCGGCGTCGTGAATGTGGCAGGGTCATTACTCACGATTTTCTTTTCGGAAAATCCGGCGTGCAATTATCGGGACGCCCAGAAATCGGACACGGCGCGCTTCGGCGTATTTTTCCAGGAAATGCTCCGCCGCGGAATTTTTCTGCCGCCATCCCAATACGAAGCCCTCTTCGTTTCGGCCGCCCACACGGACTCCGAGATTGACGCTACCATCGCTGCCGCGCGCGAAAGCCTCGCAACCCTTCGCGAGGCCTGAGTCTTCCAGCGCCTTTTCCCGCCAAGTGAAAGAGCCTGATATTTCTTTTCGAAACCGCCTCGGTATGTCGGCAAAAAAAGCGAAACTACCGCGAAGCGAAGGTAGCGCGAAACCTCACCGGCAAGCCCACGCCCGCGAAAATTGAGATCACGCTGATTACCGCTGCGAGGAAACGCTTTTCCCGCCGCCAGCCTCGTGCCGATTGAAAAACGCCACATCGCCGCGTTGATCGGGTCCTAACTACCGTGATTTGATAGCGCGCCGGTATCAGGACGGATGGTACTGCCGTTGCTCTTTCCTCTTTGGGTCGTCATCAGCAGACGGCCAGGAGACCCCTTCCATGGTTCTTGCCGTAGCGGTTCTTTTGCTGCAATTTCAGGCCGTTCCGGCCGCGAAGTCGAGTGCCACCCCAAGTTCTTCGGCCACGCCAAGCCTTTCGGTTGCCCAGGGCGCGAGTTCTGTGGCGCCGGTCGCCGTAAAGCCCGATTTCATTTCCTCGGAAACCGAATCGTCTTCGACTCGCTTGAACGTAGGATCTGTTGAGCTGGTCGGTGAAGATTCCACCCCCGCTACGCTGCGCCCCGTTTCCCTGGGAGCATCCCAAAACGCGCAGACGTTCTCCACGATTCGAATTCCCGAAACAACAGCGTCGAAGGAAAATTCCATCGAGCGAGCGATTAACTCTCCCTCGCGCAAACAATGGATCTTACTTGCAGCGGTCGAACACGGCGCGGCCGGATTTGATGCCTACTCCACGAGACAAGCTGTGGGACACGGCGCGGTAGAGCAGGATCCGCTAATGCGCCCCTTCGCGGGTTCGCCGGCCATTTATGCCGCGACGCAGGTTGGCCCGCTAGTTTTCGATTTGCTCGCGCGGCACATGCAGCGCAGCGAATATCCGCTCGTACGTCGATTGTGGTGGATGCCGCAGACTCTGAGCGCGGGAGTTTCGATTTTTTCGGGCGTGCACAACTTGAATGTCGCGAGCGGGCTTCAGACAGCGGTGACGCGCCGGCGATAACGAACGGATAGGTTCTCCGGGAGAAAGAGTTTTGCGGGGCGCGCTACTTCGCTTTCGGGCGCTCCCCCTTTTTTGTGCCTGGACTGCGATTCCGTAGCTTGATCTATCTTGGCAAGCCCCCAGCCGCCTCCGCCGCGCTTGAGGACGCTCCCGCCATTCGTTTCGTAACCCACTCAGCCCCGCGCCGTGCCGCTTCTACCGCGCTCGGGAGCTCTGAAATCGGGCCGATCGAATCCGTGTTGGCAAAATAAATGCGGTCCAGCGGCTGGTTCGCGGCAGGAATCACTTTCGTAAAAGTTCCAGGCGTCGGTAGAAACATTGGATGGCCGCGCCTGTAGAAATGAACTTCAATCGGCTCAGCGGAATGGAATGCAGGTTGCAATTTGCGGAAGTCATCCAGAACCTTCATAGCTAATTGCTCGCAATCACGCACCTGCAGCAGTGTACTGCGCTGCGATTCGGGCAACGGTGTATAGAATGTCAAAACATTATTCTTCTGCACGTACCCTCGTTGTTTCTGCAAGACCCAATCCGCAACTATGAAATCGCTGAACGCATTTCCCGGGCACCAGGTGTCGTACGCGCGGTTGTAGATGGGCTTGTCAAAAATCATGTTGATCACCGGATAGGGGCAGTAGCGGTAGGCCAGCATCGCTTCCCGTTGCACGTCGGGCAATCCGGCGACGAGCCGCGCGGTGATGAATTTAGGCGTGGCCATGACGACATATCTTGCGGCCACCGTATGCAGCTCGTTTGCCAGGCTGTAGGCAACATGAACCTCGGATTTGTGCTGCGTGACCGAAACGATCGTCGCGTCGGCGATCATTTGCTCACTGTGTTTGGTTTGCAACGTCGCCGCGAGTTTGGCCGAAAGCGCTCCGTTGCCTCCAGGTAATGTTAATCGCGTGTCGACGGCGTTCAGATCCTTGAAGTCGTCCGCGGCAATCAGCAGGGACGTATCGTCTGATGACGCGCCCCAGTTCGACGGTCCGTAACTGTCCCACCATTGCTTGATTTCCGGGGCGTAATCCTTCAGATATTCGGAAAGTGCCACATTGTCGAGATGCTCCGCATCTTTCTCCGGATCGAGCTTCAGAAAGTCGTTCCGGAATTTCTCAAAACTTCCGCGAACCGACGCGGGGTACGGCAGTTGCTCGAGTCCGGAACGCCACAAATCCGGAATCCATTTCTGCTTGATGATGGAAGGGTCCGGGAAATCGATCGGCAGAAGTGTGAGGCCGACTTCCTGCGCCAACTGCTCGCTGACGGTTCCTTTATTGTCGAACGCGGAACCCGTCGCAAATCCTTGGCCGTGATATTCCTCGCGATACGCGTTGCCGCCCCAGTGCGGCTCCTTTTCCAGCAGAAGAAAATCGTGGTCGCGCAGGAAGTAGGCCGCGCTCAATCCACTGACTCCGCCGCCCACAATAACGACGTCGCAACGCTTCGTAACGGGCTGTGCGGGGAAGGCTTTTCCGTCGCGTACTTGATGGCAAATCTGAAAATGATCGCCATCCACTTCCGCGGCCACTGGATTTCCGCCTGCGAACAAAGATAGGTCCATCGGGCAGCCGGCAGCCACCGATCCAGACACGACAAACTTCAAGAACTCTCTTCGCGTTTCGGTCATACCACGTTTCCTTCACCGGCATTTGCCAGCGCCTCTGCAAGATTGGTTTTGCCGCGTTCCGAACGCGTCCGCAGGTGATACCAAATCAGAATCGTGAAGATCGAGAAAAGCAGCATCAGGGTCGAGATCGCGTTGATTTCAGGGGTAATTCCGCGGCGCAAACGCGACCAAATCTCCAGCGGCAGGGTATTGTCGCGGCCGATAAGGAAAAAGCTGACCGCGATTTCATCCAGTGACAATGTGAAAATCAGCAGTCCCGCGGCAACCAGCGACACCCGAAGATTCGGCAGCGTTATCTGCCAGAAGGTTCTCCAGGGGCTCGCGCCCAGATCGAGCGAAGCTTCCTCCTGCGTTCGTTCCAATTTTTGCAATCCCGCGAATATCTCGGTGGTCGCGACCGAGATCAGCGCGGTCCCGTGCCCCAAAGTAACCGTGATCAGGCTCAGCTTCATCCCGGCGGCGACAAAAAGCATCAGGAGCGAGAGTCCGGTGATGATGCCCGGCAGAATAAGAGGCAGCAGGACGAGCCGGCGAAAAAGTGCTTTTCCCGGAAAATTCGTGCGATCCAGCGCGAGGGCTGCGGGCAGGCCCAGGCCGAGCGCGATTGCGACAGCCGCCGCGGCGACGGTCAGGCTGTTCCGTACCGCATCCCAGAGCGCGCCGTCCGCGAAGAGCTGGCGGTACCACTCCAGCGTCCAACTCGAAGGCGGGAACCCTCCGACTCCCGAGCCACTGAAGGAATAAACGACCAAAACAATAATTGGAAGATAGAGAAAAGCGTAAACCAGCCAGGCGTAAATGGTCAGAACCGGATTGCTGCGCGTCGCGACGATTTCGCTCATGAGACTTTCAGCCTCTTTTCCAGGCGCTCGGTGGCGAAAAGCAAAGCCATAACGATGATCATCATGCACAGCGCTATCGCGGCGCCCAGCGGCCAGTTATAAGCGGCTCCAAATAACCCCACCACGATATTCGAGATCATGATCCCGCTTGCGCCGCCGACCAGCAGCGGCGCGAGAAAGTCGCCCAGCGTGAGTACGAAGGCGAACGTCGCGCCCGCGATGATGCCCGGTAGAGAGAGCGGAAGAATGACGCGGCGAAACGTGGACCACGGAGACGAACCCAGATCGTGCGACGCTTCGACCAGATTCCTCGGAATATGTTCGAGCGCGGCGTAAATTGGCAAGATCACGAACGGCGTGTAAATGTGCGTGAGGACCAGCACCACGGCGAACGGGCTGTACAGCAGAAATGGTAATGGCACCAGGGCAATTTGATGGCTGGCCCCAACATGCTGGTTGATCAGGTTCTGAATGCTCAAGAGCAGAGCAGTCGCGTGGGTAAAGTGCAGGACACCGTTTAGCACGCCATCTGTCCCGAGTATCGTCTTCCACGCGTATCCACGGACCAGGTAACTCGCCCACAACGGAATAATCACGAGTTGATACAGCAAATCCTTGCGTTTCGTGGCATGAAAGGACAAGTAGTACGCGAGAGGATAGCCGAGCAGCAGCGCGAAGAACGTCACGGCGGCGGCGATGCGCATGGAGCGGAGCAAAACGTCACGATAGAGAGGATTACGCGCCAACTCCCAATAATTGTGCAGGTTCCAGTTATGAACGACCGTTTGAATCGCGGAAACCGACCAGAAGCTGTAGCAAAAAAGAATTGCGTAGGGCACCAGCAGGAACGCCGTGACCCAGGCAATGGGCGGAATCGCTACCAGCAGTTTATAGGCTCGCGAATACACGTCTACTCGTCGCCTCCTTCGAGCACGCGGACCGCATCGTTGGCGTAGAATTCGAACTCGTGTTCACCGGAGAGCGGCCCGGGATTCGGCAGCCGCGCGCGAACCTTCGTCGCATTCCCGCAGTCAATTTCCAACATGTCCATGGCGCCGCCGAAGGCTTGGCTGTGAATCTTGCCGCGAAATCGTGCGGTTGATACGTCGGGCGCGGCAGTAAGCCCTGCAACGGTGGGCACCAGGCGAATACATTCGGGCCGCAGAGAATACGTCGCCGTGCCCGCTGGACCAAATGTGCGCCACACGATTGGGCCAGCGCTGGCGATCCCGTCGCGGACCTCCGCTCGCAGCAAGTTCGTCTGGCCGATGAATTGCGCCGCATAGGCCGTTGCGGGCTCGCCGTAGATTTCGCGCGGCTCGGCGATTTGTTCCAGATATCCGGCTCGCAATAGCGCGACGCGGTCGGAGAGCGCCATGGCTTCTTCCTGGTCATGCGTAACGAAAATGAAAGTGATTCCAACTTCTCGCTGCAAGGATTTAAGTTCGCCCTGCATCTGGCGGCGCAAATTTGCGTCCAGGGCGGACAACGGCTCATCGAGGAGCAACACGCGCGGACGATTCACCAGCGCGCGCGCCAGTGCCACTCTCTGCTGTTGCCCGCCGCTCAGGCGCGATGGCGCGGATTCCGCGAAGTCCGACATTTTGACCATGGCAAGCGCTTCGGCGACGCGATCGGGGATCTCCGCTTTTGGCGTCTTTTTTGCCCGCAAACCATAGGCGACGTTCTCGAACACCGAAAGATGCGGGAAAATGGCATAACTTTGAAAAACGGTGTTCACCTGCCGTTTGTGCGCGGGCGTCGCTTCCAGGCGAACTCCATCCATCGATATCTCGCCGCTATCCAAAGTCTCGAAGCCGGCGATGAGGCGCAGCAGTGTCGTCTTTCCCGAACCACTCTCTCCCAGTATTGTTAAGAACTCTCCGGCAGTGACCTCGAGCGATATTCCTCGCAAGACGGGTCGTGGCCCAAATCGTTTCACCACGTCGCGAATCGAAAGTAACGACGGATTCGCGCCTTCGCGCCTCGCAGTCGTAGCGCGCGTTTCGCGATTCGTCATGCCCAGCGCTCGCTAAAATCACGAATCACTGCGCAGCCTTCACTTCATTCCAGATTTCGTTGTATTTGTCGCGGCGAGGATAATTCTGCCAAAAATAAATGTGAGTCATGTACTCATCCACATTGTCCAAATGAAGAGACTTCCTCTGGGCATCGGTGAGCAGCGGCGCGGCCTGGGTATTTGCAGGATCGTATCCGGTGATATCGACGACCTGTTTTTGCGTCTTGGCTTCGATCATGTATTCGAGAAATTGCGTGGCCAGCTCCTTGTTCTCGCTCGCGGACGTAATCATCAGGTGGTCGATCCAGCCCGTGGTGTTTTCGACGGGAATGGTTTCGCCGATGGGGAATCCGAGCGCACGCAGCTGGTTGGTCATCAACGGCCAGCCCATCGCCGCCACGATTTCATGGTTCTGAAACAAATTGGTGAGCTCGCCGCCCGTGGACCAGAACTTACGGATATTCGGCTTCAGCTCGATTAATTTTTTCTTCACATTCTCCAACTCCTGATCGCTCAGGTTGTAAATGTGATCGGGGTCCGGTTTGTCGTAGCCCAGGACTTGCGCGGCCATGCAAATCGAAGAGAGTTCATCCCACAACGAGATTTTGTCCTTTAGCTTGGGGTCCCACAATGCCGCCCAGGATGCGGGAGCTTGTGGGAAAAAAGTGGTGTCGTAGAGCAGGGGATTCGGCCCCCATACAAAAGGAACTCCATAGACGCCGCCATTGACGCGCACCAGCGGCATCGCGCGTAACTTTTCCGATAGCTGCGGATAGCTGGGTAGTTTGGAGAGATCCAGCGGCGCGGCGAGACCGGAAGAAGCGATCATCGTGGCCACGTCGCTCGAGGGCGAGATCACGTCGTAATTGCTCGCGCTGCCGCCGCGAAGCTTCGCGACCAGTTCATCGCTGGAACCCATATAGGCTGCTTTGATCTTGCAGTGATGCGATTCTTCGAATCCGTGCACGAACGACGGATCCGCATAGCCTTCCCACACCAGCAGGCTAAGAGTCGGAATCTTGGCGCCGCAGCCGGCCAAGAAAATAGCGGCAAGGATGCCGCAGCCCGCCGATCCCAAAGCTCGAATCGTATTCGATGTGATAGTCACCGTGTAACTCCAGAGTTCTACAAATGAACGTGATCGTCGGCCATTAAAACGTCGGTGGCGTGTTCACCCATAGGACCAGAGCTTCTTTCTTCCCGGGATTCTTCCAGCGATGTTCGTTGCTGCTCTCGAAATAAAAGCTATCGCCCTGCTGCAGGCGCAGCCGTTCGCCATCGGCAAGCGAGATTTCCAGATTGCCGCGAAGGATATACAGAAATTCCTCGCCCTCGTGCGCGTAGGATTCTCCGCTGCCCGCGGAGGGTGCGATGCGAAATAAATGAGGCTCCATCATCGTATTGCCCCAGGAGAGCAGCTCCATGCGCACGCCCGGGCCGGCATCGAGAATCTTGCGCTCGTTCGGTTTCACTCGCCCCGGGTTCACGTCGCTTGGATTGAACAGAGAAAGAATATTGATTTGATAAAAGCGGGCCAACCGGCGCAAAGTAGCCACCGACGCGGTCATCTGTTCGCGCTCGATGGCGCTCAAGAAGCCGACCGAAACGCCCACGGCGCGCGCTACGTGCGACAGAGAGAATGATTTCCGCACGCGCAGGCGGCGCAAGCGCGGTCCGATGGCGCTCGCCGTTGGTTTCGAAGCGCCGGCCGTAAGAATTCCCTGGCTCTTGAGCAGGTGAACGATCGCCGGGGCGTTCAGTCCGCGTGCGCGGCGCAGAAATTGCGCGCGTTTCAGAATCCGCACATCGGCCCGCGAGTAGAGCCGATATTTGCTTGGAGTTCGAACGGGCGATACGAGTCCCAGATTTTCCCAGCCGCGAAGAATAGACGCAGAAACGCCGACGATTCGCGCGACGTCGCTGATGCGCAAGTAACCGCGCGTGTGGCGTTCCGGCGCGCGCCGCTTTTGGGACGTTCCCAAATCAGTTTCCCCTTGACAACGTACAGGCCATCTTCTAAGGTTCGCGGATTATAGTAAGGTTTTTTCGCAAGCTGCAACCGAAAACTCAAAGCTGGGCGCGAGGGGGAGTGGGGGCGCTAGCTTTATCCAAGGAGCGGCGATGACGCGGACGGGCTGGTTCGGGGTGTGCGTATTGGTGTTTGCGGGCCTGCTTGCCGGCGGCCCAGCCTGGGGTCAGACCAACGGTGAAATTCGCGGCACGGTCAACGACCCGTCCGGCGCCGTGGTGCCCGGCGCGACGATTACTGCCACCCTCACCGGCACCGAATCGGTTCGCTCCGTCACCTCGGACAAGGATGGCGCCTTCAGCATCCCGGAACTCGCGGTTGGCAGCTACGACGTCACCACCGAGGCGCCGGGGTTCAAGAAGTTTGTTACCAAGGATGTTGTGGTCTCGATCGGCCACGTGAATTTCATTTCCATCGGGCTGCAGGTGGGCGGATCAGCCGACACGGTCACCGTCGAAGCCAACGCGGTGCAGGTTGAGACCACCAGCACCCAGCTGGGTGGCGTCATGACCGATACTTCGATTCGCGAACTTCCGCTCAATACCCGCAACGCTTACCAATTGCTGCAACTGCAGCCGGGCGTGCAGTCCCAGGTAGGAGCTGATTTGTTTTATGGCAGCTCGGATCCGGGCGTCGTTTCGGTAAACGGCGGTCGCGGACGATCCAACAACTACATGGTCAACGGTGGCGATGGGAACGATTTGTTCGTGAACTCTCCCGCCATTCAGCCTTCTCCGGACGCCATCGAGGAGTTTCGCGTACTTACCAATACTTTCGACGCCGAATATGGCCGGAATTCGGGTTCGGTCGTGAACGTCGTTACGAAATCCGGAACGAATGCCGTTCACGGTGATTTCTACGAGTTCTTGCGCAATAACGTCCTAAATACGCGGGGCTATTTTGACGACACCGTTCCAGACTACAAACAGAATCAGTTCGGCGCGACGCTGGGTGGTCCGATCAAGAAGGACAAGACCTTCATATTCGGCTCATACGAGGGCAATCGGCAGATTCAAGGTCTCAGCTCGGGAACGGTGGTCGTTCCTTCACCGGGCCAAGCGACCGGCGATTTCAGCAACGAGGGAGGCCCGTTCTCAGGGATGGTGCAGGATCCGGCTTTCGCTACAATTCTTGCGAACCGAAATACCGGTGGCGGCCAGACGTGCGCGGCTGCGGTAGCCGCAAACGGAGGAGCTCCAATCGCGGTCGGTACTCCGTACATGAACATATTCCCCGGAAACAAGATTCCCACTGCATGCTTCGACTCGACCGCGCTCTCGCTGTACAACCAGTACGTCTCGCCCTATAGCGCCATTGCAGGGGCGGGTCAGCAATTAGCCGTTCTCGAAAACACGAACATACATTCGAACCAATTCACCCTGCGCTTTGACCACAAGATCAACGCCAACCAACAGTTCAGCGCGTACTACTATTTCCAGGATGGCGGTGAACTCGACCCATTCTCAACCTTTCAGGGCGCAGGCGCGGACTTACCTGGGTTCGGAGACGTCTTCGCAACGCGAACGCAGCAGTGGAACCTAAGCCACACATGGACGCTGGGTTCGACGGCCGTGAATGAGTTCCGCTTCAATTATTTTCGAGAGGGTGAAGGCAGCCTGAACCATCCGACGAATATTCTGGCGGGGGCCAACGGAATTCATGACGCCTGCGGCAGTGCTGTACCGGCGGCGGAGTGTTTTCAGGACGCGAATAACACCATCGCGAATCAGATCGGTATAGCTCCCAATCAGCCGATCGGGATTACGACGAACTTGCCAGGCCGGGAAGGCGTTCCATACATCACCACGAGCGGATTCTCGATTGGGAACAACCAGGAAGGAGAACTTCCCCAGGTTGGCAACACATTTCAGTGGACGGACAATTTCACTAAGACCTTCGGCAAGCATACCGCCAAGTTTGGCGTCGACGTCAGGCGCGCGCAGTTTAACCAATTTCTCTATTACGACATCAATGGCGCTTACAGTTTCACCTCCAGTGCGATTTCCGATCAGATTGGCTCCGTCAACGACTCGTTCCCCGCGTACTTTCTAGGAACGCCTAACACTTTTTCGCAAGGCGCGGCCCAAGGGGAAAACGACCGCAATACCGCTTTTTACTTGTTCGCGCAAGATAGCTACAAGCTCAAATCAAACCTCACCCTTAACTACGGGTTGCGTTGGGAGCTGAATACTCCCTTCTACGACAATGGGAACCGGCTGCAGACATTTCGGCCAGGACAGGCCACAACGCAATATCCGTGCTGGCTCTCTCAAGAAAATGCCGCGACTTTAGGCCTGAATCCCGGAGATTGCGGCCAGGGGAGCGGAACCAACAACGCGATTTTCCCGCTGGGTCTCGTTTTTCCCGGCGACCAGGGCGTTCCGCGCGGCCTGACTTCGACGGACTGGAAGGCTTTCGCGCCACGAATCGGTATTGCCTACAGCCCGGCCACAACCGAAGGATGGATGGGCAAGCTTTTCGGCGGCCCCGGGAAATCCAGTATTCGCGCCGGGTACGGCATATTTTACAACCCCATCGAACAACTCGTACTCGAGCAGTTCAGCGCCGAACCGCCATTTGGCGGCAGCTCTTTCCTTTCTAGCCCCCTGTTTAACACTCCTTACTTGTCCCAGTCGGGCTCGGTCAGTCCCAATCCTTTCGGGGGCGTCATCAACCAAACCCCGCAGACACCCTGCGCGGTGGACACCCCGGGAGGTCCGAATGGCTGCGTGGATTGGTCCACCTTCCGTCCGATTCTGCTATTCGGCGAATTTGCGCCGCATCTGAAAACTCAATATGCGGAGCAATACAATCTGACTCTCGAACGCCAACTGTCCAAGGATATGCTTCTGCGCGTCTCTTACGTCGGCACGCAGGCACACCATCTCCTTTCCTCGCACGATTTGAACACTGGCAACATCCAGACTTGTCTGGCGATCGCTGATATCGCTACCGCCAACCCAAACAACGTCCTGTCGGGACCCGGCGGAACGCCCACCTCGTGCGGCCCGTTCGGCGCGGACAGCGAGTATTACATTGCGCCCGGCACGGTAATCCCGGCGGCCACCCAGCCCACGCAGCCCTTCAAGACGGCGCCAAGCAATTGCGTCGGACTGCCGCTTCCTTACAACGCCGGCTCTGGCGGAAATTGCGTAACCGCAGGCACTACGGTTGGACCCAACGGACTCGTCCTCGTGGGCACGCGCCCTTTCTCATCGCCGAACTGCCAGCCTCTCAGCGGTGCCGCGATGACCGGATGCCCGGCGGACGGCGTCCCTGTCTTTAGCAACATATTTGCCGAGGACACCATCGGAAATTCCAATTACAACGGCCTGCAGGTTTCCGTCGAGAGAAGCTACTCGCACGGCCTTCTGTTCCAGGCGTCTTACACGTTTAGCAAGGCGATCGACCAGGGCGCGTCGTTCGAGAATGAACTGAACTCGCTGAACTACAATGCAACTCGAGGCGTGTCGCTTCTCGATGCGAAGCACCGCTTCGTATTTAGCCCGGTCTGGACTCTCCCGATTCCGAAGTACGAAGGATTCAAAGGCAAGGTAGCTGATGGCTGGGGTGTTTCCGCGATCATTACCTACCAAAGTGGGTTTCCGATCCGCGTGTTCGACCCCAATGATGCCGAACTGCAGAGCAGTGAGTTCTTCGAAGGAGCGAACACTCCGACGGCTACCGCACCCGTCCAGTTCTTGAATCCTAAAACCAATGGCGGGCTCTGGTTCAACCCGAATAACTTTACCGATGCGACGGTGACGAACGCCAACTACGGCGTTTTCGGAAACACGCCGCACTCCTTGTGCTGCGGCCCACCGATCAGCAATACCGACCTGGTGATTTCCAAGAAAACCGCGATCAATGAGAGATGGGACACTGAATTCCGCGCGGAGTTCTACAATGCTTGGAACCACACGCAATTTAACAACCCCGACGGTGATTTTGCGGATTCCACCTTCGGTCAGATACAAAAAACTCGGGAAGATCCTCGCGTGCTGCAGTTCGGCTTGAAGTTTTTTTTCTGAGCTCTAGCAGATTGATTTGAGAACGAGGGAGCCAGGCGACTGGCCCCTCGTTTTCTTGCGTTGGCGCACACTTTGGAAAGGAACTGGGAACTCATGGAGATTGTCGTTCTAGGGGCTGGGTTGATGGGCCGGGCGGTGGTGTGGGATTTGGCCGGCGCGCGCGAGGTAGCCGGTATCGTCGTTGCCGATTTCGATCGCGCGCGGGCGCATGACGTGGCCCGCAAGTTTGGCCGCGGCAGAGCCCGTGGCGCGTTTGCCGACGTTCGTGACACTCAGCATCTTGCGAAGCTCTTGCGTGGGTGCGACCTCGTGGTGAATTGCACGCAGTACAATTGGAACCTGGACGTCATGCGCGCCGCTCTCGCGGCTCAGGTTCATTACATGGACCTTGGCGGCCTCTACTACGTGACCCGCAAGCAGTTCACGCTCGACCGCGAATTCCGCCGCATCGGCAAGCTGGCGATTCCGGGCATGGGCGGCGCTCCGGGAATTACCAATGTGATGGCGCGCGCGCTGGCGGATACGATGGACCGCGTTCATGCCATTCGCGTCTACAACGCCGGCGCCGACGAACAGAACTACGACAGCCCCATCGCCTATTCCTTTTCGATTGCAACGATCCTCGACGAATTGACCATGTCGCCGGTCCACTTTATCGGTGGTCGCTACGTCGAGAAGCCGATGCTATCGGAGCCGGAACCGGGCACGTTTCCAAATCCCATCGGTAAGATCACGCTGCGCCATTCGATTCACTCCGAGCTGGGAACGCTGGCGGAAAGCTTTCGAAAGAAGGGCGTGCAAGAAGTGTTCTTCAAAATCAATTACGATCCGAAATTGGTCGATTTGGTCCGTAATTTGGCGGATGCGGGCTTTACCGGCCGCGAGCTGATCGCCGTCAACGGAACCCAGGTGGCTCCGCGCGCTGTTCTGCTCGCGCTGATGCAGGAGAAAGTTCCGACAAAAACGCCGCTCGACGTCGAAGCGCTCCGCGTCGTGGTTACGGGCCAGAGCACGAAAAAGGGCAAGAAAAAGCATGTCGGCTTAGCCATGGAGATGTGGGCCGATCACGCCGCGCGTCCGCAACTTTCCGCTGTGGCCCGCGACACGGGCTTTCCCGCCGCAATCGCCGCCGTGATGCATGGCCGCGGAGAGATCCCGGGAGTGGGCGTGCAGGCGCCAGAAAATGTGGTGCCTCCGGAACCGTTCTTCAGAGAGTTGAAGAAGCGTGGATTTACTTTTCGTCGCTGGAATGTGAAACCATAGAGTGTCTCGCTAAATCTCAGGGCCGTGCGTCGGCCACAGTACCAGCATTTGGAGGACGTTATGCACCAAGGACTGCAACAAGAGATCGCTACCTACGAGAAGCGCACGCCAAAATCGAAGGCGGCGCACACCAAAGCGGAAGCGCGTCTCCCTCTCGGCGTCGCCAGTAATTATCGCGCCTACGATCCGTATCCGATTTTTGTGCGCGACGGTAAGGGCTGCCACATTCGTGACGAGGACGGCAACGAGTACATCGATTTTAATCTCTGCTTTGGCGCTCTGATGGCGGGTCACTGCCACCCAGCCGTGATGAAAGCGGTACAAGCGAAACTCGGCACCGGAACAATGTTCGGTATGCCGCACGATCTCGAATGGGAATTGGCTGAAGAAATCTGCAAACGCTTTCCGGTCGAGATGGTGCGCTTCAGCAACAGCGGCACCGAATGTACGATGCACGCTGTTCGCCTGGCGCGCGCCGCAACCGGTCGCGACAAAATTATTAAAATGGAGGGCGGCTACCATGGACTGCACGACTCCGTGCTCGTCTCGCTGAAGCCGAAAGCCGCCGAAATCGGCGATCCTAAATTTCCTACATCTGTCCCGGGCGGGGCCGGTGTGCCGAAGGCCACCGTGCAGAACACCCTCATCGCCCAATTCAACGACGTCGCCGGCGTCGAGCGCCTTTTCGCGAAGTATCCAGGCGAAATTGCCGCGGTCATCGTCGAACCCATCATGATGAACGTCGGCATTTTGATGCCGGACGAGGGCTATCACCAAGCGCTGCGTGAAATTACCAGGAAGAATGGCGCCCTGCTGATTTTCGACGAAGTAAAAACCGGAGCGAAATTGGCCTACGGGGGCGCGTGCGAGTATTTCGACATCAAGCCGGACATCGTCTGCCTCGCAAAATCCATCGGCGGGGGTTTTTCGCTCGCTGCGTTCGCCTCGACTCGCGAAGTCATGGGCCTCATCTCCGACCATAAAGTTTTCCACGGCGGTACCTACAACACCAACCCGGTGGCCATGGCGGCAGGCATCGCCACGTTCCGGGAAGTGTTAACCAAGGACGCCTATACGCATGTCACCAAGCTCAACAGAAAGCTGGTCGACGGCTACAACAAGGAGCTAAAAGCGAGCGGCCTCCGGGCTTACGTTGTCCGCGCGGGCGCGAATGGCGCCCTGATGTTCTTCGACAAGCCCATCCGCAATTACCGTGACTGGCTGAACGCCGACACCGAATTGTGGCGGCATTACTGGTTTGCGATGGTGAATCGGGGCGTAATGGCGCAGCCCTACTGGTGGGACGAGCAATGGACGATTTCCGTCGCGCACACCGAAGCGGACATCGACCGGCACATCGCGACCTTTGCCGAAGTCGCCCCGGCGTTGGCCAAGGCGCAGAAAGAGCCGCACGTCGCGGCCGTATCGGCGCACTGATCCTGCGCGGGCCGGTCGCTTTGGTTCAAACCGATAATCGTTAGGAGCAATTTTGCCCGAAGTGCCTGCCAAGCCGCCGGAAACCATCCACCTCAAACGCGCTCTCGGACGGTGGGACCTGGTCCTGCTATTCGTAGTGGCGGTCGCCAATCTAAATGTTGTACCGGTGATCGCGGCCGACGGCCCGGTAACCATTTGGCTCTGGGCCCTGGCGCTGTTGTTTTTTTTCTGGCCACAGGGCCTCGCGGTCGTCGAGCTTTCCAACCGCTATCCGCAGGAAGGCGGCATCTATCTGTGGACCAAGAAGTTCTTCGGCGATTTTCACGGTTTCATTTCCGGCTGGTGCTATTGGACGAACAACATCTTTTACATTCCCACGCTGTTGGTGATCGTCGTGGGGATTTCCGTTTACGTGGGCGGGGCCCGGGTCCAGGCGCTCGGAGCCGACAAAGTCTACGTGGCCGCGATGTCGGTGATTTTGCTGTGGGTCATGATTTGGCTCAATATCCGCGGCCTCAGCGTCGGCAAATGGATCAATAACTTGGGCGGAATCGGAACCGCGATTACCAGCGTCGCTCTGGTGGGCCTGGCGCTGGGTGTGCTGCGCACGCACGGAGGCAGCTTGCGTCCGTCGGACTTCAGTGTGCGCGGCGCGGATTGGCATCTCATCAATTCGTTCGGGTTTATTTGTTTCGGACTGGTGGGGTTGGAACTGGCGTCCGTGATGGGCGACGAGATCGAAGACCCCAGGCGCAACGTGCCGCGCGCGGTCTTCTGGGGCGGGATTCTCTCGGGTGTCTTGTACGTTGCCGCGACACTCTCGCTGCTATTGGCGGTGCCGCAAAAAGAAATCGGCGCGGTGCAGGGAATCTTGCAGGCGGTTCAAAGCATGGCGGGAAAATTGTCGGTGTGGTGGGTCGTGCCGATCGTGGCCCTAGTGTTGACGTTCGCCATCGCTGGAACCACTTCCGCGTGGCTTTCGGGCTCCGCGCGGATTCCTTTCGTCGCCGGCCTGGATAGTTATTTGCCCAGTGCGCTCGGAAAAATTCATCGGAAATACGACACGCCGTATGTCGCCTTGATCGTGCAGGGCGTGGTGACGACCGTTTTTCTGTTGATGAGCTTTATCGGCTCATCGGTCGACCAAGCCTACAAGCTACTCTTGTCGCTCGCGGTCGTTCTGCAGTTGGTGCCGTTCCTATATATGTATGGCGCCATCGTCCTGATTGCCGCGCGCGAAAAGTCACCGCAGGGGCCGTACGGCCGCCGCACATTGTGGATGGCCGGCGTTTCCGGCTTCATGACGACCGCGATCGGCATGGGCGTGGCCTTCGTTCCCCCGACCGACCAGTCCGTCTGGTTATTCGAATTGAAAATGGCGGCGGGTTGCGTCGGACTGCTCGGAATCGGAACCTTCTTTTTTCTGTTTAACGCTCGGCGCGCGCCCGTTTTGACCGCGATTGGGGATGCGGAAATCCCGACGCGAGGGGATGCTGGATGAGAAGGTACAAGCTTTTTATCAACAACGAGTTTGTTGATGGCCACGGCGGAAAATTTATTCCAGTGATCGATCCGTCCACGGAACGGGTCATCGCCGAAGTTCCCGAAGGCGACGAGACGGACGTGAACCGGGCCGTGTCGGCTGCTCGCGCCGCCTTCGATTCGGGTCCTTGGCCGCAGACGACAGCACAAGAGCGCGGCCGAATTTTATTTCGTCTGGCCGAGCGCGTGCACAAGGAAGCCGCTCGCCTGGCCGAACTCGAATGTCGGAACTCGGGCAAGCCGATCGTCGAGGCGGAATACGACATCGCCGATGTGGCCACCTGTTTCGAATATTACGGCGGCATGGCCACCAAAGTTTTGGGCCACGTCAATCCCGTGCCGGACAACGCGCTGAGTCTCTCGCTGCGCGAACCCATCGGCGTCGCCGCGCAGATTATCCCGTGGAACTTCCCGTTGTTAATGGCGGCGTGGAAACTCGCCCCGGCCATCGCCGCGGGATGTGCCTGCATCCTGAAGCCCGCCGAACAAACGCCGTTAACCGCGCTTGAATTCGCCGGCTATTTGGCCGATGCAGGCTTGCCGCCCGGAGTCGTTAACATCATCACCGGATTCGGCGAAAGCGTGGGCGCCTCGCTCGTAAAACATCCGGACGTCGACAAAGTCGCCTTCACCGGCAGCGGGGAAGTAGGCAAGATTATCGTCAAGGCCGCGGCCGACACGCTGAAACGCGTCACGCTCGAACTGGGCGGGAAATCCCCCAATATTTTCTTTGCGGACGCGGATTTTGAGGCCGCGATCGATGGCGCCCTGTTCGGAGTATTCGTCAATCAAGGCGAAGTCTGCTCGGCGGGTAGCCGCATCTTGGTCGAGAAGAAAATTTACTCGAAATTTGTCGAGGCCATGAGCGCGAAGGCCAAAACAATTCGTCTCGGACCGCCTCTCGAGCGCGAAACTAAGATGGGACCGTTGGTCAGCAAGGATCAATTCGAGCGCGTGCGCGCCTATCAGGAAATCGGAAAGAAGGAAGCCAAGGTCGCAACGGGAGGCGGAAAGCTTTCCTCGCAATCGCACGGCTACTACGTCGAACCCACGATCTTTTACGATGTTGATAATTCCGCGCGCATCGCCCGCGAAGAAATCTTCGGGCCAGTTGCCACGGTGATCCCATTCGGCGACGAGGCGGACGCGATCCGCATCGCGAACGATACGCAATTCGGTTTGGCCGCCGCAGTGTGGTCGCGGGACATTTTTAAGGCGTTCCGCGTTGTCAAAGCGCTCCGCGCAGGAATCATATGGGTCAACCATATGCAGCCGACCTATGTCGAAGCGCCGTGGGGCGGATACAAGCAGTCCGGCTTCGGCCGCGAACTTGGCCCCACGGGGATCGATGAGTATTTGGAAACCAAACAGGTCCATATCAACCTGAACGAACAGCCGATCGGATGGTACTAACATGCCCACGATTCAATTGCGGACCGTTGTACCGGGCCCGAAATCGCAAGACCTGATGCGCCGCAGGGAAGCGGCAGTCCCGCGCGGCGTCTCGCACGCCACGCCGATTTTCGCGGCGCGCGCGGAAGGGGCCGTACTCGAAGATGTCGACGGGAATTGCTTCATCGATTTCGCCGGTGGCATCGGCGTTATGAACGTCGGGCATCGCGCTCCGCGCGTGCTCGCGGCCCTCCGCAAGCAGTTGGACGAAGTCGTGCATACCTGCTTTAGCGTTGCGCCTTACGAAAAATACGTCGAGCTTGCCGAGAAATTGAACTCCCTGACGCCGGGGGATTTCGCCAAGAAAACTCTGCTCGTGAATAGCGGCGCCGAAGCCATCGAGAATTCCATCAAGATCGCGCGAGCCTATACGCATCGCCCGGCGATTATCTGTTTCGAAGATGCTTTTCACGGACGAACGTTCATGGCGATGTCGCTGACCAGCAAGACCCATCCCTATAAAGCCGGATTTGAGCCGTTTGCGACGGATGTCTATCGAATTCCTTACGCTTACTGCTACCGCTGTTCCTACGGCTTGCGATATCCCTCGTGCGGCGTCTTCTGTGCGCACCACCTGGAAGACACCTTCAAGCGGGTAGTGGCTTCCGAAAGTGTGGCCGCAGTCGTGGTCGAACCTGTGCTTGGCGAAGGCGGTTTCGTCGCGCCGCCGCAGGAATTCTTTGCGGTGATCCAGGAGATTTGCAGTCGCCACAAGATATTGCTGATCGCCGACGAAGTGCAAACTGGATTCGGCCGTACTGGCGAGATTTTTGCCTCTAGCCGCTATGGAATCACCCCAGACATTTTGGTGAGCGCGAAATCACTGGCGGCGGGTATGCCGCTTGCCGCGGTAACCGGGCGTGCCCAGATTATGGACGCCGCGGGCGTAGGCGGCCTTGGCGGGACGTACAGTGGAAACCCCCTGGCCTGCGCGGCTGCGCTCGCGGCGATTGAAACCATCGAGCAGGAAAAGCTGGCGGAGCGAGCGATCAGAATCGGACAGATTTTCGACAAGCGCTCAGCGCAATGGGCAGAGCGCTGGCCGCTGATTGGCGAAGTGCGAGGCCTGGGCGCAATGCGGGCGATCGAATTGGTGCGCTCGAGGGACAAGAAGGATCCCGCGAAAGACGAAACCGAACGGATCGTGCGTTACTGCTACGCTCATGGGCTCATCATGATTTCAGCGGGCAGCTATGGGAATGTTCTGCGCCTCCTGGTTCCTCTGGTAATCACCGACGAGCAATTGAGCGAAGGCCTGGATATCTTGCAAGCGGCAATCGCCAGCGTTGCCGAAACGCGCTTGGAAGCTCCAGTCCGCTCGGCCTAATTTTTAGCTCAGCGCCGATTGGTTCGTCTTGTCGGGTAGAAGCAAAGACGTCGCGATGGTTACGCCCAGCACGCCCGCGATGATCGCCAGCGACACGAGCGAAGAAATCGTAACCCATTCACTCAAGATCATCTTTCCTCCAATAAAAAGCAACAAGACCGCCAATCCCTGATGCAGGAATCGGAATCTCGGCAGGATACCCGCCAATGCGAAGTACAGCGCGCGAAGCCCTAAAATCGCGAAGGCGTTCGAAGAATAGACGATAAACGTGTTGCGTGTGATGGCGAGTACGGCGGGAACCGAATCGATGGCAAATATGATGTCCATGGCCTCGACGGCGATGAGCGCCATAAGCAGCGGGGTGGCGCTCCACCTCCCAGCCTGCTTGACAAAAAGGGTCTGATTTTCGGCGCCGTCGTTAAAAGGAACGAAACGCCGCGCGACGCGCACCAGCCAATTCTGTTCCGGCTTCTTGGCCTTGCGTCCGGGAAAAAACATTCGAAGGCCGGTGAGCAACAAAATCGCGCCGAAAACATAGACGACGGCATGGAAATGCCGGAGCAATTCCACTCCGGCGACGACGAATATCGCGCGCATCACGAGAGCCCCCGCCACTCCGTAGAAAAGGATTTTGTGCTGTGACTTTGCGGGAATCCTGAACGACTGGAAAATAATCACAAACAGAAAGATGTTGTCCAGACTGAGTGATTTCTCCACGAGATAACCCGTGAGAAATTCCAAGCCGGCCTGCGGGCCCTGCGAGAAATAGACCCATACGTTGAATAACAAGGAAACGGAAACCCAGCCCAGGCTTTCCAGCAGCGCTTCCCGCACGCGGATCGTGTGAGACTTGCGATGAAATATTCCCAGATCGACCGTAAGGGCGGTGATAATTGTGATCAGGAAGATGAGCCAAAAATGGAGTGGGGTTCCGAGCATGAGCGGCGCGCGGGATACGTGACACCGAGTCTAACCGCACAACCCGTGATACAAAAGCCCGTTATCGCACACGATTTCAGTTAGTAGTTGCAGCCCAATCGGGGATGCCGGATAATCCGTTTCTAGGTAGTGTTCGTAGCCGTTTTGGCGCCTTTGCTTGATTAATTGCCCTCACTGCACGACGGTCAACCCCGATTTCGCAGAGTCCTGCTCACGTTGCGGGACTCCCATGCCATTGGGCGAATCCGAAACCATCCAAGTCGTGGACGCCACGGTCATCGCTCCGGGAAGTGATTTCGGTCCTCGTTACCGTGTTGAAGCGCTGCTGGGCCAGGGTGGCATGGGCCGCGTATACAAGGCCTACGACAAGGATCTCGACCGCACGGTTGCAATTAAAGTCGTCAGGGAAGGCGCGATCGGCCAGGCCGATGCATTGAAGCGCTTTAAGCAGGAATTAGTCCTCGCCAGCAAGATCTCTCACAAGAATATCCTGCGAATTCACGACATGGGGGATGTCGGAGGATTGCGGTTCATCTCGATGGCCTACGTCGAAGGCCAGGATCTGCAGCACATCATTCGCGATAACCCGAAGATGCCGATGGAGCGGGTGCTGAAATTCGCGCAACAAATTGCGGAAGCGCTCGCGGCGGCCCACGCCGAAGGGGTTGTGCACCGTGACTTGAAGCCTCAAAACCTGCTCGTCGATAAAACCGACCAAATTTATGTCTGCGATTTCGGCCTGGCGAAATCCTTCGAAGAGGGCGCCATCGGAATGACTCGCACGGGTGCGTTCCTGGGAACGCCTCGCTACATGTCACCCGAACAAGTGGAAGGGAAGCCAGCCGACGGCCGGGCCGACCTGTACGCGTATGGCCTGATTCTCTACGAAATGGTGACCGGCGACGTTCCGTTCACCGGCGAATCGACCTTGAAGGTGATGTACCAGCGCATTCAGGAAAAGCCGAAAAGCCCCAAGACCCTGAATCCCGATCTTCCGAACTGGTTGGTCCGGCTGATTATGCGTTGCCTGGAGCGCGAACCGGACGCACGATATCAAAACGCCTACGAAATTCTCGCGGACCTGCAAGGCTCGAATTCCATGAGCGGGGTCTCCCGTTCAAGTATTTCGCGGAGCGGATCGCAGAGCGTCATCATTCAAATTCCGGAATTTGCGAACCATAAATGGGTGTGGATCGCCGGCGGCGTAATCGCCCTCTTGCTGATCGCTTTGGCGATCCCTCCGGTCAGGCATTTGATTCCGGGCTTGGGCGGCGGATCGGCTGGCGGGTCAAGTTCAACCGGCATTCCAACAATGGCGCAGGGAAAATTCGTAGCGGTGCTTCCTTTTCGCGTGCTTGGCGACGATCAATCGCTCGGTTACGTGGCCGAGGGCCTAAAAGAGGCCCTTTCGTCAAAATTATTTCAAATTAAGGATTTGCGGCTCGCGCCGGAGTCCGCGGTGGCCAAATTCTCGGATAAAGATCCGATTTCAAAAATCGCGCGAGGCTTGGGCTCCAACTTAATCGTCGAAGGCATCTTGCAAGGCGATGAAAACAAGATGGCGATCATTGTGAACTTGATCGACGCTTCGGATGGCGGCAAGAAATTGTGGACCCAGCAATTCACCGGCACCCCCAAAGATATCTTGTCAATTGAAGATCAGCTCTCCGGGCAGCTCATTACCGCACTCGATGTCAAGATGACCAACGAGGAGTTGGCCAGTACGACTGCGAGACCCACCGATAACGCAGATGCCTACGACCTATACCTGCGCGGCCGCCAAGCCTACCGCGGCGCCGATCGCGACAAGGCCATAAGCACGTCCATCGATTTTTACCAGAAGGCGCTGCAAAAAGACCCTGGCTTTGCCTTGGCCTACACCGGGCTGGCTGATGCTTCGCTCGAGACCTACAACGTCAAGAAAGATAGCTTCTGGGCGCAGAAAGCCTTGGGCGCAGCCCAGCGCGCCGAGGAGCTGAAGGAAAGTTTGCCTGAAGTGCATTTTTCCCTGGGAAGCATCTATCAAGCGACCGGAAAGAATGATCAGGCGATCTCGGAATTGAAGCGTGGGCTCCAGCTTGCGCCCAACTCCGAAGCGGGCTATGTGCGGCTGGGCTCCGCCTATTTGGCTGCGGGGCAAAAAGACGAGGCCATCGCTTCATTCAAGAAGGCGATCGACGTCAATCCGTATAACTGGGCGTTGCATAGCGCGCTTGGGCAGGCCTACTTTAACCTCGGCGAGAATGCCAAAGCGCTCGAGGAATACAAGAACGTTACCCAGTTGGAGCCCGACAGCGCCGACGGATGGGACAACATGGCGTCCACCTACGAGCGCATGGGCAAGTTCCAGGACGCCGTCGCAGCCTACCAGAAGTCGATCCAGTTACATCCCGATTGGCTGACGTACGCGAACCTCGGCTACGTGTACACCACGCTGAAGCAATATCCGGACGCGATAACGGCGCTGCAGAAGGCTGTCGAGCTCGGACCGAATCAGGAACTTGCGGTGGGGAATCTCGCCGACGCCTATCGCTACTCCGGCCAGAAGGAAAAGGCGGACGAAACGTACGATAAGGCGATTGCCTTGGCCTTCCAGGATCTGCAAGTGAATCCCCAGAGCAGCGAGGCGATGGGTGACATCGCGGCATACTACGCGAAGAAGGGAGATTCGAAGCGGGCCACGGAATTCATCCAGAGAGCGCGTGCGATCGATAACAAAGACCTGGAGCTGCTGCACATTCAGGCCACGGTTGAAAACCTCTCCAACAAGCCCGCGGATGCTCTGAAGACTCTGCGAATGGCCCTGTCGCAAGGATATCCAGCGAAGGATGTTGCGGACGATCCGGAGTTCGACAACCTGAAGACTCGGCCAGAGTTTCAGGCGTTGATGAAGGAATTCAGCAAGGCCGAGAAGTAACGCGCTGCCTTCCACCCAAGAAAGACTGCGTTACAAACACCGCGGCACAAAAAAACGCGCGGTACTTAGGGACCTTCGTCCCGAGTACCGCGCGTTTGAAACTTCACCACGCAAAGCGGCGTGTTTATCGAATTAACGCGCTAGCTTGCGGCGCAGGAAGGGCAAACCAGCCAACCCCATGCCGAGCAAAGCGAGTGAACCCGGTTCCGGAAACGGAGTCGGGGCAGAATTGCCATTGGTTGAATCGACCTGTGCATCGGGCGAGAGGAACTGACCGTTACCGTCGCCGGGCTGATTGCCGATGGCATCCGTGGTGAAATCAAGGTCACAGCCGGCGGCCACGAAGAAAATAGAATTGGTGCATCCCTGACCCTTTACAGAGTCAATGATCCCCTGACTCGTGAGGCCATTAATAATCGCCAGCTCGACGGGGTTGGTCGGGAGTGTGGGCGCGGTAAGCGTGCACTCCTGAGAAAGCACTCCACCGATGGTGACCGACTGACTCGACGTATTGCAGCTGCTCATCCATTCGTAACTCGACAAGAAAGGGAAGGCCTGAACCAGCGACGAGGGAATGTCCTGCGTCAGGCTCGAATACACCTGAAGGTTCGGGACGCCACCGAGGTCGGCGTCGGGCACGATGATCGTTATTTGGGACGTATTCGCCGAGACCGCACAGACGGCACTGCCATCCGTAATTGCGCCGCTGCTGTTCGCGGTGAACTGAACCGAGGAGCAGGGAGGCGGAGGATCTGTCGGCGGAATCGGCTTGGTCCCGAGTCGCCCATCAGAGCCATCAGCATGAGCTACTGCCGCCGAAAAGCCCAGCGACAAACCGAGTACTGCTGCCGTACAGAAAAATCGAGAAAACTTCATTCGCGCACCTCCGCGCATTTCTAACTGGTCTGCGTACTGCACGTTGACTGCCTTTTACAGGGTTTCCTGTACGCTCTAAGTCCCCGTCTGTCAATGCCTTGAAATCCTACCCTAACTCCCCATTTTTCTCAATATGCAACACTTTGCATAACTCGGGACTTCCGCTAGCTCTACTGAATCCCGGGCCTCGGAATGATCACCCAGCGCAAATCGACAGCGATTTCAGACTTCCTCGCCGCGCTCGTCGCCCAAATCCCCACTGACGCGCGGGAGTATATACCAAACGAACTTGAAGCGGCGCAAAAACGTTGCGATTAGAAGGGTACCCCGTTGTTTGTTTTCTTATATTTAAGTCGATTTCTAATCGTGAACCATTCCCGATTAGAATCGCGCAAACGAGCGGGGCCCGGGGCGCGGTTTCGGGCTCGCGGCGAGCGGCCGGTGCCCCCCGATCGAAGTCCGAATTTGCGCATCGTTTCATCAAAGCCGTCCGAAATTACCTTAGCACAGCGACCGGTAATTTTCAGCGAGGCGCGTGTACACGAACCTGGAAGTTGCGGAAATAACTTCGGCGCAGCGCGGAACCCGTAGATTGAGCTCACGACGGGCGGCGGTAAGAGGATCCAAGTGTCGCTGGCCGTGTGGTCTTTGCAGCCTGTGTGGCGTCGCGAGGAGGGTCACGCTGCGCACCCACAATGCTTTGTTTCTTTTTTTTCGCGCAGGCGTCTTTTTATCGAAGAAAGACGTAATTTATCCGGAGCCAAGAACGTCGGGTGAAGGGCAGCTGTGGCTTGCTTGGAACCCACAGCAACGTCAGAATTTCGTTTCCGGTTTCCTTGAAGCTTATGCCATGGGGTTCCGTGCGGGCTGCCTGCAATATTCGTTCGTAGACCCTTCAGGGGAAGTCCTGGATCTGAACAAAAGTCCATTGCAAAAGTGCATGCTTCAGCAACTAAGCTTCGGAAAGCCCGCCAACGCATACGCCGAAGCCATAACATCCTTCTACAATCGATTCCCGACCGACTCAGACGTTCCCAACGCGTGGCTGATCCTTGCGTTTTCCGACTCCGAGAACAAAACCCCCGAACAAATCGACGTCGCGTGGCGAGAGGGTCACCGACACCCGTGAGGAGGGCTTCAGGCTGATTAGATGACGTGGTCGGCTCCTTGCTCCGAGTAGACTTGGTAGCGCTAACGACCAAGGCTCGGAAGAAAGGACCCGGACGATGATAATTATAGGATGTGATTTTCACACGCGCTGCCAACAGATTGCGATGCTGGATGAGGCTACTGGCGAGCTGACCGAACGACGGTTGGATCACCAGGCGGGAGAAGCGGGCGCGTTCTACCGGAATTTGCAAGGGCGGGTGGCCGCCCTTTCACCCGAGCAACGCCGACGATTTTCCGGGAAGCGGTGGCGCATCGGGTGGTGAGCGGGAACAGCGTGTATTACTACGCGGAAGACCTGCTGGGGAGTTCGCGGGCGCTGGCGACTGCGGCGGGAGGGATCTGCCTCGACGCGGATTTTTATCCGTACGGCGGGGAGCGCGACTATGTGGACACCTGCCCGCAGAACTACAAGTTTACGGGGAAGGAACGCGACCCGGAGACGAACAACGACGACTTCGATGCGCGGTATTATTCGTCGGCGTACGGGAGGTTCTTGTCGGCGGACTGGTCGTCGACGCCAGCGCCGGTGCCGTATGCGAACCTGACGAATCCCCAGACGCTGAATCTGTACGCGATGGTCAGCGACAACCCGGAATCGTTTGTTGATCTAGACGGTCACGGCACCAATGACCAAAGCAACTCGCAGCCTGGCAATTGCGCGTCCGCGGGCTCGGCTGCTGGCGGTAAACAGGACGCGGCGCAAAATGCCGGAACCGCCACCGTCAACTACGTACCGTATGAAGTCCACGGAAGTACGGCTGCTGAGGCAATGGAACAAGCAAACGCTGGGGGGTATGCGGGCAACACCAGCTTCACGATCGCACCTACTGCTCAAGCGTCATACTCCGTCACGCCTGGCGCGAACGGGTCGGTTTCCGTAACGGCAACTGCCACCGGCGTACAAGTAAGCATGACTATCACAGTGTCGACCCCGCACTGGGCCGCGGAGAAGAGCGCATCGAGCGAGGATCAAAAGACTTGGGATCAGGCTGCGAACTCCAACATGGCTCATGAACAGGCGCACGTACAAATGGACAAGGCCGCCATTCCGGGCATTGCAAAAGCCCTCACAGGAACTTCCGCAACTGCCAAAGGCCAAACAGCATCTCAAGCTGGGGATAAAGCTAACGCTACTTTGTCCAGCCGCTTCGCTAGGGTTGCGGTTGGGGCGGCGGCGTCACTTCAGGCGCAGAACGACGCGTTCGACGCGAACACTCATCACGGAGGGCAAAATTGAATTCATCGCGCAACGATGCTGGCCACAGAAAAGGTCTCGCCTTAGCTCTGTTCCTCGCTTCACTCCACCTTGTACTAGCCGTTCAAGTGCCGGCGCAGAGGGGTGAGGTGACAAAGGGACCCGCAGGCCCGCTGCAGTTGCGGCTCATAGTTTCGGAACCCAAAACATGTTTACTCGATCACCTCACTCTAGCAGTTGAGCTAAGAAACATAGCTGAAAGAAATATTTCGGTTGATCCGCGGGGACTTCTTTATCAGATGACATTCGCCAGTAAAACCGCAGTTAAGGGTTCAACTCACGACATATTCGGAGATCGCACCCCTGAACACTTCGTAGTTCTTCGGCCCGGAGAGTCCTTGAGGAAAAATTTTGCCTATCCCCTAAATGATCCATTTTTTGAAGCAGCTGGAGTGTATTCGCTCGCGATAAAATATGGGCAATTTTCCGCCCCTTCCAAGGACGACGCGAGCCTGTACAAAGGTTCCGTAATGTCTAATTCCGTCCTTTTTGAGCTGCGAGATTGCTCAGACGGCAAACAATAGTCTGACTAGCCTTCATTCTAACTACGGCGGGTGGCCGACCCTTTCACACGAGCAGCGCTGACGATCTTTCGGGTGGCCCATCCTTCCGATTTTGTCTCAGGGAAGGGTGGGGCTTTGGCCTATGAATTTCACTTCCGCGGGAACCGGGGACCGAGGGGACGTTTTCCGATATTTTTGCTGGGAAATGTCAGCGCGATAGCAAGCGGCAGTGATGGGGCGGCTAACGGGTGGGGCTGGTTCTTTCCCAGCCATGCCACTTGGGGATGCGGCGGCGCTCGCGGCGTTCGACGACCCAGAACGCTAGCAATCCTATTGGTGCCGCAGTCACAAAACCCAAGGCGATGGACCAAAAATCGAGCGTGTTCATAAGGTCTCCCAGGAGGCCGGAGTACAGCGGTATCATTGCGCTCGGGCGGCCAGCGGCGTCAATCGGGGGTTGCTGGTAGAAGGCATACAGGATTCAGGGGCGAAAGATGGCTGGACGGCCGGTGGGCGAATGTTACGGAGCGGCCTATGACGTTGGGTTTTCGGATGGCCGGCGAAACCGGAAAGATCGGCAGCTGGAAAAGAGTTAGCGGTGCTCGTGTGAAAGGGTTGGCTGGCCGGGAGCGCAACGCTCATGGGTGGAGCAAGACGCCCACTTGAAGTTGGCCGCCACAAATTCGAATTCAAGTTCGAGTTGGGCTAGCGTGGGTCGGAGGGCGGGCTGGCTACGCCGTCGGCGTTGTAGGCGGTCACACGGTAACGCGCGCCGAAGAGGGGCGCGCGAGGATCCGGCCAGGGATCGCCCGTGTCCGTGACGCAGCGGTCGCAGACGGTTTTCCATTCCGTCGCGCCGGGGTCCAGGCGTTCGACGGAGTAGTTTGTGGCGCCAGCCGAACCGCGCCAACCGACGAGGCCGCCGATGACCACCGCGGTGATTACGGGCGACGGCGGAATCAGGTGTTTCGGCAGCGGCGTGCCGGACATCGCGTAGGCATGCGCGCGGAGCTGTTGAGCGCGGGCGGCCATGTCCTCCGCGGAATTTACTAAAGTTTTGATGCCGGGATAATAGAGCGCCCACCACTGGCCGCTTTCGCCGTGTTCGGCGTAGGCAGGATTGCTGGCATCGGCCGGAATTAGCTGGAAGCCGAAATTATCGAGATGGGCCTGCAGCGCCCAGAAATCGTCGCCCGAAATATGGGGATCTTTGGCGAGGGTGTCGAGAACATTTTGAAGGTCCTGCTGCGTCTTCCAGTCCGTGCGGTCCCATCCAAATTCGTTGACGATGAAAGCTTTTCCGTGGCTGGTTACGGAGGCGGCGTCGCGGCTGAACGTGGCGGCCGTGGTGTGTTCACCCGCTCCAAGAAGGGCATCCCAGTGCGGGTAGTATTCGAAGGTGATGAGGTCGGGGGCCTTGTTGTCGAGAACCCTGGGGAACGCCCGAAAAATTCCAGAGGTGTCCAGGTAGAGGTGGCGCGAATCCTGCTGCTTGATGTGCTGGCCTACGGTTTCGACCCAATCGGAGACCTGACCGAGCTCGGCGGGGCCGCCGCCCATCAGAAGAGGGATGAGGCCGCACATATTGCAGTTTTCCCAAGCAAGGATAGTCGGGTCGTCTTTGTAGCGCACGCCGGTGAGAACGTTCACGTGGTTCAGCACGGCATCGACATGGTTTTCGTAGGCGGCGATGAGCGCCGGGTCAGTGAAGAAATCCTGAGGATTCGGCTTGCGGTGCCAGGCCAGATATTGGCCGATGCCGCCGCCCGGGCAAGTGGCGCAATCGCCGATCAGGGTGACGATGATTTTCATGCCGTGACGGCGCGCGGCCAGCAAGGCGTAGTCGGTCGCTTGAAACGCGGCTTCGTTGAATTTTCCTTCTTCAGGCTCGATGCACAGGGCGCAGCCCACCGTGTCGCCCATGGTTTGCGAGCGGACGACGCGCGCGCCCATTTCCGCGGCGGTTGCAAAAGCGTCGTCGATTTCAAAGCGAGTGGGATGGCGCGGGCCGATGGGATCGTGCGGGCCGTAGCCTTCGAGGCCCAACCATTCGATGTTCGGGCCGCTGTAACGGAATGGCGCGCCGTTTAGAGTTAGCGCGGTTCCAGCGCGCTGCACGAAAGCTTCGCTCGGCCCGGATTGCGCTTTCGCGGGTGAGGGCAATAGTGCGATAAGAAAGAGCAGGGCCGCGGCGAGACTCGCCTTCGAAACCTGGCAACGCATGGTATTTGCTTTTGCCATTTTCTTTTCCACCCCGGAGGCGTTTTCGTCGAACCGCAAGTATTATCGGTAGGATTCCGGGCGCTTGCAACAGGATTGAGCCGATGGCGCGTGGGACGCATCGAAACATCTCTATCGTGATTTGAGGCCAAGATTTTGCGCCAAGGGGGGTCGACCCAAGTGGAGATCGGAGTGGATAGCTTTGCGGCGGCGATTTCTGATCCGGCGACCGGCGAGACGTTAAGCGCGGCGCAACGACTGCGCGATTTGCTGGCGGAAATGGAGCTGGCGGATCGCGTGGGACTGGACGTGTTTGGAATTGGCGAACATCATCGGGCGGAATTTCTGGATTCGGCGCCGGCGGTGATCCTGGCCGCGGCGGCCGCGCGGACGAAAAATATACGGCTGACGAGCGCGGTGACGGTGCTGAGCGCGGCCGACCCGGTGCGCGTCTTTCAGGAATTCGCGACGCTGGACCTGATTTCGCAGGGACGAGCGGAGATTGTGGCGGGACGCGGGTCATTCGTGGAATCGTTTCCGCTGTTCGGGCTAGAGCTTGACGATTACGATTCGCTATTCGCGGAAAAGCTGGAATTGCTGCTGGCGATTCGGGAAAGCACGAACGTGCACTGGTCGGGGAAGCACCGGGCGGCGCTGACGGGGCAGGGTGTGTATCCGCGGCCACTGCAAAACCCGTTGCCGATCTGGGTGGGTGTCGGGGGGACGCCCGCTTCGTTTGTGCGCGCGGGGACGCTCGGTCTGCCGCTGATGGTCGCGATTATCGGCGGGGAGCCGCATCGCTTCCGTCCGCTGATTGATTTGTACCGAGAAGCGGGACGGCGTGCGGGCCATGCCGTGGAGAATTTGAAAGTGGGGCTGCACTCGATCGGATTTGTGGCCGATACAACGCAGCAGGCGGCAGACGATTTTTATCCGGGATACGCGCACACATTTGCGGAGATTGGGAAGGAGCGCGGCTGGTCGCCGACGACGCGGGCGCAGTTTGATGCCACGCGTGGCCCAAAAGGGGCGTTGATCATCGGGGACGCGGAAACGGTGGCCAGGAAAGTTCTGTATGTGAATGAAGCGCTGGGCGGAATTTCGCGGATTACGTTTCAGATGGGAGTTTCGACGGTGGCGCATGAAAAGATGATGAGGGCGATTGAGATTCTGGGAACGCAGGTTAAGCCAATGGTGAGCAAGGAACTTGCCGCGACGGCATAGGGCTGACCGCCTCCCCCTTCACGTCACCAGACGGCCCTTTCTGTGATTTAATGTCGGCATCGAGACCGTGCGCGTACCGGAGAATTCCATGCAGAAGACAATCAGCCTCATCGCCTTGGCTTTCCTTATGCAGGCCGTCTTGCCCGGCGCAGCCGGGCAGGCAGCAAAGCAGTCTGAGAAGGAGCCCTATCCGGTCATGGCTCCTTTGAATCAATACTTGTCGCCGGACGAGAATTCCGAAATCGCGCTGGCGCGCAGTGCTGCTCCAGCATCCATTTCGGACGGCGCCGAAGTGATGGTGCTGGGACGCGAGGGATACAGAACCGCGGTGAAGGGCACCAACGGCTTTCTGTGTCTCGTGGAACGATCCTGGGGCTCGGCGACGGATGCTCCGGACTTCTGGAATCCCAAGTTACGCGCCCCGCACTGTTTTAATGCGGCAGCCGCGCGAACATTCGCGCCAATCTTCCTGATGAAGACCAAACTGGCGCTGGCAGGAAAATCGAAGACGGAGATAGCTCAAGCGGTCGTCTCGGCGTTTGATAAGAAGGAGCTGCCCACGCCCGAGCCCGGGGCGATGTGCTACATGATGTCGAAGCAGCAGTACCTGGGCGACCGGGATAAAAGCTGGCACCCGCATCTCATGTTTTTCGTTCCGGGCGACGCGGAGAAAAGTTGGGGAGCCAATCTGCCCGGCTCGCCAATTATCGCGGCAAATGACCCGGAAGAACGTGTCACCATTTTTATGGTGGTGGTCGGGCAATGGTCGGACGGGTCACCGGGCCCTGAGTGAAGCGCGAGCCACGCCGTTACCGGGCAGCGCAGCCTTCGCACGCATTCGCATCTCTCGCGGCGAGTGATTGCCGGCGGAAGAGGATCGGATGATGACGCGATTTCGATCGCGAAACGTTCTCTGGCTCGCGGTGGTCCTCGGCGCTGGATTCGTGGCCATGCAATTCGTGCGGCCCCGGTTGAGCAATCCTCCGGTGACGGCGGATTTGCAGGCGCCCGCGGAGGTGAAGGCCATCTTGAAAACGTCCTGCTACAACTGTCACTCCAACGAAACGAAGCTCTCGTGGTTTGACGAACCCGTTCCGGCAATCTGGCTGGTGGCGAGCGATGTACGCGAGGCGCGGGCGCATTTGAATTTTTCGGAGCTGGGGAAACTTCCCGCCGGCCAGCAGAAGGGATTTTTGTTCGAGGCGGTAAGCCAGATCGAACTGGGCGCGATGCCGCTGCCGCAGTACGAATGGCTGCATCCCGAATCGGGGGTCACCGCGGAGCAACTGGCGGCCCTGAAGACATATCTCGTGGCGCTGTCACCGGAAAAGATTGCGACGCAGGAAGAAATCAAGAGCGCGGACGAAGAGTATGCAAAGTGGGTCGCGGGCGGCGACGCGCGCACCGCGGAGGTATCGCCGGCTCCGAATGGGCTTACGTTTCTCCCCGGGTATAAGAATTGGCGGGCGATCAGCAGCACGGAGCGGTTTGACAACTACACGATGCGGCAAATTCTGGGAAATGATGTCGCGGTGCAGGCGATCGCGGAGAGTCGCCTCGATCCGTGGCCGGACGGAACGGCGTTCGCGAAGGTCGCCTGGCTCGAGCAGGCCGATGAGAACGGAGCGATCAAGCCGGGAAAATTCTTTCAGGTGGAGTTCATGGTGCGGGACAGCAGGAAATATGCGGCGACGCTCGGATGGGGATTTGGCCGGTGGCGGGGAACCGATTTGAAGCCGTACGGCAAGGACGCGACTTTCGCGAAGGAATGCGTGGGTTGCCATCGCCCGTTAACAAAAACGAATTACGTGTTTACGATGCCAATTCGAGGCGAGCAATGAGGCGGGCCATGGAACAGGTCATGGGCCGGACTTATTTTTTCGCGGCGGCTTTGGCGGTGGTCGTTTTGTGCGCGGGTTGTTCCGGCCAGGGCCCCAAAGTTGCGGAGAGGCTGAACCAGGAGGCGTCCTTGCGCGGCGCACTGCCGGAAAATCCGCTGGCGTGGAAAGTCATCACCTCGGAAATCGACCAGAAGAACGCGACGATGTCCACGCTGTACGGCAACGACATCGCGGTGCGATACGCGCGCGGGAATGCGGGGCCGAACTATCCGGAAGGCTCAAAGCTGGCGCTGGTGACCTGGACGCAGCGCGAGGACGAACACTGGTTTGGGGCAAAGATTCCGAGCCAGGCGCAATCCGTCGAATTCGTGTTCGTGCAGGGCGGCGGCAAGAATCATCCGGCATATTCTTGCGAGCGATATTCCGGCACGCCGCTCGTGAAAGAATCCGCGCCGCAAGACTCCACATCGAATGAACGGGCGGCGCATTTGCTCTCACAAAGAGCAGCGGTCATGCCCTGACGAGTTTGCGGAAAAAGAATTCATTTCAGTGAAAGGAAAACAAACATGCAATTCAAAACGCTAGGCGATACCGGCTTGCTGGTTTCGACGATTTGCTTTGGGACGATGACGTTTAGCGGTCAGTCGACTGGACCGGAGAAGGGAATCTGGAAGGCCATTGGGAGCGTGGACCAGGCCGGGGCGGACGCGTTGATCAAAGCCTGCGTCGATTCCGGCGTCAATTTCTTCGACACGGCGGACGTGTATTCGGAAGGCGAGAGCGAAAAGATGCTGGGCCAGTCGCTGAAAAATCTGAAGATCGCGCGCAAGGATGTGGTGATCGCCACGAAGGTGTACGGGCGGGTGGGGCCCGGACGCAACGACGTGGGCGCGTCGCGCGGACATATTATGGATGCGGTCGAGGCCAGCCTGCGCCGGTTGCAGACGGACCATATTGACCTCTACCAGATTCACGGAAACGATTCGGTGACGCCGATCGAGGAAACGCTGCGGGCGCTGGACGCGTTGGTGAATCAGGGCAAGGTGCGCTACATCGGGTGCTCGAATTGGCAGGCATGGAAAATCGCGAAGGCGCTGGGAATTTCCGAGTTCAAGAATCTGGCGCGGTTCGATACCTTGCAGGCGTATTACTCGATCGCGGGGCGGGATTTGGAGCGTGACCTAGCGCCGCTGTTGGAAGCCGAAAAAACCGGGCTGCTGGTGTGGAGTCCGCTGGCGGGTGGATTGCTGTCCGGAAAATTCAGCCGTGAAAATCAGAAGCCCGAAGGCGCGCGGCGGTCGGAGTTCGATTTTCCGGTCGTGGACAAAGAGCGCACGTGGAGGATTCTGGATGTAATGGCCCCGATCGCGAAAGCGCATGGATGCAGCCCGGCGCGCATCTCGCTGGCATGGCTGCTGGCGAAGCCGGTGGTCACGTCGGTGATCATCGGGGCGAAGCGGCTCGATCAATTGCAGGACAACATTGCCGCGGTGGAGCTGAAGCTGACCCAAGAGGAAATCAAGAAGCTGGACGAAGTGAGCACTTTGCCGCCGGAATATCCGGGATGGATGCTGCCATTCCAGGGGGCCAATCGCCTGGCGCCAGTTCCGCGGCCCTCGGTAGCCACGGCGAAGTAACGCCGGGTTAGCCTACGGTAAGAAGTTCTTCGTAAAAGCCACCGATTTGGCGGGCGCGATCGACGAAATGGATTTCGAGAATCCAGTGGCGCTCCTGGCCCTGCGCGTCGGGATCGCGCATTCGGTTCGGATTATCGGGGTGGACGTAAAGGGTGACCTTATCCCCCGGAATGCGCTCGTGCGGAAACTGGTCGATCAGGTGTCCGGCGATGGCGCCGCCAAATTCGCATCCGTAGCGCTTCGCTAGTCCCTGGACGTGGTGAAACAGTTCCGCGGCCGTGACGTCGGGATGGCGCTTGAAATATTCTTTGCCGTCGCCGAAGGCTTTGGCGATGTCGTCGCGGAGTTTTGTTTCTAGAGGATCAGAGCCGATGACGAACGTCCTGCCAAAATCGGCTTCCCATTCTTCGAAGACCGGGCCGAGATCGAGAAAGACGATGTCGTCCGCGCGCACGGTGAGGTCGGGCGGATTTTCGTCGTAAGGAGCGAGGGTGTTGAGCCCGGCGCGAATGATGCGTTTGTGCCAATAGCTGGAAATTCCGAACATCTTTTCGGCGAGGTCCTAGATGTCCTGGTTGATGCGAGTTTCAGCAACATTCGCGCGAATGACTCCCTGATTTTCAATCGCCTGGAAGAGCTGGTCAGCCTTCTGCTGGGCTTGAAGCAAAGCAGCGGCGCGATGGTCCTGCACGTTTTCCATGGAACTAGATTAGCACGCGGCAGCGGCGGCCTAAATCATCGCGATATTGACAGGGCATTATCCGCTGTAGCGGAAATAATTCGGACAGCGGAAAACGTCGCCGCTATTTCAGTGTGTCGCTTCTGTATAGGGTGGAGAGCTGCTTGCGCTGCGCGAACATCATCTTGCTTCCATCCGGGGTGATCGCTGGAGGAACCGACGGCGGCACCAGCCCCACCGGATCTTTGGCCATCGAGACCTGCCACAATTCGCGCTTGCCGGTCTCGAGGTTCATCTTGTCGATTCGCCGGCCGCCGGGAACGCGTGCCACGGCATAGACCACTTGCGGATCGGAGGACCACGCGATCAGGAAATCGTCCGCGGTGACTCCGGGAATTGGCTTCGGCGCGCTTTCTCCAATCGTCAGTAGCGCCGGCTTGCCATCGTGAATCACGATGATCGATCGGCCGTAGGGGGAGACGATCGGCCAATTGAACAGACCGCTGGAAACGAGTTTCGGCGGGGTGCCGTTACGGTCGGTGACGTACACGCCTTCATCGTGGTCGTTCTGGGTGCCCGCGAACAAGATGTGTTGGCCGTCCGGGAACCAGCAACCCCAGTTCGGCTGAAAGCCGTCCCAGCGCAGGACGACCGGGGCGCCGGGGCCAACCGGGACCACCTGAATGCGCTGCTGCGGATCGTCGGCGCGAAACAGCAGCGCTGATTTTCCGTCCGGACTCAAGTCCGCGCCGAATTCGCCGCTGCCAATTTTCACGGCGGGCGAGCCGTCGGTCTTGCGCACGTACACGGAATATTCGTTGCCGCCACGCGACGATTGATCGGTGAACATCACCACGCTGCCATCGTGTGAGAGGCGCGGATTGTAGACATTGTCGAGCCAACTGAGGTCCTGGCCCTCGGTCTGCCCGTGCTCGACGAACTCCATCGAGACGCGGCTTTCTTCCGAGCTGACTAGCGCCGCTCCGTTCGGCAGCGCATCCTGAATCATGGTCGGCGACGTGCCGCAGTAGACGGTGCGGGTCCTGGCGGAGAGGCTAGCGCCGCGGATGCAATACTGCTCGCCGGAGGACGCGCCGGAAAACCAGACTTCGTTGCCGGAAGGAGCCCAGGCCAATCCTTCCAGGGATTCCCAACCGGTGGAGATCGTCTTCTGCTTTCCGTCGCGGTCGATGACGACCAGGTCGCCGCGATCGTCGTCATTTTGCGGATGGCGAAAAAACGCCACACGTTTTCCGTCCGGAGAAATGCGCATTCCGCTCATCCAATTGCGGGTGGCCGGCACCAGCACTTTGCCGAGGGGATATTCGAGGCGCATCGTTCTGGCGACGCTATCACCGACGATCACGGCCATTTCGCCACCGTCAGGAGACCAATCGGCCTCAGTGACGTTTTCCAGGATTTCGCGCGGCGCGCCACCGCCCAGCGCAACAGTGGCGAGCGTGCCGCCATATTCTCTGTGCAGCGCGTGGTGCGGGCGCACCAGCACGGCCAATTGATCGGTGCGGGAGACGGCGAGCAAAACCGCTCCCTTCAATCCCGCCGAAACGGATTCCGGATAGTCGTCGCGAATCACGAAGGTGTCGAGCGCGCCCGTGCCTAGCACACCGCTGTACACCACCGTTTTTCCGTCCTGGGCGAAGCGGGCCTGCACGACCTGGCCGCGTTCGAACGACACGCGGGTGAAGCTGGGAGGCGGCGTGGTGCGCGGAGGCAGCAGCCAGGCGATGACGCCCATCAGGGCCGCGCCGATTGCGGCGCCCGCGAGCCAGGCGAGCCACGGCTGCGATTTTTTCTGTTGCTCAGCGCCGGCGGCGAGCACGGCGGTGGCTCCGCTTGCCGAGGTCTTCGAGGTGGACGGCCCGCTGAGCGCTTCGAGCGCAAAGGCCAAATCCTTGGCGGATTGGAAGCGCTGCTCGGGCTGCTTTTCCAGGCAGCGACGCACGATGCGCTCGAGGCCCGGTGAAACGGGATGCAACGATTCACCGAGCTCGGGCGGATCTTCCTTGAGGATGGCGGTCATCGTTTCCGCTGTGGTGTCGCGCTGGAAAGCGCGGCGGCCCGCAACCATTTCGTAGAGTACGGCGCCAAACGCAAAAATATCGGTGCGTGAATCGACGGCCGCACCGCGCACCTGCTCCGGTGCCATGTAGCCGACCGTGCCCATGACCACGCCGGCTTCGGTGGGCACACTCGTTAGCGTGGCCATGGTCGCGTCCGTATTCGGCGCGGCGGCATTCGAGGCCAGCTTGGCGAGGCCGAAATCGAGAATCTTGACGCGGCCCTCACGGGTGATGAAAACGTTGTCGGGCTTGAGGTCGCGATGGATGATATTTTTTTCGTGCGCCGCGGCCAAGCCTTGGGCGATCTGCGCGGCGTACTCGGTGGCCTTGCGCGAGGGAATCGCGCCGGTTTCCAGCTCGACCTTCAGGCTGTGGCCGTCGAGAAGTTCGGAAACCAGGTACGGGGTTGTCCCGGTGTCGCCGATGTCGTGAATGGCCAGAATGTTGGGATGATTCAGCGCGGCTACCGAGCGCGCCTCCTGCTCGAAACGCCGCAGGCGGTCCACGTCCTTGGTCAGGGACGCGGGGAGGACCTTGATCGCGACCTCGCGCCCGAGCCGCGTATCTTTGGCGCGATATACTTCGCCCATGCCGCCCGCGCCGATCGGCGCGACAATCTCGTAGGGCCCTAATTTTGTGCCAGGGGAAAGCGCCATGGTGTCGCGACATTATACAGATTCGCGCGCCAAATGAACGAGTGGGTCAGGCGAAGAAAGCAGAACGGTTAGAAAAAACATGCGACGTTAACGCGATCCAGTTCGCCGAAGTCCGAGGTCAGCGAAATGCGGCGCATTGCGGGCGGTTGGCAGCAGCAACGAACGGCATTTCCTGGCCATGCCGGCGAAGCCTTCGAGCGAGTGGAGCAGAAATTACCGCAGGGGACGAACCGCGTTTAATTCCAGATTTAGATCCAGTACGTTGACGCGGGGCTCGCCCAAAAATCCAAGCTGGCGGCCTTCGGTATGGCTCTGCACCGCCGCGCGCACGTCTGCTTCACTCATGCCGCGCTCTTTGGCTACGCGCGGCACCTGGAATTCCGCCGACGCCGGAGAGATGTGTGGGTCAAGGCCGGACGCGGAGGTTGTCACCAAGTCCGCGGGGATTGCCGCACCGGGGTTTTCCGCGTGGGCATGCGCGACGTCGCCAGCGACCCTGGTGATGAGCGCGGAATTTGTCGGTCCGAGATTGGACGCTCCGCCGCCCGGCGCGTTCGGATCGTATCCCGCCGGCCCCGCGGCGGACGGGCGTGAATGAAAATATCCCGGCGAGCTGAACGATTGCCCGATCAGGCTCGAGCCGGATAGGGTTCCGTTCACGGCAATCAATTCGCCGTTGGCCTGCCGGGGAAAAAGCCATTGCGCCAGCCCGGTCACCGCCAGGGGATACATAATTCCGAAAAGCACCGTGGTCGTTACGGTCATCCAGAGAGAGATCAGAAGGTTGCGTTTCATATTTGGTCCTTAGGCCAATCCGATGTGCGTGATGATTACATCGATCATTTTGATGCCGATAAACGGCGCGATAATTCCGCCAAGCCCGTAGACGAGCAAATTTCGCCGCAGCAGGGCTTCGGCGCCGAGCGGGCGGTACTTCACCCCACGCAACGCGAGCGGCACCAGCGCGATGATAATCAGCGCGTTGAAAATCACCGCCGAAAGAATCGCCGACTGCGGGGTTTTTAGATTCATCACGTTCAACACGCCCAGCTGCGGCAGCGCCGCGGCGAACATTGCCGGAATGATCGCGAAATATTTCGCGACGTCGTTGGCCACGGAAAAAGTCGTCAACGCGCCGCGGGTGATCAGCAATTGCTTGCCGATCTCGACGATCTCGATCAGCTTGGTGGGATTGGAGTCGAGGTCCACCATGTTTCCCGCTTCTTTGGCGGCTTGTGTTCCGGCATTCATCGCCACGCCCACGTCGGCCTGGGCCAGCGCGGGAGCGTCGTTGGTGCCGTCGCCGGTCATCGCCACGAGTTTCCCCTTCGCCTGTTCGCTGCGAATCAGCGCCAGCTTGTCTTCGGGCCGCGCCTCCGCGAGGAAGTCGTCCACGCCGGCTTCGCGCGCAATCGCCGCGGCGGTCAGGGGGTTGTCGCCGGTGATCATCACCGTGCGGATTCCCATGGCGCGCAAATGCTCGAACCTTTCGCGCATCCCGCCCTTGACGATGTCCTTCAAATGGACGATGCCCAGCGCGCGGTTGTCCTCCGAAACCAGCAGGGGAGTAGCCCCGGAATTCGCCACGCGCTCGATCGCTTCCTTGATTTCAGGTGGGATCGTTCCGCCTGCATCCTTCACGTACTTGATGATTGCGTCGGGCGCGCCTTTGCGGATCTTGCGGCCATCCATATCCACGCCGGACATGCGCGTCGTCGCGGAAAACGGAATGAACGTGGCCGCCGCCGCAGCAAGCTCTCGCCCGCGCAGGCCGTATTTTTCTTTGGCGAGCACCACAATCGAGCGCCCTTCCGGCGTCTCGTCGGCCAACGAGGCAAGCTGGGCGGCGTCCGCGACTTCCGCGTCCGTTACCCCCGGCGCGGGAATGAATTCCGTGGCGTGCCGGTTGCCCAAAGTAATCGTGCCGGTTTTGTCGAGGAGCAAGGTATCCACGTCGCCCGCCGCTTCCACCGCGCGGCCGGACATCGCCAACACGTTCTTCTGCAGCACTCGATCCATCCCGGCGATCCCGATCGCCGAAAGCAGCCCGCCAATGGTCGTGGGGATGAGGCAGACCAGCAAGGCCACCAGCACGAACACGGATTGCGGCGCGCCCGAATAGATCGCCATCGGCTGCAAGGAGACGACCGCCAGCAGAAAGATAATCGTGAGTCCCGCCAGCAAAATATTCAGCGCGATTTCATTCGGCGTTTTCTGCCGGGAGGCGCCTTCAACCAGCTTGATCATCCGGTCGAGAAAAGTTTCCCCCGGATTCGACGTGATCCGCACTTTGATTTCGTCCGACAACACGCGGGTGCCGCCGGTCACCGCCGAACGATCGCCGCCCGATTCGCGAATCACCGGCGCGGATTCTCCGGTGATCGCCGATTCGTCCACCGAGGCCACGCCCTCGATCACCTCACCGTCGCCGGGAATGAATTCCGTCGCGGCGACCATCACACAATCCCCGCAACGCAACTTTGATCCCGGAATCGATTCGATCGTGCCGTCCTCGCGCACCTTCCGCGCGATCGTTTCGGAGCGCGCCCGGCGCAAAGCCTCGGCCTGCGCCTTGCCACGCCCTTCCGCCATGGCTTCGGCAAAGTTTGCGAACAGCACGGTGAACCACAGCCACACGGTAATTTGCAGCGAAAAACCGAAACCGTGCGAATGGTGCAGGAGCCCGCGCGCCAGGTCCACGGAAGTGAGCAACGCACCTACCTCCACGACGAACATCACTGGATTCTTGGCGAGCGTGCGCGGGCTGAGCTTTACGACGGACGACCAGAGGGCCGGAATGACGATACTCTGTCCCCATCGCGACTTTTCACGGTTACCGCTTTTCGTGGGAGTGGCCATGAATGCTTAAAACACCTTTCCCGCATGCATCATCAGATGCTCCAGGATTGCACCCAAACTCAGCGCTGGAAAAAACGTCAGCGCGCTGACAATCAGCACGACGAAGACCAGAAGAGAACTGAACAACGGCGTGGTCACGGGGAATGTTCCGGCGGATTCCGGCACGAACTTCTTGCGCGCCAGGCTCCCCGCAATCGCCAGAATCGGAATGACGGCAAAAAAACGGCCGAACAGCGTGGCGAACCCAATCGTGGTGTTGTACCAGAGCGTATTTCCGTTGAACCCAGCAAACGCCGAACCGTTGTTGCCCGTGCCCGAGGTGAACGCATACAAAATCTGCGAAAGTCCATGCGGCCCGGGATTCGAAATCGAAGGCGTCCCGAATTTCGCGGAGACCACCGAGATCGCCGTGAAGGTCAGAATCACCAGAGGGAAAATCAAGACGGAAAGCATGGCCATCTTCACGTCGTAGGCCTCGATCTTTTTGCCGAGATATTCCGGCGTTCGCCCGACCATCAGCCCCGCAATAAACACGGAAAGAATCACGAAAACGATCATTCCGTAGAGTCCCGAACCCACGCCGCCAAACACCACCTCGCCCAGCATGATGTTGACGAGCGGAACCATTCCGCCCAGCGGCGTGAACGAATCGTGCATGGCGTTCACCGCGCCGCAACTCGCGTCCGTGGTCACGGTCGCGTAAAGCGCCGAATTGACGATCCCGAAGCGCACTTCCTTGCCTTCCATGTTTCCGCCGGGTTGCTGCGCCCTGGCTCGCTGGTCGACTCCGTGCAACAGAGGATTGCCGCGCGCTTCCGCCGCGTACGCACCAACCACGCCGGCCGCGAATAAAAAGGCCATCGCGCCCCACACCGCCCATCCATGTTTCTGCGACCCGGTCATGCGTCCAAGCGTGTAGGTGAGTCCGGCAGGGATCGCGAAGATCAGAACGAGCTGGATGAAATCGGTCAAGGGAGTCGGATTCTCGTAAGGATGCGCGCTATTCGCGTTAAAAAAACCGCCGCCATTCGTCCCGAAAATCTTGATCGCCTCCTGCGAAGCGACCGGGCCCTGCGGAATCACCTGCTCCCGCACCACTTGGGTGATGGTCTTGCCGTCCGCGCCGGTGATTTGCGCCGTCTGGGCGTCAACCAGCTTCGCGGTGACGTAAGGCTTCAAGTTCTGAATCACGCCCTGCGACACGAAGATCATCGAAATCACCAGGCACGCCGGCAGCAGAACCCACAGCAGCGTCCGGGTCATATCCACCCAGAAATTCCCGATGGTGGCCTGCTCGCGCCGCGCGATTCCGCGAATCACGGCGATCGCCACGGCGATGCCCACCGCCGCAGACGTGAAGTTGTGATACGCCAGGCCGGCCATCTGCGTGAAATAGCTCATCGTCGCTTCCGGCGTGTAGGCTTGCCAATTGGTATTCGTGGTAAACGAAGCCGCCGTGTTGAAGGCAAGATCCGTGGCCACCGCGCCCAGGTTCTGCGGATTCCACGGCAGCCATTGTTGCAGGCGCTGGATCGCGTATAGCACGATCATGGGGATCACGCTGAAGCAGAGCATTGCAAACGCGTACTCCATCCAGCGCATTTCGTGCGTTTCTTCGACGCCGGTCAGTTTATAAATCAATCGTTCCATGGGCCGCAGCACTGGATCGAGGAACGTCTTCTTCCGCTCGAACACGCGGGCCATAAAAACGCCCAGGGGCTTGGTTACCGCGAAGATCACGAGGAAAAACAGCAGGATTTGCAGCCATCCGTTCGCCGTCATAATCCCTAGAACCTTTCCGGCCAGAGCAGCGCCGCGAACAAGTACCCGAGAATCAAAACACACACGCCCAAAAGCAGAATATTCCCAAACACTTAGGCCCCCTTTACTTCAGCCGGTCGCAGCCCCACACGTAAGCCATCGCCGCCGCGAAGAATCCGATCGTCACCAGAATGAATACGGCGTCTTGCATGTTGGTTTCTCCGTTTATGGCACCGCTGGGCCTGGTGTTTTCGAAGCGGCCGCGCTCGTGAAATGAGGCGCTCAGCCCAGCCATCATCTGCGGAAACTGTAGTCGAGGAGCCATAAGGATCGAATAAAGCTTCCATAATGGTTTTATAAGTCGGGAATTATTGAGGGTCAGGCCGTTGCGGGGGCTAGGCAGGCGCCTCTGAAACGTATGGCCTTTGCGGGCCGAACACAAATATCCGCGGTTGTTCGGCGCAAGAGTGCCACTCGTACGATCCGCCTTCCGGAGATTGTGAGAACCGCGTCACGCGATGGATGGTCGCCACGACCTTCGTTTCCGTTGGAGCAACGTTGGGGTAGAATTGCGGCGCTTTCTGGATATTCAAGTCCACGGAACAGTTTGCGAGGGGGAAGAATGCGGTTTCTATTTTTGGTTGCGGTGTGGTGTGCTGCCGCGAGCGTGATGGGGTCAACGCAGGTTGCGGAGGCGCAAGGCATCCCGGCCAAGGTTACGGAGGCGCGAGCGGGGTCTGCGCAAGGTGTCGCCGCGCAGACGGCGCCGGACATGGTCGAGGTGGTGCGTGTGGATGCGCCGGTGTTTGTGTTGAATCATGTGCGGGTGATCGATGGGACTGGGGCGGCGGCGAAGGACGATCAGGCCGTGGTGATTGCGGACGGCAAGATACAGGTGGTGGGGCCCGCCGGAGTGGTCGCGGTGCCGCAAGGCGCGCAGCAATTTGATAAGACCGGGTACACGGTGATTCCGGGCCTGGTGGGAATGCACGATCATCTTTACTACACGGATTCGATTTCGGTGCAGCGCGTGGGCGGGAGGATTCCCGAGCCTGGGCTGATTATCGCGGAGATACCGTACACGGCGCCGCGGCTTTATTTGGCGGCCGGGGTAACGACGATGCGCACGACGGGAAGCATCGAGCCTTACATGGATTTGAAACTGAAGAGCCGCATCGACGCGAATCTGACGCCGGGGCCGAGCATCGACGCCACCGCGCCATACCTGGAAGGAGCGCCGACGATATTCGCGCAGATGCATGAACTGACCGGGCCGGACGACGCCAAGCGCATGGTGGATTACTGGGCGGCGGAAGGGACCACGTCGTACAAAGCGTACATGAACATCACGCGCGAGGAATTAGGCGTGGCGATCGAGGCGGCGCACGACCACAAAATGAAACTGACCGGGCATCTTTGCTCGGTGACCTGGCCGGAAGCGATCGCGCTGGGAATCGACGACCTGGAGCATGGCCCGGTCTTCGCGGACACGGAATTTGTCGCGGACAAAAAGCCGGATGTTTGCCCGCGAGGTGGGACCGCGGAGTGGGCGAAGCAAGACGTGGGTGGAGCGGCGGTGCAGGGGCTGATTCAAAATCTGGTGGCGCATCACGTGGCCGTGACTTCGACCCTGCCGGTTTTCGAGTGTAGCGTGCCGGGGCGGCCGAAATTGCAGCGGCGCGTATTGGACGCGATGTCCGCGGAATCGGCGCAAAGTTATTTGACGGCGCGCGCGGGTGTGCCGCTGGATTCGCCGATGACGTCGTTGCTGCGCGAGGAAATGGACTTCGAGATGGCGTTCGTCAAGGCGGGCGGCTTGCTGCTCGGCGGGCCGGACCCGACGGGAAATGGCGGCGTGCTGCCGGGATTTGGCGACCAGCGCGAGATCGAATTGCTGGTGGAGGCGGGTTTTACTCCCGTGCAGGCGATTCAAGTGATGACGCAGAATGGCGCTGTGTACCTGGGGCAGCAAGACCGGATTGGAACGCTTGCGGCAGGGAAGCAGGCGGACATGGTTTTGATCAAAGGCGATCCGTCGAAGAATATTGATGAGATTGAAAATGTGGAGACGGTGTTCAAGGCTGGAGTTGGGTTTGATTCGAAGAAGTTGATCGAGAGTGTGCGCGGGCAGGTCGGGATACGGTAGGGAATTTTGTGTTTGGTTGGCGGGTTTTGGGCTGCAAATCGCGGAGAAAAACATGAAAACGCTGGCGAGCGGATTGCCGTTCGTGACGTTGCTGTTGCTGACGACGATTTTCAGTGCCAGCGTTTCTGCGCAAAAAACGGCGCTGCAGAATATGCCCGGAGAGACGGTGCACGACGTGCCGCGGCCAAAACTCACCGGAAGCGATCCGAAACCAGTGGACGCTACGGCGGCGATTCTGACTGCCTTCGATACATACGAAGTCGTGGGAATCAGCGCGGCGCACGGCAACAAAGATCTGGATGATTTCCTGCTTAAACTCATCCGCAATCCCGCTTTTCCCGGGAAGGTAAACGATGTCGTCGGGGAATGCGGCAATTCGTTATACCAGTCCACGCTGGACCGCTACATTGCGGGCGGCGAGGTGCCACTGCCAGAGGTGCGGCAAGTGTGGCGCAACACCACCCAGGCGATGTGCGGCCTGTCCGCCTTTTACGAAGAACTCTTTCCTTTGATTCGCAGGATCAATCAAACGCTGCCGCCGGAAAAGCAACTGCGCGTTTTGGCCGGCGACTCGCCCATTGATTGGAGCAAAGTGAAAACCGGCCGGGACTTCGGTCACGGACAGTTTTTGATGCGGGACGCCAGCATCGCCGCTGTGATAGAACAGGAAGTCCTGGCGAAACATCGCAAGGCGCTGATGCTCTTCGGCACAGCGCATCTTTTTCACGCAGACGACACGGCAGTGGGACCTGTCGAAAAATACAATGGCGAATTTGAAGCGCGAATGGCGGCCTGGCCGGTTCCATCGCTCGTCCAAAATATGAAAGGCACATGGCTCTTGGATTTGCTGGACAAGACGTACTCGCCAGGAAATGTTTTCTTTGGCGGACCCGATGGCGGCAAGCTTCCGGCGGGTCCCGTCAGCCCGAAAGGAACGTTTGCCGAACCGCCGCCCGAGGCCTCGCTTAAATTTTCGCAGAAGGTGGACGCTTATCTCTATCTTGGTCCCAGGGATTTGCTGCTGAATGAGCCAACTCCAGCGGAGATTTTTCTCGATAAGGATTACATGGCGGAACTTCAGAGGAGGGCTGCGATCTTGGGAGGCGGTCCGATGACGGATGACGCCGATCCGCAAAAAGTTTCCGCGCGCGATTCGAACCCATTCTTTTACGACCCTGACGGGTTGAAGAACGTAACGGAGCCCCTGGGCTTCAAATCAACTCAATAAAAATGTTATGGCACGGTCCGAGACCCGATGCGCACGTTTTGATTTCCTCCGACGTTGTGCGTACCCGTCGGAGCCATGGTTCAGTTGTGTTGAGCGAGGATGCGGGGCGTCGCAGGTGCCTCAGGATTTACCCATTCCTACACCCCCGCACCCATTGGGTACAACAGGCTGAATCGATCCTAGCCACTGCCCCGCTTTACGCCGTCATTCTGAGCGCAGCGAAGAATCTCTCCCGCGTTCTCGGTCCTTCGCCAAGTCTTTCGCTGCGCCCATCCAACACCCGAGCCGTCCTCGTCTGGGCTGTGGCGAGCGGTGTCGATGGGGCGAGAATGTTGGAGCAAGGAGGGCGGCTTGTTGCTCGGCGGGCCTGACCCGACGGGAAATGGCGGCCGCGATGCGCTACCTGCTGCCCGCGGAAAAGCCCCGAAGACCCGCTCCAACGCCGCGCTCAGCCGCGCTTGGCAACTTTTCTCGGTCGAGGGCTTGGCGCTTGACAATCCATAACTGGACGGTTATGGTTGCGGGATGCAGGCTGCCGCGGAAAATGTCTTCAAGGCGCTCTCCGACCCGACCCGTCGAGCAATCTTCGAACATCTATCGCGCGACGGGGAGCAGACCGTACATGCGTTGACGGATCGTGCGGGGGTGTCGCAGCCGGCGGTATCGAAGCATCTGGGCGTTCTGAAGAATGCCAAGCTGGTGCGCGATCGACGCGCGGGACGGGAGACGCACTATCGCGCCCATCCGAAGGCTCTGGCTCCGCTGATCGACTGGATGAGCGTCTACGGCGCCTTCTGGCGAGATGGATTTGATCGTCTCGAATCTCTTTTGAAAAGGATGGATCCATGACGAATACCGCCCCGACACGCAGTCTTGTCATCGAACGGGAGGTACCACATCCACCGGAAAAAATCTGGCGCGCGCTCACACAAGGCCCGCTGATTGAGGAGTGGCTGATGAAAAATGATTTTGAGCCGGTGGTGGGCCACCGGTTCAACTTCCGTTCGACGCCGGTGCCGGGCTGGAACGGCGTCATCGAAAGTGAAGTCCTGGCCCTCGAACCGCATGCACGGCTCTCGTATAGCTGGGGCACGATGGGAATGATGAGCGTCGTCACCTGGACGTTGACGCCGACGAAGGACGGCACGCACGTCCGCATGGAGCAAACGGGTTTCCCGTCGGAAGAAAGCGCCAGCTACAAGGGCGCGACGTACGGATGGACGAAGTTCGTCGGCAACCTGGAACGTGTCGCTGGGGGGCTGGACTGACCATGAAAGCGAAAAACATTGCTTATTGGATGACGACGATATTCGTAGCCAGTCTTATCGGAAGCGGGGGCGTCGCGCAACTGGCGCAATACCGAGCGAACCCGCACGGCGTAGTGCCGCAGCTGGGCTACCCGATGTATTTCTTTGGCATCCTGGGAGTTTGGAAAGTGCTTGGGGCGATTGCCATACTGGTGCCGCGTTATCCGCGGCTCAAGGAATGGGCGTACGCCGGAATTTTCTTCGATGTGACGGGCGCGGCCGCATCGTGCGCGGCCGTCGGCGGTTACGGAGCTTACGGTTTTCACGTGATTGCGCCGCTCGTCATTGCTGTGTTCACTGTGGCGTCGTGGGCGTCGCGACCGCAAAGCCGTACGATCGGCGTCCTTTTTCCGGCGACAAACGGCAGGCCGGCCGTGGTGCAGTAGATCCGTCGTCGGCGTGGGCGCAAGCGAAGAGAGATCCCTCGTCGGGCCAAAGGGCGGCCCTCTGTCGGGATGACAACGGGAACTTCGAGGATGAGAAAATGAAAAAATCAGGTACGAGCCAAGGACAGGCGGCAACGGAACTCATTTCGAAAAGAATCGCGGAGCTGGGCGACTGGCGCGGGAAAACCCTCAGCAGAATGCGCAGGCTCATCAAGGAAGCAGACCCGGACGCCGTCGAGGAGTGGAAGTGGAGGGGCACGCCGGTTTGGTCGCACGACGGGATCCTCTGCACCGGCGAATCCTACAAGAAGGTGGTGAAGCTTACCTTCGCCAAGGGCGCGTCGCTGAAGGATCCAGCCCGTCTCTTCAACTCGAGCCTCGAAGGAAACGTGCGGCGCGCGATCGACATCCACGAAGGAGAAGAAGTTGACGAGTCTGCCTTCAAGGCGCTCGTTCGCCAAGCGGCCGCCCTCAACAGTTCTGGCAAGTCGAAAGCTGCGAAGAAAGCGAAATCCTAAGGTCCGCCGCCCTTGAAAAGGTCGGACATGGGGGCCGGAGTTGTCGTTCCCAGAGATGGTGTGGCTCGCACTAGGGCGAACTCACGCGTGCTCCGAAGGTAATGGCGGGGACGACGGGACTCGGAACGTCCTCCCGGCCTGAGACGACCTAGGTTATTGATTATACGTTTCTGCAGAACCGCCAATTCCTCTCAATTCGCGGGTCGGAGGTACGCGCCGGGTACACGGGCCCGGTCGCTGCTTTCGGCCCCGCGGAATTACACGGCCGCTTGATGAGAACCTCGGTTTTTTGATCCAAAATCAGAGTTAGTCTTTGGCAAAATCTAGACCTGGAGAGGGAGGGATTTGCCTTGAAGAAGGAGAGATTTGCTATGGAGCGAATAGTGGCCATTCTGAAGCAAGCGGAGCTGGGGATACCGATCGTCGAACTGATCCGGCAGGTCAT
>Ga0302326_10001939_pt1 | contig 51596 bp, 51 predicted proteins | sample Palsa_T0_3_FD_202264 | JGI IMG/M metagenome (GOLD analysis project Ga0302326, IMG submission 202264) | Peat permafrost microbial communities from Stordalen Mire near Abisko, Sweden - Palsa_T0_3 | ecosystem: Environmental > Terrestrial > Soil > Palsa > Peat permafrost | place: Sweden: Abisko...
CGAGCTCGATCTGGTGTGCCGCGACGGCCGGGTGCTGGCCGTCGTCGAAGTGCGCCAACGGAGCCGCGCCGATTATGGCGGCGCGCTGTGTTCGGTGTCGGCGTCGAAGCAGCGCAAGATCATACGCTCCGCGCGGTTCCTGCTCGAGCGGCGCGCCGCGTTGAGCGCCATGACGCTGCGGTTCGACGTAGTGGCGGTGCAGGGAATGCCGGATGGCCCCCACGCCATCAGCTGGATCAAAGACGCGTTCCGTGCGGCGTGACGCCGATAGTCTACTTCACGACCTGCAGCTTGGGCCGCTTGACGGTGGCGGCGGGCTTGCCGCCGGAGGCAGGCGGCGTCGGCGGTCCATCGGTCGGATCCGGATCCGCATCGCCTTCCGGAAAAATCATTCCTTGACCGGTCTCGCGCGCATAGATGCCCAGTATCGCCCGCACCGGCACCTGTACCGCGAAGCCCACGCCGCCGAAGCGCGCTTCGAAGCTGACGGTCTCGTTGCCGAGCTTCAGCATCTGGGTCGCATTGAAGCTGACGTTGAGCACGATCTTGCCGTCCTTCACGTACTGGCGGGGCACGGTCACGCCGTCGGCGGAGGCGTCCACCACGATGTGCGGCGTCTCGCCGCTATCGGAGATCCACTCGTGCAGAGCGCGCAGTAAATACGGACGCCGCGGCTTCAATGTCGCATCTCTCGCTCTGCCTCGGTCAAGCATGAACGAAACGTGGAGCGCGCAAAAATCGCGTTCATGTACTTGGTGATCGGCTGCGCCTGCACCGGAAGCTCGATGCCGTAAGAGGGCAGCCGCCACAGGATGGGCGCGATGCTGGCGTCGACCAGGGAGAATTCGTCGCTCAGGAAAAACGGCTTGGCCTTGAACACTTCCGCGCTCGCGCAGATCGCTTCGCCCAGCACCTTGCGGCTGTGCGCGGCGGTCTTGCTCTCCGGGTCCGCCTGGATGTCGTTTGCGAGTGCATACCAGTCGCGCTCGACCCGGTACAGGGCCACGCGAAACTGCGCGCGCGTCACCGGATCGATGGGCATCAGCGGCGGGTGCGGGAATCGCTCGTCCAGGTATTCGATGATGACGCGCGAGTCGTAAAGAACCAGGTCCCGGTCCACCAGCGTCGGCACGCTATGGTACGGATTGAGGTCGATCAAATCCTCGGGCAGGTCGTTGGGATCGACATTGACCAGGTCGATCGCGATCCCCTTCTCCGCGAGGACCAGGCGTGTCCGGTGACTCCACGGGTCGGACGGTGCTGAAAATAATGTCATCACCGAACGACGTGCCACTAACGCATTCTCCTAGCCATAAGGACAAACGGGACTGTCCCGCTGCGTCAGTGTACGTCCTTCCAATATTCTTTCTTCAAGAGGTACGCGAACACAAAGAACACAAGCAGATACAGCATCACAAAAACGCCCAATGATTGGCGCTTAGCCTTGATGGGCTCGCCGGCATAGTCCAGAAAGTTGGCGATGTCCCTGACGAACTGATCATACTCCTCCGGCTTCATCGCGCCCGGGGTCATTGGCTCGACCCCCACCAATTCCACCTGGGCACCGCCGTTGCCGTCCGACCCCGGTTTGAACACCGGCTTTTGCAGCCCCTGCAACTGCGCCAGCACGTGAGGCATCGACGCGCCCGGCAGATAGAGGTTGTTGACGCCCCAGGGACGAGTCTTGTCCACGTAAAAACCCTTCAGATACGAGTACATATAATCGACGCCGCGTTCGCGGGACATCAGCGACAGGTCCGGCGGCTGCTTGCCGAACCACCCCACCGAGTCCGGCGGCATGGCCGAATCGATGCCGTCGAACGCCTTGTCGCTGGTGAACATCAGGTTATGTTCAAGTTCCGCAGACGGGATTTTCAAGTCCTCCGCCATCCGGTTGTAGCGCAGGTACTTGAGCGAATGGCAGCCCGAGCAATAGTTCATGAAATTGCGCGCGCCACGCTGCAGCGAATCGCTGTTGGCGATATCCGTGTCGGCTTTCAACAGGGCGATGCCGCCCTCCTCGGCGGATGCTGATGCCGCGGCCATGAGCCCGGCCATGAGGCCGGCCATGAGCAAACCCCGGGTCTTAATCATGCCAGGTGACCCTTTCCGGCACCGGCTTCACGCGTTCGTATTTCGTGTACCAGGGCATCAGCACGAAGAACGCAAAATACAAAACCGTGCAAACCTTGGCCAGGGTCGGATAGATGCCCGACGGCGGCTTCAATCCGCAGACGGCCAGCGCGATGAAGGAAAGCACGAAGATCCCCAGCATGGTCTTGTAGATCGGACCGCGATAACGGATCGATCGCACCGGCGAGCGGTCCAGCCACGGCAGGAAAAAGATGATCAGCACCGAGGCACCCATGACCAGGACGCCCCACACCTGCGTTCCCGCAAAAGACGGCACGGCGCGGAGCATCGCGTAGAACGGGGTGAAGTACCACACCGGCGCGATATGCGGCGGCGTTTGCAGCGGATTGGCAGGCTCGAAGTTCGGCGCTTCGAGGAACAAGCCGCCGAAAGTGGGCGCAAAGAAGATCACGGCGCAGAACAGCAGCAGAAAGAATGCCACCCCGACCAGGTCCTTGACCGTGTAGTAAGGATGAAACGGCACGCCGTCCAGCGGATGGCCTTTCTCGTCGTTGTACTTGTGGATCTCGATTCCGTCCGGATTGTTGGAGCCCACTTCATGCAGCGCCATCAGATGCGCGATCACCAGGAAAACCAGTGCCAGCGGCAGCGCGGCCACGTGCAGCGCGAAGAAGCGGTTCAGCGTCGCGTCGGCGATGTAGTAGTCGCCGCGGATCCATTCGACGAGACTGGCCCCTATCCACGGCAGGCTGCTGAACAGCGAAACGATCACCTGGGCGCCCCAGTAGCTCATGTTTCCCCATGGCAGCACGTAGCCCATGAACGCCTCGGCCATCAGCAGCAAAAAGATCAAGCAGCCGAAAATCCACAGAAGCTCGCGCGGTTTGCGGGCCGATCCGTACAAGAGCGCGCGGAACATGTGCAGATAGATCACGATGAAGAACGCCGATGCGCCGGTGGAATGCATGTAGCGGATCAGCCAGCCGCCATCCACGTCGCGCATGATGTATTCGATCGACGAGAACGCCTCCGCGGCCGACGGCTTGTAGCTCATCGTCAGGAAGATGCCCGTGACAAGCTGGTTGACGAGCACCACCAGCGACAGGACTCCGAAGTAGTACCAAAAATTGAAATTCTTCGGCGCGTAGTACTCGGAGGCTTGCTCCTTCCACAGTTTCGACAGCGGAAAGCGCTGATCGATCCAACCCAGTAAACCTCCACCTGCGGCCATCGCTTACCTCTTCCGTTATGAAACTGTTTTGGGCGCGTCGTCGACGCCGATCGCAATGCGCATGTTGGCGGCGATGGCGTACGGTGGAACCGTCAGATTCTTGGGCGCCGGCATGCTCTTGAAAACGCGGCCGGACAAATCGTACTTGGAGCCGTGGCACGGACAGTAAAAACCACCCGGCCAGTTCGCGCCCAAATCGGCGCCGGCCACTTGAAACGAGTCGTTCGGCTCGAACGCGCCGAGCGGCGAGCAGCCAAGATGCGTGCACACGGCCAAGCCGACCCAGTATTCGGGATTGCGCGCCCGGGCGGCGCCGCTCGCCTTGATGTAGTCAGGCTGCAGGGAATCTTCCGACTTGGGGTCAGCCAATATGTCGTCATGACCGTTCAATTGATCGACCACGGCCTTGACGCGGCGTACGACGAACACGGCCTGGCCGCGCCACACCACCTTCAGCATCTGCCCAGCCTCGAGCTTCGAGGCATCCACTTCGACCGGCGCGCCGAGCGCCTTGGCGCGCGCGCTCGGCTTCCACGAAGCAATAAACGGCACCGCCGCGAATGCAAGGCCGATTGCGCCCGTGCCGACGGTGGCTGCGGTCAGCAAGCGGCGCCGGCTGTGGTCTACCTCATCACTCATCGATCATTCCCGACTTTTTGACAAATCTTCACGCAAACCCCTGTAGCCGTAGAGTTTCCCAAAGAATATTGGGAGCGCATTATACACAGTTCGGACCTACATCCTTTAAGCCTCGAGGAGCGATATTAATTGCAAAACGCACGCGCCCTCGTGAGTTTTTTGATCAAGGCGGTGATCGTCGGTCTGGCATTGGCTTTTCTCGTTGTCTGGTGGAGACCGATGCTGCTCACCGCGCGCACCGCCACGGCTGCGGTGCCCGCCGCGCCTGCGTCGCTCGCTGCGCCCGCATCGCTCGCTGCGGCACGTCCCGTCGTCGTCATGCAGAGTTTCGCCGACTCCGTGGCACGTGCGGCCCCGGCGGTCGTCAACATCTACACGCGGCGCGTCGTCACCGAGCAGATGCAGGCGACACCGCTCAGCCAATTGTTCGGCGACTACTGGCCGAGTTACCGCCGCCGCATCGAGAACAGCTTGGGAAGCGGCGTGATCGTCGATGCGAAGGGCACCATCGTCACGAATCAGCATGTGATCGCCGGCGCCGAGTCGATTCAAGTGCAGCTGGCCGACGGCCGCATTTCAGATGCAGCGATCGTCGGTACGGATCCTGACACGGACATCGCGATCCTGGGTTTGAAGATCGACAACCTGCCCAGCATCTCGCTGGGCCGTTCGGACACGCTGCGCGTCGGCGATATCGTGCTCGCCATCGGCAATCCTTATGGGATCGGCCAAACCGTGACCCAGGGCATCGTCAGCGCCACGGGCCGCGGTCAGCTGGGATTGGCAACCTTCGAGAATTTCATTCAAACCGATGCCGCCATCAATCTCGGCAACTCCGGCGGCGCGCTCATCGATGCGCAGGGAGACTTGGTCGGCATCAATACGGCGGTGCTCAACCGGCAGTACGGCGGACCCGAGGGCATCGGCTTTGCCATACCCGTCAATCTGGTACGCGGGGTCATGGAACAGATCCTGGCGCAGGGCCACGTGACCCGCGGTTGGCTGGGTTTCATACCTCAGGATTTATCCGACGAGCAGGCGCAGCAAGCCGGGGCGGCGGTGGTCGTGGCCAGGGTGTGGCCGGACAGCCCGGCGGAAGGCGCCGGCTTTCAGCCCAACGATTTGGTCACCGTGCTGAACGGCGAGATCGTGCGCAGCGCGCAGGAATTGGTGAGCCGCCTGGCCGCCATCAAGCCCGGCACCGAGGTGGAGGTCCAGGGCCGCCGTGGGCGCCAAGCCTTCAAACTCAAGCTCAAGGTCGTGGAGCGGCCCACGCGGCAATTGCAGCGCCAGTGAAGTCCGCAGCGCCCGTGAAGAAGTGGCCGCGATTCAAGGCATGCGCCTGATCTTCGCGCCCAACTGCAGCAGCTTCTCCTCGATCGCCTCATAGCCGCGATCGATGTGGTAGATGCGCTCGATATCGGTGCGCCCGTCCGCAACCAGCGCGGCCAGCACCAAGCTTGCCGAAGCACGCAGGTCCGTCGCCATCACCGGCGCGGCGGTCAGCCGTTCAACACCCTTGATGATCGCGGTGTTGCCCTCGAGGCGTATTTCCGCGCCCATGCGCCGCATTTCCAGCATGTGCATGAAGCGATTTTCGAAGATCGTCTCGATGATGGTGCCGACGCCGCTCGCCACCGTGTTGAGCGCCGCGAACTGCGCCTGCATGTCGGTGGGGAAGGCAGGATAAGGCGCGGTGCGGATGTCCACCGCGCGCGGGCGCCGCCCGCGCATGTCGATCTCGATCCAGGAATCGCCGCTGTCCACGGTCGCGCCCGCCTCGCGCAGTTTGGCTATGACCGAGTCAAGATGATCGGGCCGTGTGTTCTTGACGCGGATATGCCCGCCAGTGATGGCCGCGGCGACCAAGTACGTGCCGGTCTCGATGCGGTCCGGCAGCACCTCGTACGCGGTGCCCTCGAGTCGCTTCACCCCCTGAATCACGATCTTGTCGGTGCCGGCACCCGAGATTTTCGCGCCCATTGCAATCAGGAAATTCGCAAGATCGACCACCTCAGGCTCGCGTGCGGCGTTCTCCAGCACCGTCTCGCCCTCCGCCAGCGTGGCAGCCATCATCAGATTTTCGGTGCCGGTGACCGTGACGGTCTCGAGCACGAGGCGTGCGCCCCGCAAGCGTCCCGCGCGCGCCTTGATGTAGCCGTTTTCGATGTGGATGTCGGCGCCCATCGCCTGCAGACCCGCCACGTGAATGTTTACCGGGCGCGCGCCGATGGCGCACCCGCCGGGCAGTGAAACGTCGGCGGCTCCGTAGCGCGCCAGCAAGGGACCCAGCACCAGAATGGACGCGCGCATGGTTTTCACCAGCTGATAGGGCGCGAAATATTCCTTGATGGTCGATGCGTCGACCTCGATGCGCATCTTCTCATCGATGGTCACCGACACACCCATGCGGCCCAGCAGCTCGATCATGGTCGTGACGTCCTGCAGGTGCGGCACGTTGGAGACGGTCACCGGACCGTCGGCCAGCAGGCAGCCGGCGAGAATCGGCAGGGTCGCGTTCTTCGCCCCGGAGATGCGGATCTCGCCCTCGAGCGCGATGCCGCCGTTGATTTGCAGCTTATCCAAGGGCCCGCCCGGTGTATTCCTCGGGCGTGAAGACCTGCAGCGCGAGGGCATGAATCTCGTTGCCGACCGCGCTCCCCAGCGTCGCGTACACCAGCTGATGGCGCTGCACGGCGCGTTTGCCGGCGAATGCCGGGGCGATCACCACCGCCTCGAAGTGCACATCGTCGCTGCTGTTGACCAGCGCGCGGCTGCCGTGGAGGCCCGCTTCGATGCGCTGCGCCACCTCTCGTGAATTCATGGAAGCTCCTGAAATTTGCATAAGCCTACGCGGTATCATTCGTGCATGTATCCCGACTTTACCGACGCCGATCTCGTCGACTTGGGCCGTCAGGCGCTGTCCATCGAAATCGAGGGACTACGGGCACAGCTGCCCCGCTTAGGAGCGGATTTTGCACGCGCTTGCCGCATTTGTCTTAACTGCCGCGGCCGCGTGGTCGTCACCGGCATGGGCAAATCCGGCCATATCGGCGGCAAGCTCGCCGCGACGCTGGCGAGCACGGGCACGCCGTCATTCTTCGTGCATCCGGGCGAAGCCAGCCATGGCGATGTCGGCATGATAACGCGGGACGATGCCGTGATAGCGCTGTCCAATTCCGGCGAAACCTACGAAATACTCACCATTTTACCCGTCATCAAACGCCTCGGCATTCCGTTGATAGCCTTCACCGGCGATGCCGATTCTTCGCTTGCCCGCATAGCAACAGTGCACCTCTACATCGGCGTTCCCGAAGAAGCCTGCCCGCTCAATCTGGCGCCGACCGCCAGCACCACCGCGGCGTTGGGCGTGGGCGACGCCTTGGCGGTGGCTCTCTTGAAAGCGCGGGGCTTCACCGAGGAGGATTTCGCCCGCTCTCACCCTGCCGGCACGTTGGGAAAGCGGCTGTTGTTCGTGAAAGATGTGATGCGCACCGGCGAGCATGTACCGACGGTACGCGAGGACACCACGCTGGCGGACGGGCTGCTCGAAGTCACCTCCAAGGGTTTGGGCATGACCGCGGTGGTCGACGACGCGAAGCACGTGCTTGGCGTGTTCACCGACGGCGACTTGCGCCGGGCACTCGACCGCGCCGCGGATCTGCACTCTACGCGCATGCGCGAGGTCATGAGCCGCAACGCCAAGACGGTGCAGCCGGGCACGCTGGCCGCCGAGGCAGTGCATCTCATGGAGACTTACCGCATCACCTCGCTGCTCGTGGTCGATGCGTCCGGTAAAATCATCGGCGCGCTCAACGTGCATGATTTGCTGCGCGCCGGTGTGTTTTGAAATCACCCTCGCTGAAATCTCGCCGGGCGACCGCGCTCGCCAGGATCGAGCTGCTCGTGTTGGACGTCGACGGCGTGCTCACCGACGGCCGCCTCTATTTCGGCGCGCGCGGCGAGGCGCTCAAGGTGTTTCATGTGCGCGACGGGCACGGCATCAAGCTGCTCATGAACGCCGGCGTACACGTGGCCGCGGTGAGCGGCCGGCGCTCCCCGGCCGTGGCGACGCGCATGCGTGAGCTCGGCGTGCGCACGGTCGTGCAGGCATGCAGCGACAAGGTCGCGGCGCTGCGGCGCATTGCAAATCGCTTGGGCGTCCCGGTCTTGAATTGCGCTTGCATGGTCGATGACACGGCGGATCTGCCGCTGATGTCGGCGGTGGGTCTCGCCGCCGCGGTCGCGGATGCGCATCCGCTGGTGCTCTCTGCCGCGCACTGGGTGGCGCGCGCCGCAGGCGGCTGCGGCGCCGTGCGCGAGCTATGCGATGAATTGCTGCGCGCCCGCGCAGGGCGGCACTGATGTGGTTTCGCGCCTTTACACTGCTCGCCGTCATTGCCTTGGGCGTCAGCACGTGGATCTTGAGCTCCCCCTCGCACCGGCCCAAGGATGCGGCGGCGGACAATGCCGCCAATCTGCCGGGATATTTCCTCAACAATGCCGTGCTCACCGACTATGACGCTCTCGGCGCGCCGGGAATCCGCATCGAAGCACAGCGCATCGAGCAAGTGGCGCACGGCAACGATGTGGCCCTGTTCGACGTCAAGGTCGATTACCAGCCGCCCGAGGGCGAGTCCTGGACCATGTACGGGGACACGGCCCATGTGGAACAGGGCTCCAAGATCGTCAACGTACAGGGCAATGTGCGCCTGCTGGGCGAGGCCACCGGACGCAACGGGCTCGTTCCCGTCATCCGCACCGATGCGCTCAGCTACGATATCGCCAACCAGATCGTCACCAGCCACGATGATGTGCGCGTCGATTTCGGCGCGAACACCCTCTCCGCGCGCGGCATGTGGGCGAATTTGAAAGACCGCACGATGCGCCTAGAATACAAGGTCCATGGCATTTTCCACCCGTGAAGTCCTGATGCTCGCCTGTCTTTGGGCGCTGCAGGCGCACGGCGCGCCCAAGTCCACGCCCTTGCCGATCGATTTCACGGCCCAATCCTCCGAGATCGACTACAAGAACAGCTTTACTTCGTTCCGAAAGGTACAGATCACGCAGGGAAATTTCTCGATCATCGCCGACCAAGGCCAGGTGAAGGGAACCGGCGTGAACTTTCAGGACAGTCATTGGACTTTTCGCGGTTCGGTGAAGATCATCGTTCAGGACGGTGTGCTCAACTCCGACGAGGCGCAGGCTTTCTTCACCAACAATCAGCTTGCCAAGGCCACCGCCAGCGGCAAGCCTGCAACCTTCCAGCAAAAGATCGCCAAGGCCGATAAGACCGTGAACGGGCATTCCGACAACATCGACTACGATGCGGGCCACGGCATCGTTCATTTGACCACCGACGCGTATTTGAGCGACGGACAGAACGAAATTCGCGGCCAATCGCTGAAATACGACGTGATCGGCCAGAGTCTCATCGCGGACGCGCCCGAACAGCAGGGGCAGCGGGTGCACATCATCATTACGCCGCCCCCCAAGTCGCAGCAGCCGCCGCCGGCACCGGCGGCGGCGCCGCCCACTCCATGAGCGTGCTCCGGGCGCGCAACCTAGCCAAAAGTTACAAATCGCGCCAAGTATTACGGGATTTGTCGCTCGAGGTAGAAAGCGGCGAAGTGGTCGGATTGCTGGGGCCGAACGGCGCCGGCAAGACCACCGCGTTTTACATGATCGTGGGCTTAACTGGCTGCGAACAGGGCGAGATCTTCCTTGATAATCGCGACATCAGCCGATTGCCCATGCATCGGCGCGCGCAGTTGGGGCTAGGCTACCTGCCTCAGGAGCCCTCGGTGTTCCGCAGGCTATCCGTAGCCGACAACATCATGGCGATACTCGAGACCCGCTCAGGCTTGGACGACGGCAGCCGTACCGCCCGCCTCAAAGAGATCCTTGGGGAGCTGCATATCGGGCACGTCCGCGACAGCCTCGGCATGAGTCTCTCCGGCGGCGAGCGCCGCCGCGTCGAGATCGCCCGCGCCCTCGCCGCCGATCCTCGCTTCATTTTGCTGGATGAGCCCTTCGCGGGCGTCGATCCCCTCTCGGTCGCTGATATCCAAAGAATAATCAAGCACTTGTCCGACAAGGGCATCGGCGTGTTGATTACCGATCATAATGTGCGTGAAACCTTGGGTATTTGCGGCCGTGCCTATATCGTGAGTCAAGGTGCGGTGCTTGCTTCCGGTTCTGCGGACCAGATTCTTGCCAACCCGCAGGTTCGTGAGGTGTACTTGGGCCAGGACTTCAAACTGTAGCTTGGATTTGAAAGACATATGTTGAAGCCAAGTCTGCAGCTTCGAATCGGCCAACAGCTCACCATGACGCCGCAGCTGCAGCAGGCGATCAGGCTTCTGCAGCTGCCCTCCCTCGACCTGCAAGCCCACGTCCGCGAAACCCTCGAGACCAATGTAATGCTCGAGGGGGAGGAAGAAACGCTGGAAGTTCCGGCGGAGCTTGCGCGCGATGTGGAGCTGGCCCGCGAACGCGACGCCGCGCCCGTGGAGGAAAAGTACGCCGAGCTGGACGGCAACAGCCCACCCAACGATCAGCGCGAGGAACCCGAGGTCGAGATCGCCGACGAGGCCTGGGAGGCAAGCTCCGCCGGCCCGTCGGATGCGTCTTGGTCGGGCGATGACGACCGCAGCGGCGACTTCAGCGATCAGCATGGCCAGACTTTGCAGGAGCAACTCATCGAACAGTTGGAACTCGCCAAGCTCTCGTCCATCGACATGGCCATTGCCCGCGTGATCACGGATGCCGTCACCGATGATGGCTACCTCAAGGATTCGCTCGAAGACATCCGCTCGAGCCTGCTGCCTGAAATCGAGGCCACTGCCGCCGACGTCGAGCGCGTGCTCGCGTTCGTGCAGTCGTTGGAACCGGCCGGGGTCGGCGCCCGCAACTTGGGCGAGTGCATAGCCCTGCAGCTGCGCCAGCTGGACCCGGCGACGCCGGCGCGTGACGTGGCGATCCGCGTCGCCCTGGAACACCTGGACCTGGTCGCGGGCCAGCAGCTGGTGCTGCTGCGCCGGCAATTGCGCTGCAGCGAGGGCGATCTGGAAATGGCGCTGGCACTGGTGCGCTCCTGTCATCCGCGGCCGGGCGCCGCCGTCAACCCATCCCAGGCCGAGTACGTCATACCGGACGTATTCGTGCGCCGCACCGAGCATGGTTGGACCGTTGAGATCAATCAAGCGACCGTCCCCAAGGTGCGCGTCAACCAGAACTACGCGAATCTGATCTCACGCTCGCCCGATCACGCCATGCTGCGCACTCAGCTGCAGGAAGCGCGCTGGCTGATGCGCAGCCTGGAGATACGCAACGAAACGTTGATCAAGGTGGCGCGCTGCATCGTGCAGCGCCAATCGAGCTTCTTCGACGTCGGCGAGGAGGCCATGGAGCCTTTGATCCTCAAGGACGTCGCGGAAGCGGTGGAAATGCACGAATCGACCATTTCGCGCGTCACGACCGCCAAATACATGCACACCCCGCGCGGCGTGTTCGAATTCCGCTATTTCTTTTCCAGCCATGTCGAAGCCGCGGACGGTACCGAAATGTCGTCCACCGCGATCCGCGCCAAGATCAAAAAACTCATTTCACAGGAGAATCCGGAGAATCCGTGCAGCGACTCGAAGCTGGCGGAGATTCTTTCGCAGGAAGGCATACCCGTGGCACGGCGCACGGTTGCCAAGTATCGCGAGGGCATGCAGATCGCTCCGTCCAACGAACGGAAGCGAGCCGCTGCCCGCGCATCTTAAGAAACCCAAGAAGCCAAGAAGCGAGGTTACCACTCATGCAGCTCGATCTCAGCGGCCATCATGTGGAAGTCACGGAAGCCATGCGCGGCTATGTCCTCAAGAAATTCGAACGCATCTCGCGGCACTACGAGCAATTGATCGATGTGCACTGCGTGCTCACCGTGGAAAAGCTGCGCCACAAGGCGGAAGCCACCCTGATGATGAGCGGTAACAAGATTTATGCCGACGCCACCGAAGTGAACATGTACGCCGCGATCGACGCGCTGGCCGACAAACTCGACCGCTGCGTGAAGAAGCACAAGGAGAAATCCGCCGACCACCACGCCGAAGACGTCATCAAGGCGCGTCTGTCGCAATAAAATGCGGCTGATCATCGTGAGCGGGCTGTCCGGCTCGGGGAAAAGCGTTGCGTTGCACATGCTGGAGGACATCGACTTCTACTGCGTCGACAACATTCCGGCGGCGCTGCTCAAGCCGTTCATCTCGCATACCGTGCGCGGCACCGGGGATATCGACCGGGACATCGACCCGCGCACCGCCGTCGGACTCGATGCGCGCAACCGCCCGAGTGAAATCGAAACCATACCGGCGCTGGTCAACGAATTGCGCCGCAGCGGCATCGAGTGCGACGTTTTGTACCTGCACGCCAGCGATGAGGTGCTGCTCAAGCGCTACGCCGAAACGCGCCGCAAGCACCCGTTGGTGAGCGCCGACGTCAGCCTGCGCGAGGCCATCGCCTCGGAGCGCAAGCTGCTCGAGCCCATCACCATGGCCGCCGACTGGGTCATCGACACCTCGCACATGACCGTGCACGCGTTGCGCGAAGTGATCCGCGAACGCATCGACCGGCGCCGCGAGGGACGGCTGTCGCTGATGTTCGAATCCTTCGGCTTCAAGCACGGCATACCAGGAGATGCGGATTTCGTGTTCGACGTGCGCAGCCTGCCGAATCCCTTCTGGGAACATTCGCTGCGCAATCTGACCGGCCGGGACGCCGCCGTCATAGAATATCTGTCCCATCACGCCAGCGTGCGCGCGATGATCGCCGACCTGGTCGGATTCCTCGAGCGGCGCGTCCAGGAGTTCTCCTCGGCGAACCGCAGCTATCTGACCATTGCGGTGGGCTGCACCGGCGGCCAGCACCGCTCCGTTTATATCGTCGACAAACTGGCGGAGCACTTCCGCAGCACCCACCCGCAGGTGCTCACGCGTCACGAGTCCTTGCCGAAACACTAGCCCTCGTACGCGTCGCCCGAAACTGGTGCGCATGCGTCACCTGCAGGAAATCGCGGATTTCCGCGGCGCGCGCCAGGGCGTCGTTGTAGCCGAGTTCGATCATTTCGCGCGTGAAGCCGCGCTCGAACAACAGGTAGCTGAGCAACAGGCCGCTCGCGCTGCTGCTGGCCCCGAAAATGCGCATTAGCGCCCTTAGGGCGCGCGGCAGTTCGCCGGCATGCCTATGGGCAATCTCATTGACGTCGCGCGTCGGCGTCATCAGCAGCGCATCGATGTGGCGCATGCCCTCGGCCTGGTTGTAGCGGTTGATGCGCTCGAGATCGGAGGTGAGTTGATCCATGAACAGTGAATCGAGCATGAAGCCGAACATCTGGCCGAACGTAGGCTCAGGCAGCGGCGCCTTCGGCGTCTGGCTGGTGGGCGGCGGATCGTTGACGCCGATGATGAACAGGCGGTTCGCGCCGAGGTGGATGGCGGGACTCAACGGCGAAGTCTGGCGCATCGCACCGTCGCCGAAATGTACGCTGTTGAGCGGTACCGGACGGAACAGAAAGGGAATCGACAGGCTCGCCATCAAGTGTTCGAGCGTCAGCACCGTGCGCGCGCCCTTGCGGTGGACGCGCGCCCACTGGTCCACCGCCGGCACCGAGGCGAAAAACGTCACGGAATCGGCGTCGCTGTAACACGTCGCGCTGATGCCGACGGCATGCAGATGCTCCTTGTACAGGCTGCGCGGAATGCCGTCGAAGTTCAACTGTGCGCGCAGCAACTCCCACAGCGGCGTGTTGTCGAACAGCGCGTGCGGCGGATGCACCAGCCAGCCGCCGGTAATCACCGCCAGCAGCCAATGCAGCGCCGACTTGAGCAGGCTCACAGAGTCGGACTTGAATACGTGATGCACGCGAAAGTCGCGCCATACACGCTCGATGGCATACACCGAGCGCCGGAAGTGCGCCGCATCCGAGGCCAGCGCCACGGCGCTGACGGCGCCGGCGGAGGTGCCGGTGATCACCGAGAACGGGCAGGCCGACCCGCGCCGCAGCAGTTCCGCGACGCCTCTGAGCACGCCGGCTTGATAGGCGGAGCGCGCGCCGCCGCCGGTCAGCACCAAGCCGAGCCGATCGGGCTCAATGCTCACGGGCCATCCCTACGTCAGAGCGTCGATCATCTGATCGAGCCCGGCCAGGGTCAGCGGATACATGCGTCCCTCGAGCATCTCGCGCGTCAACTCGATGGAGGTCGTCTGCCGCCAGCGGCCCTGCGGCACCGGGTTCAGCCAGGCGAACTTCGGATATTGCTCCATGAGCCGCGTCAGCCACGCCGTCCCCGGCTCTGCGTTCCAATGCTCGACGCTGCCCCCGGCATGCGTGATTTCGTAGGGGCTCATGGTGGCGTCGCCCACCAGAACGAGCTTGTAGTCGGGGCCATAGGTGCGAATCACCTCGGTGGTCGGTTTGTGTTCGCTGAAACGCCGCCTGTTGTCCTTCCACAGGGCTTCGTAGACGAAATTGTGGAAATAGTAATGCTCGAGGTGCTTGAACTCGGTGCGCGCCGCGGAAAACAGCTCCTCGCAGGCCTTGACGTGCTCGTCCATCGAGCCGCCTATGTCGAGCAGCAGCAGCACCTTGATTACATTGCGCCGCTCAGCCTGCATCTTGATGTCGAGCCAGCCGCCCGAGCGCGCGGTGGCATCGATGGTATCGGCCAGCGCGAGTTCGTCGGGCGCTCCTTGCCGCGCGAATTTGCGCAGGCGGCGCAGCGCGATCTTGATATTGCGCGTACCCAATTCGACCTTGTCGTCGAGATTCGCAAACTCGCGTTTGTCCCAGACCTTGACTGCGCTGCCGTTGCGGCCGCCCTCCTGGCCGATGCGCACCCCTTCGGGGTTGAAGCCATATGCGCCGAAAGGCGACGTGCCGGCCGTGCCGACCCATTTGTTGCCGCCCTGATGGCGCTCCTTTTGCTCCTCGAGGCGCTTCTTGAGAGTCTCCATCAGCTTTTCCCAGCCGCCGAGGGACTCGACGGCGGCCTTCTCCTCGTCGCTGAAATCGCGCACCGCCAGTTTTTCCAGCCAGTCGGGCGGCAACTCCCGCTGCAGCAGCGCAAAAATGTCCTCGACGCCCTTGAAGTGCTCGGCGAAGGCCCGATCGAAACGGTCGTAGTACTTCTCATCCTTGACCAGGCAGGTCCGCGACAGATAGTAGAAACGCTCCGCGCTCAAATCTCCGAGGCCGGCCTTCAATGCCTCCAGCAGCGTCAGCAACTCCGTGACCGAGACCGGTACTCCGGTCTTGCGCAGCAGAAAAAAGAACTTGACCAGCATTTATCTGGCGTTGCGGCGGTTCAGGAACACCAGCTGCTCGAACAGATGCACGTCCTGCTCGTTCTTCAGCAGCGCTCCGTACAGGGGCGGTATCAGCTTCTTGGCGTCGTCGCTGCGCAGCGCCTCCGGCGGGATGTCCTCGGCCACCAACAGCTTGATCCAATCGAGCAGCTCGGAGGTGGTGGGCTTTTTCTTCAGGCCCGGCGTGTCGCGGATCTTGAAGAACGTGGTCAACGCCTCGTGCAGCAGTTCGCGCTTCAGATCCGGAAAGTGCACATCGATGATCCTCGTCATGGTCGCGGCATCGGGAAACCGGATGTAGTGAAAGAAACAGCGCCGCAGGAAGGCGTCGGGCAGTTCCTTCTCGTTGTTGCTGGTGATGACGATCACGGGCCGGTGCTTGGCGCGCACCGTTTCGTGCGTCTCGTACACGTAGAACTCCATGCGGTCCAGTTCGCGCAACAGATCGTTCGGAAATTCGATGTCTGCCTTGTCGATTTCATCGATCAAGAGCACCGGCTGCGTGTCGCAGTCGAAGGCCTCCCACAGCGTCCCTTTGAGGATGTAATTCCTGATGTCCTTGACCTTGGGGTCCCCGAGCTGCGAGTCGCGCAGTCTCGACACCGCGTCATATTCGTACAGCCCCTGCAGCGCCTTGGTCGTGGACTTGATATGCCATTCGAAGAAAGGCTTGTCGAGGGCGCGCGAGACCTCGTTCGCGAGCAGCGTCTTGCCGGTGCCCGGCTCTCCCTTGATGAGCAGGGGACGCGACAGCGTCACCGCGGCATTCACCGCAGCCATCAGTTCATCGGTGGCTATATAGCGGTCGGTGCCGCGAAATTCGTTGGTCATTGATGGCTACTTTCGGGTGACTCGCAGGATTTGCATGGAATTCGTGCCGCCGGAGATGCCGCTGAGCTCGCCTTTGGTGAGGATGATGCGATCGTTCTCCATCACCAACTTTTGGCTCAGCAGCAGGCGGAATATGGAGAAATAGACTGCCTCGCCGCGGTCCTCGATATCGTAGGTCACCGGGTAGACGCCGCGGTACAGCGTTACGCGGCGGCGCGTGCGCTCGTGACGCGTGAATGCGTAGATCGGAATGTCGGAGCGCATGCGCGACATCCATAGCGCGGTCGAACCGGATTCCGTCAGGGCCACGATGGCCTTTACGTGCAGATGATTGGCGGTAAACATCACCGCCGCCGCGATGGCCTCATCGGTGTACTCGAAGAAGCCCGTGTTGCGCTGCCGGGCCCGGACGTGCGCCACCTGATACTTCTCGGCGCCGACCACGATCTGCGCCATTGCCTCCACCACTTTCACCGGATGCTTGCCGGAAGCGGTCTCGGCCGAGAGCATCACGGCATCCGTTCCGTCCATCACGGCGTTGGCCACGTCCGACACTTCGGCGCGCGTCGGTATGGTTGCCGTGATCATCGACTCCATCATCTGGGTCGCCATGATCACGACTTTGTTCTGATGGCGCGCCTCCAGGATGATCTGCTTCTGCAGGCCTGCCAGCTCGGCGTAGCCCATCTCGACGCCAAGATCGCCGCGCGCCACCATCACGCCGTCGCTGGCCTTGGTGACTGCGGCGAGATTCTTGATCGCCTCGGCGCGCTCGATCTTGGCGACCAGCAAACCGAAGCCGCCGGCCTGGCGGAACAGGCCGCGCGCCTCCTCCATGTCGGCGGCGTCACGTGGAAAGGACACGGCCAGAAAATCCAGCTTCAGGCGTGCGGCCGTGCGGATGTCCTCGCGGTCCTTGTCGGTCAGCGCGCCCGCGGACAAACCTCCGCCCTGGCGGTTGATGCCCTTGCTGTTGCTTAAGCTCCCGCCGACCATGACCTGCGTCTTGATGCGCGGTCCGTCGATGCCGATCACCTTGAGGCTGATCTGGCCGTCATTGAGCAGCAACACGTCGCCCGCGAACACATCCGAGGGCAGCCTCTTGTAGGCGATGCCCACCGAGTTCACGGTGCCGGCATCCACTGCGAGGGAGGCATCGAGTGTGAATTCGGCGCCGTCCTCGAGTTGCACCTTGCCGTCGGCGAAGCGGTCGATGCGAATTTTCGGACCCTGCAGATCTCCGAGCACGCCCACGTAGCGGCCGGCCTGCCGGGCGGCTTCGCGGACCAGATTCAACCGGCGCTCGTGATCGGCCACCGTGCCGTGCGAGAAATTCAAACGCACGACGTCTACGCCGGCGCGCACCACGTTCTCGAGCACTTGAGCATCATCGGTGGCGGGACCCAGAGTCGCAACGATCTTGGTGCGCCGGAGAGCGGGAGTCATGCGGCGCGCTGCTCGAGAATGTCGACGGCCGGGAGTTTTTTGCCCTCCACGAATTCCAGAAACGCGCCGCCGCCCGTCGATATATAGGAGATGCTGTCTTCGATGCCGTATTTCTCGATGGCCGCGAGGGTGTCGCCGCCGCCGGCAAGCGAGAAGGCCTTGCTGCGTGCGATCGCCATGGCCAGGGTGCGCGTGCCCTCGCCGAACTGGTCGAATTCGAACACGCCGACCGGGCCGTTCCACAGTATCGTGCCGGCCGAGCCGACCAGACGCGCGATGGCCTCGGCGGAATCCGGGCCGATGTCCAGGATCATTTCCTCGGAGGAAACCGCGTCGACGTTCTTGACGTCGGCCTCGGCCCTGGCGGAGAACTCGGTGGCCACCACCACATCCGTGGGCATCGGAATGACGATGCCGCGCTTCGCCGATTGCTCCAGCAGGCGCTTGCAGATATCCAGCATGGCCGGTTCGTACAGCGACTTGCCCACCTTGAATCCGAGCGCGGCCAGAAAGGTGTTGGTAATGCCGCCGCCCACGACCAGTTGGTCCACCTTGCCGAGCAGCGACTCCAACACGGTGAGTTTGGTCGACACCTTGGAGCCGGCAACGACGGCCAACAGCGGCCGCGCCGGCTTCTCCAGCGCCGTTTCCAGGGCGGACAGTTCGTTGACCAGCAGCGGGCCGGCGCAAGCGATGGGCGCGAATTTCGCGACTCCATGGGTGCTCGCCTCGGCGCGGTGCGACGTGCCGAAAGCGTCCATGACGTACACATCGCAGAGCTGCGCCATGCGGCGCGATAACTCGTCGGAATCCTTTTTCTCGCCCTTGTTGAAGCGTACGTTCTCGAGCAGCACAACCTCGCCTGGCGCGACCTCGACGCCGCCCAGCCAATCCTTCTTGAGCGGCACGGGCACTCCCAAGAGTTCCGTCATGCGCTTGGCGACCGGAGCCAGGGAAAACTCCTCGGCATACCTGCCCTCCTCGGGCCGCCCGAGATGCGACATCACCAAGACGCGCGCCTTGGCGTTCAAGGCCGCTTGAATCGTCGGCAATGCAGCGCGGATTCGTGCATCGCTGCTCACGACGCCGTCGCGGATCGGCACGTTCAGATCCTCACGTATCAGCACGCGCTTGTTGGTGAGCTCCACGGCCGACATCTTCGTGAGTTTCACGGCCGGTTCCTCACGCGGCTTTCGACCACGCAAGGGTCGTGTCGAGCATTCGATTGGAGAAGCCCCATTCGTTGTCGTACCAGGAACATACCTTGACCAGCGTCCCCTCGATGACCTTGGTGAGCGTCGAGTCGTAGGTGGAGGAAGCTGGGTCGTGGTTGAAATCCACGGACACCAGCGGCGCATCGTTATACGCCAAAATGCCCTTCATGGCGCCGTTTGCCGCCGCCTTGATGGCGCCGTTGATCTCATCCACGGTCGTCTTGCGCGCCGCGATGAAGCTCAAATCCACCAGCGACACGTTGATGGTCGGCACGCGGATGGCGAAGCCGTCGATCTTGCCCTTGAGCTCGGGCAACACCAGCCCGACGGCAGCGGCCGCCCCGGTCTTGGTCGGGATTTGGGACTGGGTCGCGGAGCGCGCCCGGCGCAAATCCGTGTGATACACGTCGGTGAGCACTTGATCGTTGGTATAGGAGTGGATGGTGTTCATGACACCGGATACCACGCCTATCTTCTCGTGCAGCACCTTCACGAGCGGCGCGAGGCAATTGGTGGTGCAAGACGCGTTGGAAATCACCGAGTGCGTGGATTTGAGCACGCCGTGATTGACGCCGTAGACGATGGTGGCGTCGACGTCATCGCCGCCCGGCGCGGATATGACGACTTTTTTCGCGCCCGCGGTCAGGTGCGCGGACGCCTTCGCCTTGCTCGTGAACAAGCCTGTGCACTCCAGCACGAAATCCACGCCCATTTCGCCCCAAGGCAGCTTGGAGGGGTCGCGCTGCGCGACTACACGGATGCGGTCGCCGTTGACGACCATGGAGTCGCCATCCACGTGTACATCGCCGCGGAAGCGCCCATGTACGGTGTCGAAACGCGTCAGATGGGCATTGGTGTTGGCATCGCCCAGATCGTTGATGGCGACGATTTTCAGATCCCCGCCGTGCTTGCCCTCGTACAGCGCGCGCAGGATGTTGCGGCCAATGCGTCCATAACCATTGATTCCCACCTTGATTGCCATTGCGAACCTCTTGACTTAATCCTTAGTTGCTGAGCACTTTGCCTATCGCCTCGACCACCTTGTCGGGCGTGAATCCGAACCGTTGAAACAGGTCTTTGGCCGGCGCCGAGGCGCCGAAATGGTCGATGCCGACGATTTCACCCTTGAGCCCCACGTATTGCCACCACGCGGCCCGCACGCCGGCCTCGACCGCCACGCGCCGGGTCACCGCGGAGGGCAGCACGCTCTCCTTGTAGGCCGCATCCTGAGCGTCGAAAGTATTGGTGCTGGGCATGGAGACCAATCGCACCTTGCGGCCCTTGCCGTTCATCGTGCGCACGGCCTCCGCCGCAATTCCGACCTCCGAGCCCGTTGCAATGACGATGGCCTCCGGGGTCCCGCCGCCGTCGATCAGCACATAACCGCCGCGCCGGATGTTCGCAACCTGCGCGGCGTCGCGCGCTTCGTGCACGCACGCCTGGCGCGTTAGGACGAGCAGCGTGGGTCCATTGCGATTGCCGAGGGCCGCTTGCCAGCCTGCAGCCGCCTCGACGCCGTCGCAAGGCCGCCAGACATCGATATGAGGGATGAGCCTGAGGGCGGCCAGATGTTCGATCGGTTGGTGTGTCGGTCCGTCCTCGCCGAGACCGATGGAATCGTGCGTATACACATAGATGACGCGCAGCCGCATCAAACAGGCCATGCGTATCGCATTGCGCGCGTAGTCGGAGAATGTGAGGAAGGTCCCACCGTAGGGAATGAATCCGCCGTGCGCCGCCATCCCGTTCATCACGCCGGACATGCCGAATTCGCGCACGCCGTAATGCAGGTAATTTCCGCCGAGGGCAGCCGGATTCAGGCTGACCGAATCCTTGCGCAGCGTGCCGTTCGAGGGGGTCAGATCGGCCGACCCGCCCAAGAGCTCCGGCAGCGCCGGCCCCAGCGCATTGAGGGCGGCTTGCGAGGATTGACGCGTCGCCAGCGCCTTGCCCTCGGCCTGGACCTTGGCGGTGAAGGCATGTGCCAGATCGTCGAAGCCGTCGGGCAAATCGCCCGCCATGCGCCGTTGCAGTTCCTCGCTCAAGGCCGGGAATTCCTGCGCGTAGGCCTTGAAGCGGCCGCGCCACTCCTGCTCCGCTTTGGCGCCCCTTTCGCGTTGATCCCAGGCGGCGCGAATGTCGGCGGGAATTTCGAACGGCGGCGCGGTCCACCCCAAAGTCTTGCGCGTTGCGGCAATGTCCTCGGCGCCCATCGCTTCGCCGTGCATGGTCTGCGTGCCCTGTTTCGGCGCCCCGAATCCGATGATGGTCCGGGCACAGATCAGCGACGGCTTATCCGTAACCGCACGGGCCGCCGCCAGCGCCGCGGCGATGGCGGCGCTGTCGTGGCCGTCGACTTGCGGCACGACGTGCCAGCCGTAAGCTTCGAAGCGTTTGGCCGTATCGTCGTCGAACCATCCCACGACCTTGCCGTCGATGGAGATGCCGTTGTCGTCGTAGACCGCGATGAGCTTGCCGAGCCGCTGCATGCCGGCGAAGGAGCACACTTCGTGCGATATCCCCTCCATCATGCAGCCGTCGCCTAAGAAAACGTAGGTATGGTGATCGACGATCTCGTGCCCGGGGCGGTTGAAGGCGTGGGCAAGGGAGCGTTCCGCCATGGCCATGCCCACCGCATTGGAAATGCCCTGGCCCAGCGGGCCGGTGGTCGTCTCTATCCCTAGATGCAATTCGCGCTCCGGGTGGCCTGCGGTCTTCGAACCGAATTGCCGAAAATTCTTCAGCTCCTCCATCGGCAAGGAATACCCCGTCAGATTCAGCACGGCATACAGCAGCATGGAGGCGTGGCCGTTGGAGAGCACGAATCGGTCACGGTTGATCCAAGTCGGATTGGCGGGATTGAACTTAAGCACGTCCCGCCACAGAACCTCGGCGATATCAGCCATGCCCATGGGCGCGCCCGGATGGCCGGAATTGGCCTTTTGGACCGCGTCCATCGCTAAAGCACGAATCGCGTTGGCAAGCTGTCTGCGGGTGGCCATCGACATATTGTCCCCGATGCGACCCCCGCCAGCAATGCCATGACCCAGTTCACCGTCGTAACTAGCCCGCTTTGCTAGCATTCCGTTGATGAAAATTTTGCAAATCACCGACCCGCATTTGTATGGCAGCGCCAGCGCGCGTTTGCGCGGCGTGCAGACGGATGCGAGCTTGCACGCGGTGCTCGACGATGCGTTGGCGCGCGTGCCCGATTACAGCGCGATGTTGGTCACCGGCGACCTGGTGCAGGACGACACGGCGGGCTATTTGCGTTTCCGGAGCATTCTCGGCAACTTGAGCGCGCCCGTGCTATGCATACCCGGCAATCACGATGAGCCGGAGTCGATGCAGCGCGAACTCGATGTCGCGCCGTTTCGCATCTGCGGCGCGCACGAATTCGGCGAATGGAACTTCGTCATGCTGAGCAGCTACGATCCGGGATGCGTTGGCGGACGCCTGACCGCCGCGGAGCTCGAGCGGCTGGATGCCGAACTCGCCCGCTCGGCCCGCCACTCGATGGTGTGCCTGCACCATCATCCGGTTCCCATGGGCAGCCGTTGGTTGGACACGAGCGGTCTTGCCAATGCGGCTGAATTCTGGCGCGTGATCGACGCGCATCCAGGAGTGCGCGCGGTCACGTGGGGCCATGTGCATCAAGCCTACGAGGGACGCCGCGGCCGGGTCCGGATGTTCGCCACGCCCTCGACCGGCGCCCAGTTTCTACCCGGCAGCGATCGCTTCGCGATGGATTCGCGCCCTCCGGCCTACCGAACTTTTCAACTGCATGCCGACGGACGTATCGAAACCGAGGTGCACTGGATAGAATCGCTGCCCATGCAACGAGCAGCGGCGCAATAGCCTTGCGGATATTCGGGTTGGCGCTCGTCTGCTGGTGCCTATGCACCGCCGCGCTCGCGGACGGCAGCCTGCATGCGCTTTGGGAAGTACACGGCAAGCACAACACCGTCTACATCCTGGGGTCGATTCACGTGCTGCGCCCGAGCGACTACCCGCTCGCGCCGGCCATGTTGAATGCGTACAGCGCGGCGCAAACCATCTACATGGAGGTCAACCTGCAGGAATTTGATTCACAGGCCGTTCAGGCTGAAATGCTCTCGAGCGCCATCATGCCGGAGGACAAGGGTTTGCCGGCGGTGCTCGGCAAGGAGCGCTACGGCCGCGCCTATGCGCTCGCGCATGAGGTCGGTGTCGAGTTGCCGAGCTTCGACCAGTTCGCGCCATGGTTCGCCGCCGAAGCCATCTCGCAACTGCAGTTGATGCACTTGGGCTTTCAGCCCCAATCCGGAGTGGAGGCGTACTTTCTGGAGCGCGCCCGCACCGACGGCAAGTCGGTGGCGGGGCTGGAAACGGTACACGACCAGATCGCCTTGTTCCAGAATATGTCCCTCGACAGCCAGGCGGAATACCTGATATCCAGTCTGGAGCAGGCGCATGACCTGCCCAGGGAAGTCGACGAGATGGTGCGCGCCTGGCAGCGGGGCGATACCCAGTGGTTCACGAACGAACTAAAGTCCGAGCTCGGCGGCGACCCGCAGCTGTATCAATCGGTGCTGGTGGCCCGCAATCGCAAGTGGTTGCCGAAGATCGAGGCTTTGCTCAAGGACGACAAGAATTACCTGGTGATCGTCGGCACCGGACACTTGGTGGGCCGCGGCAGCGTCATCGATCTTCTGAAAAAAGACGGGATCGGAGCCACGCAACTTTAGAGCCGGATGGCTTTCGAGCGGGATGGCGCCGACCCCGGAGGCACGATCAATTCGCGGGCGGCGGAGCGCCGGCACCGCGCGGGCCGCGCGCGGCGTGGCGCGCAGCCATCTGCGCTTCCAACGTCTGCAGCTGGGTCCGCTGCGCGGACGTCAATTTCGCGAAAATCTCCTGGCGAACGTTGGCCTTCAATGTGTCGATCTGCTGGTGCAGGGTGGCGTTCGCCGAGGTAACCTGCGACACCACATTGCTGTAATTCGGATCGTTCGGCTGGGTCTGGCGCAACTTCGAGGAGTTGGTGAACAGTTGCTGATGCAGGGTCTTAAATTGCGGACCATTGGTCTGCATGATGGTCTTGATCTCCGCCTTCTGCTGGTCGGTCAGGCCCAGCTTCGAATACAGAAATCCCATGCCATGGTGATGATGATGCCATCCGTGCGGGCCACCCGCCGGCGGAGTCGCCGGTGTGGTCGGCGTATCGGCCGCACTCGCGAGCGAGAAGACCGTGCCGGCCGTCAACAGCGCCCCGGCCGCCAAAGCCGTTCCAGCCAGCAAATTGCGAATCGAGTTCATGTTCGTTGCTCCAAGGAGGAAGTAAAAATCTACGGCTATATCGTATGCCGCGGCCGTGCAAACATGTGTCAGAGTGCGCACATGGATCTGTTAAGAATTGTAAATTCGCGCGCCAAACGCGCCAATCGGGCTCCTGCACGCAGAGGTATGGAGTATAGGTAACCTTCATGACGCAATCGAATCCAACGCCGGAAAGCGGCGCGCGCGAGGCACGCGTGCTGATCGTCGATGATGACCGCGAGCTGTGCCAGATGCTCTCCGAGTATCTGGTCGCCGAACACTTCGACGTCAAGAGCGTGCACGACGGCGGCGACGCGCTCGGCGAATTGCAGAACAACGAGTTCGAGATTCTGATCCTCGACGTGATGCTGCCGAGCGTCAGCGGTTTCGATCTGCTGCGCAAGCTCGGCGCGTCGTACGACACGCCAATATTGATGCTCACCGCGCGCGGCGATGATGTCGACCGCATCGTCGGTCTGGAGCTTGGCGCCGACGATTACTTGAGCAAGCCCTTCAATCCGCGCGAACTGGTGGCACGGATCCGCGCCATCCTGCGCCGCGCCAACAACCGCTTGACCCGCAGCGGCGCCCCCGACGAGTTGGCGGTGGGTCCCATCGTGCTCAACACCGGCACGCACCAAGTGCACGTCGCGTCGAAACTGGTGGCGCTCACCGGCGCCGAACTGCGCGTGCTCGAGTTGCTCATGCGGTCCGCCGGCCACGTGATTTCGCGCGAATCCATGACGGAGCAGGCGCTGGGCCGCAAGCTGGTCGCCTACGATCGCAGCATCGACACGCATATCAGCAATCTGCGGCGCAAACTCGAGCTCGAGGCCGGCAGAAATCCGGAGATCAAGAACGTGCGCGGCGCCGGCTATACGCTCACCTGGGCGGAGTCTTGATCGCGATGCACAGTCTATTCCTGAGAATCTTCGTACTCTTCTGGCTGGCGATGGCGCTGATCGTCGGCGCCAGCATCGCCACCACCTTCACCATCGCGGCGCGCGAGTACGAGCCGCCCGAGCTGCTGCGCCGTCCGAACACCGCCCTGCAAGCTTCCGAGGTGCTCGACCGCGGCGGCATCGGCGCGCTCAAGACCTGGCTGCAGGCGAACAAGAACGCGGTCGGCGATCGCGACCTGTTCATCGTCGGCCCCGACGGGCGCGACATCCTGGGCAGACACCTTCCCGAGGCCGCGGCGCGCCGCCTGGAAACCGTCAACCGCGATTCCGCAACTCCTTCCGGCAATTACCGGCCGTCGCGTTCCGCGCCGCAGATCGTTGCGGCCGACGGCACGTTGTACACCGTGTTGTTCTCGCCGCGCCGCCCGAGCATTTTCGGCGCCCTGAGCCTGCCGGCGATCTCACTGACCATATTGGGAATCGCCCTGGTCGTGAGCGCCATCACGAGCTGGTGGCTGGCCGAGCACTTGAGCGCCCCCATTCGCCGCATCCAGGAAGGAGCGCGCGCGCTTGCCTCCGAAAACCTCGACATCCGCGTCAGCGACGGACTCGAGGGCCGCAAGGACGAGCTTGCGGTTCTGGCGCGCGACTTCGACGCCATGGCGGACCAGCTGCGCGCCAATCGCAGCGCCACCACGCAGCTGTTGCGCGATATTTCGCACGAGCTTCGCTCGCCGCTCGCCCGCATGCGCGTGGCGCTCGGCCTGGCGCGCCAGCCGCCGGCGGACATGGTGCGGCAATTGGATCGTTTGGAGCGCGAGATCGAGCGGCTCGACTCGATGATCAGCCAGGTATTGAAGCTGGCGCGGCTGCACGGCGCCGAGGCGCGGATCGAGAAGGAAAGTTTCGAGCTGGATGAAGTCATCGAGGAGGTCGTGCGCGACGCCAACTTCGAGGGCGCGATGAAGAACTGCACGGTCAATGTGCAGGGCGCGGCCAAGGCGGCGATTCTCGGCAATCGCGAGCTGCTGCGCAGCGCCATCGAAAATGTGCTGCGCAACGCGGTGCGCTACAGTCCCACCGAGACGCCCGTCGACCTGTCGGTTGCCCGCGCCAGATCCGGCCTGGAGATCGCCATCGCGGATCATGGTCCCGGCGTGCCTGCGGCCGACCTCGAGCGGATATTCGAGCCGTTTTACCGCGTCGCCGAGTCGCGCGATCGCGACAGCGGCGGCGAAGGAATCGGTCTGGCCATCACCGCGCAGGTCATGAAAGCGCATGGGGGCTTCGCGCGGGCGCGCAACACTCCGGGCGGATTCGAGGTGCGCCTCAGCTTGCCGGAGAGCGCCCTCGCTGTTTAGAGTGGTGCAGTGAGTCTGTTTCAAGAAGCCTGCAAGTACATCCCGGGCGGCGTCAATTCCCCTGTGCGCGCCTTCCTCGGCGTCGGCGGCGAACCTGTGTTCTTCAAGCGAGCCTCGGGCGCATATGCGTTTGCGGCCGATGGCCGCCGCTTCATAGACTACGTGGGCTCCTGGGGTCCGATGATCCTCGGCCACGCGCATCCCGAAGTCATCGAGGCGGTGCAAACGGTCGCCGCGGACGGCTTGAGCTTCGGCGCCCCGACCGAGTACGAGACGCGCCTGGCACGGCGCGTCGTCGAGCTCATGCCCTCGATCGAGCTGGTGCGCTTCGTCAGTTCCGGCACCGAATCCACCATGAGCGCGATTCGCCTGGCGCGCGGTTTTACCGGTCGCGACATCATCGTCAAATTCGAGGGCTGCTATCACGGCCACTCCGATTCGCTGCTGATCAAGGCCGGGTCGGGCGCGCTCACGCTGGGAATTCCCACTTCGCCCGGCGTGCCGAAAGCGCTCGCGGAATACACCGTGGTGCTGCCCTACAACGATGCCGAACGGGTGCGCGACGCCTTCCGCCAGATCGGCCCGCAAATCGCCGGCGTCATCGTCGAGCCGGTGGCCGGCAACATGAACTGCGTGCCGCCGGCCGCGGATTTCCTTGAGACGCTGCGCGAGGAGTGCGACTCGAGCGGCGCCTTGTTGATTTTCGACGAGGTGATGACCGGCTTTCGGGTCGCCTTGGGCGGCGCACAGGAGCTCTACGGCGTGCGCCCCGATCTCACCACGCTGGGCAAGATCATCGGCGGCGGGATGCCGGTCGGCGCTTTCGGCGGGCGGCGCGACATCATGCGGCAGTTGGCGCCGCTGGGGCCGGTTTATCAAGCAGGCACGTTGTCGGGAAATCCCGTGGCGATGATCGCGGGCCTGACGACGCTGGAGCTGATTGCGGTACCCGGCTTTCATCGGCACGTGCTCGCGCAAACCGAAAGGCTGGTCACGGGTCTCTGCGCTGCCGCCGCGACGGCCGGCATCGCATTCACGACCAACCATGTGTGCGGCATGTTCGGTTCGTTCTTCACGGCTGCGAAGCGCGTGAATCGCTTCGATGAGGTCATGGCCTGCGACGTGGAGCGCTTCAAGCGCTTCTTCCATGGCATGTTGGCCGAAGGCATTTATTTGGCGCCCTCCGCCTTCGAGGCCGGGTTCATGTCGGCCGCCCATTCGAACGACGACATCGACGCAACCATCGCGTCCGCCAAACGGGTTTTCGCTTCTCTGCAATAATGCGCGCCTTCGCATGGTTTCTGGGCGCCATTCTGCTTGCAGGCATCTTCACCGCCTGCGTGGCTTATCCGGCTTACGAACTGACCACCGGCTTCGCCAGCTTCGCGTTCCATCGCGTCGGCAGCCGCATTGCCATGGTGGTGCTGGTGGCGGAACTGGTTTGGGTCTGCCGGCATTTGCAGCTTCACTCCAAACGCGACTTCGGCTACGGCTTGCCGTGGCGCACATTCGTGCGGCGCAGCCTCTTCTGGGGCGTCATCGGCATCCTTTCCGCCGGCGCCGGCGCCGCATTCTTGCTGTTCACGGGACTGCGCGTCAAAGATCCCGCTTTCGTGCCCTCGGCGCAGGAGTACGCGCGCATCTTTGCCGTGGGCTTGAGCTCCGGAGTCGCGGTGGCCCTCATCGAGGAAACGCTCATGCGCGGCGCCATGCACACCGCCATCGAACGAGAATCGGGTCCCTGGGCCGCGGCACTGCTCACCGCTCCCTTGTTCGCGATCCTCCATCTTTATGCCAAGGTGCGCATTCCCGCCGAGGAATTGGGCTGGCATAGCGGCTTTGATCTTTTGGTCCGCTCGTTCGCGCCGCTGGGCCACTTCAGCCTCGTGTACGACTCCCTGCTGTCATGGTTCATCGTCGGATTGATCTTGAGTTTGACGCGGGTACTGACGGGCAACATCGCAACGGCGATCGGACTGCACGCGGGGTGGGTGGTGGTGCTGCGCATGCTGCAGGAATCCACTGTTCGCGGCACCACGCCGCAATTCTCGATGTGGGTGGGCCGCTTCGACGGATTGCTCGGGCTCTGGCTCGTGCCCTGGGGAATCATCATCTTCGCCGCGCTGTGGGTCAGCCGGGCTCGCTGGGCCGCGCGTTAGTCAAGGGCGAGAGAAACTCGAGCCGTTCGATCGGATCGTCGAGTTCCAGGCAGAACTGTTTCTGCGCAGGCGGGATCGGCAATATTTCCGCGAGGCGGTGACCGACCCAGGCGGCATCGTCGAGCCTCATCTGCATGTTCGCGTAGCCTTCGCCCAGCTGCGGCAGCACGGATTCGAGCAAGTCCGCCAAGGGGGCATGACGCGCCGGAATGGATAGCGTCGGCTCGGCGGGCAGGAATTCCACGACGGCCACATTCAGGCCGTCCGCCTGCACGCTGCTGGTCTTGATGCGGAAGCGTTGCGCGCCGAGGCACGAAAGCCCCAGGAACCCATCCGAGAGCTGGTGAAAATCAATGATGGTTGCCGCCGTTCCGACCTGGAAAGTCCGTGCCGGGCCGACCTCGCTGCCGGCGCGAATCAGCGCCACGCCGAAGCTCGAGGAAGTGCGCATGCAGTTGCGCACCATGTCGACATAACGGGTTTCGAATATGCGCAGCGGCAAGGGGCCGCCGGGAAACAACACCAAATGCAGCGGGAACAGCGCCAGCGGTGCGGCCGCGTCGCTCAAAGGCGCTCTCGCAGCGCCGCCAACAATTTCTCGTGCAGTCCGCCGAAGCCGCCGTTGCTCATGACCAAAATGTGATCGCCGGGCCGGGCTGCATCGACCAGCCCCTGCACCAAGGTGTCGATGCTGTCCGCCAAGCGCGCGCGTTCGCCCATCGATGCCACCGCGCTCTCGAGATCCCATCCCAAATCGGCCGGACGGAAGAACCAGGCGAGATCCGCCGCGGCCAGTGACGGCGCCAGATGCTCCCGATGCACGCCCAACTTCATGGTATTCGACCGGGGTTCCAAGACGGCGATGATACGCGCATTGCCGACCCGCGCACGCAAGCCCCGCAACGTCGTGTCGATCGCAGTCGGGTGATGCGCAAAATCGTCGTACACCGTCACTTCGCCGACGACACCGCGGATTTCCATGCGGCGCTTCACGCCGCGAAATTCGCGCAGCGCCAGCAACGCCTGAGCGGGTTGCACGCCCGCCTGCCGCGCCGCCGCGACCGCGGCCAGGGCATTCATTACGTTGTGCTCGCCGTAGAGGTCCCACGCGACCTCGCCCACCGGACGATCCTGCAGGCTTACCGTGAAGCGCCCCGCTGCCCCGGGACGGATGTGCGCGCTCCAATCGGCGCCGCTGCCGATCGCAAAACCCTCGCGCGGCGTCCAGCAGCCCATCTCCAAGGTCGTCTCGAGTTCCGCATCCTGCGCATTGACGATCAGCCGTCCGCTTCCCGGCACGCTGCGCAGCAGTTGATTGAACTGCCGCCGAATCGCAGCGACGTCGGGATAGATGTCGGCGTGGTCGTATTCGAGATTATTGAGAATGACCGTGCGGGGCCGGTAATGAACGAACTTAGCGCGTTTGTCGAAGAATGCGGTGTCGTATTCGTCCGCTTCGATGACGAAGTATGGCGCCTTGCCGAAGCGCGCGCTGCTGTCGAAATTTCCCGGCACACCGCCGATCAGAAATCCTGGCTCGAGTCCGGCGTGCTGCAAGATCCAGCTGAGCATCGCGGTGGTGGTGGTCTTGCCGTGCGTGCCGGTCACGGCGATGACGTGCCGTTCGCGCAACACCTGCTCGGCGAGCCACTGCGGTCCCGATGTATAGGCCATGCCGCGGTCGAGCATGGCTTCCACCACGGGCAGGCCGCGGCTCAATGCATTGCCCACAACCACCATGTCGGGATCGAGGTCGAGCTGGTCGGCCGCGTAGCCCTTGACGAATTCGATGCCCAACGCCTCGAGCTGCGTGCTCATCGGCGGATAGACGTTGAGATCCGAGCCGGTGACGCGGAATCCGGCCGCCTTGGCGATCGCGGCCAGGCCGCCCATGAACGTGCCGCCTATCCCTAAGATGTGCACATGCATCGTCGCGCGCCCCGTTTCAGTCATAATCGCCGCAAATTGTACACGTGAACCGAAGGCCCTTAAGAATGCCTGATGCCATTTGGATCGACCGCAGCGATGAATTGCCGGCGCTCGCGCGCGAGCTCGAATCGCAGGAATCGATCGGTGTCGACACCGAGTTTCTGCGCGAACGCACCTTCTTTCCCAAACTCTGTTTGCTGCAGCTGAGCGCCGCCGGCCGGATCTGGTGCATCGATACCCTGCGCGTAGGCGGGCTCGAGCCACTGATGCCGGCGTTGACCGCGGCGAAAACGCAGAAGCTCATACATGCAGCCAGGCAGGACCTGGAGGCGATTTACCTGAACGGCAGGAAGGTGCTGTCGCCGGTATTCGACACGCAGATCGCGGCAGCCTGCATCGGCCTCAAGCCGCAGATCGGCTATGCCGAGCTGGTCAAGACCTTGCTCGATGTGATCGTGCCGAAGGGACAGACGCGCACCGACTGGTCGAAACGCCCGCTGACCCGCGAGCAGCTGGAATATGCGGCTGACGACGTTCTTTACTTGAGCGAAATCGCGGCCCGCCTCACGGCTCGGCTGCAGAACCTCGGCCGCATGCACTGGGCCATGGAGGATTGCGCGGCGTTGGAAGGCCGTGAGCTTTACGAGCCCGACACCGCCAAGAGCTGGCAGCGGCTGCGCGGCATCGCGCAGCTCGAACCGAAAGCGAGGGCGCGCGCCAAGGCCCTTGCGGTATGGCGCGAGCGCGTGGCGCGCGAGCGGGATCTGCCGCGGGCTTGGATTCTGGCCGATGCCGCCATCTTCTCCATCGCCCACGCCGCGCCCGCCGACGCCGCGGCATTGGAAGCCGTTCAGCCGCTCAACGAGCGCCTTGCGGCCGGCGTGCTCGAGGCGCTGCGGGCGGCCGCCGCGGCTCCGCTCGAGGACTTGGAACCCACGCAGGACTCGCGGCCGACCGCCGAACAGAAGGCATTGATGGAACGGCTCAACAAGATCGTCGATGCACGCGCGGCTGAATTGCAAATCAGCGCCGAGGTGCTGGCGCCGCGCGGCGAGCTCAAAGCCCTCGCCCTGGGTAAGCGCGAATCGCTTGCCCTCGCCGGCTGGCGCCTCGAGGAAGTGGGCGCATCTTTACTTAACGTCCTTGATGCTTGAACCTTCGACGGCCCGCTCGATGTTCTTGAAGACGGTCTCCATGGCGGCATCCGCCTCGACGACGCGCAGCAAGCCGGCGGTCGAGTAATATTTGATCAGAGGTTTGGTCTGAGCCTCATACACCTCGAGACGCTTGCCGATCACTTCTTCCTTGTCGTCCGGGCGCTGAATCCACTTGTGCGTTCCGCCGGTCTTTTGACAATGCGTCTTCGAGCCGGACGGGGCACCGGCGACCTCGGGATGGACGTTGGTCACCTGGCCGCAGGCTTCGCAAATGCGTCGCCCGCTCAGGCGCTTGAACAGAATTCCCAAATCCAGATTGAGCAGCACCACGGCCTGCAGCGGGGTTCCCATCTCGGGGAGCATTTTGCCCAAGGCTTCGGCTTGCGCGATATTGCGCGGAAAACCGTCCAGAATGAAGCCTTTCGCTGCGTCCGGCTGATTCAAGCGCTCGCGGATCATGCCCAACACGGTCGCGTCGTCGACCAGTTTGCCGGCGTCCATGAAGCTTTTCGCCTTGCGCCCCAATTCGGTGCCCTTGGATACCGCCTCGCGCAGCAAATCGCCGGTCGAAATTTGCGGAATTCCGTAGGCCTTCATCAGCAGTTGCGACTGCGTGCCTTTGCCGGATCCGGGTGCTCCCAATAGAACTATTCGCATGATTATTTTATGGTTCAAAGCGCGCTACCGTACCTTCGGGCGCTGCCACCGTCAAACGCCGTGCCGAGCTCGCCGCGATCGGCTATCCTGCGCGGCTCGTATTGCGGGGGTCTCATGAAAAAGAACGCGTTCTACGCTCAGTCCGGCGGCGTAACGGCCGTGATCAACGCGTCAGCCTGCGGCGTCATCGAGACCGCGCGGCGCCATTCCGACAAGATCGGCCGCGTATTCGCCGGACGCGACGGCATCGTCGGCGCCCTGACCGAGGACATGATCGATACCAGCAAGGAAAGCCGCGCCACCATCACCGCCTTGCGGCACACGCCCGGCGGCGCTTTCGGCTCCGCGCGCTACAAGCTGGCGTCGATCGAGAAGAACCGGGCGCAATACGAGCGCTTGATAGAGGTTTTCCGGGCACACGACATCGGCTACTTTTTCTACAACGGCGGCAACGACTCGATGGACACGGCGCAGAAAGTGTCCGAGCTCGCGCTGCAGATGGACTTTCCCCTCGCCTGCATCGGCATCCCGAAGACCATCGACAACGATCTGCCCGTCACCGATTGCTGCCCGGGATTCGGCTCCGTCGCCAAGTACGTTGCCATCTCCACCCGTGAGGCAGCGCTCGATGTTGCTTCGATGGCGCGCACGTCCACGAAGGTATTCGTGCTCGAGGTGATGGGGCGCCACGCAGGCTGGATTGCCGCCGCCGGCGGCTTGGCGGGCGACAAGGCCGGCGATGCACCGCACATCATTCTTTTTCCGGAAATCGCGTTCGACCGCGAGGCATTTCTCGCCAAGGTGCGCGCCACCGTCGAGAAACGCGGCTACTGCGTGATCGTGGTATCCGAAGGAGTGCGCGACGCCGACGGGAAGTTTCTTGCCGAGGCGGGAACCAAGGATGCCTTCGGCCATGCGCAGTTGGGAGGCGTGGGACCGGTGGTCGCGCAAATGACCCAGCAGGCTTTCGGCTACAAGTTTCATTGGGCCGTGGCTGACTATTTGCAGCGCGCCGCCGCACACATCGCCTCCAAGGTAGACGTGGATCAGGCTTACGCGGTCGGCAAAGCCGCCGTCGAATTTGCGCTCAAAGGCAAGAACGCCGTCATGCCGGTGATCGTCAGAAAATCCGCCAAGCCCTACCGCTGGAGCATCGGCGAGGCGCCGTTGTCCGAGATCGCCAACCGAGAGAAGCCGGTGCCGCGCCATTTCATCACGGGCGACGGCTTCGGAATAACCACTGCATGCCGCCGTTATCTATTGCCCCTCATCGGCGGTGAAGGTTACCCTCCTTATCGCCACGGAATGCCCGTATATGCCGCGCTCAAGGCAGTCTCTGTTGCGAAGCGCTTGCGTAAACCCTTTGTGATATAGTACGTTTTTTCCACTAATTTCAATAACATAAGACCCTTGGAGACTCCCTGATGACTCTTGCTCTTGCGCTCTGGTTGTCTATTGCAGCCGGTGTCGTTGCAATCCTCTACGGCGTGATCTCGGTGCGCTGGATCCTCGCCCTGCCCGCCGGCAATCCTTTGATGCAGGAAATCGCCGCCGCCATCCAGGCCGGTGCGCGCGCCTATTTGAACCGCCAATACACGACCATTGCCGTCGTCGGAGTCATTTTGTTCGTGGCTCTGGGGCTGGCGCTCGGTTGGCCAACGGCCGGTGGTTTCGCCGTGGGGGCACTGCTCTCGGGCCTTGCCGGCTACATCGGCATGTTCATCTCGGTGCGCGCCAATGTGCGCACGGCACAGGCAGCGCATGGCGGGATCAATGCTGCCCTCAAGGTTGCCTTCCGCGGCGGTGCCATCACCGGCATGCTGGTGGTCGGACTGGGCCTGCTTGGCGTCGCGGGATACTTCCTGTTGATGCAACGGGTGCTCGGCGACTCGGAAGCTGCGCTGCGCTCGCTGGTGGGGCTGGCTTTCGGCGGTTCGCTGATCTCGATTTTCGCACGCTTGGGCGGCGGCATTTTCACCAAGGGTGCCGATGTGGGCGCGGATCTGGTCGGCAAGGTGGAAGCCGGCATTCCGGAAGATGACCCGCGCAACCCCGCCGTCATCGCCGACAACGTCGGCGACAATGTCGGCGACTGCGCCGGCATGGCCGCGGACTTGTTCGAGACCTATGCAGTGACCCTGGTGGCCACGATGCTGCTCGGCGGCCTGGTCATGGTCGATATGGGCGAGCAGGCAGTGCTGTTCCCGTTGGTGCTCGGCGCCATTTCCATCGTCTCCTCCATCATCGGCACCTTCTTCGTTTCGGCGAGGCCAGGCGGCAAGATCATGAATGCCCTGTACCGCGGCGTGGCCGTGTCGGGCGGCATCTCGGCGATCGCCTTCTACTTCGTGTCCAACAGCATCATGGGCCCGCAGCACGGCATGTCGATGTGGCTGTGCACCCTGGTTGGATTGGCGCTGACAGCGGCAATGATCGTCATAACCGAGTACTACACGGCCACCGAATATAGCCCCGTCAAGCACATTTCGGCGGCCTCGCAGACCGGCCATGCCACCAACATCATTGCCGGCCTGGGCGTGTCGATGAAGGCCTGCGCGCTGCCCGTGATCGCGGTGGCCTTGAGCATCTGGGCCTCCTTTCAACTCGAAGGCCTGTACGGCATCGCCATTGCCGCGACCGCCATGTTGTCCATGACCGGCATGATCGTTGCGCTCGACGCCTACGGGCCGATCACCGACAATGCCGGCGGCATCGCCGAGATGGCGGGCTTGGACAAGAAGGTGCGTGATGTCACCGATCCCTTGGACGCGGTGGGCAACACCACCAAGGCCGTCACCAAGGGCTACGCCATCGGTTCAGCGGGTCTCGCTGCCTTGGTGCTGTTCGCCGACTACACGCACAAGCTGACCGAAGTCACCGGTCATGCCACCGCCTTCGATTTGTCCAACCCCGCCGTGATCATCGGCTTATTCATCGGCGGTCTCGTGCCGTATCTGTTCGCCGCGATGGCCATGGAAGCGGTTGGGCGCGCGGCGGGAGCCGTGGTCGTCGAGGTTCGGCGTCAGTTCCGCGAGATCAAGGGCATCATGGAAGGCACCGCCAAGCCGGACTATTCGCGTGCGGTGGATATGCTGACCAAGGCCGCCATCAAGGAAATGATCATTCCCTCGCTGCTGCCCATTCTGGTGCCGATCGTGCTGGTGTTCATCATCAACTGGTTGATGGGACCCGGCTCCGGCGTGCAGGCGCTCGGCGGCCTCCTGATCGGCACCATCGTCACCGGCCTGTTTGTCGCGATCTCCATGACCACCGGCGGCGGTGCATGGGACAACGCAAAGAAATACATCGAAGAAGGCCACTTCGGGGGCAAGGGTTCCGATACGCACAAGGCAGCCGTGACCGGCGATACCGTCGGAGACCCCTACAAGGATACTGCGGGACCTGCGATCAATCCCTTGATCAAGATCATCAACATCGTGGCGTTGCTGCTGGTGCCGGTGCTCGGCAAGATGATCTAGATGTCGAAATAAATAGCGTCAGGCTCGTCCGCGCCGTCGCGGGTTGCCACGCGCAAGTCAGGCTCCTTGAGCGATACGCGCGAGCGCGGCGGCACGCTGCGCGCCAGAAATACCGAGCCGCCGATGACGCTTTCCGCGCCCACCGTGGTCTGGCCGCCGAGCACGGTCGCATTCGCGTACAGCGTTGCACCGTCTTCGACGGTGGGATGACGCTTCTTGCCGCGGATGATGTGGCCGCTGGAGTCACGCGGGAACGACAGCGCTCCCAGCGTCACGCCTTGATACAGCTTCACCCCGTCGCCGATGTTCGTGGTCTCGCCAATGACCACGCCGGTCGCATGATCGATGAAAAAAGCGGCACCGATGGTTGCGCCCGGATGAATGTCGCAGCCCGTCTTGGAGTGCGCCCATTCCGTCATGATGCGCGCCATCATGGGCACCCCTAAGTCATACAGCGCATGAGCGATGCGATACACGCTCACGGCCAGCACGCCGGGATAGGCCAGAATGATCTCATCGATGTTCAAGGCCGCCGGGTCGCCATCGAAAGCCGCCTGCACATCGCGAATCAGCAATCCGCGAATCAGCGGCAGGCGCCGCAGAAAAATCTCGGCCAGCTCGCGTGCCCGCGGCGCGCACTCCTTGAATCCCTCGTTGGGAGCCGAACGCTCGCGTTCGCGCCCATAGCACAGGCAGTGTTCCATTTCCCGTTCGAGCCGCGGCACCAAAGCCGCGACCTTCTCGGCGACGTGCGCTTCGAGATTGTCCTCGGTCAGATCACGCCGCCCAAAATAGCCGGGGTACATCAGATCGAGCACTGCCTCGAGTATCTCGACGATGGCCTCCCGCGAAGGCAGGTAATGCCGCGACACATGGCGCGCCCTCTCGTCGCCGAGATAGCTGTCGACCAGGTCTCCGGTCACTTCCTCCAGCGCGCTCATTCGCATCCTGTTGAGCGACGGCTTGTTAAGCAACGGCTTGCATCTTTTCGACTTCCTCGAACAGGCCTTCGAACAAGGCACCCGACAGATATCTTTCTCCGGCGTCCGGAAGAATGACGACGATGGTCTTGCCGGCCTGCGCCGGTTCCCGCGCCAAGCGCAGGGCCGCGGCCATCGCAGCGCCGCAGGAGATGCCGCACAAAATGCCTTCTTCCCGCGCCAAACGGCGCGCCATCTCGATCGCTTCGTCGTTGCTCACCTGCTCGACCCTGTCGACCATCGATAGATCGAGGTTCTGCGGCACGAAGCCGGCACCGATGCCCTGGATCTTGTGCGGCGCAGGCGCGAGAGCCTGTCCCGCCAAGGTTTGACTGATCACCGGAGAATGCGTCGGCTCCACCGCCACGGTGATGAGCGCCTTGCCCTTGGTTTTCTTGATGTAGCGGGACACGCCGGTCAGGGTGCCGCCGGTGCCCACCCCAGCGACGAAGACATCGACCTTACCGTCGGTGTCATCCCAGATCTCGGGACCCGTGGTCTTTTCATGGATCGCGGGGTTTGCGGGGTTCTCGAACTGCTTCATCAACAGGTATTTCTTCGGATCGGAAGCCGCCAGCTCCTCAGCCTTCGCGATGGCGCCCTTCATGCCCTTGGGTCCCGGGGTCAACACCAGTTTCGCGCCGAATGCGACCAGCACCTTGCGGCGCTCCATGCTCATCGTCTCAGGCATGGTCAGTACGCAGCCATAGCCGCGCGCGGCAGCGGCAAATGCCAGCGCAATACCCGTGTTGCCGCTGGTGGCCTCGACGATCGACATCCCGGGCCTCAGCGTGCCGCGCTGCTCGGCGTCCCACACCATGGCGGCGCCGATGCGGCATTTCACCGAGTAGGCTGGGTTGCGTCCCTCGATCTTCGCGTAGATGCTCGCGCGGCTGCCCGCATCCAGCCGGTTGATGCGGATCAGCGGGGTATGGCCGATCGACCTGGTATTGTCTTCGTAAACGGGCATGGGGCACCTCTTGACGCTATCGGCCGATTTTCCCCCCAAGCGCTCAGGGTTGCCATAGAAGTTTGTTATTGCACCCTGCCGGGCCGTTATAAGGGCGCCATGGACAGCGGTTTCGGTCGGCCGACGACGAAACCCTGCACGAAATCGATGCCCATGCCGGTCACGGTATCGAGCGACTCCTGGTCCTCGACCTGTTCGGCGACGATGCGGAAATTCAGGCTGCGCGCCATCTCGATCATCGCGGCGACCATGGCTTGGTTGACGCTGTCACCGGCCAGGTTCTTGATGAATGAGCCGTCGATTTTCAGGTAGTCCATGGGCAAGGTCTTGAGGGTGGTGAACGAGCTCAAGCCGCTCCCGAAATCATCGAGGGCGAACTCGCAGCCCATGCCGTGCAGCACCCCGATGAAACGCTGCGCATGGTCCAGGTTCGCGACCACGGAGCCCTCCGTCACCTCGAAGCAGATGTCGGCCGGATTCGCGCCCGTGTGGTCGAAGCACTCGACCACGTACTCGAGGAAGGTCGCATCCGCCAGTGTCTGGCCGGCGACGTTGATCGCAACGCTGCGGCCCGGCGGCAGTTTCATTCCGCCGCGTCCCAGGGCAGCGAGCACTTGCTGCACCACCCATCGGTCCACATGCGGCATCAGGCGGTAGCGCTCCGCCGCGCGGATGAACTCGGCCGGCGGCGCGCCGGGCGAACCGTTCTCGCCCTCCAGACGTACGAACACCTCGAGCGCCGGTCCGTGCACGCCGCCCGCGCGCGCATGCATGATGGGCTGGTAATACAGTTCGAATTTATTGTCGCGCAAGGCTCCCTGCAGTCTCTGCAGCCAATGAATCTCGCCGCTGTGGCGCGCGCTCGCCTCCTCGCGCGCGGAGTAGACGTGCACGTGCAGGCCGCCCGCCTTTTTCGCGACGTAACACGCCGAATCCGCCGAATTCATGATCTCCTCGATGGAGCCCGAATCGCGCCCGATCTCGACCAAACCGATGCTGACGCCGATGTCGAAGATTTTGTCCTTCCACACGAAACGGAACTCATTGACCGAGTGCACGACGTCGTCCGCGATCTGGCGCGCCTTCTCCAGCGGACACCCCGCCAATAACAGAGCGAATTCGTCTCCGCCGATGCGTGCGGCCGTGTCCGAATCGCGCACCGCTTCCTTGATGAGCGATGCAACTTCGCGCAGCATGTTGTCGCCCGCGGTATGCCCGCAGGTGTCGTTCACCAGCTTGAAACGGTCCAGATCGAGGTAGCACAGCGCATGTCCGCTGTCGCCGGTCTGCGCCGAGTCCAATGCCTCGGCCAGGCGCCTTTCGAATTCGCGCCGATTCACCAGGCCCGTGAGCGCGTCGTGGCTCGCTTGATACGTCATCTGCCGCGTCAGCCCGCGCAGCTCGCTGGTATCGTGCATCACCAGCACCAGGCCGAGCATCTCCTTGTTGTCGAAGCGCAGCGGCGTGACGCTGATCTCCACCGAACGCTCGGGGCCGCCGTTCGCGGGCACGAGCACCGCGCGCCGTCCCATCGTGACGCGCCCGCCGGTGATCAGCGCCTTGCGTATCGGATCGCCGAGCGAATGCCGATCCGTCTCATCGACCAGCGTCGCCACATCGCCGAAGAATTTACCCAGGACCTGATCGAAGGTCTGCCCGAGCAGCGTCGCGGCGGACTGGTTGATGTAGTCGATGCGGCCGTCCGTGTCGACGGTGATCACGCTCTCGCCCATCGCATCGAGCGTCACCATGGCCCGCGGCTTGGAGGCCGGCGATGCGTCCGCCTGTTCGGGCATCATCTCCAGCGCGGTGAGAAACAGCGCCGGTTCACCCGCGCTGTCGATCACGGCGCTCGTGAGCTCGACCCGGGTCACCTGCCCTTTCGGGCCCACCAGGTCGACTTCATAGCGCTCCGCGGCGGATTCGCCCGCCAGACGGCGCTGCAGGTTGCTCCTCACCAGTTCCACGTAGTCGGGCGCGACGAGTTGTGCCAGCGATTTGCCGACCACCTCGCGCGAAGTCGCACCGAGCAGCGCGAGGAATCGCGAGTTGGCAAAAATGATCTTCTTGCGATGAATCACCACGGCGTCGTGCACCGTCTCGACCAGCCGCTGAAACAGCTGCTCGCGATCCTGCAGGCGCGCGCCGCGCTTCTCGCGGCTCTCGAGCAATTTGTTGACCGCAGATCCCAGCCGGGCGAGAGCCGCGGGTTTATCCTCAGTCGCGATGCGTCCGGCGCTGCCGGTATCGCTGAGCAGCTGCCAAACTTGCTTGGAAATTTCGTCGACGGCGTGTTCCTGTCTTTTTTTCCAAACGAGTAGAACGACGAATAGAACGACTAGGACAGCCGCTGGTGCGGCTGCGGTGATGAACCACATGGCAATGGGAGACAAACTCAACACTGACCTCGATAACGACGACCTCCGACGTTTGATATTTTTGCCCATGCGGGCTCGACACGTCGCGCACCATCGTGTCGAGAGAATAACGCAAGGGGCTCGCGAACCCTGTAGAAATTGACCATAATGAGCGGCCTTAAATTACCGCGAGAAATCATGGATACGGTGGCCGCTCGTCGACAAATGGTGGATCAGCAGATTCGCACGTGGGAGGTTCTCGATCCGCGTGTGCTGGATGTGTTCGCCACCGTGCCCCGCGAGGCGTTCGTGTCGTCAACATATCGCGATCTCGCCTTCGCCGATACGTCGATTCCCATAGGTTATGGACAATCGATGCTGGCGCCGAAGCTGCAGGGACGCATCTTACAGGCATTGGCTGTCACTGCGAAGGAAAGCGTGCTCGAGGTGGGCAGCGGTACGGGCTATTTGTCCGCCTGCTTGGCACTGCTTTCTTCCTCGACTCATAGCATCGACATTCATCCTGAACTCACCAGGGCCGCGGTCATGAACGTGCGCACGGTGCCTGCGGCGAACGTCGATTTCGAGACCCGGGATGCCTGCAGCGGAGAGCCGCTGGGCGAGTATGACGTCATTGCGGTCACCGGTTCGTTGCCGGTCTACGATCCTCGCTTCGAGCGATCGCTGCGCATCGGCGGTCGTTTGTTCGCCGTGGTCGGCAGCGCGCCGGTGATGGACGCGATCCTGGTGCGGCGGGTGGATCAAGCCGAGTGGATTCGTGAAAGCCTGTTCGAGACCGTCATCGATCCGTTGCAGAATGCAACCGCTCAACCTAAGTTCGTGTTCTGACCATGGTCAAGGAACTTTCACCGGGCGAATTCATGGCGCGGCGCGCCTCCGGCGCCGAAATGACCCTGGTCGATGTGCGGGAGGACTGGGAAGTGAAGTTGGCCCCTGCGCCGACCGCGTTTCTGCATATACCAATGGGCCAGATTGCGGACCGGATCGGCGAACTCGACCCCGCCAAGGAGACGGTGGTGATCTGCCGCTCCGGGGGACGCAGCATGCAAGTTGCGCGATTTCTCGATCAGCGCGGCTTTATGTCGGTTGCCAACCTGGGCGGCGGCATTTTGGCCTGGTCATCCGAGTTGGATCCCAGCATTCCCGCCTATTGACCGGGAATCCCATTTGGGTGATATAGTATTATACAACACTATACTACCGGTATCGGTAAGCCATGAAGCGACTGTTTTTAGCCCTAAGCTTGTGTTTGGGCACGGGAGCCGCACTGGGTGCGGATCTGCTGGCCGTTTACCAGCGCGCATTGCAAAACGACCCACAATTGCGGGAGGCGGAAGCCACACGCCTCGCCGCCTTGGAAGCCAAGCCCCAGGCACTGTCCGCGCTGCTGCCGCAGCTTTCGGCCAATGGCACGATCTCGCGCGAGCGCGACTCCGGCAGCCAGAACCAAACTGAGGTCGTGAGCCTGCCGACCTGCGCTCCCGGCACCACCGTCGGCGCGGGCGGCATCCCCTGTGCCACCGCCGGCACGCCGAATAGTCTCTTCGAGAGCTTCCCCTTCAATGGCGATATCAACACCACGACGCACAAGTACACGCTGGATTTGAAACAAAACCTGTTCCGTTGGGAAAACTGGGTGGCCTTGCAGCGCGCCGACTCGCAGGTGGCGCAGGCCGAAGCCGACTATCAGGCTGCCAAGCAGGATCTGATGGAACGCGTTGCCCAACGCTACTTCGATGTGCTGGGCGCGCAGGATGATGTCGACGCCCAGGAGGTGGCCTTGAGTTCGGTGACGCGCCAGCTCGAGCAGGCCGAAGCACGCTATGAAATCGGACTGATCGCGGTCACGGACGTCGAGGAAGCGCGCGCGTCTCACGACACCACCGCCGCGGCCGTCATTGCCGGTAAGCGCACTCTTGCCTCGACGCTGGAACTGCTGCGCGAGATCACGGGCGATCTGTTCGATTACCTGGCGCGGCCCAACGAACCGTTCGAGCTGACCAATCCCGATCCGGTCAGCGAGGATCGCTGGGTCGACATGGCGCTGCAACAGAATCTTTCCTTGGTATCGAGCCGCCTGGCCGCGGACATCGCGCGCGAGAATGTCAGCACCGCGCGCGGCGGCCATTACCCGTCATTGGATCTCGTCGGCAGCGCGGGGCACCTGAACACCAACGGCGTCGATACCTTCCCGGACGGTAGTCCGGCCGGCGGCCAAACCATCGACCAAAATCAGCGCTCCATTGGAATCCAATTGACGTTTCCTCTGTATTCCGGCGGCATGGTCTCCTCGCAGGTTCGCCAGGCCACCTATCAGCATCGCGCGGCCAAGGAGCGGCTGGAGCGCGTTGCGCGTCAGACCGAGCATGACGCGCGCGATGCGTATCTTGGGGTACTGTCCGAGATCTCGCGGGTCAAGGCGTTGCGCCGCGCCGCCGAATCGAACATGACCGCATTGCGCGCCACGGAGTCCGGATATGAAGCCGGTACGCGCACGGCCGTCGACGTGCTGCAATCGCGGCAGCAATGGGTGCAAGCTCAGACCGACTATGCGCGCAGCCGCTACGATTACATGATCAACGTCATCAAGCTGCAGCAGGCGGCGGGCATCCTCTCGGAACAAACTCTGCAGGGGCTCAACGCCCTGCTGAACGATACGCCGCCGACTGCTGCTCCAACAGCGGCTCGATGAGCCCAACCAGAGCGGCGACGCTGCCGCGATTCGCCGCGACGATGTGCACGCCCGCCTCGCCCATTCGCCTTCTCTGCGCCGGGTCGTCGCACAAGCGCACCAGCGCCGCGCCGAGTTCTTCCGCGTCCCGGACTTCCGCGGCAGCTCCGCTGGCCAGCAGCATGGCCGCGATGTCCTTGTTGTTGGCTTGATAGGGGCCGCAGAGCACGGGCAATCCGAGCGCAGCAGGCTCCAGCAGGTTGTGTCCGCCGACGGGGACCAGACTGCCGCCGACGAAAGCTATGTCGGCCGCCGCGTACATCGTCGCCAGTTCGCCCAGTGAGTCCACCAGCAGCACCTGACAATCCCCCATCGGGGTACCCCCGCCCAGAGCACCCCCGCCCAGGGCACCGGCGCCGCTGCGCCGCCGGTAGCGCAAGCCACTGCTCTTGAGCTGTGCCGCCACCGCCTCGAATCGATCGCGGTGCCGCGGCGCGAGCAACAACAATGCGCGCGGTTTTTCGCCGAGCAATCGCGCATGAGCGCTCAAGACCGCTTCATCTTCGCCGGCGTGCGTGCTGCCGGCCACCCAAGCGCAACGCTCGCTGCCGAACTCCTGCCGCAGCCGCTGACCGCGCTCGACATCGTGCGCATCGGTGCTCAAATCGAACTTCACGTTGCCCACCACCTTCGTTCGCGCAGGTTCGGCGCCGATCTCTCCAAAGCGCGCGGCATCGTCCGCGCTTTGCGCGGCGATCAAGACGTTCTGGAATATGCCGCTGAACAGGCGCCCCACGCGCCGATAGCGCGACACCGATTTCGCCGTAAGGCGTGCACTCGCGAGCACCACGGGCACCCCCCGCCGCGCACACGCGAGTAATAGGTTCGGCCAGAGCTCGGTCTCCATGATGATGGCGATGCTCGGCCGGATGCGCGTCAGGAATCTGCGTACCGATCCCGGCGTGTCGTAGGGCAGGAAACGTATGTCGGCGCAGTCCCCGAAGAGTGCCGCCGCCCGCGCGCGCCCCGCCGGTGTCGCCGTGGTCAGCGCCAGCGGTGCGTCCGGATGGCGCTCGCGCAGCGCCCTGATCAGCGGAGCTGCCGCGGACATCTCCCCCAGCGACACCGCGTGCAGCCAGATACTGGACCCGGCCGCAATCGCGGCGCCGAATCCGAATCGCTGCCGTAAGCCCAGCCAGTATCCGCGCTCGCGAAAACCGCGCCATAACAGCAGCGCGAATGCGAACGGCGCGAGGCAATATATCAACGTTGTATACAGTCGGCGCACGCTAGGAAGCTCCGTACATGCTACGCAGCTCCATAGCCGTCATTCAGCCAGCCCCATTCTCGCGGCGAGAATCGGTCGGCCGGCAGGCCTCTCGAAATTTTTTCGAGCGAGCGCCGCAGACGCTCGAGATTGCCCTTCCGCCACGCTCCGGGGCCGCGCAACCGGCCGCGATCGAAGTCGATGACGCTTACAGTCGCCTCCGCAGCTTCCGCAGCCGCCGCCGCGCACAGGATATTGTGCGCGTTGAGATCGGCATGGTCCGCGCCGGCGCGATGCAGCCGGGCGATCACGGCGCCGATCTCGCGCCACACGCTCTCGGGAAGCGCGCCCGCGGCGAGCGCCGCGCCCAAGGGCCGCGCATTCAGGATACGTTCCGTGATCAAATCGCATCGATAGATGAGCGCGGAACGCTGGTACAGCGCCGCAACCGGCTTCGGCACGGGCAAATCCAGTCTCGTCAGCGCTTCGAGCAGGCGCCACTCGGCGAAGGCGCGCACTCGCGCCTCGCCCATCCACACGTAACGATCGCGGGTTATCGGTGCGAGCAATCCTCCGCGCTGGCAGTGGCGAAGCACCCACTGCCGCTCGCCGCAACGGATAAACCACGCAGCGCCGCGGCCGCCGGGCGTAGGGCTCGTCTCGCCGCGCGCGGCCCAGAATTGCAGGTCGAACAACGCCTCTCCAGCCTCAAGTAGTGAATTGCCAACCATGGCAGGATCGGCCAGCATGGCGCCCCGAGCCGTGGCAGTGCGTTGCGCCGTGGCCGTGCGTTGCATATTTGAGGAAAAAAAATCGATTTGAGCACCCTAACCTTCCAACCGGCGCCGCAGCGGGTGTGTCTGCTGCGTCTCTCGGCCATCGGCGATACCTGCCATGCGGTCGCTGCGCTGCGAACCATGCAAGCTGCGTGGCCGCAGACGCGCTTTACCTGGATCATCGGCAGGCTCGAAGCCAAGCTGATGACGGCGATTCTCCCTGAAATAGAGTTTATCACCTTCGATAAGAGCGCAATGCTGACGGAGCTTAAGCGGCTGCGCACCGTTTTGCGCGAGCGGCACTTCGATTTGCTGCTCGACATGCAGCTGTCGGTTCGCGCCAGCCTCATCAGCATCCTGATTCGCGCGCCGGTCAAACTGGGATTCGATCGGCGGCGGGCGCGCGAATTGCAATGGTTGTTCACCAACGCGCAGATCGAGGCAGCGTGCGACGAACACGTGCTCGATGCGTTCATGAGATTTCCGCAGGCGTGCGGCATCGAGACGCCATCGGTCCCGCGCTGGGACCTGCCTCTGCCCGCGGACGCGCGCGCCTACGCCGCCGGCATCGTCACCGACGCGCGCCCGACCCTTTTGATCAGCCCATGCTCGAGTCACACGCCGCGCAATTGGCGGCCCGATCGCTACGCGGCGGTCGCCGATCATGCTGCGGCCACGCACGGCATGCGCGTCGTGCTGGTCGGCGGACGAAGCTCTCTGGAATTGCGCATGGGCGAACAGATATCCGCAGCGGCACGCGTGCCGCTGCTCAATCAGATCGGCAAGGACACCTTGCCGCAGCTGCTGGGGTTGATGGCCGCAAGTACGGCGCTCTTGTCGCCGGATTCCGGTCCCGCCCACATGGCAACCATGGTTGGACTGCCGGTCATCGGACTGTATGCCGCCACCCGCACGGCTCGCGCCGGCCCCTACTTGAGTCGCGGCTGGTGCGTCGACAAGTACGCCGCTGCCGCCCAAAAGTTCTACGGCAAGTCTGAAACCGAAGTCGCCTGGACCCTCAAGATAGAGAAGCCCGGCGTGATGGACCTGGTCCCGGTGCAGGAAGTGATCGCAAAGCTCGATGCCCTGCTCGCTGCCCTCAAGCCGGCCGACCCGCTAAAATGCCTCCCATGACCGATGAATGCCTCCGATGACCAGTGAAATCAGGGTTCCCGTGTCGCCGGGCGAGCTGCTCGACAAGCTCACGATTCTGCGCATCAAGTCCGAGCGCATGACCGACCCCGTCAAGCTCACGAACGTGCGTGTGGAACTGGCTGCGCTCGAGCAGACCTGGCAGACCTCGCCGTATTCCCAGGTCGACGTTGCGGCGGACACCGAGGCTCTGCAAAGGGTCAACGAACGGCTCTGGGTGATCGAGGACAGTATCCGCGACCAAGAACGGGCCAAGGAATTCGGCGCCGAATTCGTGCGCCTCGCGCGCGCCGTCTACTTCGAGAACGACGAACGCGCCGCCATCAAGCGGCGCATAAACTTAAAATTAGGTTCCAGCATCGTCGAGGAAAAATCCTACGCCGAGTACAAAACCTAGTCCCTGAGGGTGTACTCGGCGCCGCAGTACGCGCATTTGGCCCAACCCGTCGATTCGATCGCCAAATATACCCGCGGGTGCGAATTCCACAAGTACATGCCCGGCATGGGGCAGGACAGCGGCAGGTCGGCGCGGGTCACCGTGTATTGATTTTGGGCGTTGGGTTGAATCAGGTGCTGCTGGGAATCATCTTGTAGCATGGCCCATTGTGTTTCATCCGAACGTCTCGCGCCAGATCTCCAGCACACGATCGCGGGTTGCAAGGTAGGGCGCCGCATCGACCACGCGCTCCCCGCCGCCTTCCAATGACAAGTGATGCAGCACGGTGCGGTAGCTGACGTAGGCGTCCATGAGCCACTGCGCGGTCTCATGCTGCAGAAAGCCCACCGCCGCGAGGCCCTCGAGTTGCCGTACGTTGTCCGTGTAGGTCAGCAGCTGCGGATGTGCTTGCGCCAGAGATAACACCCAGTACTGCACCAGGAACTCGATATCGGCGATTCCGCCCGCCCCCTGTTTGATGTCGAACTGGCCCGGGCCAGCCTTCGACAGCTCCCGGCGCATGCGCAACCGCATTTCCGAAACGTCCGCGCGCAATCTGTCGCGTTTCACGGCATCGCAGAGAACGCGGCGCCGGGCCGACTCGAAAGCCGCGCGCAACCGCGCATCGCCGGCCACGGCGCGGGCACGCAGCAGCGCCTGATGTTCCCAGGTCCAAGCTTCCTCGCGTTGGTAGCGCTCGAAGGAGTCCATACCCGTCATCAAGAAGCCACCCTTGCCGTTGGGCCGCAGCCTCATATCGACCTCGTAAAGTCTTCCCGCCGCCGAGTGCATGGTCAGCAAGTGCACTATGCGTTGACCCAAGCGCAGGAAAAACAGGCCGTTGTCGATGCCCCGCTCGCCCTGGGTGGACTGAATCCTGCCGCTCGAATCGTGCAGGAACACCAGGTCAAGGTCCGACCCATAACCCAGTTCCAGGCCGCCCAGCTTGCCGTACCCGGCAACCGCGATCACGACCGGACGAAGATTCGCTTCATCATCGCCGCAATACGGGGCACCGTACGCCTGCGTCATCTGCTGCCAGGCAAGGTCCACGCAGCATTGAACGATCAATTCGGCGATGTCGGTGAGCCTGTCGCTGACGCGCATCAGCGGCAGCCTGCCGGTAAGATCGGCCAACGCCACCGTGAACACCGCGACCTTCTGGAATTGCCGCAATGCCTCCACCTGACGCTCCGGATCGTTTGCCGGCATGCGCTCGGTGCGCGCCGCCAGTTGCACGACGAATCCCTGCCGCGATGGGAGTTCATCGAACGCCTTGGCGTCGATCAGTTCATCCAGCAGCAAGGGGAAATCGGCGATCTGCCGCGACAAAAAACCGCTGATCGCGCATACCTCGATCAAGCGGTCCAGCGCCGGCGGCTGCTCCCTGAGCAAAGCCAGGTACGAGGAGCGGGCGCCGATCGCCTCCAGCACCCGGAGCACCCGCTGCACGATCGTAGCAGCTTCGGATTGCTGTCCGGCTGAGGTCAGCAAGCGGTCGACGATGACGTGCAGACGGCGATGGCCCGCTTCATCCAACCGCCTATAGGAAGCGGCGTCCCGGAAATCCTGCAACGCAGCCGCGACCGCTCCGATTTGCTCGAGCGGAAAGCCTCGCTTCGCCAATTCCGCGTCGATCTTGACGCTGTCCGAATCGAGCCAAGCGACACCCGCGTCCTCCTGGCGGCGCGCGCTCTGCGGTGCGCCGAACAAAAGGTCCTCGAATTGGCGCGCGACATTTTGCCGCGCCGTCTCGATGCGGAGCAGTGCAGCCGGCCAATCCGCAAGATTCATCGCCAAGGCCAGCCTCGCGCGATCCGCTTCCTCGGCAGGCAGCAGATGCGTTTGCTGATCGCGAATCATCTGCAGGGCGTTTTCTGCCTTGCGCAGCACCAGATACGACTCCTGCAGCTCCGCGATGCGCGGCGCTGAAATGAGCTTCGAATCGGCCAGCAAGGGCAGCACTTCGAGCAACGACGCATTCTGCAAACGCCGGTCGCTGCCGCCGCGCACCAACTGCATGGATTGCACGATGAACTCGATCTCGCGAATTCCGCCCGGGCCGAGCTTCAGATGCTGGTCCAGATCGCGCCGTGCCACTTCGCGCACGATCAGCGCCTTCATCGCCCGCAGCGATTCGAATACACCGAAATCCAGGTAGCGTCGATAAACGAAAGGCCGGACGCACTCTTCGTATGCGGAAGCGTACGCCTCGGCGCCGACGATGGCGCGGGCCTTGACCCAGGCGTAGCGCTCCCAGTCGCGGCCATGTTCCAGCAAGTAGTCCTCCAATGAAGCCAGGCTCACGACCAAGGACCCGCTGTCGCCGAACGGCCGCAGGCGCATGTCGACGCGAAACACGAAGCCGTCATCGGTTTTCGCATCGAGCAGCCGGATGACATCTCGGCCCAAGCGATTGAAATACTCCTCGCACCCCGACTGCGGACACAGCAGCACCAGATCGATGTCGGACGAAAAGATCAGCTCACGGCCGCCAAGCTTACCCATGCCGATGACGATCAACGGGCCGTGTTCCGCGCCGGCGCCCGCCGCCCCTGCATCGCCGCCGGAGGCGGCTCGACATGCCGCCCGAATGCATGCATCCGCAAATGCCGAGACCTCCAGCAACGTATCGGTTAGTGCCGCGCGGCCCGCGATGTCGCGCCATGCAATCCGCAGCAATTCGCGCCGCCGCCATTCGCGCAGCAAGCGCTGTGCCGCTCCGGCGTGCATGGTTCCTGCGCGCATCGCTCCTGCGCGCATCTCATAGTCCGAGTTGGCAGCCTGCGTTGCCTGCCTGCCGCCCTGCTCGCAGCGATCGAACCATGCCAGCGCTTGTGGATCTTGAATGAGGACGGCGGCGATGAACTCGCTGGCCGCCACCACGCGCGGCAGTTCCTTACGGATCGATTCGCTTGCGGCCGCAAAAATGGCCGGGAAATCCTTGTGCGCGCAAGCCCGCTCCCACCAAAGCTCGACGTGGGTGCGCAATGCTTGCGGCACGGAATCAAGATTTTGAATCGCTGCGCTACTCCGCGGATCGATACTCAGCGGATCGCCACCATGAACAATCGCGGGAACGGCAACAGCACGCTGCCGTCCGTGCGCGCCGGGAACACCTGGGAAACGGCGGTGGTGTAGCGCTCCAGGTACGCCGATCGTTCGCCCGCCGCCAACGGCTGCAGGAACGGCCTCAGGCCCGAGCCCCTGAACCACTCGACCACTGCAGCCGCGCCGCCGGCGAGCTGATGGTAGTAAGTCGTTCGCCACAGATCCACGCGCGCCGCTTTCGGCCGCAGGACATCGAAGTACCAGGCGGCACTGTTCAACGTGGTGCGCGCCGCTGCCGCACAGCCAAGCTTCGCCGCCCAAGGTCCTTCCATCGCGATCTCGCGCATGAGCCGATGGGTGGGTTCATCGAGGTTATCCGGCATCTGTACGGCCAATGCACCGCCGGGCGCAAGCTTGGCAATCAAGGCCGTCAACAACGCCGCATGATCGGGTAACCAGTGAAGCACGGCATTCGCCAAGATAACATCGAAGGGACCTTGATCGCGCCAGGCCGCAATATCTCCGATGCTGAACTCGACGCGCGGCAGCCGCTTGCGCGCGGCATCGATCATATCCGGCGAGCTGTCGATCCCGCTGATTCGAGCTACGGGTAATTTCTCGCTCAGGACTTCCGTGGAGTTGCCGGGTCCGCAACCCAAGTCGATGACCCGGCCGCCGTAGCCATCCGGCACGGCGGCCAACAGATCGCGAACGGGCCGTGTGCGTTCATCTTCGAACGCCACATATTGCTTGGCGGACCAGTTCATTCGCCCTCTAGGCCGCCTCGGAGCGTGCCTTGAGATAGGCCTGAATCGTGGAATAGCCGCTTTCCTTGGCCACGATCAAGCTTTCGAAATGTTCGCGGCTGTTGACCAAACCCTTTGATGCAATCACGCCGCCCTCATCGAGCAGCACCGCGTACGGCAATTTGTCGACGCGGTAAGTCGTCCCGACTTCCGGACCGTTGACGAAACGGCGCTCGTCCAAATCGAATTGCGCGATCAACTTACGCTGCTCGGCGAGGTCGGAATCGCCTACGAATAGAACGTCGAGCCGCTCGCTCTTGGCAAAATCCTTGGCGATCGGAATCAGCTTTTTGCAGATCGGACAGGTCGCAGAAACGAACAGCATCAGAGATGCACGTCCCGGGGCCAATTCGCCCCCAATTGTGATGGCATTGCCGGCGAGCGCATGCACTTCGATACGCGGCGACTTCTCCCCCACCCCAGGTCCGCCCGCCTTCATCAGGGCGCCGGCCGGTGCGATTCGTTCGTGCAAGACCCCGACTTGACGGGCGAGCGCCATGATGATCACGCCCTGCAGGATCACCACCACCCACAGCAATATCTGAGAAACCGTCATCGGTGTCACGTCGTCCTCCTTTTTGCCGGCAGCGCCGTGAGGATGTTCGCACACTGCACCACGAGGAAGAATGCCGAGCCGCACAGCGCGCCCATCAACAGAGTCGTGAAATCCCAGCCGCCGGCGGCATCTCGCGAGCAAGCCGCCGCGATCAACAACGACACCAGCACGATGTTGCGCATCACCAGCGACCAACGCAGCGGCTGTCTCTGGGCGGCATCGAAACAGCCGCAATCGATGTGCGTGCGACCGCGCGCCAGGTTGATCGCCATCGCCCCGGCGAACAGGCATAGCAGCACGCTCGCCGTGAGTTCCGATCCAGGCACACCGAATACCAGTGCGAGGGCCAGCACGATCTCGCCCGGCGGAAGGACCCAGGCAACCCAGCGAACCAATGGATCGGGCAGCAATCGATAGTTGGCGACGACGCCCTCCAAAGTACTCCAGCGGCGCATCTTGCCGCTCGCCGCCGTGAAAAATATCAACGCCACGGCAATGCGCACCGCGGTCACGAATTCAAGTAATGGAAAGTGCAAGGCCGAAACATCCCCTGCAGTGTGCTTCGCAAGGCACACCTTGGATCGATCCTACATTAGGATGGCTTCCCGAAGGTAACTAATTGAATACAATATATAAAACTCCCTGGGAACCCGCTTGCCGCACTTCTCCTGAGGCGCTTTACTGGATATAATTACAGTTCTCAAGTAGCGGACGCGACGTCATGAAAAACCTCATCAACTCTCTGGAAAACGTATCTACCGGCGACCTCGAAGATCAGATCACCGAGCTCGCCGGCCACTTGAACGC